>Ga0335084_10007838_pt1 | contig 10620 bp, 6 predicted proteins | sample Lox_Sample_44_FD_206721 | JGI IMG/M metagenome (GOLD analysis project Ga0335084, IMG submission 206721) | Soil microbial communities from Loxahatchee National Wildlife Refuge, Florida, United States - Lox_Sample_4.4 | ecosystem: Environmental > Terrestrial > Soil > Wetlands | place: USA: Florida...
GTCGAAGCTGGGCCACTCGTAGCGGTCCGAGTGACTGTTGATCAGGTCCTCGTAACACAGGACCTTGGCAAGCTTGGTCCGCGGCATGCGCGTCTTGTCCGTCAGCACGACCCAGCCCTTCACCTGGCGGCAGTGCTCAGCGAGCTTCTCGACCAGCGGCACGAACGTGAGATCGGTGAACACGTACTGGTCGTCGGCGTGGTTGATGATGTAGGCGATCTGCTCGGGAAACAGGCGCGGGTTGATTGTGTGGCACACCGCTCCCATGCCGGATACCGCGTAGTAGGTCTCGAAGTGCCGGAACCCGTTCCACGCCAAGGTGCCGACGCGGTCCGCGTGGCGCACACCGACCGACCCCAGCGCATTGGCGAGCTGGCGGGCGCGCCGATGAGCCTGCGCATAGTTGTAACGGTGGATGCCGCCCTCTACGAGGCGCGACACGATCTCGGTTTCGCCATGGTAGCGATCCGCGTGCCGGATCAGCGACGAGATCAGGAGCGGCGTGCTCATCATGAGGCCGTGCATGGGTTTCCTCCGCGACAACGTGAGCGTCGGATCATTCTAGCAGCAACAAAATGTGGTCCCGGCCTCCCCGCTGTGAGCGGAGGCGCGCTGGGCTAGAATCCGGGGAAGTTCCATGAACCATTAAGGCCGTTTCAATCATGACCGACATCGTCAGCTACGCCATCCAGGGCCACCTGGGCGTCATCACTCTCAACAACCCGCCAGTCAATGCACTGTCCGTGAGCAAAGGCGTGCTGCAGCGGATCCTCGAGGCGATCAAGGAGGGAGAGCATGACCCGAACGTACGGGCGTTTCTGATTTGCGGCAACGGGCGTGCGTTTTCGGGCGGCGCCGACATCTCCGAGTTCGGCAAGCCGTATCCAGTGGGCATGGCCACCTTACCGGCGCTCGCCTCGTACATGGACACGGTGACCAAGCCGATCGTGGCGGCGATCCACGGCTTTGCGCTGGGCGGCGGGCTGGAGCTGGCGCTCGCATCCCACTTCCGTTGCGCGGTGGCCGGGACGCAGCTCGGGCTGCCCGAAGTGAAACTCGGGATCCTGCCCGGCGCGCACGGCACTCAGCGCCTGCCGCGTGTGGTTGGAGCTCAGCGCGCACTGGACATGATCACGAGTGGAGAACCGGTCAGTGCGGATAAGGCGCTCGAGCTCGGGTTGATCGACGAGATCGTGAAAGGCGAGATCGCGGCGGCCGGCGTCAGTTTCGCGAACCGCGTGGTGCGGGAGGGACGCGAGCCGCGCAAGACGAGCGCGATGACGGTGAAGCTCGACCACCCCGCCGCCGAATTCTTCGCTGCCGCGCGTGCGCGCATCGCCAAGGAGTACCGCGGCTATCCGGCGCCGCTCACTATCGTCGACTGCGTCGAAGCGGCCGTGACGCTGCCCTTTTCCAAAGGCGTGCAACGGGAGCGCGAGCTGTTCGAGAAGCTCCGCGCCAGCGACGAGTCGAAGGCGCTGCGCCATCTGTTTTTTGCCGAACGCCAGGTGAGCAAGATCCCCGATGTCCCCGAGGAGACGCCCACGCTCGAGATCAAGTCGGCTGCGCTGGTCGGCGCCGGCACAATGGGCGGAGGGATCGCGATGAACTTCGCCAACGTCGGCATTCCGGTGAAGGTGCTGGAAGTGAGCCAGGAGGTCCTGGATAAAGGCCTCGGCGTGGTGCGCAAGAACTACGCAGCCACCGTGTCCAAGGGGCGGCTGTCGCAGCAGGAAATGGACAAGCGCGTGGCCCTGTTCAAAGGCGTCACCAGCTACGACGCACTGAAGGACGCCGACATCGTGATCGAGGCCGTGTTCGAGGACATGGCGGTCAAGAAGCAGGTGTTCGAAAAGCTGGACAAGGTCTGCAAGCCGGGTGCCATCATCGCGACCAACACCTCAACGCTCGACGTGAACGAGATCGCTGCGGTGACTTCTCGTCCCGAGAGCGTTCTGGGCCTGCACTTCTTCAGCCCTGCCAACGTGATGAAGCTGCTGGAGGTGGTGCGCGCGAGCAAGACGTCGAAAGAAACGCTCGCCTCCGCCATCAAGCTCGCCAAGACCATCAAAAAGGTCGGTGTAGTGGCCGGCGTGTGCGACGGCTTCATCGGCAACCGCATGCTGCACAGTTACTTCCGCGAAGCCGGGTTCCTGATCGAGGAAGGTGCTCTGCCGCAGCAGGTGGACAAGGTCATCGAGGACTTCGGCTTCGCCATGGGCCCATTCCGGGTCAGCGATCTCGCCGGCCTCGATGTCGGCTGGTACATCCGCAAGCGCCAGGCCGCGACGCGCCCGGCGCACCTGCGCTATTCCAAGGTCGCCGACCAGATCTGCGAAATGGGCCGCTACGGGCAGAAGACCGGCGCTGGATGGTACCGCTACGAGGCCGGCAACCGTACGCCCATTCCGGATCCGCAGATCGAAGCGCTCATCGTGAAAGCCGCGAAGGAGGCTGGAATCCAACGGCGCGCGATCAGCGACCAGGAGATCCTGGAGCGATGCATGTATGCGTTGATCAACACGGGAGCGAACATTCTCGAGGAAGGCATCGCGCTGCGGGCGAGCGACATCGACATCGTCTACATCTACGGCTACGGTTTCCCGCGCTACCGCGGCGGGCCGATGTTCTACGCCGACACGGTCGGGCTGGACAAGGTCTTCGCCGCCGTGAAGCGGTTCCACAGCGCGCACGGGGAATACTGGACCCCGGCGCCGCTACTCGAGCGGCAGGCGCGCGAGGGCAGGAAGTTCAACAGCTAGGGACTCAGATCCCTCACACCCGCTGAAGGGCCGCATCGAGGCGGGCGAGTTCGCGCTTAATGCCCAGACGCGCTGCTTCGTCACGTAGCCCCCGCAGTTGTGCAATGACCGTCCCGTCGGGACCTCGGCGTCCCAGCTCCGCCAGCGCCTGGCCTGCCGCGACTAAGAATTCGGTCCAGGGCATGGGTTCTGCGTGAAAATAGCCTGCCAGTGCACGCGTATAGGTTTCCGCCGCATCCCAGTCGCCCTCGTCCAGACTCGACTCGATGGCGCAGCGATAGAACCAAAAATAGTTGTGGCTGGCGCATCGCTGCTCTAGGAGCGCCTGCCCCTCCTGCAGCGCTTCGCGCCGCCGAGCGGGATCGGTAGTGGCCAGGGCAAGGGTGCCCAGGACGCACGGTCCCATGTAGGCAACACCTGTCTCGCGCGACGCTGCCAAACCACGCTCGATCAGCTCTGTGGCGCCAGCGCGGTCCTTACCGCGGAGCCGGATCCACGCGAGGCCAATGTAGAACACCGGTGCGAACCGCCGCGCCCCGATCCGGTCCACCAGATCCAGTCCTCTGCGCGCGTGCTGCTCGGCCTGGTCAAACTCGTGCTGCTCCAGGAGCACCCAGGTGCTGGTGCAGCGCGCGACGATGTCACTGCGAACTTGGCCAACCCTCGCTGCCATGTCAATCGCCGAAACACAGTCGTCGAGGGCCGGCACAAGCCGCAGGCAGTACCAATGAGTTGCGGCCCGCATCGGGAGATAGGCGATCTCGATGCCTTCCAGCCCTTGGGCGCGACATAACGTCACGCACCGATCGGCATAGTCGTACGCCTGTTGCATCCGTCCACCCATGTAATGGGCGTCGCAGATTCCGCCCAGAGCGCGGGCTTCGTCCTCCGCGGACTGCGCCTGCCTGGCGAATTGCAACGCAGCCTGGTGCTCGGCGAAGCAGCGCCCGGCTTGGCCCCGCGGGAAGTAAATGTTGCCGCGCGCGTGGTGGATACGTGCGAGGTCGAGCACGCGTTTATTCTCAGCGGCCAACGCCTGCGCCGCCTCTAGTTCTGCGAGCGCCTCGTCGTAGCGGTCGCCCAGGCCCAAGCTTGCGACCAGGCTCATGCGAAGCGCCAGCTCCGAGTCGACGCGCCCGATGCTGGGCGGCACGCGGGTGAGTGCCGCCAGCCCCTTCCGCGCGTGCGCAATCGCCTCTGTGTTGGCGAAGCGGGCCGCGGCGCTTTCGGCTGCAAGCCGACAATACCTGGCTGCCTTGTCGAATAGCGCGGCTTCCATGTAGTGATGGGCGAGCGTCTCCGGCGCCGACTCGACGGTTGCCGCGAACTGGGACTGCAACGCTTCTGCGATGCGCCCGTGGATCGCCTGCCGCTTGCCTTTGAGCAAACTGTTGTAGGCAGCGTCCTGCAGCAGCGCGTGTTTGAACAGATAGGTGACGCTCGGTCCCGTGCCACCGCGGAACACCAGCTCACCGTTGACGAGTCGGCCAAGCGCATCGTCCAGGGCGCTGGCGTCGAGCGGCGAGACCGCGGCCAACAGGTCAAGGGAGAACTGCCGCCCGATACACGCAGCGGTCTGCGCCACCTCGCGCGTCACTGCCACGCGATCGAGGCGGGCCATCAGACTGTCCTGTAGCGTAGAGGGAATGGCGAGATCGGCCAGCGGGCCGGTAAGCCAGTAGGCGCCGTCGGACTCGGCGATCAGGCCGCTCTCAAGCACGGTCTTGGTCAGTTCCTCCACGAACAGCGGTACACCGTCGGTTTTGACGACAATATGATCGAGCACTACCTTGGGAAGCGGCTTGCCGCCGCCGACTCTTTCGGCGAGCAGCACAGCTTGCTTGCGCGACAGGCGGATCAGCGGCAGCGCCGTCGCATGTGCGAGGCTCGACCAGGGCGGCTGGTACGCCGGACGGTAGGTGACCACCGCCATGACAGGCCGATCCGCGACCGCGGGTAGCAGCAGGTCCAGCGCCTCCTGCGTGGTCGGGTCGATCCAGTGGGCGTCTTCGAAGATCATCAGCACCGGCTGCGTTGCCGCGAGCGCGAGCACTTGCCCGGCAAGGGCCCTGAGCGTTGCTTCCTTTTGCATCTGCGGGGTCAGATCCAAGGGTGGGTAACGCCTAACCGCGTCAATCGAGAGCAGGGCGGCGAACAGCGGCGCAACTGCGGAAACATCGCTGATCGCGTTGCCCAGCAGCGCCTCCATCTTGTCGATCTTGGTCTGCGTGTCGTCGGCGGCATCGAATCGGGCGGCGCGCTTGAACTGATCGATCACCGGATAGAGCGCCGAGTTCGTGTGATAGGGCGAGCACTGATAGCGAAGCTCTACGTGGCGCTGTCCGGAAATCCGCTCGCGTAGCACTTGAGTCACCCGGCTCTTGCCGATCCCGGCCTCCCCGGAGAGCAGCACAATCTGCCCCTCTCCTTCTCTGGCCCGTTGCCAGCGCTCCAGCACCAATGCCAGCTCGGACTCGCGGCCTACAAGTGGCGTGAAGTGCCCACCGCGCGCCGCTTCGAAGCGCCCCTCGGTCGCCGCGACGCCGCTAATCCGCCATGCCTGCACCGGCACCGCGAACCCCTTGAGCGTGTGCGGGCCCAGGTCGGACAGATCGAAGGCCGCGCCGATCAGGCGCCGGGTCGAGGCGGCGATCACGATCTCGTCCGACCCTGCCAGGCTCTGCACGCGCGCGGCGAGGTTCGGCGTCTCTCCTACTGCAAACTTGGGCACTGATGCGTCGCCCGCTCCCGTGTCCCCCACTACAACAGAACCAGATGCGATGCCGATGCGCACCCGCAACGGCGCCGGCGCGGGCACCGCTTTGACCGCCTCGACGACTTCTAGCGCAGCCCTGACTGCACGCTCGGCATCGTCTTCGTGCGCGGCGGGCCAGCCGAAATAAACCACGAGGCCATCGCCCAGGTATTGCGCAATATGACCCGCGTAACGCTCGATCACAGCACGGGCGGCCTGTTGATAGGCTTGCATGACGTTGCGCAGATCCTCGACGTCGAGCGCTTCGGACAACCCCGTCGAGCCGACAAGGTCGCAGAACATCACCGTGATGTGCCGGCGCTCGGGGCTCCGGGCTGACGCGTCGGTCGGCGCAGGAGGAGGCGCTTCGCTGGCGGTTCTCTCCGCCAGCGTGCGAATCGCGACCAGGATCTTGCGGCGCGGGCCGATCGGCAGGCCCAGGTCGAGAAGATCCTGTTCCGTCAGGTGCGGGAGAACCTCGGCATCGACTCTGTTCGCCTTAAACGTCTCAGCGTAGTCGCTGAGACCGAGGCTGGCGAGCCAAGTCCCAACGTCGCTCATGACCCCCTCTCCAGCAGGTGTCGCCTCCAGGGCACGCCCAACCTTTATCATGGCTGGCGTCTCTGCGTGCTCGTCGGCCTTCACTTCGCGTCGATCACGTCCCCGAACACCGTCCACCGTGTCCCGTCGAAGCGAGCCATCTGCATTTGCTTGATGGGGTGATAATCGGTGGCGCTGGTATTGAGTTTGATTCCCGGGTACAGCATCGGATTCACGAAGTCCTTGAGGCTGGTTGCCTGGCGCAGCAGGTTCTCTCGCGTGAGGTTGTCACCACAACGCCTCAGTACCTCGACGAAGACAAACGCCGCCGCGTAGCCGTAGGAATTTGCTCCGTCTTCGGGATTGCCCTCGGGGTAATACTTCTTCATGAACGCCAGGTAATCCTGAAATCCGGGGTCACCCTTCCATGTCGCCGAATCGGATTTCCCGTAGTAGGCGGAGATCAAGCCAACTGCCTTCTCGAGACCTGCAGGCTTGAGGACCGTCTCAACGCTGGTTCCCGGATAGGCGATCAGGAACATCGGGCGCCAGCCTAAGTCGTACACCTTGCGGATGGCCTGGGCTGCGAACCTGGGAGTGGCCGCCACGAACAGCGTGTCGGCCCCAGACGCTTTCAGACTGATGATCTGTGAATCGACGGTTGCGTCAGTGATCTCATAGCTTGCTTCTGCAATCACCATCGAGGCGGCTCTTGGGCCCAGCGCTGTTTTCAGGCCCCGTGTGTAGTCTTTGCCCATATCGTCGTTCTGATACAGGAGCGCGGTCTTGGCATTGGGGTTTTCCTTGAGCAGCCACTTCCCGTAGATGCTGCCGTCCAGGGATGCGGGGGGATTCCACGGCACAGTCCAGGGATAGTTCTTGGGATCGGCGATCTTCTCCGACACCGAGCCGACGAAGATGTTGGGCACTTTCTTCGCGTTGGTGTATTTCTGGATCGCCGCGTTCGGGGCGGTGCCGAGCGTCTGGAACAGCGCAAAGACCTCGTCTTCCTCTATCAACCTGCGCACCTGTTCGATCGTCTTCGGCGGAGCGTAGCCGTCGTCCAACGAGATGAAGGTGATCTTGCGGCCGTTGACACCGCCTTCGTCATTGATCTTCCTGAAATAGGCGGCTTCTGTTCTGCCGATCGTCCCGAACGCCGACACCGGGCCGCTATAGGGCATGGTCTGGCCGATCTTGATCTCCGCATCAGTCACGCCCGGGTCGTATTTCTTTTGGGCGAGGACGGACGTCGCCGCCCAGATCAGGAACGAGAACGCGATCAGCCGCATGGTCCCCTTGAACATATCCACCCCCTCTCTCGTTATTGCCTTTCCTTCGTGTTCCTTCGTGTCCTTCGTGGTAAACGAGGTCCGCTTTGCTTCCCTCAGCCGATCCGCACCATCGCCCCGCCATCCACCGGCAACGCGACACCTGTGATGAAATTCGCCTCGTCCGAGGCAAGGAACAACGCCGCGTTGGCCACGTCCCAGGCCGTGCCCATGCGCTTGCGCAGCGGGACCTTGGCATCCCGCTCGGCCGCCACTTCCGCGCGGCTGCGGCCGGTCGTTCGTGCCCGCGTATCCACCGCCATCGGCGTGTCCATCAAACCCGGAAGGATCACGTTGGCGCGGATGCCGAAGCCCGCATTCTGGATCGCGAGCTGCTGGGTGTACGCGATCATCGCGGCCTTCGTGGCCTTGTAGGCGACCAGGGGATAGTCGATCCACGCCGCGACCGATGAGATATTGATGATCGCGCCCGAGCGCTGCTCGCGCATGACCGGCAGCGCGTGCTTGCACGCCATGATCGTGCCGCGCAGGTTGACGGCACTCATGTGGTCGAACACCGCTTCCGTGATCTCGAGCGGCGATGCGTCGCCGCCAGCGATGCTGATTCCCACGTTATTGTGCAGAATGTCGACGCGGCCCCAGCGTTCCCGGGCGTCGCGGATCGCCGCGGCGAGCGTGCTCTCTCGGGTGACATCCGCCTGGAACGCAACGCACTGTCCGCCCTCTGAGCGCACCATGGCGGCGGTCTGCTCTGCCGACTCGAGATCCCGGTCCACCGCAAGCACTGCGGCGCCTTCTTGCGCAAAGCGCAAAGCGGTGGCCCGCCCGTTCCCCAGGCCCTCTCCCGGGCCCTGACCGGCGCCCACGATCACCGCGATCTTTCTCTCGAGACGCATGGGCGGCTATCTTGCACCTAATCGCGTCTGCAGGCGACTGCCTGCAGGCAGGGCAGGTAGGCCCATGTGATAGGCTATGCGGCACGTAAGCCGCTCCTGCAGCTCAAGGGGCGGCGTTTCGTCTCGCCCGAGGAGAAAATCCATGACCGACGCTGTGATCGTATCCACCGCGCGCACCCCGCTGTGCAAGTCCTGGCGCGGGGCGCTCAACCTGACACATGGCGCCACCATGGGCGGCCACGTGGTCAAGCACGCTCTGGCGCGCGCCAAGCTCGAACCTTCCGAGGTCGAGGACGTGATCATGGGCTGCGCCAACCCGGAGGGCGCCACCGGCTGGAACATCGCGCGTCAGATCGCCATCCGGGCGGAGATGCCGGTGAGCGTGTCGGGCATGACGGTGAACCGCTTTTGCTCCTCCGGCCTGCAGACGGTCGCGCTGGCCGCCCAGCGCGTCATTTCGGGCGAGGGCGGCATCTTCGTCGCTGGCGGTGTGGAATCCATCTCCTGCGTGCAGAACGAGATGAACAAGCACATGTTCCAGGAGGACTGGCTGAAGGCGCACAAGCCGGAGATCTACTGGCCCATGCTGCAGACCGCGGAGAACGTCGCCAAGCGCTACAAGATTTCGCGCGAGGCGCAGGATCGTTACGGCGTCGACAGCCAGGTGAAGGCCGCGCGCTCGCGCGTCGAGGGCAAGTTCACGGCGGAGATCGTGCCGATCTCCACGACCATGAAGGTGGTGGACAAGAATACCGGCGCAGAGTCGCTGAAGGATGTCACGGTCGCCGACGACGAAGGCATCCGGCCCGACACCACTTACGAGGGTGTCTCCAACATCAAGCCCGCGATCGAGGGCGGCGTCATCGCGGCCGGCAACGCCAGCCAGTTCTCCGACGGCGCGTCGGCTCAGGTAGTGATGAGCGACAAGGCCGCAGCGGCGAAGGGGCTCAAGCCGCTGGGGGTGTTCCGCGGCTTCGCGGTGGCGGGCTGCGAGCCCGACGAGATGGGCATCGGTCCGGTGTTCGCCGTGCCGAAGCTCCTCAAGCGCACCGGACTCAAGTTGGAGGACATCGGCCTATGGGAGTTGAACGAGGCGTTCGCGGTGCAGGTGATCTACTGCCGCGACCGGCTCGGCATCCCGAACGAGCGGCTCAACGTCGACGGCGGCGCGATCGCAGTCGGCCATCCGTACGGCATGACGGGCAGCCGCTTGGTCGGCCATGCTCTGATCGAGGGCAAGCGCCGCAACGTCAAGCACGTGGTGGTTACGATGTGCATTGGCGGAGGCATGGGCGCGGCGGGCTTGTTCGAGGTCGTCTGACCAGTCGAGAGTGGCGCTGACATGAGCGTTCGCAAGCTGCTGGATTTGAGCGGCCACGCAGCACTGATCACCGGTGGTTCGCGCGGATTGGGCCTGCAGATTGCCGAGGCGCTGGGCGAGATGGGCGCCCGGGTGGCGATCACCGCGCGCAAGCAGCCTGAGTTGGATGAGGCGCAAACTCACCTTCGCGCGCAGGGCATCGAAGTCATGGCGATCGCGTGCGACCTGCAGGATCTGCACGCGGCGCAAGCTCTACCCGGGCAGGTGCTCGAGCGCTGGAAGCGCATCGATATCCTCGTCAACAACGCCGGGGCGACCTGGGGCGCGCCGGCCGAAGAGCACCCACTGGAGGCGTGGCACAAGGTCCTCAATCTCAACCTGACCGCGGTCTTTGCGCTGACCCAAGCAGTCGGCCGGCAGGCGATGATCCCGGCGCGGTATGGGCGGATCGTGAACATGGCGTCCATGGCTGGATTGCAAGGGACCGATCCGCGCTTCATGCGCACCATCGCCTACAACACAAGCAAGGGAGGCGTGGTCAACTTTACGCGCTCGCTTGCTGCGGAGTGGGCGCAGTACGGAATCACCGTGAACGCGATCGCGCCGGGCGTGTTTCCGAGCAGGATGTCGCAGGGCATGATCGGCAAGTCCGAGCAGGTCATCCTCGATCACACTCCGCTCAAGCGTCTGGGGGGCGACGAGGATCTGAAGGGCGTTGCGGTTCTCCTCGCGTCCGAGGCCTCGGCGTACATCACCGGTCAGACGATCGCGGTCGATGGCGGCATGAGCGCGGTGTGACGATCAGCGGTGACCGATGATTGCGCAGGAACTCGAAGTCAGCCTGCACATGGCCTTCATGGACGCGAGGCAGAGGCGCCACGAGTTCATCACCGTAGAGCATCTGCTGCTGGTGCTGCTGGACAACCCGAGCGCATCCGAGGTGCTGCGCGCGTGCGCCGCGAATATCGACGAGCTGCGCACGCTCCTCACCGAGTTCGTCGGCGAGCACACGCCCATCGTTACCGGCAACGATGTTGACACTCAGCCTACCCTC
>Ga0335084_10007839_pt1 | contig 10619 bp, 9 predicted proteins | sample Lox_Sample_44_FD_206721 | JGI IMG/M metagenome (GOLD analysis project Ga0335084, IMG submission 206721) | Soil microbial communities from Loxahatchee National Wildlife Refuge, Florida, United States - Lox_Sample_4.4 | ecosystem: Environmental > Terrestrial > Soil > Wetlands | place: USA: Florida...
AGGAGCGAGGTGGGCGCGGGTATGCCGCCGGGAGCTCGTCGGCCCCCGGTAGGAGGCATCGACAAATCGGTCGCCGACTTCGTACCTTCGGGTGCACCGGAGGAGCGCACATGACGTCCATTCGGCGTGAAGTGCTGCGCGAGGTGATCGCGCTCGACGGCTCAGCCAGCCTCCGAGCCGCCGCCCTGCTCATGGAGGAACGGCGTATCGGATCGGTGGGCGTGCTCGAGGACGGCGCCCTCGTGGGCCTCGTGACCGAGGGCGACCTCGTGACCGCAGCGCTCGTGCGGGGCGAGCCGCCGGAGGCCTCGATCCGCCAGGCCATGCGGCCGGTGCCCTGCGTCCCGGCTGACCTCTCCGTGGACGCCTGCCAGGCGACCATGCGGGACCACCACACCCGGCACCTGCTCGTCGAGGACGGCGGGGTGATCGTGGGCATCATCACGATTCGTCACATCCTCAGGCTCATGCTCGAGGACCAGCGCTGGGCCGCACAGCAGCTCGAGGACTACATCACCGGCGCGCCCCCGCAGCGCGCCTGAGCGCGGGGCTCCGGTTTCGCACCCATCCGACCCGGGAGGGGCCTTTGAAGCGCCCGCCCCCAGGGGGTACGCAAGCGGTCCCTCCCGGGAGACCGCATGCGAATCGGAGTCGTGAAGGAGACCGCGCCGGGCGAGCGCCGCGTCGCTCTCGTCCCGGAGAACGTGGCGCGGATGGTGAAGCAGGGCCACGAGGTCCGCGTCGAGAAGGGCGCCGGGCTCGCGGCCGGGTTCGCCGACACCGCCTACGAGGCCGCCGGAGCCGTCCTGGTGGCCGGCGCTGCCGCCGCGCTCGAGGGCGCCGAGGTCGTTCCGCGGATCCAGCGGCCCGGGGAGCGCGAGGTGGACGCCCTGCCCAAGGGCGCCCTGCTCGTGGCCCTGCTCCAGCCCGCCCAGAGTGCCCCCCTCCTCGCCCGGCTGGCGGAGCGCGGCGTGAACGCCATGGCCATGGAGCGCGTGCCGCGCAGCACGCGGGCCCAGTCGATGGACGCGCTGTCCTCGCAGGCCACGCTGTCCGGCTACCGGGCGGTGCTCCTGGGGGCCGGCGTGCTGCCCCGGATCCTGCCCATGATGACCACCGCCGCCGGCACGCTGGCGCCGGCCAAGGTCTTCGTCATGGGCGCCGGCGTGGCGGGCCTCCAGGCCATCGCCACGGCCCGCCGCCTCGGCGCGGTGGTCTCCGGCTTCGACGTGCGCACGGTGGTGAGGGAGCAGGTGCAGTCGCTCGGCGCCACCTTCGTGGAGGTCCCGGCGGTCTCGGCGGAAGGCCAGGGCGGATACGCGAAGGAGCTGGGCGCTTCCGAGCAGGAGCGGGTGCTGGCCGCCGTCGCCGGGCACATTCGCGACATGGACCTCGTCATCACCACCGCCCAGATCCCCAACAAGCCCGCCCCGCGCCTCATCACCGCAGAGATGGTGCACACCATGCGGCCCGGCTCGGTGATCGTGGACCTCGCCGCCGAGACCGGCGGCAACTGCGAGCTGACCCGGGCCGGGGAGACCGTCGTCGAGCATGGCGTCACCATCGTGGGCGCCGTGAACGTCCCTTCCTCCGTGGCCTACCACGCCAGCCAGATGTACGGCCGCAACGTGATCACCCTGCTCCAGCACCTCTTGAAGGACGGGAAGCTCGCCCTCGACCTCGGAGACGACATCGCCTCGGCGATGCTCGTCGTCCACGACGGCAAGGTCCGCCTCTAGGAACCGCCCATGGCCTCGCTCGAGATCATCCAGCTCTACGTGTTCATCCTCGCAGGCTTCGTCGGGTTCTTCGTCATCACCCGCGTGCCGTCCCTCCTGCACACGCCGCTCATGTCGGCCACCAACGCGCTCTCGGCCATCTCGCTGGTGGGATCGCTGGTCATCGCCGGGGCGGGCTATTCGACCCTGGCGACGGTGCTCGGCTTCGTCGCGGTGACGTCCGCCACCATCAACGTGGTGGGCGGGTTCATCATCACCGACCGCATGCTCAAGATGTTCAAGCGCGCCGATCGGAAGGCGGGAGGGGAGCGCAAGTGAACCCCCGCGTCGTCCTCATCGAGGCCGCGTACCTCCTCGCCTCGATCCTGTTCATCCTCGGCCTGAGATCCCTCACCATCCCGGACCGCGCTCGCCGGGGCATGCAGCTCGCCGCCGTGGGCATGCTCGTGGCCATCGTCGGCACGCTGGTGAAGCAGGAGATCCTCTCCTACGGGTGGATCGTCGGCGGTCTCGCCCTCGGAACGGCGATCGGCTACCCGCTCGGCGTCTACGTGCCGATGACCGCCATGCCCCAGCGCATCGCGATCTCGCACATGTTCGGGGCCGTCGCCGCCACGCTGGTGGGCATCGCCGAGTACGGGCACCTGCAGGCCACCACCGGCGTCCCCCGCGGCGTCATGGGCGCGATCGGCTTCGAGGTGCTGTTCGGCTCGCTCACCATCACCGGCAGCTTCATGGCGTTCGGGAAGCTGCAGGAGATCCTCCCGTCTCGCCCCATGACCTTCAGGGGCCAGAACTACGTCTCCATCCTCATGTTCGCCACCGCCGCCGGGCTGTTCGGCTGGCTGCTCTTCGACCCGTCGAACGTGGCCGCCTTCTACTCCATGGTCGGCCTGGGCCTGGTGTTCGGCGTGTCGCTGGTGCTGCCCATCGGCGGCGCCGACATGCCGGTGGTGATCTCGCTCCTCAACTCGTATGCGGGCCTGGCCGCCTCGGCCACCGGCTTCGCCATCAACAACAACGTCCTCATCATCGCCGGCGCGCTCGACGGTGCCTCCGGCTTCATCCTCTCGATCATCATGTCGAGGGCGATGAACCGGTCGTTCACCAACGTGCTCTTCGGTGCGTTCGGCGCCGCGCCGGAGGCCTCGGCCAGGACCGCCTCTGGCCTGACCGTCCGGTCCATCACCCCCGAGGACGCCGCCATCCAGCTCGGCTTCGCCCGGCTGGTCATCGTGGTCCCCGGGTACGGCATGGCCGTCGCCCAGGCGCAGCACCAGGTGCGCGAGCTCGCTGCCCTGGTGGAGAAGAACGGCGGAAACGTGCTCTACGCCATCCATCCCGTGGCCGGGCGCATGCCCGGGCACATGAACGTGCTGCTCGCCGAGGCGGACATCGCCTACGACAAGCTGAAGGAGATGGACGAGATCAACGACGAGTTCAAGAACGCCGACGTGGCCCTCGTCATCGGCGCGAACGACGTGGTGAACCCGGCCGCCCGCACCGACAAGGGCTCGCCCATCTACGGCATGCCCATCCTCAACGTGGACCAGGCGAAGCAGGTGATCGTGATGAAGCGCTCGATGAACCCCGGCTTCGCCGGCATCGAGAACGAGCTCTTCTACGCCCAGAACACGGCCATGCTCTTCGGCGACGCCAAGGCGTCGCTCTCGAAGCTCGTGCACGAGATGAAGAACGCCTGAGCGAGCCGGCCTGAACCACGGTTCCGCTGCGATCGGTTCGCTCAGAGCCGTCCGGCCATGCGCCTGCACCACGCGTGAACCCGGTGGAGCCCGTTCGGGCGGGCATACATGAGCACGCACTCGTGGTGGACGACCGTCATCCCGGCCGACTCGGCCAGGCGGATGGCGGCCTCCGACTCGCTGCCCTGCTGCAGCCAGACCTTGCGCACGCCGGCCTTGACGCAGTCGTCGATCACCTGCTCGGCGTGGGCGGGGGGCACGACGCAGAGCACCGCCCCGAGGGGCCGCGGCACCTGGGCGATGGAATGGAAGCAGGTCTCGCCCTCGACCACGTCGGCCGCCGGATTGACCGGGAACACCTGCCAGCCCTTCTCGCGCAGCGCGCGGAAGGCCGTGTTGCCGAACCCCGACGTCCGCGAGACGCCCACCACCGCAATCCGCTCCTCGCCGAGGAAGTCCGCCACGCCTGGTCGCATCGGCACCTCCGAACGGCGCATCCTCCCCGCACGATTCGGAGGCGGCAACGCGGCCAGGTGCCGCGCGCCACGCCGCGCGCGCCTCGACGCGCGACGGCGGCGGGCGCTTCTCCCGCCCGGGTCAGGGGAGGAGGACGATCGAGCCGGTGGTCTGGCGCGCCTCGAGCGCGCGCTGCGCGGCGGCGGCCTCGCCGAGGGGCCAGGTGCGTGGAGGCCGGGGCCGGAGCGCTCCGGTCCGGAGCGCCTCGAACACGTCGGTCGCCGCGGCCTGGAGCGCCTCGTGCGAGGCGATGTAGGTGTAGACCGTCGGCCGGGTGAGGAAGAGCGAGCCCTTGGTGGCGAGCTGGCGCACGTCCAGCGGCGGCACCGGGCCCGACGCGTTCCCGAACGTCACCATGAGTCCGAGTGGGGCGAGGCAGTCGAGCGAGCCCTGGAACGTGGCGGCGCCCACCGCGTCGTACACCACCTGGACCCCCTTCCCGCTCGTGAGCTCGCGCACGCGCTTCGGGAAGTCCTCGCGCGTGTAGACGATGATGTGGTCGCAGCCGTTCTCGCGGGCGAGCGCCGCTTTCTCGTCGGAGCCTGCCGTCCCGATCACCGTGGCGCCGATGGCCTTCGCCCACTGCACGAGGAGCTGTCCCACCCCGCCGGCCGCCGCGTGCACGAGGATCGTCTCGCCCGACTTCAGCGGGTAGGTGCGACGCACCAGCGATCGCACGGTGAGCCCCTTCATGAACACGGCGGCCGCCGTGAGATCGTCGACGCCTTCCGGGACCTTCACGCAGCGGTCCGCCGGGAGGACGCGTGACTGCGCGTACGCGCCCACCGGCCCCAGGTAGGCGACCCGGTCGCCCGGGCGCAGGTTCGCCACGCCCGGCCCGACCGCCTCCAGGGTGCCCGCCCCCTCGACCCCCAGCCCGGAGGGCAGCGGCAGCGGGTAGAGGCCCGTGCGGTGGTACACGTCGATGAAGTTGACCCCGATGGCGCCGTGGCGGACGCGGACCTCGCCCTGGCCGGGCTCGGCGACGGGCACGTCCTCCAGGCGCATCACCTCGGGACCGCCCACCTTCTCGATTCGGATGGCTCGCGGCATGGGGCGCTGGTTAACCTGCCGTCCGCCCGCGCGCCAAGGGTGAAGACGGGGCACCGCCGCTGCGGCCCCCCTTGGGCTCACCTACGCGCTCTCCGCGGTCTCCTCGAGCCCGGCCTCCGCATCCGGCCTCGGCTGCGCGAACGCGGGGAGGAGCGGCTGCACGCCGGTGGCCGGCAGCTCCTCCACCGACTGGAGCTTCCTGCCGATGACGCGCTGGCGGGTGTGGGCCTCGGTGATGGTCCGGGTCGCCTCCCCCAGCTTCTTCTCGACCTTGGCGAGCACGTCGCCGAACTTGCCCCACTCGGCCTTCACCGCGCCGAGCACCTGCCACACCTCGCTCGACCGCCTCGTGATGGCGAGCGTGCGGAAGCCCATCTGCAGGCTGTTGAGGATGGCCGTGAGCGTCGTGGGGCCGGCCACCAGGACCTTCTGCTCGCGCTGCAGCGCCTCGACGAGGCCGGTGCGCCGGACCACCTCGGCGAACAGCCCCTCCACCGGCAGGTAGAGGATGCCGAACTCGGTCGTGCGAGGCGGCCCGAGGTACTTGTCGTGGATGTCCCGGGCGCAGCCCTTCACGCGCGCCTCGAGGGCCTTGGCGGCCGCCTCGACGGCCGCGACATCGCTGCGCTCGGAGGCCTCCACGAGCCTCTGGTAGTCCTCGATGGGGAACTTGGCGTCGATCGGGAGGAAGACCTCGCCCGAGCCGTCCTCCTTGCCGGGCAGGCGCACCGCGAACTCCACGCGCTCGCCGCCCTCGCCGCGCGTCGCGACGTTGGTGGCGTACTGGCTCGGCACCAGGATCTGCTCGAGCAGGGCGCCCAGCTGGACCTCGCCGAGGGTGCCGCGCACCTTCACGTTCGTGAGCACCTTCTTGAGGTCGCCCACGCCGGCGGCGAGCGTCTGCATCTCGCCCAGCCCGCGCTGCACGGCCTCCAGCCGCTCGGACACGAGCTTGAACGACTCGCCGAGCCGCTTCTCGAGGGTGCCCTGCAGCTTCTCGTCCACCGTGGCGCGCATCTCCTCCAGGCGGGCGGCGTTGTCCTTCTGCATGCCGGCCAGGCGCTCGTCCATCACCACGCGCAGCTTGTCGAGCCGGTTCTCGTTCGACTGCGAGAGCTGCTGGATGCGGAGCGAGGCGGACTCCAGCTCGGCCTTGAGGAGCGCCTGGACCTCGGTGAGCCGCCGCGAGGTGGTGTCGGCGAGCGCCTTCAGGGCCGCGCCGGTCTCCTCGCGCCCCTGATCGAGCCGCTGCGACGTGGCGGCGGCCGACTCCGCCTGGGAAGCCCGCAGCTCCTCGCGCTGCGCCTGGGCGGTCGACGCCGCCTCGGCCCGCCCGCGCGCGATCTCGTCGCGGGTGGTGCGCTCGATGCGCTCCAGGCCGCGCTCGAGCGCGTCGAGCCTCGGGGCGAGGGCGGTCGCCAGCGCGCCGTCGTCGCGGCCGGAGGGCCGGAGGGCGAGGTAGAGGACTGCGGCCAGGGTCGCTGCGGCCAGGGTGACGAGGACGATCTCCACGCTCTCAGTGTACGGGCCGGGTCGGACATCGCCGCCGTCCCCGCGACGGGCGACGCCGCCCGGAGGCGCTCACGAGCCGCCGAGCAGGGTGTAGTAGACCCCCACGACGACTCCGCCGCTCCGGACCGTGTCCCTCGCCACGTCGGCACGGCGCAGGAGCCGGGTCGCCTCGACTCCCAGCCCGTGCGCCCCGGCGATCCGGAAGGAGGCGCTGGCGGTGCCGTGGACGATGAGCTCGTTGCCGCGCGGCGCCTCCGCCGCGAGGAGGAGGTACTGACGCATCGCGATCTCGGCGCGCGCGCGCGTGCCCCAGACGAGCCGCAGGCCGAGGAGCCCCTGCTCGCCCTGGCCGAAACGGTAGTTCCGGTCGAGCCCGTCCGCGCTGGGCACGGACCCGCCGGCGCCCAGGAGGATCGCCGACGCGATCGCGTCGCCCTCCAGGGCGAGTCCCCCGCCCAGGTCGGTGGCCGAGCTCGCGCCGAAGCCGACGGCGGAGGTCGAGATGCGGTATCCGGACGGCGAGGCGAAGTCGAACGAGAGGAACGCTCCGTAGAGGCCGCGCACCGCGCCCGCGTCGAAGGTCGCCCCGGCGACGAGCCCGCGCGCGCGCACCGTGGCGGTGGGATCGGCCGAGGCGGCCCAGTCCACGTCGAGGACGAAGTGATCGAAGGGCCGGCGGAGGGAGAGGCCTTCGCTCCCGGCGAGACCCCAGGTGTAGGAGAGGCCCGCCGCCGCCATCGGCCGGCTCGATCCGGCCGAGCCGTCCCCCGGCAGAGCGGCCCCGAGCCCGAGCTGCCAGCGAGACGACGGATTGCGCGCGCCGTCCGCGCGGCCGACGAGCCGACCGTTGAGAGCCCCCATCGGCTCGAGCACGCCCGCCGCGATCTCGCGCCACGTCCCGCCCTCGGTGCGGAGCGACCCCGCGAAGCGGTGCAGGACCTCTCCGAGCACCATGCCCGCCACCGTCGTGGTCACCTGGTCGTTGAGCGAGGGAGGATCGGTCTCGCCGGCGATCTCCCAGAGTGCGCTCGCACCGAAGGCGAACGGCGCGGACTCCCAGAAGCCGAGGCCCGCGGAGCGCGCGGCCGTGAACGACCACGTGCCCTGGTACGGATGGCCGACCTGGTTCACCCAGAAGTCGTCGTGGTCGAGCACCCACCGGCTGCCGAGGTTGTGGCCGACCGAGTTCGGCGTCACCTCGGCCCAGGGCGCCTGGCCCACCCACCGGTTCCACTCCAGGATGACGAGCGTCGTGGCCACCGTCTCCGCCAAGGGAACCGTCAGCCTCGCGACGCCATCGCGCCGGGGCGGTTGCGACCGGAGGTCGTGGCTCGCGGGATTGACCGCGGCAGCCACCGACGGGGTCGGCGCGACGCTCCCGGTGGGAGCGACCAGCGGTGCGGGGACGAGGGTGGCGACGGCCGCCGGGTCCAGCGAGGGAACGAGGGCGGGCGCGGCCGGAGCGCTGGAGGCCTGGGTGACAGTGGCGGACCCCTCGCCCTGGGCCGCGCGGCCCGTGCACGGCGCGAGCAGCGCCGCGATCGCGACCGCGGCCACATGCGGCGCCCTGAGCGCGATGGGGCAAGGGAAGGTCACGACCCAGGCTAGCCGAGGCCGGCGATGGGCCCCGTGTGACAAGGAGCCGTCCGATGCGGCGAACGGTCGCCCTCGGTGGAGTCGATCCGAGGCCGGTCAACGCGAGACGCCTGCCGAGCGTTCCTCGACGGAGGCCAGCGCCACCAGAAGGCGCCGGTACTCCGGCATCCAGGGCAGATCCGCGTCGGGATGGTCGAGCGCGCGCGCCAGCGGAGCGAGGACCGCCCTCGCGGACTCGCGCTCGCCTCGCCGGAGGAGCGCACCCGCCCCGACGACGCGCGCGCGAGGGATCGCCCATTCCCTCCACGCTGAGGGACGCTCCCAGAACCGGGTCAGCCTGTCGGAGGCGAAGGCGACATCCCCGTCGCGAGCGGCGCGCTCGGCGAGCAGCATCGCTGCGTAGCGGCCTGCGTCGTCGTCCGCCCGGAAGGGAATCCGGGCGGTGGGGCTGGACGAGCCCCTCAGCGCCGCGAGGACGGTGGCCTCGCGCGGCGAAAGCCGGCTCTCGAACCGCCGGACGACCTCGGGCACGCCCGCCTCCTGCGCCACGAGCGCGAGATCGAGCGACGGAGGGCCGCGACTCTCCAGCCAGGCGAGCTGTGCTTGCACGCGCGGGATCTCCGCGGGGAGGCCGAGCGCCATGTAGACGGCGGAGAGACGGGTGTGGAGCCGCGTTGCGCGGCTGAGCCCGGGGACCTCGTCCGCGCGAAGCGCGAACTCCACCGCGGCGTGCATCCGGCCGCGTCGGGCCGCGACCGTCATGCGGCCGTGCCAGGCGCGGTGGCGGACCTCGGGCGAGAAGCGGGGGGCTGCGTAGTGGAGGTAGGCCTGCTCGGCCGCGAAGAGGTGACCGCGCACCGAGAGCTCGTCCGCGTAGTCGAGGACCGCCTCGGGCTCGCCGGAGCCGGCGAGGACGCGCGTGCGATCGAGCTCGCCGTCGTCCTGGCCGAGCACCCGCAGCGTGCGCTGCAGCAGGCCCTGGTAGGCGGGACTCTCGCCGGCGGCCCGCCGGGCGAGGGCGAGCGCCTCGCCGGAACGGCCGAGCTCGACGAGGTCGGGGACGGCGTGCTCGAGGGGCCAGGGGTGGCCTGGAAGCTCGAACGCGCGCGTCAGCAGGGCGACCGCACCGACGAGGTCGCCCTGCCGGTGGCGATCCTCGCCGGCGACCAGGAGCACCCACCAGTCGAGCGGAAACCCGGAGGCCGCCTCGGCGAATGCCCGCCGGGCGTCCTCGTCCCGGTCCTCGCGGCGCGCCAGCCACGCGCGTGCAAGGAGGCGCTCCTTCCTCGGAAGCCGATCCAGGTCCACGGAGAGTGATCGGGCGACGCGCTCCTCCCGGGCGGGGGCGAGCGCCGTCCACCCGGAGAGCAGGACGAGATCGAGCTGAGGGGGGAGGAAGGCCGGATCGAGCGCGACGGCGGCCTCGAGCTCGGCGACCGCCCCGGCGACGTCCCCCTGCCAGAGGAGCGCTTCCCCGTCGAAGTGGTGCGCGCAGGCCTCGAGGTCCGAGCTGAGGACGCGGCCCAGCGAGGCCCGGTCGGTGTGGATGGAGGTCTCGGGCTCGCCGAGCGCACTGCGCGCCCGATCGGCGAGGAGATCGACCGTCGACGGGATCGACGAGAGCCCCGGGGCGTCCTGCTGGAGCGAGAAGATGGCGGCGCCGGTGGTGGGGGACACGCCGTCGACCGAGACGACATAGGAACCCTCGAGCCGCCGCACTTCCGGGAGGAGGAGCGCGCGGGCACCGAGCGCGCTCGCCACGTGTCGCCAGGCCTCGCGGTCGACGCCGTCGCGGACGGAGCGCGCCTGACGCTCGAGCAGCCGGGCCGCTCCGCCGTGGGCGGTGACTGCGAATCGGCGCGACTGCTCGAGGGAGACGGTGAGGAGGCCCGAGATGGATCCGAGCTCCGCATCACCCGTGCGCTCGGCGACGTCCGCCACGACGATCGTCGGCCGCTGGCCGGCGGGGGACTCCTGGCGAGCGGAGGGATCGAGGAGCCGGGCGCCGTCCGAGCACACGAGAGCGCCGATCAGGGCGGTGGCGATGGCGCCCATGAGCGAAATGCCGGAGCGGGCAGGTCTCTGGGAGTGCGCGGGGCCCATGGGCTGGCGGCAGTAGGGGCGGGGTTCCCTGTCGCCTCGGACCGGCGACGACGACCGATTCGACATCTCCACCGGGGCGCCCGTGTGGGCGCCCGCCCGGGCCGGACAGGACCGGCCGGACCGGACACCGGGGCGCCCGTGTGGGCGCGGACCGACCGGACCCGGACCGACCGGACCTTACCGACCGGACCGTACCTACCGACCGGACCGAGAGTACCGCGCAGCGGCCGGGGGTCCGCGGGACAGACGGTCGTCTTTCTCGCCGATGCTGTGAAACCTGCGAACGCGAGCGGCACGGGCCGTGCCCTGGGCGAGGGCCCCATGACCGCCCCGCGCCAGGTTCTCCCCGGAGCCACCTACCTCGTCACGCGCAGATGCGCTCAGCGGCAGTTCCTCC
>Ga0335084_10007841_pt1 | contig 10619 bp, 9 predicted proteins | sample Lox_Sample_44_FD_206721 | JGI IMG/M metagenome (GOLD analysis project Ga0335084, IMG submission 206721) | Soil microbial communities from Loxahatchee National Wildlife Refuge, Florida, United States - Lox_Sample_4.4 | ecosystem: Environmental > Terrestrial > Soil > Wetlands | place: USA: Florida...
CGGCGACGGAGGGCGAATACGTCATCACCCTCGACGCCGACCTCCAGAACCCGCCCGAGGAGATCCCGAGGATCGTGGCCGAAATGGACGCGGGGCACGACGTCGTCGGGACGGTGCGCCAGAAACGGCACGACGCGCTCTTCCGACGAGTCGCTTCGCGCCTCGTGAACCGGACGACGGCCCTGATCACGGGCATGAAGCTCCACGACTACGGCTGCATGCTCCGCGGCTACCACCGCGACGTGGTCGACGTGATGCTGGCCACCGACGAGATCTCGACCTTCATCCCGGCGCTCGCGCAGCAGTACGCGCGCCGCCCCGTCGAGATCCCGGTCGCCCATGCCGAGCGGACGGCGGGGGAGTCGAGGTACTCGCTCTACCGGCTGCTCCGTCTCAACTTCGACCTGATGACCGGCTTTTCCCTGGTGCCGCTCCAGATCTTCGGCCTCCTCGGGTTCGCCACGGCGTTCTTCGGGGTCGCCCTCGGCATCTTCCTCCTGATCCGCCGGCTCATCGTCGGCGCCGAGGTGGAGGGAGTCTTCACGCTCTTCGCGCTCGCGTTCGTCGTCATGGGCGTTCTGATGGCGGGAATCGGCATCGTGGGCGAGTACGTCGGGCGGATCTACTACCAGGTCCGCGGGCGGCCCCGCTTCCTGATCCGGACCGTCTGGGGGGCCGGCGGCGCGCCGAAGGAAGCCCCGGCGCGCGAGCGTCGGCTCGCGGGAGCGCCGTGATGGCCGGGATCGTCGTCGCGGGTTACTCCGACGTCGGCTATCGCTGCACGAAGTGGCTTCTCGACGCCGGAGAAGCGGTGTCGCTGATCTATACGCACCCCGACAAGGAGGGCGAGGAGCGCTGGTGGGAGTCGATGGACGAGTTGGGGGCCGCGCGCGGCGTCCCGGTCCGCATCGTCGAGGACCTCGGCGACCCGACCGAGGCCGTGCGGCTCCGGGCGCTCGGCCCGGATTTCCTCTTCTCGTTCTACTTCCGGAAGATGATCCCGCCGGAGCTTCTCGCGATCCCGGCCCGGGGCGCCCTGAACATGCACGGGTCGCTCCTCCCGCACTTCCGCGGCCGGTCCCCCGTGAACTGGGCGATCCTGAAGGGGGCGGCCGTGACGGGCGCCTCGCTCCACTACATGGTCGGGAAACCCGACGCCGGCGACCTCGTCGATCAGGAGAAAGTCCCCATCGGGCCCGACGACGACGCGCTCACGGTGGCGCGCCGCGTCGGCGACGCCGCGGTGACCGTGCTCGCGCGCACCTGGCCGAAGCTGAAGGCGGGAACGGCGCCCCGCATTGCGCTGGACCTCGCGAAGGGAAGCTACTTCGGCGGGCGGAAGCCCGAAGACGGAAGAATCGACTGGGACCGGCCGGCCCGGGAGATCCACGACCTCGTCCGGGCCGTGGCGAAGCCCTGGCCCGGCGCCTTCACGGACCTCTTCGGCCCGAAGGTCACGGTCTGGAGAACACGCCTGTCGCCCTACGGCGGGCACGACACCTTCCCGGGAAAGATCGAAACGACGGAGACCTCCGTCCTCGTCTACGCCGGGGACGACCGTCCCGTCGAGATCCTCCTCGCCCGGCCCGAGGGGGGACGAGACCTCGACGCGGCGGCGTTCTGCGACTGGCTGCACTCGCGGAGCTGACATGCGCGTCCTGATCCTCGGTGTCAACGGCTTCATCGGCAACGCGCTGACACGGCGCATTCTGACGACGACCGGCTGGGAGGTCTTCGGCCTCGACATGGGGAGCGACCGGATCGCCGAGTTCCTCGGCGAGCCGCGATTCCGCTTCCTGGAGGGGGACATCGCCATCAACCGCGAGTGGATCGAGTACCACGTCAAGAAGGCCGACGTCGTCCTCCCGCTCGTCGCCATCGCGACGCCTTCCGCGTACGTGAAGGCACCGCTCTCCGTCTTCGAGCTCGACTTCGAGGAGAACCTCCGGATCGTCAAGATGGCGGGAAAGTACGGCACCCGCCTCGTCTTCCCGTCCACGTCGGAGGTTTACGGGATGTGCCCGGAAAAGGAGTTCGACGAGGACACCTCGCCGCTGGTCTACGGGCCGATCCGGAAGGAACGATGGATCTACTCCGCCTCCAAGCAGCTCCTCGACCGCGTCATCTGGGCGATGGGGCACGCGCAGGGGCTGAAGTTCACGCTCTTCAGGCCCTTCAACTGGTACGGCCCCCACCTCGACGACGTCGACGCGCCGAAGGAGGGCTCGAGCCGCGTCCTGACCCAGTTCCTCCACAACATCCTCTACGGCAAGCCGGTCCGGCTCGTGGACGGGGGCCGGCAGCGGCGCTGCTTCACCTTCGTCGAGGACGGCATCGACGGCCTGATGAAGATTCTCGTGAACGAAGGCGGAAAGGCCGACGGAGAGATCTTCAACATCGGAAACCCCGCCGCCGACCTCTCCATCCAGGAGCTGGCGCACCTCCTCGTCGGGGCGGTGGCCCGCTACCCGAAATTCGCCCCGCTCGCGAAGAAGGCCAGGATCGTCACCGTGTCGGCGGTGGACTATTACGGCGAGAACTACCAGGACATCACGACCCGCGTCCCCTCGATCCGGAAGGCCGAACGCCTCCTCGGCTGGAGGCCGACGACCGACTTTCCGACCGGCCTGAAGAAGACCCTGGATTTCTACCTCAAGAGCCGGAAGCCGCCCGAGGTGTGAGCGCCTTCCTCGTTCTCAAGGTCGACGTCGACACCTACCACGGGACGCTCGAGGGGGTGCCGCGGCTCCTGGACCTCTTCGCGAAGCTGGATGTGAAGGCGACGTTTCTCTTCTCGCTCGGGCCCGACAATACCGGGAAGGCCATCAGGCGGATCTTCCGGAAGGGCTTCGTCACGAAGGTCCTCTCGGCGAGTCCGGCGGCGTCGTACGGGATCCGGACGATGCTCTACGGAACGGTCCTTCCGGCCCCGGAGATCGGGACGAGGCGGGAGGCGATCCGGAGGATGCGCGAGGTGGCGGCTGCGGAGCATGAGGTCGGCATTCACGCCTGGGACCACGTCGCGTGGCACGACCGGCTTCCGTCGATGTCGCGCGAGGAGGTCACGACGACGTTCGGCCGCGCCGCCGCGCGCTTCGCGGAGATCTTCGGCGAGCGCGCCCGCGTCGCCGGGGCTCCGGGCTGGACGGCGAACGCCCTCTCCGTCGAGGCGTACGAGGCCGAAGGGATCGAGGTCTCGTCCGACACGCGCGGGGGGGAGCCGTTCTTCCCGGAGAGGAGCGACGGAAGAGCCTCGACGGTCCTCGAGATCCCCTCGACGCTTCCGACGCTCGACGAGCTGCTCGCGCTCCCTGGGGCGGGCGCCGGCTCGCGGACGGAGCAGGCCTGCGAATCCCTTCGGGCGAGGGTCAGGGAGAAAGACCGTTCGGGTGTCGGCTCTTCGAGGAACGTCACCGAGGTTCACTCCATTCACACAGAGATCGAAGGAGGGCCGGCGTTCTCCGCGTCGTTCGCCCGGCTGCTCGCCGGGTGGAGGAGCGACGGAGTCCGCTTTCTCACTCTCGAAGAACAGGGCAGAACCTCGCGTTCTGCCGGGGCGCCACCGGTCAGAAAGCTGACGTTCACGAGGTTGCCGGGGCGCGCCACGCCCGTGGCGACGGGAGGAGAGACAGCGTGAAGAGACGGATTTCGGGACTCGCGGCGGCGCTTCTTCTCGGGGCGCTCGCCTCGCCCGCCGCGGCCGCGGCGGCCCGGAGGACTCTGGGCGTCGACCCGAAGGAACCGCGGCGGATCGTGCTCTGGGAGGAAGGCGTCGGGCTCTTCGCCTCCGCCGACGCCGGCGAGACGTGGTCGAAGCTCTCTCCGACCCCCCGGACCGTCGCCCGGGTGGCCCTTGGCGACGGCGGGGCGATCTATCTCGCCACGGACGATGGCCTCCTCGTGAGCCTCGACGGAGGCCGGGTCTTCGGGCGCCCCGAAGGAACGCTCCCGGCGGGACGGTACGTGGACGTCGCACTTGGGGGACAGGCCGTCTTCGCGATCTCGGAGAACGGCGTCGTCCGAAGCGTCGACGGCGGGCGGACCTTCCGCAGCGCGGGAGTCCCCGGCCGCGCCTTCCATCTCTACCGGATCCGGACGAGCCCGCGCTTCCCGAACCAGGTCGCCCTCGTCTCGGCGTCGCTCATCCACCGGAGCGACGACGGCGGTGAGACGTGGCGGCGGATCGCCGCCGGACCCGATTTCGACTACGGCAGCGTGGCGTGGGGGGTGGGCGACCCCCCCGCGATCCTCGTCGGCAACCGGAAAGGCGTTCACAAGAGCACCGACGGCGGCGCGACCTGGAAGGCCTTCTCGAACGCCCCCTCCTTCCTCCGCGGCCTCTGGGCCCCCGACCCGGCCACCGACAAGTACATCCTCGCGTCGACCCAGCCCCAGCCGGGCGACGAGTCGTGGGAGGGCCGGGCGCCGGAGAAGGCGTTCTACCGGACGATCGACGGCGGCCGGAGCTGGTCCACGAACCTCTCGCCGGACGGCGGCGTCGTTCTGGAGGTCGTGTTCGCTCCGGGGAGGACCGAGGCGCTCTATGTGACGACTGACCGCGGCGGCGTCTTCCGGTCGGGCAACAGGGGAGACAGCTGGCGGGAGATCGCCCCTCCGGCGAAGTCGCCCTGATGCGGGGAGGAGAGGCATGAAGAGCCTTCAGGAACGCCTCGCGCCGGCGAACCGCTGCTTCGGCTGCGGTCCGGCCAACGACCAGGGGCTCCGGATCCGGATCTTCGAGGAAGGGGACGAGGTCGTCTGCACCTGGACTCCCGAGCCGCACCACCTCGCCTTCGAGGGAATCCTGAACGGAGGTATCTGCGGCACGCTCCTCGACTGCCACAGCAACTGGGCGGCCGCGGTCCATCTCATGAAGGCCTCGGGCTCCGACCGGCTCCCCTGCACCGTCACGGCCGACTTTCACGTGACGCTGAAGCGGCCGACGCCGCTCGGCGTCCCGCTCCACCTCCGGGCGCGTGTGGCGGAAGCGGGCGCGGACCGCGCCGTCGTCGACGCGTCGATCGAGGCGAACGGCCGGGTGACGGCCACCTGCCGCGGGACGTTCGTGGCGGTGAAGGAGGGTCACCCCGCCTTCCACCGGTGGTAGGGCGCCGGAAACCCGTTCTCCCATGAAGAGCCTCACGACGTGCGCCTTTACGAGGCTCTTCTTTTTCCTTGTCGCCACCATCCTCCTTTTCTCCGACAAGGGACAGGTCTCCGGCGACGGCCGCGTCCGGTTCGACGCTCTGGCAACCCTCGTCGACGACGGGCGTCTGACGGCCGATCGTTTCTCTCTCCTTCAGCCGATCGCGGCCGTCCCTCTCTACCTGGCGGGCGCCGGCATCTACGCCGCGGCCCAGACCGAGCTGCGTGTTCGGGAGCCTGACCGCTTCACACAGGAGCGGCGGAACGCCGCGGCGAAGTTCGTCGGGCGGTTCGGGAAGATCGTGGCCCTCGGAATCTGCGGTCTCGTCTTCGCCGTCTTACGTCGCTTCTACGGTTTCGGGGCGGCGGGGGCCGCGGCCGGCGTCCTTGTCGTTCTCTTCGGGAGCTTCCTCATTCCGCATGTCCGCGACTTCTACGGCGAGCCGCTCTGGACGCTGTTCGCGCTCTCGTCCCTCGCGTCTCTCGCGGCAGCTTCCGGCGTCGCGTGGCATGCGGTGCCGCCGCCGCGAAAGGCGGCCCTGGCGGCCACCCTCGCTTTGTCGGTACCGCTCAACCCGCTTCTTGTGCCCGTCCTTGCGAGCGTGGCGGCGATCGATGCGGCCGGTGCCGCCGCCGGCGAACGCCTCCGTCGATTTCTCTTCTCGGCGGTCGCGCTGCTCGGTGGCGTGGCTCTCGCCCTCGTCGAGAACTTTCTTCGCCGGGGGGCTCCCCTCGATTTCGGGTATGGCAGCGCGGGTTTTACGGGCGCATTTCTTGAGGGGATCGCCGGGCAGCTCGTATCTCCCACCCGCGGACTCGTCTTTTTCGCTCCCGCGGCCCTGCTTCTGCCGATCCTCGCCAGTCGTCTGGATCCCCTGGGTCCGGAGCGGTCGTTCTTCCGCCTTGGGACGTTCTTTTCCCTGTTCCTCCTGCTCGGGTACGCGAAGTGGGTCGCCTGGCACGGAGCGTATTACTGGGGCCCGCGCTTTCTGCTACCGGTGTCGGTGCTTTCGGCCATCGCGCTGGCCGTCCTTCTCCGGGAGTCCTGGACGAGGCGGAGCGCGGGCGGGCTTGCCGTGGGGGGGCTGCTCCTCCTGCTCTCGTTTCTTGTCCACAAGGCCGGAGCGGCCATCGGCATGAGGGATCTCAAGGCCTGTCTCGTCGTCGATCCCTCGTTCGAGACCTGCTTCTGGCGGTGGCAGCTGCTCCCGTTCGGCCCGTTTCTCTCCGGGAGCGATCTCGGCGAGATGCTGCTTCACCGATCCACGGCCGTCGAGGTCGGTGCCGCGCTCCTCTTCGGCGGGCTGCTCCTCGCCCGGCCTCGCGCCTCCGGGCAGCTCCGGTGAGAAGCTGCGACGTGCCGCGAGTCCGTTACGCCACGGCCTCTTCCGGGAAGGCCACCAGATCGAAGTGCCGCCACGCCGTCATCCGGCGCTCCGACAGCTCCTCCCCCCGGAAGACGGCCGGGCTTTCCCACTTGAAGACCCGGTAGCCGGCCCGCCGCAGATCCCGGTAGAAGCCGGCCCGCTCGGCCTCGGGCAGGTGGCGGTAGACCTCGCATTTCAGGACCGGACGCTGCGACGTCAGGAGAGGCGCGAGAGACGCCACGACCTTCCGGTCGTACCCTTCGGTGTCGGTCTTCACGAACCGGAGGCGGCGCAGTTCGTCGGGATAGTCGCGCTCCATCAGCCGGACGAGGTTTCGCCCCTCGACCGCCAGCTTGATGAAGTGGTGGTGCCGGAGGGCACTGATCCCCTCGTGCAGCCCCCCGTTGCAGAAGCCGGCGTCCGAGTATTCGAACGTGAACGTCCCGTCCTCGGGCGTCACGGCGACCGGGAGAGGAACGATCCGCGTCCGGTCCCGGTTGAGCTCGGAGTTCGCGAGGAGGACCTTGAAGGCGTAGGGGTTCGGCTCGAAGGCGAGGACCGTACCGCTCGCGCCGACGGCGAGCGCGATCGGGAGCGTGGAGTCTCCCGTGTGGGCGCCGATGTCGATCGCGACGTCCCCCTCGCGGAGGAAGCCGCGCAGCGCGTCGACCTCCTCCTGTTCGAATTCCTTCGGGTCCTCGTTCGGGTGCCGCCATCGGGCGAACCGGAGGACGCCTTCCTTCGGGAGCGTCACCGAGTCGATCTCGAACGGGTACTCCCGCGGGCGGGGCCTGAAGCCGAGAGCGTAGAGGAGTTCCTTCGGCTTCATCTGTCGGTTCCCGCGCGCGGAGTCTAGCGGACGCTTCGAGCCCGCCGTCAGCGTCCCAGCTCGACGACCACCTGCGACGTTCCGGCGGGAACGGGAACGCCGACGAGGTGAAGATTCGCGACGACCGGCGCGACCGGCCGCTGGTTGACCGTGGCCTTCACGCGCGGCGTGTAGGTCCGGTCGACGTGAAGGACGGCGGGGGTCGCGCCCGACGTCTCGAGGACCAGGAGGTCGGGCGACTCCGCCACGACGCGGGCGCGCGCCGACGGGTCATCCCGGTCGGCGACGAGGGCCGCGGCGCCGCGCCCGGCGACGACGACGCTCGTGGCCGGGTCGAAGGCCGCGCTCTCGAAGAGGAGGACCGTCCGGGTGATGGAGTCGGAGGCGAGGACCCGCGGGCAGCGCCGCAGGCCGGGGAGAGGATCGGTGAGGCGGAAGAGGGTGGCCGGGATGCCCGCCTCGCCGTCGACGAAGACCGGGGCGAGCCCCGGCGTGCCCGGCGGAACGTCACTGGCGATGACGCTCCCGACCCCCGCCGACCGGAGCCATCTCAGCCGCCCCGGCCAGTCGCGGACGGAGAGGAGGTCCCGCGCCATCCGATCGAGGTACGAGTAGCTCCCGTCGGGGTCGGGGTCGTAGGCGTACCGGATTCCCCAGGGGGCGGCGGTGAGCGCCCAGCCCTGCCGGAGCTGCGCGCGGGCGACGTCCGTCAGGTCTCCGGCCGGTGCGACGCCGAAGAGCCCGCGCCGGACCGGGTCGACGTCCTTGTCGGTCCGCTCGAAGACCCGGCCCGGGATCGCGGCGGCCCGCGCGACGAGCGGAAACGGCCGCGCGAACCACTCCGACGGGACGCGGGGAAGGAGGCCCCGGGCCGGGAGAAGGAGCTCCGCTCCGATGGCGACGAGAAGGAAGAGGCGGGCGCGAACGTCTTCGGCGGTCCGCCGGACGAGCAGCGCGAGGACGAAGAGAGCGGCGGCCGCGAAGGCCGCCTGCACCGGGAGCCGGCGGAGCGTCGGCGCGAGGACGACGGCGGGGTCGCCGGCCCAGGCCGGATCCCACCCCCGCATCAGGAGCCTCCGGCCGAGATCCGGCGAAAGCCTGAGGGCGAGCGAGCCGGCGGCGAAGAGAACGGCGAGGCCTCCGAGGGCGATCGAGGCGCGCCGCCGGAACCGGGGAAGGCCCCCGAGGACGAGGAGTCTGTCCGTCCCGAGGGCGGCGAGCGCCGCGACGGCCAGCGTGAAGACCAGCATCGTCTTCACCGGGTACCGGACGACGTGGAAGGCCGGCAGCGCGTCGTAGGCGGTTTTCGCGCCGGGGAGCCAGGGGACGAGGGCGAGGAGAAGCGCCAGGGCCGCCGCGACGATCCAGAAGCGCCCTTCGATCCGCTTCGCCGAGACGACGAAGAGAAGGGCGAGGGTGAGCGGCAGGACCCCGAAGCCGAGCGACGCGAGGTACGGCGGGTTCCCCTGCGTCACGGCGAATCCCCAGAAACCGCCTGCGAGGAGCTGCGCGGGGTCGCCGAAGAGGAGCGGGAAAGGCGTCTCGAGGAAGCGGAGGGGGTGGAAGCCGACGGCGGCGAACTCCGAAAAGGAGAAACCTCTCACGCGGCGCGAGGAAAATCCGCTGGAGAGGACGACCTCGAGGAGCCACGGCGACAGGAGGAGCCCGGCGGCGGCGACGCCTCCCGCGAAGGCGGCGAGCGTCCGGAGGCGGGCCTCCCGCGGCGTCGCGAGGGCGAAGGCGGCGGCGAGAAGGAGCGACAGGCCCGAGAGAGCCGGCTCGCCGCCGAGGACGAGGAGAGCGGATGAGACCGCGACGCCGAAGCCGCACCGGACGAGGGCCTGTGCGGAGACGACCCGTGCCGTGGCCACGAACCCGAGGAGCCACGGCGTCCAGGCGATCGTCGTCGTCGCGTTCAGAAAGGCCGTCGAGGAGAGGACGTACCCCGAAAAGGCGAAGGCCGCGGCTCCGGCGAGCGCGGCCTCCTCTGTCCGGACGAGGCGGCGGAAGAAGAAGAAGGCGCCGGCGAGGCCGACGAGAAGATGGAGGAGAAGGTGGAGGCCGAGGAAACGGGGCGAGCGGGGGAAGGGGTACGCGAGGACGAGGTTCGGGTTGCCGTAGTAGGGCTGGCCGAAGGAGGCGTGGGGGTCGATCGAGGCGGCGCCGAGCGAGGCGAAGAGGGCCCGGGCCGGGCGCTGCGTCGTGCCGAGGTCGCGGTAGAAGGGGGAGGCGCGCCCGGACAGGAGGTCGAGGTTCGGCAGGAGGAGCACGGCGAGGAGAAACGCCGTCGCGACCGGAGCGGGCTTAAGGAGCCGGCCCAGACCCGCCCCGGGTCTCATCGGAAGATCGGATCGCTGCGCAGGCCCCACTTCTGGAGCTTGTAGCGGAACATGACGCCGAGGATCGAAACGCCGTAGACGCACGACCTCAGGAAGTTGATCTGCGAGGCGTCGTCGAAGTAACGCGTCACGATCGGGACCTCGCGGATCCGCATCCCCTTCCAGATTCCGGCGGCGATGATCTCGGTATCGAAGACGAAGTCGTCGGAGAAGGCCGAAAGGGCGACGGTCTCGAGGTAGCGCCGGGAATAGGCGCGGAGGCCGGAGTGGTATTCGGTGAGATAGAGGTAGAAGGTCGCGTTCTCGATGGCGGTGAGAAAGAGGTTCGCGAGGTACTTCCACTTGGGCATTCCCCCTTCGAGGGGGCGCCCGCCGAGCATCCGGCTTCCGAACATGGCGTCCACGGCCCCCGTGGCCACCGGCTCGATGAGCTGGGGGAGGACCGAGGCGTCGTACTGGTGGTCCGGGTGGACCATCACGCAGACGTCGGCGCCGCGCGCGAGGGCGGTCTGATAGCAGGTCTTCTGGTTGGCGCCGTAGCCGCGATTCCGCTCGTGGAGGACCACCGTCATCCCCGGGATCCCGCGCGCCACCTCCACGGTCCGGTCACGCGAGGCGTCGTCCACGAGGAGGACGTCGTCGACCCAGTCCTTCGGGATCTCATCCCACGCCTTGTGGAGCGTCTTCTCCGCGTTGTAGGCGGGCATCACGACGGCGACGCGCTTTCCGTTGACGGGCATCGCGGGATTCTGGACGATTTCAGGGGCTGCCGTCGACGCGGAAGACCCGGAAGCGCGGGACGATCCGTCCGTCGGGCGAGCGGGCGGCGGTGCGCGAGTCGAGGACGCGGAACAGGAACGGAACGGGGCGCTCGTCCGCCGATTCGTGGACGCGGACGGCGAAGGTCGCATCGGGGGGCGCGGGCGGGCGCCCCGCGGC
>Ga0335084_10007844_pt1 | contig 10617 bp, 9 predicted proteins | sample Lox_Sample_44_FD_206721 | JGI IMG/M metagenome (GOLD analysis project Ga0335084, IMG submission 206721) | Soil microbial communities from Loxahatchee National Wildlife Refuge, Florida, United States - Lox_Sample_4.4 | ecosystem: Environmental > Terrestrial > Soil > Wetlands | place: USA: Florida...
CTCCTCATCCCCGCCGCCTCCGCGCTCGCCGCCACGCTGCTCGCCACCGCCGTGACCCAGGGCCTGTCGGGCCGGGCGGCCGTCGAGCTGGACCGGGTGGAGCGCCGGCACGTCCCGGCGCTGCTCCTCGCCCAGGAGCTCGAGGCCGAGCTGGCCCGCCTCCAGCGGCAGCTCCAGGACGCCGCCGGCGCGGAGGAAACCGCCGCGCTGGAGCAGGCGGGCGAGCTCCACCGCGAGATGGCGCGGCGCATCGCCGAGGCGCCGCCAGAGGTGCTCTCCCGCCTGGACCAGGCGCGGCTGGCCGCCGAGCTCGAGGCCTACCACCGGGTGGCGCGTACCGCGACCGCGCGCCTGATCCGGCGCGATCGAGGGGAGGAGCTGACCGGGGCGCTGCGGGCGATGGCGGCGGCGTACCTCGTGCTGCGCGAGGACCTGGCCGCGTCCACCCGGAGCGGCCGCCAGGCGATGGCGGAGGGCTTCGCCGCCGCGCGCAGCGACCAGCGGCGGGCCGTGCTGGTCGGCTCGTCCATCGTCATCCTGGCCACGCTGCTGGCGGCGGCCCTGGCCTGGATCGTGGCGCGCGGCCTCTCGCGGCCGCTCGAGATCCTCTCCAGCGCCGCCCGGCGCGTCTCCGAAGGCGACCTCACCGCCGAGATCCCGCCCGGCGCAGGCGACGAGGTGGGGGCGCTGGCGGACGGGTTCCGGCGCATGCAGGAGCGGCTGCGCGAGATCGTCTCGACCCTCCGCGACTCCTCCGGCGATCTCGCCGGCGCGGCCGGGAGCCTCTCCCGGCTCGCCGCCGCCCGGCGCCAAGCGCTGGAGTTGCAGGCCGGCGGCGTGGCCGAGACCAGCTCCACCACCCGGGAGCTGGAGCAGGCCTCCTCGGTCGCCTCGACCCGCGCCGCCGCGGTGCTGGAGGTGGCGCACAAGGCCGCGCAGATGAGCGACGCCGGGCAGTCCTCCGCCACCCGCAGCCTGGAGGGGATCCAGCGGATCCAGGAGGCCGTCCAGCAGGTGCTCGCCCAGAGCGGCCGCCTCTTCGAGCAGGCGCGGCAGGTCGGCGACATCGTCGAGACGGTGAAGGACCTCGCCACGCGGTCGCACGTCCTCTCCCTCAACGCCTCCATCGAGGCGGCGCGCGCCGGCGAGGCGGGCCGCGGGTTCGCGGTGGTCGCGGCGGAGGTGCGGGCCCTCGCGGAGCAGTCGGGCGCCAGCGCCACCAGCATCGGCAAGATCGTCGAGGACATCCTCGGCGCGGTCGAGGCCACGCGCGACATGACCGAGCGCTCCAACAAGGGGATGGAGGGCTCGATGGCCGCCATCCGGGCCGCGGGCGAGAGCCTGCGCGACATCGGCGGGATCGTCCGCGAGACCAGCGACGCCGCGCTCCAGATCGCGAGCGCGGTGCAGCAGCAGTCCACCGGCATCGGCCAGATCGCGGCGTCGATGCGCGACGTCGACTCCGGGATGCAGGACACGGTGGCGCGCATCCAGTCGCTGGAGGAGGCGACCGACCACCTCAACGCCACCGCCGGGCGCATCTCCCAGATCGTGAGCGGGTTCCGGATCTAGGCTCCGCTGGCGCCCGCGGCCGGCGTGCGGTACGTCAGGGGCCGCCGCATGCCCGCCCCTTCCTCCAGCCCGGCCGCCGCGCCGCTCGCCGGGCTCCTCCCCGCGCCGGGCGAGACGCTCGCGCCCGAGGCGGTCCTCGACCGGTTCGTGTCCTGGGTCGCCTCCACCGGCCTCACCCTCTACCCGCACCAGGAGGAGGCGATCCTGGCGCTGCTCGAGGACCGCCACCTGGTCCTCTCCACGCCCACCGGCTCGGGGAAGTCGCTGGTCGCCACCTTCCTCCACTTCCGCGCCATGGCGGAGGGGAAGCGCTCCTTCTACACCTGCCCGATCAAGGCCCTCGTCAACGAGAAGTTCTTCGACCTGTGCCGCCTCTTCGGCCCGGAGAACGTGGGGATGATGACCGGCGACGGCGCGGTGAACCGCGACGCCCCCGTCGTCTGCTGCACCGCCGAGATCCTCATGAACCTCGCGGTGCGCGAGGCGGCGCCGCGCGCCGACGCGGTGGTGATGGACGAGTTCCACTACTACGGCGACCGCGAACGCGGCGTGGCCTGGCAGGTGCCGCTCCTGACGCTGGAGCGCACCACCTTCCTGCTCATGTCGGCGACCCTCGGGGACACCAAGGCCATCGAGGCCTCCCTGCGCGAGGTGACCGGGCGCGAGGTGGCGCGCGTCCGGGACGCGGCCCGGCCGGTGCCGCTCGAGTACGAGTGGCGGGAGACGCCGCTCCACGAGACCATCGAGGCGCTGGTCTCGGCCGACAAGGCGCCCATCTACCTCGTCAACTTCACCCAGCGCGCGGCCGCCGAGCAGGCCCAGAACCTCATGTCCGCGAAGTTCTCCTCCAAGGAGGAGAAGGCGCGCATCGCCGGGGCGCTCGAGGGGGTCCGCTTCGAGTCGCCCTACGGCAAGGAGGTGCAGCGCTTCCTGCGCCACGGCGTGGGCCTCCACCACGCCGGCCTCCTCCCCAAGTACCGCCTCCTGGTCGAGAAGCTGGCGCAGGGCGGCCTCCTCAAGGTGGTCTCCGGCACCGACACGCTGGGGATGGGGGTGAACGTCCCCATCCGCACGGTGCTCTTCACCCAGCTCTGCAAGTTCGACGGCGAGAAGACCGCGGTCCTGACGTCGCGGGACTTCCACCAGATCGCGGGCCGCGCCGGCCGCAAGGGGTTCGACGAGCGCGGGTTCGTGGTGGCGCAGGCGCCGGAGCACGTGGTCGAGAACAAGCGGCTGGCCGAGAAGGAGAAGGCGGGCGGGAAGAAGGCGGTGAGGAAGCAGCCGCCGCAGAAGGGCTACGTGCACTTCGACCGCAGCACCTTCGAGCGCCTGATCCAGAAGGAGCCGGAGGCGCTGGAGAGCCGGTTCGAGCCGACCTTCGCGCTCCTCGTGAACCTGCTGCAGAGCGAGACCACGCAGGTGGGCGGCGGCTACGGGCGCCTGGTCCACATCATCGGCCGCTCGCACGGCAACGACTACGTCCGGTCTCGCCACCGGCGGACCGCCGCGCAGCGGCTCCGCACCCTCCGCGCGGCGGGGCTGGTGCGGCTGGAGCGCGTCGAGGGCTACCGCGGCGCGTACCTCCGGCCGGCGCCCGGGCTGCAGCGCGACTTCTCGCTCTTCCACACGCTCTCGCTGTACCTCCTCGACACCCTGCCGCGGATCGAGCCGGGCCGCGAGACCTACGCGCTCGACGTCCTCTCCGCGGTGGAGTCGATCCTGGAGGATCCCGACCCCATCCTCTGGAAGCAGCTCGACCGGGCCCGCGGCGAGGCCGTGGCCGAGATGAAGGCGCGGGGCATGGAGTACGACGAGCGCATGGCGGAGCTGGACAAGGTCGAGTACCCGAAGCCGAACCGCGACTTCTGCTACGCGACCTTCGACGACTTCGCGGCGAAGCACCCCTGGGTGGGCCAGGAGAACATCCGCCCCAAGTCCGTGGCGCGCGAGATGGCCGAGCGGCTCATGACCTTCGGCGACTACGTCCGGGAGTACGAGCTGCAGCGCTCGGAAGGGCTGCTGCTCCGCTATCTCTCCGAGGCCTACAAGACGCTGGTCCAGACCGTGCCCGAGGCGTACCGCACCGACGAGCTGCTCGACGCCATGGCCTTCCTGCGCGCCACGGTCCGCGGCGTGGACTCCTCGCTCCTCGACGAGTGGGAGCGGATGCGGGACCCCTCGTACCAGGCGGCGCCCGCGGCCGCGCCCGAGCGCCCCCTGCCTCCGCCGCCGCTCTGGGCGGACCCGAAGGCGTTCGCGGCGCGGGTCCGGACCGAGCTGCACCGCGTGCTGGCGGCGCTGGCGCGCAGGGACCACGAGGCCGCCGCGGCGGCGCTGGCGCCGGCCGGCGGCTGGACGCCCAGGCGGCTCGAGGAGGCGATGGCGCCCTACTGGGCGGAGCACCCTCGCATCGACGTCACGCCCGCCGCCCGGCGCCCGCACCAGACGCTGCTGCGCGAGGCCGGCGAGCGCCGCTGGGAGGCCGTGCAGCGGATCGTGGACGAGGCGGGCGAGGCCGACTGGGCGATCTTCTGCGAGATCGACCTCTCCGCGCCTCCGGAGCCCGACGCGCCGCTGGTCGGGCTGGTGCGGATCGGGACGTAGGCCCGACGCTCCGGCGAGGCCTCCCCGTTCACGGGCGGAAGGCGCCCTCGTCGACCTGCGGCTGGACCTCGACGCGCTCCAGCACCGTCTCCCCCGTGGCCGCGCCGTTCGCCCAGTTCCCCTCGCGGAAGGCGACGAGCACGCCGTCCACCGTCCGGAAGTCGGAGTACGTGGTGACGAACTCGAGCGGGAAGGCGGGGTCCTGGCCGCTGCCGCGCGACCGGAGGATGCGGCCGGTCACGGGATCGATGCCCGCCTCGACCTCCACGCCCGGCGCGACCGGCACCGCCAGGACGCGCAGCGCCTTGCCGTCGTGCTGCCACGTCCCGTGCTCGGTCACGCGCGCGCGCCACGCCTGGAGCATGGCCGGCAGGTCGAGCCGCGCCGCCTGGAGGATCATCGCGACGAGCTGCGGCCCGCTCGACGGCTCTCCCCAGCGCCAGCCCCGGCCGCCGTCGAGGACCCGGACCTCCGGCCGGTCGCCGGGGAACGCGATCTCGACCCGCAGCCGGCCCGGCCGCTGGTACACGCGGAGGAGCCGCCCCGCCGCCCCCGGGTGGAGGATCGACGTGGTCCGGCCGCGCTCGCGCACCACCGCGGCACGCGCCACCGCCGCCGGGCCGCCATACGCGGCGACGCAGCGCTTCACCAGGTCCGCCACCGCCGCGTCGTCGCCGCGCGCGGCCGGCGCGGCCAGCAGGGCGAGGGCGAGCGCGGCAGCCGGTGGTCGGGCGATCATGCGGCCTCGTATCACGCCGGTTCCGGGGGCCACCCCGGCGAGGCGCAGCCGTCCGAGCTAGACACGCACCTGCGATGCCAGCGGCACCGGCGAGACCAGGCCGGCCGCGACCAGCCGGTCGACCGCGGACCGGACCTCCGCGACCTCGATGCCGCACTCCTCGAGCGCGTCGGCGAGGTCGTTCAGCCCGCGCGGCTTCCCGCCGAGCTCGCCCAGCACCACGCCGTCGCCCGGCGCGATGGCCCGCGGCGTCGCCCAGCTCGCCAGCGCGGCGTCGAGCGCCGCGCGCCCGGCGGCCCGCGCCGCGAGCACCGCGGCCTGGTAGGCCTCCCGGGCCCCGGCGCCCTCGGGCGAGAGCGTGAACTTCTGCCCCCGGGGCCAGCGCCGCGTTCCGGCGCGATCCGTCGCATCCAGCATGGCGGGTCTGTATGCGGCCAACGGGCGGCCGGTGTCAACGGGTCGGGGGTGAACTTTCGGGTTCGCGCCCAGGGGGTCGCCTCGGCCCCGCCCGCGATCAGTCCCACCCGCGCCGCTGCGCCTTGCGCTCGCCGCGGTGCTTCTTCTCCGCGAGGCGCCGTTCCCGGGAGCCGCGCGTCGGCTTCGTGGCGCGGCGCGGCCGGTGGACGCGGGAGAGCGCGGCCAGGCGCGCGCGCAACCGCGCCAGCGCGGCGCCGCGGTTCTGCGACTGGCTGCGGCGCTCCGTGGCCGTCACGGTGGCGCCGGTGGGCGGGTGCACCAGCCGGACGCCGCTCGCGGTCTTGTTGCGGTGCTGCCCGCCCGGACCGCCGGCGACGAAGAAGGTCTCGTCGCACTCGGCCAGGAGCCGGGCGTCCGGGAGCGAGAGCGCGCGGCGCGCGGCGTCGCGGACCGCGGCGGGGACGTTCATTGCGGCGAGTGTACACGCGGGCGGCGCGCCAGTCCCGTATGCTGCACGCGTGTGCGCATCGCGCCGCGGCGTCTCCGTCCACGATCACGCGCGCTGGGTGTTCAACCGGCTCGCCCGGGACTACCTCGCCCGCCCCGGGTACCCGGAGGCGCTGGTGGCGCGGCTCCTGGCGCTGGCCGCCGATCTCGGCGGGCCCGGACCGGCCGGCGGGCCCGGCGCTCAACCCGTTCTGGCGCCGCTCCGGGTCGTGGACCTCGGGGCCGGGACCGGCCACCTCGCCATCCCGCTCGCGGCGAGCGGCGCCCTCGTCCACGCCGTCGAGCCGGCCCGGGAGATGCTGCGCGCCCTGGAGGACCAGGCGGTCTCCACCGCGCCGGCCGCCGCCGGTCGCATCGTCCCGGTCCACGCCGCCGCGGAGGACACCGGCCTCCCGGCCGCGTCGTTCGACCTCGCCGTCGTGGCCGACGCGCTGCACTGGATCGACGCGGACCGCGGCGGCGCCGAGATCGCCCGCCTGCTCGCGCCGGGCGGCGTGCTCGCCGTGGTCGAGCCGCGGCTCGCAGAGACCCCGTTCCTGGCGGCGCTCCGCGATCGGATCGCGCGCGCCAACTTCAAGGCGCGCCCCGCGCCGCCGCCGGTCGAGTACCTCTTCGCCGTGGCCCTCGGGGCGGTCCCGGCCGAGGAGCGCTTCTGGCACGAGGTGGCGCTGGACGGCGCGGCGCTTTCCTCCGTGCTCCGCTCGCTCTCGTACGTCGGCCCCGCCATCGGCCCGGCCGCGATCGCCGCGCTCGTCGACGACGCGCGGGCCCTGGCGCGGGCGCACGGCGGCGCGGTCTGGCGGCGGGACATCCGGCTCGCCTGGGCACGGCATGGCTGAGGGCAGCCCGGCACGCGGCACCACCGAGGACCGGCCCGGCCCTCACCCGCCCAGCCGCGGATGCTCCTCCCGCCAGCGGGCCACGGCACCGGCCCGCAGCGCCCGCTCCTCCTCGAGGTGGCGCCGCACCGCCGCGTCGAGCCGCGCGTCCGTGAAGAGGAACGCGCACCAGGTCTCGGCCGGCTCGAACCCGCGCGCCAGCTTGTGCTCCCCGCCGGCGCCGCCCTCGAAGACCTTCACGCCGCGCGCGATGCACTGCTCGATCGAGTGGTAGAGGGCCACGTTGAAGTGGAGGAAGGGGTGCTCCTCGGCGCAGCCCCAGTAGCGGCCGTAGAGCCGCTCGGCGGAGGCGAGGTTGAAGGCCATCGCCACCAGCCGCCCGCCGCGCCGCGCCTCCACCACCTCGACCGCGTCGGGCAGGCCGCCGATGACCCCCTCGTAGAAGGCGCGGTTCACCCAGCGCATCCCCCACGCCATCTTGTCGGTGGTCGCCTCGTGGAGCCGGTGCAGGTCGCGCGCCCAGCCGGCCGGGTCGCGCGCCAGCTCGGCGCCGCCCACCGTCCGGATCGCGATCCCCTGCTCCGCCGGCGCCCGCCGCTCGCGCCGGATCGCGTTCCGGCGCTTGGAGGGGAAGCGAGCCAGGAACTCGTCCATCGAGCGGTAGCCCTGGTTGCGCCAGTGGTACTGGAAGTCGACCCGCAGCGCGAAGCCCGCCGCCTCCCACTCGCGCGCCTCGTCCGCGTCGGGGAAGAGCACCTCGACGGCGCCGAGGCCGTCGCGCTCCGCCAGGCGCCGGACGGCGTCCACCAGCGCCGCCAGGGCGGCGCCCCGGTCCTCGCCCGGCGCGGCGAGGAGCCTGCGCCCGCCCGCAGGCGTGAACGGGGCGCCGACCACCAGCTTCGGGTAGAACGGCACGCTCGCCCGGGCCGCGGCGGACGCCCACTCCCAGTCGCGCGAGAAGTCGCCCTCCGAGCCGCGCTTCTGGTACGCGGGCGCAGCCGCGACCACCCGCCCCCGGCGCGTGACCACCAGGTGCCGCGCGCGCCAGCCGGTCCGCGGCGAGGCCGAGCCGGATCGCTCCGCCGCGTCCAGGAACGCGTGCCGGACGAACGGGCTCGCGCGCGCGGGCTCGTGCGCGAAGAGCGCGTCCCACTCCTCCGCGGCGACGTCGGCGATCGACGCGAGGATCCGGACGTCGAGGGCGGCCATCCCGGCCTCATTAACGCGCGCGCCCCACGCGGTGCAACCGGGGCGATCTTGCGGGGGGCGTGCTCGGAGCGAGGCCAGCCGCGCCCCGCCGGGGCCGCGGTCAGAACGGCTCGCCCGCCGCGCCGCGCGCGGTTAGCTCCAGCGAAGGCATGACCCTCCGGCTCTTCTCCTACTGGCGCTCCTCCTCGTCGTGGCGCGTGCGCATCGGCCTGGGCCTCAAGGGGCTCGCCTTCGAGTACGCCGCCGTGAACCTCCTCGCGGGCGAGCAGTTCTCCGAGGAGCACCGCGCCCGCAGCCCGCTCGGCCAGGTCCCGGTGCTGGAGGTGGAGGAGGACGGGCGCAAGGTGCGCCTGGTGCAGTCGATCGCCATCCTGGAATGGCTCGACGACCGCTTCCCGGAGCCGCCCCTGCTGCCGCCCGACCTCCTGGGCCGCGCCCGGGTGCGCGCCCTGGCGGAGCACGTCAACTCCGGCATCCAGCCCTACCAGAACACCATGGTCCTGAAGATGGTCCGCGCCCTCGCGCCGGAGAAGGACCGCGAGTGGGCGCGCACCTTCATCGCGCTCGGGCTCGACGGCCTGGAGCGCTCCACGCGCGACGTCGCCGGCCGCTTCTCCTTCGGCGACGCGCCCGGGCTCGCCGACTGCTACCTCGTGCCGCAGCTGTACGCCGCGCGCCGCTTCGGCGTCGACCTCGCCGCCTACCCGACGCTCCGCCGCGTCGAGGAGGCGTGCCAGGCGCTGGCGGCGTTCCAGGCCGCGCACCCGGACCGGCAGCCGGACGCGCCGCCGCTCGAGAGGAGGACCCCATGACGCAGCCGCCGCGCGAGCCGCTCGGCCTCGTCCGCCTCGAGTCGCTCCACTACTACGTGCACGACCTGGAGCGGAGCCGCCGCTTCTACACGCAGCGGCTCGACTTCGCGGAGGTGGCGGCCAGCGGCCCGGAGCTGGAGCGGGACGGCCGGCAGCGGTCGGCGCTGTTCGAGGCGGGAGGCGTCTGCATCCTGGTCTCGGAGCCGGTGGGGGAGGGCGGACGCGCCTGGCGGTTCCTTCGCAAGCACCCGGACGGCGTCGGCACGGTGGTCTTCGAGGTGGAGGACGCGGGCCGCTGCTTCCGGCTGCTGGAGGAGCGTGGCGGGACGCCCATCACCGACGTCCAGGAGTGGCGGGACGACGGCGGGGCGCTCCGCACCTTCAACGTCACCACGCCGCTCGGCGACACCACCTTCCGCTTCGTCGAGCGGCGCGGCTACCGCGGCGGCTACCCGGGGCTGGTGCGGCACGCGACGCCTCGCGGCGGCCGCAACGCCTTCGGGTTCGGCGTCATCGACCACCTGACCTCCAACTTCCAGACCATGAAGCCCGCGCTGCTGTGGATGGAGCACGTCCTGGGCCTGGAGGAGTTCTGGGAGGTCCAGTTCCACACCAAGGACGCCGCGGAGGCGAGGCGCGCGGCGGTGCAGGCGCAGAAGGGCTCCGGCCTGCGCTCGGTGGTGATGCGCGACCCGCGCAGCGGGGTGAAGTTCGCCAACAACGAGCCGTGGCGGCCGGCGTTCAAGTCCTCCCAGATCAACGTCTTCCACGAGGACCACCGGGGCGACGGCGTCCAGCACGCCGCCCTCACCGTGCAGGACATCCTCGGCGCGGTCCGCGCCATGCGCGCCCGCGGCGTCGAGTTCATGCCCACGCCGGGGACCTACTACGACGCCCTCCCGGAGCGGATCCGGACGAGCGGCATCGGACGGATCGACGAGGACCTGGCGCAGCTGCGCGAGCTCGAGGTCCTCGTCGACGGCGCCGCGCCCGGCGCCTACATGCTGCAGATCTTCCTGCGCGACTCGGCCGGCCTCTACGGCGAGCCGGAGGCCGGCCCCTTCTTCTTCGAGATCATCCAGCGCAAGGGCGACCAGGGGTTCGGCGCCGGGAACTTCCGGGCGCTCTTCGAGTCGATCGAGCGCGAGCAGACCAAGGAGGGGCGGGCCTGACCTACGCCGATCCGCCGCCCACGCCGCGCGCCATGCCGCTGAGCCGCGCCGCGGAGATGGGGATCTTGAGCCCGCGCCCGCCGTTCTCCAGGAACAGCCGCAGGCCGTAGTCGTAGTGCCGCTTCACCGCGTTCAGGATCGACTCGTATGCCGGGTGGAGCGCGTCGGCGGTGACCGGTGCCGGCACCTCGAAGTCCTCGAACCCGAACAGGCTGATGATGTAGCGCGTCTCCAGCTTCTTGAAGCGCACCCGCAGCTTGATGACGTCGTTGGCCTTGGGCTCGGAGACGACGAGGCGCAGGCCGAAGTGCCAGTAGGCGTCCTCGTCGAGGTGCATCGCCTCCTCGGGCTTCTGGGTGATGGTCGGTTCCCCGGGGCCGGCCACGCCCTCGTAGCCGGCCTCGTAGGCGATGTTCTCGCGCGGCCAGCTCGTGTACTCGGTGAACCCGCGGGTGAAGTTCGCGGCGAAGAAGACGCAGTCCGATCGATACCCCGCGAAGCTGGCCCGGGCCGTCTCCAGCGCCTTGCAGAGATCCTGGTACTTGCTCACGCGACCTCCGGCGGGCGTGCGCGCGCCCGATGCGAGGAGGGCAGCCTAGCACGCCGCCGGACCGCTCGCCGCCGTGGCGCCGGGCCGTGGGGCGCGTAAGATGCGCAGCGTCATGGCGCTGCCCTCGGAGTGGGCCGGCCGGCCCGTCTGGGCCGAGATCGACCTCGACGCCCTCGCCCATAACGTCCGGCTCCTC
>Ga0335084_10007845_pt1 | contig 10615 bp, 11 predicted proteins | sample Lox_Sample_44_FD_206721 | JGI IMG/M metagenome (GOLD analysis project Ga0335084, IMG submission 206721) | Soil microbial communities from Loxahatchee National Wildlife Refuge, Florida, United States - Lox_Sample_4.4 | ecosystem: Environmental > Terrestrial > Soil > Wetlands | place: USA...
CGCGGAAGGCGTGCCGAAGAAGCTGCGCATCGCCTACTCGCCGGACCTGGGCTACGCGGTCGTGCAGAGCGACGTCGCACAGGCGGTGTACGACGCCGTGCGCGTGTTCGAGAAGCTCGGTCACGAGGTGGTGGAGATTCCGGGCGGCCCGCCGAAGCTGGGCGAGGCCTGGGGCGTGTGGGGCTCGTTCGAGATGGCGGCGGCGCACCTGCACCTCCTGCCCGAGCACGAGAGCGAATTCGTGCGCGCCAACGCGGCTGCCATGAAGGGCGCGTGGGACATGAAGCCCGAGTGGTTCAGCCAGGCCGCGCAGGCGCGGCTCGCGCTGTCGAAGTGGGCCGGGTCGGTGTTCTCGGAGTTCGACCTGCTCGTGACTCCCACCGTGCCCTACGACCCGCCGCCGGCGAAGGGGCCGTTCCCGCGCGAGACCGAGGGCCGGAAGCAGCTCGCCTGGGGCGTGGCGTCGTTCACGATCCCGTTCAATCTGTCACTTCACCCGGCGTGCTCGCTGCGCGTGGGCATCTCGCGCGCGGGGCTGCCGATCGGCCTGCAGATCGTGGCCGAGCGCCACCGCGACGAGCTCGTGCTGCAGGCCGCGCAAGCGCTCGAGCGCGAGCGCCCGGCGCACCCGCACTGGCCGGCCGTCTAGCGCACGTGCCATCCTCCCGCGCATGAAGATCGCGCTGGCCGCGGACCACGCGGGGTTCGCGTTCAAGGAGAAGCTGCTCGCCGAGCTGCGCCGCGCCGGCCACGAAGTGACTGACTTCGGCACGTCGGGCACGGAGTCGTGCGACTACCCCGACTTCGCGATCCCCGCCGTCATGAGCGTGGCCGAGGGCAAGCACGAGCGCGCGATCCTGGCCTGCACCAACGGCATCGGCATGGCCATGGTGGCCAACCGCGTGCCCGGGATCCGCGGGGCGCTGGTCTACAACGCGCGCAGCGCGGCCATGACGCGGCAGCACCACGACTCGAACGTGCTGTGTCTCGGCGCCGGGGAGTTTCCGGCCGAGACGCTGCTCGAGTGGGTGCGCACCTGGCTCTCGACCGAGTTCGAGGGCGGGCGCCACGCGCGCCGCATCGGGAAGGTCACGGCGCTGGAGCGCAAGTGACTCGCTCGGCGCTGCTGGCCGAGCTCGAGGCCGACGCCGCCTTCGTCTACCGCACGCTCTCGCCCACGCCGCAGATCGCCTGGCCGCTGCTCGCCGGGCGCGCGGGCTGCGAGGTCTGGGTCAAGCACGAGAACCACGGCCCGCTGGGCTCGTTCAAGGCGCGCGGCGGACTGACCTACGTGCGCGAGCTCTGCGCGAGTCGGCCCGCCGTGCGCGGCGTGGTCTCGGCCACGCGCGGCAACCACGGGCAGAGCGTGCCGTTCGCGGCGCGCCGGGCCGGCCTCGAGGCCACGATCGTGGTGCCGCACGGCAACAGCGTCGACAAGAACGCGGCGATCCGCGCGCTGGGCGCGAAGCTGATCGAGCACGGGCGCGACTTCCAGGAGGCCTTCGAGCACGCGCAGTCACTGGCCAAGTCACACGACCTGCACTTCTTCCCGTCATTCCACCCCTGGCTCGTGCGCGGCGTGTCGACCTGCGCGTGGGAGCTCCTGCGCGCGCAGCCGCAGCTCGACCTGCTCTACGTGCCGATCGGGCTGGGCTCGGGCGTGTGCGGGGCGCTGCGCGCGCGCGAGGCGCTCGGCTTGCGCACACGCATCGTCGGCGTGGTCGCGGAGCGCGCGCCCACGTATGCGCTGTCGTTCGAGGCGGGCCGGCCCGTGCCGACCGACTCCGCGGACACGCTGGCCGACGGGCTCGCCGTGCGCGTGCCCGACGCCGAGGCGCTCGAGCGCATCCGCGCAGGCGTGGAGCGCGTGGTGCGCGTGTCCGAAGCGGAGATCCGCTCCGCCATGCGCGCGCTGTTCAGCGACACCCACAACGTGGCCGAAGGCGCAGGCGCCGCGGCGCTGGCGGCCTGTCTGGCCGAGCGCGGCGCGCTGGCGGGCCAGCGCGTGGGCGTGATCCTCAGCGGCGGCAACGTCGACCGCGCGCTGTACGCGAGCGTCCTGTCCGAGAAGGAGTGACCGTGCGACTGACACCGATCTGTGTAGCTTCGATCCTGGCCTGCGCGGCGCTCGGCGCGCGCGCCGCCGACCCGGCGCAGAACCCATGGTTCCAGCAGGGCCGCGAGGCGCTGAAGAAGGCCGCGGCGGGGCTCCAGCCCGCGCACGCCAGGAACGCGATCCTGTTCGTCGGCGACGGCATGGGCATCGCCACCGTCACCGCCGCGCGCATCCTGGAGGGGCAGCGCCGGGGCCAGAGCGGCGAGGAGAACCGGCTCTCGTTCGAGACACTGCCCTACACGGCGTTCTCGAAGACCTACGAGGTCGACTTCCAGGTCGGCGAGTCGGCGGGCACCATGACCGCCATGATGACCGGCGCGAAGACGCGGGGCGGCGTGCTGGGCGTCGATGAGAGCGTGAAGCGCGGTGACTTCGCAGGCGCGCAGGCCGGCTCGCTGCCCACTCTGCTCGAGCGGGCCGAGGACCGCGGCTTGTGGACCGGCGTGGTCACCACCACCACGATCACGCACGCGACCCCGGGCGGCTGCTACGCGCACACGCCCGAGCGGAACTGGGAGGACGACTCGCTCGAGTCTCCGGGCGCACGCGCGGCGGGCTTCCCCGACATCGCGCGCCAGCTGGTCGAGTTCGCGCACGGCGACGGCATCGAGGTGGCCCTGGGCGGCGGCCGCGCCCACTTCACGCCGCGGGCGCGGGGCGCGCAGCTCGGCCGCACGGACGGCCGCGACCTGATCGCGGAGTGGCGCAAGCGCTTCGCGGGCGGCGCGTTCGCGGGCACGCGCGACGAGCTGCTCGCGGTCGACGCGAAGCACGCGCGCTACCTGCTGGGTCTGTTCACGCCCGAGCACATGAGCTTCGAGGGCGACCGCGCACGGGTGACTCCCGCGGCCGAGCCCTCGCTCTCCGAAATGACCGCCAAGGCGCTCGACCTGCTCACGCAGAGCCCCAAGGGCTTCTTCCTCATGGTCGAGGGCGGGCGCATCGACCACGGCCACCACGCGGGCAACGCGCAGCGCGCGCTCGGCGAGACGATCGAGTTCGCCAAGGCCGTGTCGGTCGCGCTCGAGAAGACCAAGAGCAGCGACACGCTGATCGTGGTCACTGCCGACCACAGTCACACGCTGAGCATCTCGGGCTACCCCAAGCGCGGCAACCCGATCCTGGGCCTGGTGGTGGGATCGAACGGCGAGGGCGCGCCGAGCGACGAGCCGGCCAAGGACCTGGCCGGGCGCCCGTACACCACGCTGAACTACGCCAACGGCCCGGGCTACACGGGGAGGTCCGACGTGCAGCCCGAGGGCTCGAAGAAGTTCCCGCACCGGCCCACGAGCGCCGAGGGCGTGAAGGCCGGCCGCCCCGAGCTCACGCAGCAGACGGTCGAGGACCCGGGGTATCTGCAGGAGGCGGTGCTGCCGCTGCCCGCCGAGACGCACGGCGGCGAGGACGTGCCCATCTACGCCGGCGGCCCGGGCGCGGCGGTCTTCCACGGCGCGCAGGAGCAGAACTTCATCTACCACGCGATCGCCGCGGCGCTCGGTCTCGCGACACCGTAGTGTGTAGCCGGTGAGCGACTGCGACGTCGCGGTGATCGGCGGAGGGGTGATCGGCGTCGCCACGGCGCGCGCGCTGGCCGAGCGCGGCGCGCGCGTGGTGTTGCTCGAGCGCGGCGAGCTGTGCTCGGGCGCCTCGTACGGCAACGCCGGCTGGGTCTCGCCGAGTCACGGCACGCCGCTGCCCGCGCCGGGCGTGGTGGGCCAGGCGCTGCGCTGGCTGTTCGACCCCGAGAGCCCCTTCTACGTGAAGCCGCGCGCTTCGCTCGAGCTCGCGCGCTGGCTGATCGGCTTCCTGCGCGCCTCGAGCGCCGCACGCGCGGCCGAGACCATGCGGCTCAACCGCGAGCTGATCGTCTCGAGCCTGCACGAGTACGAGAAGCTGGGCGCCGAGCTGGGCGACGACTTCGGCTTCGCGCAGCGCGGGCTCGTGGTCGCCTGCGAGTCCGACCCGGGGCTGGCCAAGGCGAGACACGAGCTCGAGTCGCTCGAGCGCCTGGGCGGCACGGGACGCGTGCTCTCGGCCGAGGAGCTGCGCGCGGCGCTGCCGGCGGCCTCGCGGTCGCTGCGCGGCGGCGTGCGTTTCCCCGAAGACGCGCACCTCGACCCCGAGCGCCTGGTCCGGGCGTTCGCGCGCCGCGCGACCGCCCTGGGCGCGCAGATCGAGACCGGCCAGGAGGTGCTGGCCTTCGAGCGCGCGGGCCGGCGCATCACGCGCGTGGTCGCCACGAAGGGTGACTTCCGCGCCGACCAGGTCGTGCTCGCCGCGGGCGCGTGGTCGCCGGTGCTGGCCGCCGGGCTCGGCCTGCGGCTGCCCGTGCAGGCGGCCAAGGGCTACAGCGTGACCGTGCAGGCCGGGCCCGAGCCCGTCGCGGAGCCCGTGCTCTTGTTCGAGGCCAAGGTGGCAGTGACTCCGCTGGGCGAGCGGCTGCGCTTCGCGGGCACGCTCGAGCTGGCCGGGCTCGACCTCGCGGTGAACGCGCGCCGAGTCGGGGCGATCCTGCGCGCGGCCGAGCGCTTCCTGCCCGGGCTGGCAGGCGGCGCCCGGCTCGAGACCTGGCGCGGGCTGCGGCCCCTGTGTCCCGACGACCTGCCGATCCTCGGCCGGCCGCGCGCGCTCGAGAACCTGGTGATCGCGACCGGTCACGGCATGAGCGGCATCTCGCAGGCGCCGACGACCGCGCGCCTGGTGGCCGAGCTGTGTCTGGGCGGCGCGCCCGGCCTGCCGCTCGCCCCGTTCTCGCCGGACCGCTTCGCATGAGCGAGATCTTCACTGCGGGTCACTCGAACCGCAGTGCGGAAGAGCTGCTGGCGCTGCTCGCCGAATCCGGAGTGACTCACGTGGCCGACGTGCGCCGCTACCCCGCCTCGCGCCGCTACCCGCAGCACTCGCGCGAGCGACTCAGCGCCTCGCTCGCCGGCGCGGGCATCGGGTACGCGTTCTTCGGCGACGCGCTGGGCGGCAGGCGCGAGGCCACGACGCCGCGCGCCGCCTCGCGCAACGGCGCCTGGTCCGACCCGGCGCTGCGCGCCTTCGCCGATGCGCTCGACACGCCGGAGCTCGAGGCCGGGCTGGGGCGTCTCGCCGAGCTGGCGCGCGCGCAGCCCACGGCGTTCCTGTGCGCCGAGCGCGACTGGCGCAGCTGCCACCGGCAGCTGATCGCGGATGTGCTGGTCGCGCGGGGCTGGCGCGTCACGCACCTGGTGCGTCCGGGCGAGCGCGAGTCGCACCGGCTGCATGCGGCCGCGCGGCTCGAGGGCGGCCGCATCTCGTACCCGTCGCTGCTCTAGGGTACGCTGCCGTTCCCCGAGGAGCCCCGCCGATGACCCGCCGATCCGCTGCCCGCCCCGCGCTCGCGCTCGCGTTCGCCGCCCTGCTCGTCGCCGCGTGCTCGCGCGGTCACGAGGCGCCCAAGCCGGTGGCGGGCCGCACGCTGGCACAGATCTGGCCCGACATTCTCGAACAGCGCGACGTGATCCACGCGGGGTTCGCCAAGCCCCTCGAGGAGGTGACTCACCAGGATTGCGCCGACGTCGACGCCGCCGCGCGCAAGATCGACGCGCTGACCAGCGAGCTCGGCGGCGCGCTCGTGCCCCTGAAGCTCGACCCGGGCCGTATGCGCGCCCTGGGCAACGCCGTGAGCAGCCTGTCCGCGGTCACGCAGCAGATCCGCGAGACCGCGCTCGCCGAGGCTCCGGGCGCCTGGCCCCGGCTGCGCTTCCCGCTCGACGCGAGCCTGCGCGCCTTCGAGAACTTCTTCAGCGCCGACGACCTCGGCCACCAGAGCGTGACCCTGCGCCCCGGCTTCGAGACCGCGCCCCTGCCTGCGCCTCTGTCCCCGATCTGAGCTACTTCGCTCGCCTGCGGCTCGCTGCCGGTCGCCGGCCCGACTTCGACAGCGCGATGATTCGCTCCCATTGCGCGGGCTCGACAGGCATCACGGACAGGCGTGACTGACTCACCAGGCGCAGCTCGGCCAGCGCCGAGTCGGACTTGATCGCGTCGAGCGACACGGGTGACTCGAGCGGCCTCACCGCGGCCAGCTCCACCGCGAGCCAGCGCGCGTCGTCGGCGGTCGGGTCGGGGAACGCCGCGCGAGTCACGCTGGCGATGCCCACGACCTCGGCGTCGTGCGAGTGGTAGAAGAACACCAGGTCGCCGGGCGCCATCGCGGCCAGGAAGTTTCGCGCCTGCGGGTTGCGCACGCCGTCCCAGGTCGTCTTCCCGTCGGCCACGAGCTGCGAGAACGGGTAGACCTCCGGCTCCGACTTCAGGAGCCAGTGACCCTTGGCCATCAGGAGATCTTTCGCACCCGCTCGGGCAGCTGCTTGGCCACGCGGATGATCGGGATGCCGGTCTGCGTGCCGAGATACATTTCGTGCATGGCGCGCGGCATGTCCTCGAACGCGTACACTTCCTTGTGTAGCGTGGGCTTGAACACCACGCCGTACAGCTCGGTCGCGGCGGCGCAGCCCTCGATCGTCTCGTAGTGGGTGTGGTCGATCGTGACTTGCTTCACCGACATGAGCGTCGAGTTGTACGAGACCTGCTGCGAGAGCTGCCAGCCGGCCGACACGTTCACGCCGCAGCGCGCCGACACGGTGAGCCCGGCCTCGAAGCACGCGCCGCGCAGCATGTCGCACACCAGGTGCATGTTCACGCCGCCGGTGAGCTTGCGGCACTCGGCCGAGAAGGCGCGCACGTCGTCGCGCGTCGCGAAGCGGTTGAACGCCTTCTGGTCGATGCCGACGATGCCCTGCTTCTCCAGCGCCGCGCGGCGCTCGGGCGAGCCGGAGCAGAAGAAGGCGTGGTGACCCTCGGCCTTGGCGAGCATGAGAAACAGCTCGCCCACGCCGCCGCCGAACGACAACACGTTCAGCCGCCGCAGGCGCTCGTCGGACACCTTGACGCGGAAGATGCCGAGCGCGCGGCGCCACAGGTGATAGGCGGTGGGGGCGCGCAGCGGCAGCGCGGCCATCTCCCACAGCGACAGGCCGCAGTCGAGCGGCGCCGGCACGAGCTGCCAGTCACCGACCACGGCCTCTTCGCCGTACCAGCCGATCGAGTCCGGCTGGTCGTAGGCCCAGATGCGCTGCGGGAAGCCGTAGACGTCGGGGTCGCCGTTGCAGTGTGTGAGCGCGATGTCGCCCGCCTTGAAGCGCTTCACCTCGGCGCCCACCGAAAGCACCTCGCCCAGCGCGGAGTTGCCGGGATAGATCTTGCCGCCGCGGCGCGCTGCGATGCCGTCAGTGTCTGCCAGGATCGCGTGATCCACGTTGTGCTCGCCCGACACCGCGAGGATGCGCAGGTGCACGTCGCGCGGCCCCATGGCCCGCAGCTCGAGCCGGTCGAGCTTCAAAATGTTCGCGAAATCGATCTTCGAGACGTCGCCGCCGACGCGTTCTTTCTCGGCGGTGATGTCGGTCGCACTGATGGAATAGGCCTTCACCATGGCGCGCATGATGAATGTCCTCCGGGGATCCAGCAAGCGTGCGTTATGATCCCGGCGTGAGCGACGAGACGAAGGTCCGTCGACTTCTTCCGAGCGAAGTCGCAGCGCAGATCCAGGCCAAGATTCTCGACGGGTCATTCGCCCCTGGCGACCGGCTACCGCCCGAGCGCGAGCTGGCGTCGCGCATGCACGTGAACCGCAGCTCGGTGCGCGAGGCGCTGAAGAAGCTCGAGGAGCTGCGCCTGGTCGACATACAGCAGGGCTCCGGCACGCGCGTGCGCGCCAAGGAGCAGGCCAGCTTCGAGCTGGTCTGGACCATGGTGTTCCCCGCCGGCCCCGAGAACGCGGACTGGATCCGCGAGCTGCTCGAGCTGCGCGAGGTGCTCCTGCCCGGCGTGCTGAAGCTGGCGCTGGCGCGCGGCACTGACTCGGAGATCGAGCACGCCGTCGCCGAGATCAAGCGCGTGGCCGATCCGAGCCTCGGCGCCGAAGACTTCGTGGATGGCCTGCGCGAGCTGCAGGGCGTGATCGCCAAGCTGAGTCACAACCGGGTGATGCTCTTGCTCGCGAACTCGATGATGCGCTTCCTCGCCCAGCGGGAGCTCGTGCACGACATGCTCCAGCTGGTGCAGGACCGCCGCGCCCTGCTGCCCTTGCTGCAGCGTTTCGCCATCGCCGTCGCGGCGCGCGACGCCGATACGGCGCACCGCGCCGCGCGTGAGATCCTGCGCCGCGTGACCCAGCTGGTGCTGGCGGCCGCCGAAAACGGCCCCGGCGCGCGGCCCCCGCTGTCCGAAGACAGTTGACCCTGCGCACCTCGCGCGATAAAACCGAAGCCGTTCCCCCCAACCGCACAAGCGAGGAGCAGGCCCCGATGAAAGCCCGCACCAGGCGCCGCCCCGGGGCCGCGAAGAGCTCGATCGAGTTCTTCAAAGGGTTTCTCAAGAATCCGCGCGAGGTTGGCTCGGTGATTCCCAGCTCGCGCTTTCTCACGCGCCGCACGCTCGAGTGCGGCGACGTGCGCGACGCGCGCGTGATCGTCGAGCTCGGCCCCGGCACGGGCGTGCTGACTCGCCACGCGCTCGAGCACATGCGCCCCGACGCGAAGCTGGTGGCGATCGAGATCTCGAGAGACTTCTGCCAGGTGCTGCGCGCCGAGTTTCCCGACCCGCGCCTGTACGTGCACCACGGCAGCGCGACCGAGATCCAGGACGCGCTGGCGAAGATCGGCGAGACGCACGCCGACCTCGTGATGTCCGGCATTCCCTTCTCCACGCTCGAGCGCGGCGTCGGGCTCGCGACGCTGCGCGCCGCCAAAGCCGTGCTCGCGCCGGGCGGCCGCTTCGTCGCGTATCAGTTCCGCAGCAAGGTGCGCGACTTCGGCGAGCCCGTGTTCGGCACGCGCGCCGAGACGCACAGCGGCTTCTGGAACGTGCCTCCCATGAGAATCTACGTGTGGAGGCAAGCCGAGTCACCGGCGTGAGGGTCGAGTTTCCGGGCGGCCCCGACACGCTCGCCGGCGAGCTCGCGCTGCCCGAGCGCTCCGCGCCCGTCTCCGGCGTCGTGATCCTGCACGACGTCTGGGGCCTGGGCGACCTGTACCGCGGGATCGCGAAGCGCCTGGCCGCGGCCGGCTACGCGGCGCTCGCGCTCGACTTGTACGCGCGCGGCGAGCGGCCCGGCAGCCCGGCCGACATGCCGGGAGTCATGCGCTTCATGCACGCGCTGCCCGACCGGCGCGTGCTCGCCGACGTACAGGCCGCGCTGGACTGGCTGCGGGCGCGGCCCGAGGTCGCCGGCCGGCCCGTCGGCCTCACCGGCTTCTGCATGGGCGGCAAGTACACGTTCCTCGCCGCGAGTCACTGCCGCGGCCTCGCCGCCGCGGTCGCGTGGTACGGCATGCTGCGCGCGCCGTCGCTCGACCGCGAGAACCCCGAGCACGCGCTCGACGCGCTCGAACGCGTGCGCTGCCCGGTGCTCGGGCTGTTCGGCGCGGAGGACGCGCTGATCCCGCTGGCCGACGTCGACGAGCTGCGCGCGCGCGCCGCGACCGGCCGCCTGCCGCTCGAGGTCGTGGTGTATCCGGGTGCGGGCCACGCATTCGCCAATGAGATGCGGCCCGAGACCTACCGCAAGCCCGCCGCCGACGACGGCTGGCGCCGCGCGCTCGACTTCTTCGCGAAGCACCTCGCCCCGCGCTGAGCTAGAATCCGCGAGTCACCGGGGGGGAACGTGTCGGAAGCTGCGGTCTACGTGGCCGCGCAGCGCGCGCCGACGCCGAACGTCGACGAAGTCGCGCTCGCGGAGCTGCACGACTCGGAAGAGATCGAGGTCACGACCGACGACGGTTGGACGCTCGTGATCACGCGCTACCGCCCGCGCCCGCAACCGTTCGCACAGCCGCTGCGCGACGTGCCGCTGCTCCTGGTGCACGGCTACACGCAGAACCGCCGCGCGTGGAGCGCGGGTGAGTTCGTGAAGAACATGCTGTTCTTCGGCGCCGACCTGTTCCTGCTCGAGCTGCGCGGTCACGGCAAGAGCTCGCCCGAGCTCACGCGCCGGCGGGCGCGCGAGGCGGGCGTCGCGCAGCCCCCCGACACCGACTACCGCTGGGACCTCGACTCGCACCTGTTGTTCGACCTGCCGGCCGCGGTCGCCGCGGTGAAGCGCGCGTCGGGCCGCGACAAGATCTTCTACTGCGGTCACTCGCTGGGCGGGATCCTCGGCTACGCGTACGCGACGCTGTTCGACGACCTGCTCGGGCTGATCACGATCGGCGCGCCGTCCGACTTCGGGCACCTGCCGCTGTGGCTGCGCGCGCTCTCGTTCGGCCCCCCGCTCGTGTTTCCCGTGGTGGACCTGGCGCTCGCGGGCGCGAACGCGGCGCGGCTCGCCGGCCGTACCTTGCGCCGCTTGCCGGGCATGCGCCCGCCAGCGCACGGCTTCCGGCCCTGGCGCTTCCGCCGCCTGCCGTTCCGGGCCGCCTTCCGCTGGCTCGAGCAGAACCTGCGCGGCGCCGTCCACGCGCCGCTCAC
>Ga0335084_10007846_pt1 | contig 10615 bp, 10 predicted proteins | sample Lox_Sample_44_FD_206721 | JGI IMG/M metagenome (GOLD analysis project Ga0335084, IMG submission 206721) | Soil microbial communities from Loxahatchee National Wildlife Refuge, Florida, United States - Lox_Sample_4.4 | ecosystem: Environmental > Terrestrial > Soil > Wetlands | place: USA...
CGAGCGGCGCTGTCACCATCCCGGCAGGTCCTGCCGGCACGGAACGGGGGTCTGCAACGACGCCGGCCGGTGCTGCAATGCGGCCGACGGCGACGTCGCCTGCGGCAGCAGCTGCTGCGAGGCCGGTACCCAGACCTGCTGCGGCAGCGCGTGCGTCGACGTCCGGGAGGACGACGCCAACTGCGGCGGGTGCGGAAACGTCTGCACCGGCGGGAAGTCGTGCCAGAACGGCGCATGCACCTGCCCGAACGGCGGCGCCGACTGCGGCGGCACGTGCGCCAACCTGCTCTTCGACCATGAGAACTGCGGGGCCTGCGGCAGCGCGTGCGACCCCAGCGAGAGGTGCTTTCTCGGGCGATGCGGATGCTCGGATCCGACGCGCCTCGACTGCGACGGGCGGTGCATCGACGGGTTCGGCGACCGCAACAACTGTGGCGCGTGCGGCAACGTCTGCCCGACGGGCCAGGACTGCGTCGGGGGCAATTGTCAGGCGCCGTGCGGCCCGTGCGAGGAGCTCGTGAACAACGTCTGCATCCCGAAGGACGGCATGGCCACCTGCGACGGCGCCTGCGTCGACACGCAGACCGATCCGAAGAACTGCGGCGAGTGCGGGCACGTCTGTCCGAGCGCGGGATCGTGCCAGGACGGCGCGTGCGCTCCGTGCCACGATCTCCCCGACGTCCACTACACGTTCTGCCCCGCCGACCTGGGCGGCGACATCATCGGAGTGTGCTGCCATCCGGAAGCGCCCAACTGCTGCTTCACGGCGCACGGCGGCGGCTGCTGCGCGAACAGCGAGGCGTGCTGCGACGGATACTGTTGTCCCGCGGGAACGCACTGCTGCGAGAACGGCCGGCATACGTATCCGTGCATGCCGGACGGCCAGCAGTGTCCGGAGTGAACGCGTCGGCGCTCACATCAGGGTCGGACGAGCCCTCGTGGCAGGGGCAGCCGGAGATCGCCGTAGCTCACGATGCCCGGAGGCGCGGCCACCACCGCCGGGATGGCATTGACGGCGGGCATCGCCGTCATGATGTGCCCCAGCACCATGAAGTCCGCGAGCGACGTGGCTTCGAAGTCCGGCGGCGGAAGGAACTGCAGGGTCGTTCGCACGGTCGGACGTCCCTGCACCTCGATGACGTGACCGTCCTCGATCTTCCAGTCGGGCTCGAGGATCGGTGCCTTCTTCCACCGCACGTTCAGCTCGACCACCGTACGGTCGCCCACTCGACCCTGCCAGCTCGCCGCGACGCCGGCCACGCAGCCGGCCCCGATTCGCCACGAGCCGAGATCGAGGTCTTCGGTCGTCTTGGCGTGCTCGGCCTCGCAGACCACGTCGTCGAGCTCGACGCCGAGCGCGTCCGCCATCATGGCCACCGCTTCGCCGAAGACCGCCGTGCCGTCGGCGGTCATCTTCTGGAGATCGGGGTCGTCGATGGGACGACCGAATCCGGCAGGCTTCTCCGTCTCCGGCGAGTCGTAGCCCATCGTGTAGGCCGCCTCGTTGACCGTGATCTTGTCGATCCGATCGCACATGCCGGCGACCACGAGGCTGACCAGCTCGATGAGCCCCGGGCTGATCCCAGTGCCGAAGATCGAGGAGCCGCCCCGCTCGCACGCCTCGACGAGTCGCTGGCGACCGGCGCCCAGGCGACGGCCGTTGATGAATGCCGCCGTCGTGACGACGTCGACGCCGGCTGCGAGGATTCGCACGAGCTCGTCGGTCGACGGCCACATGGGGTTGTAGACGACGCAGTCGGGGCGCAGGGCGAGCAGGGCGCCGACGTCGTTGGTGGCGACGACGCCCATCGGCTGCACGCGACACAGCTCGCCGACGTCGCGCCCGACCTTGTCGGGCGACCATGCGTAGCAGCCCACCAGCTCGAGCCCCGGATTCCTGGCGATGGCGATCGCCGACTGCTTCCCCACGTTTCCCGTGGTCCACTGTACGACTCGGATCGCCATCCATCATCTCAGGGGATCGGTTCGATCTTGAGCTCGAAGGAGGCGGTTCCGGTGTCGGGGATACATGGCTGCTTCCAGATCTCGATGGGAAACGACACCATGATCAACGAGTACAGGAGGTGCATCAGCCGGCGTGCATCGTCGGGCAGATCGTGGAGCGGAAACGTGTCCAGGTACGCGATCGCCGCCTCGGCGCGCGGGAAGATGGCGTCGTAGAACGCCTGCATCTCCTCCATCGTGCTCGCCAGCCGCTTCGCATAGCGCTCGGGCTCGCTGGCCAGACACCACGTCTTGGCGAAGGGCTCGAGGTCGGAAAACTCCGGTGGGAGCAGGGCATCGGCCATCGCAGTCACCCGTCCGCGCGAGAGCGCTGGTAGTCGCGGACCCAGTCGTCCACCACCTTGTTCAAGTGCCGGCACATGAATTCCTGGTCGCCCAGCGGGAAGGCCGAGATCGCACGCGATTCGAGTCCCATCTGCGTGGCCTCGAGGGTTCCGCAGTCCTGCAAGGCGTACTCCTTGATGGTGGCGATGCCGAGCTGCTGAGCCAGGTGCTCGCGCACGCTGCGTGGCGGCGTGAAGTAGGCGTTCGCCTCGAAGAGGAGGCGATCATGTGCGGTGGGCCAGTAGTGGTAGGTGAGGTACCAACCCGTCTCCCAGAACACGATCGCGAAGTTCGGGAAGATCTGGAAGGAGTCCAGGCCCCAGCGCTTCTTGTTGCCCGGGTTGAGGCCTGGCGGCAGCTGGCCGGTCACGATCTCCGACACGTCCCATGGCCCGAACAGGCCGCTGCGCATCACGCGCTCGATGGGGTTGTAGAACTCCGGCACCAGCTGCCCGCCGGCGCCCCCGCTCGTCGAGCCCACACGGTGCGGGCCCTCGGCCTGGAAGTGCATCGTGTAGAACCCTTGCTCCTGGTAGTCGGCTCCTCTCATGACCGGGTTCTGATGACCGTGGAGGATGGGCGGGTGGTAGAACTCCTGGAAGGCGTCGAGGAAGACCTTCCAGTTGCTGCGGATGTCACCGCGGTAATAGTACCGCTCCGTCAGCTTCTCGAAGGGGTAGTCGATCGCGGTGATCATCGGGCCGAGGAACTCCGTGAGAGTCTGCTTCGGCTCCTTGGCGAAGTTCACGAAGATGAACCCCTTCCACACGTCGCAGTGCACCGGCACGAGGCCGTAGTCGGCCTTGTCGATCCCGAAGAACTCGCCCTCCTGGAGGATGTAGGACAGGCGGCCGTCGAGCTCGTACCTCCAGCCGTGGTACTTGCATGCGAATTGCCGGCACGTGCCGCTGGTCTCCTCGCCCGGGTGGTCGGTCCACACCAGCTTGTTGCCACGGTGGCGGCAGACGTTGTGGAAGGCGCGGATCTTGTCGTCCGTGCCCCGGACGACGATCAGCGAGGTACTCGCGACCGCGAGATTCTTGGTGAAGAAGCTGCCCCTTCGCCGCAGCTGCTCGATCCGTCCGACGTTCAGCCAGGCCCGTTTGAAGATGGCCTCGCGCTCGAGCTGATAGAACTCCGGCGAGATGCAGCTCTCGTAGGACACCGGCGCGGTCCCGAGCTCGGGATAATGCTCCGTCCACGTTCCTTCAGGGGGCTTCGGGTATTGCTTCGGGGGCTTCGGAGATTGCACTGGTCGTTCCTCCGTGTCGTTCACAGGACCATGCCGCCGTTGACGCCGATCACCTGGCCGGTGATGAAGGCCGCTTCGTCGGAGCAGAGAAACCCGCACGTCGCCGCGATCTCCTCGGGGGTTCCGGCTCGGCCGACGGGAATCACCCGCGAGGCGATCTTCTCGAGGTTCGCGACGTTGCCGTCAGCCTCGGCACGTCGCAACATCGGCGTGTCGATCATGCCCGGCGGGATGTTGTTCACGGTGATGCCATGGGGCGCCAGCTCCAGCGCGAGTGCTCTGGTGAGCGCGATCACGCCGCCCTTCGAGGCTACATAGTGCGCCATGCGAGGGGCCCCCGACTGCGCGCTCGATGACGAGATCGTCACCATCCGACCCCAACGGGCCTCGAGCATGTCGGGAACGGCAGCCTGCAGGCAGTGGAACGTGCCGGTGAGGTTGACGGCGAGGACGCGTTCCCAACTGTCGATCGCAATGTCCGTGAAGCGCTCGAACGCATCGAGCCCGGCGCTGGTGACCATGATCTGGATGCGACCGAGCTCCGTACGCGCCTTGTCGAGGGCGGCGTCGACGGCTCGGCGGTCGGTGACGTCGGCCTCCGCGGCCATCGCAACGGCCCCTTTCTGGCACAGGTCCCGCGCGGCCCGAAGCGCTGCCTCGCCTCGAAAGTCGAGCAGGGCGACGCGGTCGCCCGCCGCCGCGAAGTGCTGGGCGATCGCCAGCCCCATTCCCGACGCCGCTCCGGTGATCACGGCGACTCGACCCATCGTTCTCATCCTTCTGGTTGCTTGCGAGGTGTGCCGGGGCGCGATTATGGCCCAGCACCGGGGTCGGCTGCAAAGGGGCTCTCGGGAGCGGAGAATGTGGTTTCCGTACGCGAGCGAGAGGTCGATGGCTCGCTTCTAGGAGCGGTGACTCAGGCGCCCGAAGCGAACTCGAAGTCTGCGCGCATCGCCCGGAAGCGACCTTCGACGAGCGGCCACGCCCGCGGATGGGTGAGCACGTAGAAGCGCTTCGATCGGATCGCGCGGATCACGATCGGCCCCACGTCCTCGGCGGCCATGGCCCACACGGGGGGCGGGGGTGCGCTCGCCCCACCCGCGCCGCCGGCCCCCACGGGGAGCTGGGGCGCGGGCTGCGCGCCGAACGCGTCGGGTCGATTCTCGGCGGACGTCGCCATCAGATTGGACGTGACGACGCCCGGGCAGAGCACCGAGACGCCGATGCGTTCGGCCTCGAGTTCGGCGCGAAGCATCTCGCTGTAGCCGACGCACGCGTACTTCGACGCGATGTAGGCACCGATCGGAGCGCGGACGTCCGAGACGAGGCCCCCGAGCGACGCCGTGGTGACGATGTGAGCGTCCGGCGCGCTCTCGCGCAGGGCGGGCAGGAACGCGGCGACCGTCTTCACGAGGCCCATCACGTTCACGGAGAGCGTGTACTCCCAGTCCTCGAGGGTGTGGTCGCTGAGCGGCCCGACGCGCGCCAGCACACCCGCGTTGGCGCACAGAAGGTTCACACGGCCGACCCGGGCGGCGACGTCCTTGGAGGCCGCGGCGAGCGACTCGACGGACGTCACGTCGAGTTCGATCGCGTCGGCGCTTCCGCCCGCGGACTCGATCTCCGCGGCCACCGCGTCGGCGCTCGAGCGCCGGACGTCGGCTACCGCGACCGTCATCCCCTCGGCACCGAGGGCGAGCGCGATGCCGCGCCCGATTCCACTTCCGCCACCCGTCACGACGGCCACGCGACCACTCAAGTCGTCCATCGACGTCAGCCCCTATGCGAAAGATCGGGATCGTTCCAAGGCGGGTCGAACGGCTTCGGGAGACCGACGCCTCAGCGGCCGACCGCCGGTGCGATCACCAGTCGGTCGAGAATCTCCGCCATCTGCTCGATCGGCAGGGGGTGCTTGGCTGCGAGCCACCAACGGAGCACTTCGAGCGTGCCGAGCGAAGGCACGGTGACGCCGAGGTCGGCGGGGAGCCAGGCCGGCGAAGGGGGCTGCGCGGGGAGCATCGCGCGCGCCTGGCGAAGGAACTCGTCGCGTACCGTCGCCGCGGCGCCGCCGTTGAGCAGTGCGCGCCACAAGCGGCGCCGGCCGTCGACGTAGCGGCACAGGACGAGACAGGCCCCCCGGCTGTCGGCGGCGGCGGCGATCGGTACCGCACGAGCGAGCAACTCGCCGATCGCCGTGGCCGCGACATCATGCAGCAAGGCGCGCTTGTCGGGGTAGTGGCGGAAGAAGGTGGCGTAGCCGACGCCGGCCCGCGCGGTGATCGCGCGGATCGTCAGGTCCTCGAACCGCCGTCGGTTCAGCAGTGCCAGCAGCGCCGCGCGCAGCGCCGCGCGGCTCCGGTCCACCCGCGCGTCGCCGCGGTTGACAGCTCGACCTGAGTTATGATCCACCATGTATCACATCAACGGGAGCGGGCGCAGCATGGCAATCCACTCGCTGACGATCAACCGGTTCTCGGCCCTGCATTTCCAGATCGACGGCGCGCAGCGGGACTTCTCACCGATCGGGGACGCTGCGTGAACACCTGTACATCGTGAGCCCGCTCACGGAGGACTGACTATGGCATCGCCATTGCGGAAGAGCGCCGAGTTCCAAGACATCCAGATGGCGTCGTTGTACGCCCAGCCCCAATCCTCGTTCAAGCCGGTTCAGATGTGGGCACTCCTCGGCGGCGCGATCCTCGCAATCCAGCTCTGGGTGTGGGCGCAGTGGATCACCGGACCGTACTTCGTGCGGGTGCCCCCGGGGCCGAGCGATCCGCCGACGTGGATGAAGATCGTCCTCGTCACCTGGACGGGTGTCATCATGGTCGGGTTCCCCGTCGCCATCTACTACTTCTTGATCCGCCCCTGGCGCCGGGAACGACGCATCACGACCGACGGCATGCTCCTCGGGGCGTTCGGCTTGGCGTTCTTCCAGGATCCGCTGCTGAACTATCTGAACACCTGGTGCACCTACAACACGTGGATGTGGAACAGGGGCTCGTGGGTGATGCACGTGCCGGGATGGGTTTCGTGGAACAGGCCGGGGCAAATGATGGCGGAGCCGCTCCTCATGAACGCGCCCGGTTACTCGTACGGTGTTCTCCTGTGCACCATGCTCGGATGCTGGGTGATGCGGCGTGCCAAGATGCGCTGGCCGAGTCTCGGTGTCCCCGGATTGCTCGGCGTCCTGGTGGTCTTCACGTTCTTCTTCGACATCGTCATGGAGGGGTTCTTCCTCATGCCGATGGGGCTGTTCACGTATCCCGGAGCCATTCGGTCCCTTTCGCTCTTTCCCGGCACATACCACCAGTACCCGATCTACGAGGGACTGCTGTGGGGCGGTGTCCAGGCCGGCTTCTGCTCGCTGCGCTTCTTCACGGACGATCGTGGCAGGACCTTCGTCGAGCGCGGCCTGGAAGACGTCCGGGGCGGGGCCGTGAAGCGCGAATCGACCCGCTTCCTGGCCATCTTCGCCGCGGTCAGCGTGTTCTTCTTCGTGTTCTACACCATTCCCGCCCAGTGGTTGGCGATGCACGCCGACCCGTGGCCCGAGGACATCCAGAAGCGTTCATACTTCACCATGGGGATCTGCGGCGAAGGTACGGGGCGACTCTGCCCTCATCCCGCCCTTCCCATCGATCAGGGCGAGGCATCCGCCTACATCGATCCGGATGGGAAGGTGGTCATTCCCGAGGGGACGGTGCTCCCGAAGATCGTCCCCTTCGAGCGAGCGAAGTGACACGTTGACCAGTCTGCACAAGCCGGCTCGTTCTGCGGCGGAAGGGCCGTTCTACCGGGCGGTCAGGAACGAGCTGGAGGTGTTTCGTGCGGCGGCCCGCCGCGGTCTGCCCATCTTGTTGAAGGGGCCGACGGGGTGCGGGAAGACCCGCTTCGTGGAGGCGATGGCCTACGAGCTGGGCAGGAATCTGATCACCGTCGCTGGACACGAAGATCTGACGTCGGCGGATCTGGTGGGGCGGTTCCTGCTCAAGGGGGGAGAAACCACCTGGGTGGACGGACCGTTGACCCGGGCGGTGCGCGAGGGCGCCATCTGCTATCTGGACGAGGTGGTGGAGGCGCGTCAGGACACCACCGTCGTGATCCACCCTCTCGCGGACCATCGCCGCGAGCTTCCCGTCGACCGGCTCGGAATCTCCCTGAAAGCCGCGCCCGGATTCCAGCTGGTCATCTCCTACAATCCCGGCTACCAGAGCGTCCTCAAGAACATCAAGGAGTCGACTCGTCAGCGCTTCGTGGCGATCGAACTCGGCTTCCAACCCGTCGACATCGAAACCGAGGTGGTCGCCCACGAGGCGGGCATCGACGTCGAACCTGCTCGAGCCCTGGTCCGGGTCGCCGACGCGATCCGAAAGCTCGACGCTGCACCGCTGCAGGAGGTGGCCTCCACTCGGCTCCTGATCATGGCGGGTGGCCTCGTCGCCGAGGGGCTCAGCCTGCGCGACGCCGTCGAGTCGGCCATCGTCCGGGCGCTCTCCGACGATCCGGACACGGTCCGCGCCCTCGGCGAGCTCGTGGACTCGATCCTCCCCATGCCGTGACCACCCACGACGCGAAGAGTCCCACCCGCTTTCGATTCCTCGCCGCCCATCTCGCTGGCCGGTCCCTCGACGTCACGGAGGCATTGCCCGGTGAGGTCGCCCACACGGACGGACGGGTCGTGTTCGTCTCGGCGGGCCGCTCGGTATCGGAACAACGCCGGGAGGTGCTCGTCCAGAGCGCTCTCGTCGGCGCCGGGAGTCTCGATCACCGGTTGGTCAAGATGGTACGAGGACGTCCGAACGTCGCCCGCCGATACCTGGCGCTCGAGGGTCACCGGGTGCTTGCCGAGCTCGCTCCGCGGATATCGCTGGCGGCCGCACTCTGCCCGGCAGGCGAGCCGATCACCTCGACCGCCGACGAGTCGCTCCGGGTGGCTCGCGGCCCGAAGGACGTCGCCCCCCCGCCGGAGTGGTTCGGCGTCATCCGACCCTCCCGGTTGCTGGGTGCACCCGCCGGCGGAGCCGGCGCAGAGACGACCACCCGCGATCTCCGGCTGGAGTTCGGCACGACGGACATTCCCGAGTCACGAGACGATGCGGACGCGGAGCAGGGCACGGCGAGCAGAATTCTCAAGCTGTTCGAGAATCCGCTCTCCTCGAAATCCCTCTCGGACTTTCTCAACAGACTCTTCGGCAACTCCCGGACCCCGAGCGACGGGATGGCCGGCGGCGAGATGCCAGTTCGGTCGATGCGGCGGGTGGACCGCGTGGGCCCGAACGCCAGGCCGCTTCCCACCGCGCTCCGCTTCACCGCCGACCGCGCGCCCAGTTTCGCGGTCGGCGTGGGTGGCGCGCTCCACCCGGAGTGGGACGTTCACAAGAATCGGTACCGACCGGACTGGTGCCGGGTCATCGACTTCCCGTTGCCATCCGCCCACGACGTCTCTGCCGCCGGCGTTCGGCACGACGAGGTGCTCCGGCGACGTCTGGCCCGTCTGGGCCTGGGTCCCAAGGTCTTCCGCCGCCGGCCCGACGGCGACGACCTCGACATCGAGGCAGTCCTCGATCTGTCCGTCGACCTGCGCTCGGGTCACTCACCTCCCGAACACATCTACTTGGAGCGGCGAAAGCTGGCCCGCAATCTCGGTGTCCTCATCCTGCTCGACGCATCCGGGTCCGCCACCGAGTCCGACCCGGACGGCCTCTCCGTCCACGACCACCAGCGACGGGCGGCGGCCACTCTTGCCCTCACGCTCGAGGAACTCGGTGACCGGGTCGCCGTCTACGGCTTTCGCTCCCAGGGCCGATCCGCCGTCCACCTGCCCTGCATCAAGCCCTTCGGGCATCGTTTCGGCGCCGGCAGTCGCGCACGGCTCAACCAACTCCAGCCCGCGGGCTACACGCGCCTCGGCGCCGGCATCCGCGGCGCCGGCGAGATCCTCAAGACCGGAGCCGGAACCCCCAACCGCCTCCTGGTCGTTCTCTCGGACGGCCTCCCCTACGACTACGGCTACGAGGCTCGCTACGCGGAAGCCGACGCTCGCAAAGCCCTCGAAGAGCTCCGCACCGACGGGATCGCCTGCCTCTGCCTTTCCATCGGCGCCTCCACCCCGACCGATGCCCTGCAGCGCGTCTTCGGCTCCGCCAGCCATGCAACCGCGCCGGCGCTGGCCGATCTCAGCCCGCGCATGGACGAGCTCTTCCTCGCCGCTCTCAGAGAGCTCGCCGCACCAAAACCGCGCGGCTTCCGTCCCACTCGACCTCGGGTATGTTCCGGTCTCCAACGATGAAGGTCTTATTGACCGGTGCACTGGGCAACATCGGCAGGTTCACGATCGATGCCCTGCTCGCAGAAGGTCACGACGTCGTCGCCTTCGACCTCGCATCTCCGAAGGCTCGAAGGGTCACGGCCGGCGTTCACGGCCGTGTCCGCGTCATTCTGGGCGACATCACCGATCAGGCGGCGGTGCGTGCCGCGTTGGCCGGCGTGCACGCGGTGGTGCATCTGGCGGCCATCCTCAATGCGAACGACACGCCCGAGCTCGCCCGGCGTGTGAACGTCGATGCCACACGAAGCCTGATCGCGGAGATGGAGGCCTCTCCCACGGCCCGGCGGCTGGTCTTCGCGTCGTCCCAAGGAATCTTCGGCGACGTCCAGGATCGCGAGCCGCCGCTTCGCGTCGACACGCCGGTCTCTCCGAGCGACGAGTACGGCCGCCACAAGGTCGAATGCGAGCAGGCCATCCGGCAATCCCGACTCCAGTGGACCATCCTGCGGCTGGCGGCCGTCACGCCCATCCGCCTGACCGGGTATTCGCACGACCCCGGGATCATGTTCGAGTTCAGCCCCGACGCGCGCTTCGAGTTCGTTCATCCCGCCGACGCGGGGACGGCCTTCGCTCGCGCCGTGACCTGCGAGGAGGCGATCGGGAAGACCCTGAACATCGCCGGCGGCGAGAAGTGCCGGACGACCCACTACGAGTTCTGCAACGAGCTGATGAGCGCCATCGGG
>Ga0335084_10007847_pt1 | contig 10615 bp, 5 predicted proteins | sample Lox_Sample_44_FD_206721 | JGI IMG/M metagenome (GOLD analysis project Ga0335084, IMG submission 206721) | Soil microbial communities from Loxahatchee National Wildlife Refuge, Florida, United States - Lox_Sample_4.4 | ecosystem: Environmental > Terrestrial > Soil > Wetlands | place: USA: Florida...
AGGTCGAGGACGGGATGAAAGTGACACCCAACTGCACCTACATCATCCCGCGGCCAACCGCGACCTGGCCATCCTCAACGGCGCGCTGCAGCTGCTGGAACCGGCCGCGCCGCACGGCCAGCGCCTGCCCATCGATTATTTCTTCCGCTCCCTGGCCCAGGACCAGCGCGAGCGGGCCATTTGCATCGTGCTCTCCGGCACGGGCAGCGACGGCACTATAGGGGTTCGGGCAGTCAAGGGGGAAGGCGGGATGGTGATGGCGCAAACGCCGGAATCCACCGAGTATGACGGCATGCCGCGCAGCGCAATCGCCACCGGCCTTGTGGACTATGTGCTGCCTCCGGCCGAGATGCCGTCACAGCTCTTGGCCTACGCCGCGCATGCGTTTGGAAAAACCCCTGCCCTCCCGCCTGCTCCCCCGGCTCCCAAGGCGGAAGACGCGCTGAAAAAGATCCTCATCTTACTGCGAGCCCAAACCGGCCACGACTTTTCCCAATACAAGCCCAACACCATCAACCGGCGCGTCGAGCGGCGCATGGCCGTCCAGCAGATCGAACAGCTGGACGAGTACGTCCGCTTTATTCAGCAAAACCCGGACGAGGTGGAGGCCCTGTTTCGGGATCTATTGATCGGGGTTACCGGTTTCTTCCGCGACCCGGAGGCATGGAAGGCGCTCCAGGAGCGAGTCATCCCGGGTTTGTTTGCCGGCAAGGCCTCGGGTGCACCGATACGGATCTGGGTGCCCGGCTGTTCCACCGGCGAGGAAGCTTATTCCATCGCCATGATGGTCCAGGAGCAGATCGACTCCCTGAAGCTGACGTTCAAGGTCCAGGTCTTCGCCACCGACATCGATCGGCAGGCCATCGAGCAGGCCCGCAGCGGCCTTTATCCCGCCAGCAGCATCGCCGACGTTTCGCCGGAGCGGATGGCGCGCTTCTTTGTCCGGGAGACGGACGGCAGCACCTGGCGCATCAGCAGGGCCATCCGCGACATGCTGGTCTTTTCCGAGCAGGACGTGATCAAGGACCCGCCGTTTTCCAACCTGGACCTGATCTGCTGCCGCAATCTGATGATCTATATGAGTGGAGAACTGCAAAAAAGGCTCATCTCGCTGTTTCACTATGCGTTGAGCTCAAACGGTGCGCTTTTTCTGGGCACCTCCGAGACCGTGGGCGAGTTCGAGTCCCTCTTTGCCGTGATCGACCGCAAGTCGAAGCTGTATCGACGCAAGGCGGCTGCTCACGGCGCATATCGACCGGCCGTGGGGACGTTTCTTCCAGCCATGACGGAAGGCGGGGCTGCCCTAGCGCCTCTCTGGAAGACTCCCGGCGAAGGCAAGCTCCGGCTGCGTGAGCTGACCGAACGCGAGCTGTTGCAGCAATACGCCCCGGTCGGCGTACTCGTCAACGAACGCGGCGATATCCTTTACATCCACGGCCGCGCCGGTCGATACCTGGAACCGGCTGCGGGCGAGGCCTCTCTGAACATCCTGAAGATGGCCCGGGAAGGTGTGCGGCGCGACCTAGCCACGGCCCTGCACAAAGTTGTGGCCCACAGAGAGCCTTTGAGCCACAAGGGGCTGCGGGTCAAGGCCAACGGCGTTTTTACCTCGGTGAACCTGTCCGTTCAACCGGTGACGGCAGGCCTGGCCGCGGCTGCGGACCCCAACCTGTTTCTGGTCGTCTTTGAGGAGGCCCCGGCACCGGAGACAGAAAGCCTCGAGACGGCTGCCGCCGAAAATTCAGCCGAGGCTGCGGGATGCTCCAATGTCAGCGTCGACGAATGCATCGCGGCATTGAAGCAGGAGCTGCGGGCCAAGGAGGAATACCTGCAGGCCGCCAACGAGGAGCTGGCCACGTCCAACGAGGAGCTCAAGTCCTCCAACGAGGAGCTGCAATCGGTCAACGAGGAGCTGCAGCCCACCAACGAGGAGCTCGAGACGTCCAAAGAGGAGCTGCAATCGGTCAACGAGGAGCTTGCCACGGTCAATGCCGAGCTGCAGCAGAAAGTGGCGGATCTTTCCAGGGCCAACAACGACATGAACAACCTGCTGGCCGGAACCGGGGTGGGCACCGTCTTTGTGGACCTCGACCTGAACATAAAACGCTTCACCCCGGCGGCCACGCAATTGATCAACCTGATTCAAAGCGACGTGGGCAGGCCGGTGGGTCACCTGGTCTCCAACCTGGTGGGGTACAACTGGCTGGTGGAGGATGTGCAGGCGGTTCTGGACAGCCTGGTCCCCAAAGAGATCGAAGTTCAAAGCAAGGCAGGTGCCTGGTACGCGCTGCGCATCCGCCCCTATCGCACGCTGGAAAACGTGATCGAGGGAGCGGCGATCACCTTCGTCGATATCAGCGAGCAAAAACGCGTGCAGGAGTCGCTGCGGGAATCCGAGACCCTGCGCCGGTTGGCTGCCATCGTACGCGATGCCAACGATGCCATCATGATGCAAGATTTCGAAGGTCACATCCTGGCCTGGAACCCGGGGGCGCAAAGGATCTACGGCTGGAGTGAAGCCGAGGCTCTGGCCATGAACATCCGCGACATAATCCCCGAGGACTCGCGCGATGAAGCCCTGTCCCAGGTGCGCAGGCTGAGCAAAGGTGAAATGCTCGAACCGCTCCGGGCGCAGCGCCTTGCCAAGGACGGCGGGATAGTGGATGTGTGGTTGACCGTCTCGGCCCTGGTGGACGAGTTCGGCCAGCCCTATGCCATCTCCACCATCGAAAGGCAGATCGTTGATCCCTAGGCGTACGGAAGCGAACGCTGGAGCTTTCCTGGCCTGAAAGAGTTCTTTGATGGTCGAGGAAAATGACCATGAAGGACAAGCAGAACATTTCGGACATAGCCCGGGACTTGCGCAAGCAGGCGGAGGCAAAAGCCGGAGCAGACGATGAAAAGACCATTAGACAGCTCTCTCCCAGGCATGCGCGGGAGGTGCTCCATGAACTGCGGGTACACCAGATCGAGCTGGAGATGCAAAACGAGGAACTGCGCAGAGCCCAGGAAGCCCTGGACGTGTCGCGGGCGCGATATTTCGACCTCTACGACCTGGCTCCGGTCGGCTATGTCACCCTGAGCGCAAAGGGGATGATGCTGGAAATCAATCTCACGGCTGCTGAACTTTTGAGGGTGGAAAGAGGCACGCTGGCCCAGAACCCATTTTCGCACTTTGTCCAACAAGAGGACGAGGACATTTTCTACCGGTGCTGCAAACAGCTTTTTAAAACAGGAACCCCGCAAGTGTGCGAGTTAAGAATAGTCCGTAAGGATGCCTCCCCATTCTGGGCTCGGCTGGAGGCCACCGTTACACCGGATGCTCCGGCCGATGCGCTCGTGGCCCGGGTCGTCTTAAGCGATATCAGCGAGCGCAAACAGGCGGAGGCAGCGTTACGCGACAGCCAAACCGCACTGCTCAAGGCGAACGAGGAGCTCCGTCAGGCGAACATAGAACTGGACTATCGCGCAAGCCGACTGCGACTGCTGACGGGCGATCTGACTCTGACCGAGCAGCGGGAACGCAAGCGCTTGTCTCAAATCCTGCACGATGGTCTCCAGCAGCACCTGCTTTCGGCCAAGATGAGGCTGGGAGGCGTTGCGGAACAGATCAGCAATCTCGATCTCAGACAGGCAATCGATGAGATTGAAAAAATAATGGATGAATCCGTCAGAATGTCGCGGTCGTTGAGCGCCGAACTCAGTCCTCCTATCCTGCACGAGGGCGGTCTGTCGGACGGCCTGGAGTGGTTGGCCCGCTGGATGCGGGACAAGTACCGCTTCAGGGTCGATCTTTCGATTGGAACCCGGCCCGAGCTGCACGAAGATTTGAAGGTTCTGGTATTCGAGTCGGTGCGCGAGTTGTTGTTCAACGCCGTCAAGCATGCAAACGTATCCAGAGCGCGGGTCAGCCTGGAGCAGGTGGACGAAGCCAAGTTGCGGATTGCCGTCAGCGATGAAGGCACAGGTTTCGATCCCGGCCGGCTGAAGCCTGCCGGAGAAGAAGGAGGATTCGGGTTGTTCAGCATCCGCGAGCGGATGGGTTTAATCGGGGGCAGGCTCGAAATCGAAAGCGTCCCCGCAAGAGGCAGCCGTTTCACCTTGATCGTACCTCGCCGGCAAACGCCGACCATGCAGCTTTCCGCCAGCCATAAGCCATCGGTTGCCGACAGCGGCAAGAAAGAGACGGTCACGGAGCCGGGGCCGGTCGTTCGGGTCCTGCTCGCCGATGACCACACCCTTTTCCGTGACGGACTGGCCCGGATGTTGGAAAAAAATCCGGGCCTCAGGGTGATCGGTCATGCCACGGACGGCCAGGAGGCGATCGATCTGGCCGGAAAGCTCAAGCCCGGTGTCATCCTGATGGACATCAGCATGCCCAGGGTCAACGGAATCGAGGCTACGCGGATCATTCATCGGGAATACCCCGATATTTGCATCATTGGCCTTTCGATGTACGAAGACCAGGAACGTGCGCAGGCCATGCGCGATGCCGGAGCAGCCGACTATAAAAGCAAGGGGTGTATGCCGTCTGAGCTGGTTGCTGCAATCCGCAACTGCATGTTGCGACAGTGAACGAATCGCGGCAGACCCGTGAAGCTCCTGGCCAGTCATTCAGAAGTTAAATTTGCATGGGGGTTATCTTGCATAAAGCCTTTGTCTTAGGTGACCTACTGTCGACCATTCGGAGAGCATACCCTGATTCCTACCGTTCATTCTCCCGCTAAATCAATCAAAACGTGGCTTGAGCGCAACACATGCCATCAATCTCGAAAATTCGACTTCGCGATATAGACGTACCTCCACTTTTTTCAGTCGGTGATCGGTTTTCAACGATCACCGCGGAACATGTCTCATATTGCGCCGCCGACCTCAAATGAATTATATTTGAGCTTGCCACCTCGCAGGTAAGACTCTGCGGGAATTGATCTCAGGCCATTCCTGTGCGGCGGCCGGGAAAGACAACCAAAGAACCATGGCACGCAACCGCACCACCTTTTTTGACACTCCTTCAGACCAACTGAGCGAGGGTGCTGCCCGCTCGGAGCTCAAAGAGCTCGCGGAGCTGATCGCCTACCACGATCGGCTGTATCACGAGCACGACCAGCCCGAGATCACCGACGCGGACTACGACGCCTTGAGACGGCGCAACGCGGCCATCGAGGCGCGGTTCCCCAAGCTGGTTCGGCCTGACAGCCCATCGCAGAGGGTCGGGGCGGCTCCGGCCGCCGGGTTCAGGAAGGTGCGCCACAGCGTCCCGATGCTGTCCCTCGGCAACGCGTTGGCGCGCGAAGATATTACCGACTGGCTGGACGGCATCCGCAATTTCCTGCGCGAGCTGAAAGACCCGAAACTGGCCATCGAGATCGACTGCGAGCCGAAGATTGACGGGTTGTCTTGCGCCCTGCGCTATGAGCAGGGGAAGCTGGCAACTGCGGCCACGCGGGGCAACGGCGTGGAAGGCGAGGATGTGACCGCCAACGTCCGGACGATCAAGGACGTCCCGTATGCGCTCAAGGGCCGGGGCTGGCCGGAGGTGCTGGAGGTGCGGGGCGAGGTTTACATGACCGATGCGGAGTTCCTGGCATTCAACGCGCAGCAGGAAGAAATTGGCGGCAAGGTCTTCGCCAACCCGAGGAACGCAGCGGCCGGCAGCCTGCGTCAACTGGACCCCGCCATCACCGCCGCACGTCCCTTGCGTTTCATTGCGCACGGCTGGGGGGAAGTGTCTGCGCCGCTTGCGAAAACCCAGCGGGAAGCGCTGAGGAAGATCAGCGCCTGGGGGTTTCGACAAAATGAGCCCAGCCGGATAGTGAAGGTACGCGACACCGACCTCGGTGAGCTCTGCGCCTATTACGACGAGCTTGAGCAGAAACGCTCCGGTCTGGGGTTCAGCATCGACGGAATCGTGCTCAAGCTCAACCGTTTGGATTGGCAAGGCCGGCTCGGTTTCGTCAGCCGTTCGCCCCGCTGGGCGGTTGCCTGGAAATTTTCACCGGAGCGCGCCGTGACGGTGGTGGAAGACATCCAATGTCAGGTAGGGCGTACCGGCAAGATTACGCCGGTGGCCCATCTGGAGCCCATCAATGTGGGAGGGGTGCTGGTGAAGCGCGCGACCCTCCACAATGCCGACGAGATCGAGCGCAAGGACATCCGGGTCGGGGACACCGTGGTCATCCAGCGCGCGGGCGACGTCATCCCGCAGGTCGTTGAGGCCGTCAAAGACCGGCGGCCGGTCAACAGCCGTCTCTACCGATTCCCCGATCAATGTCCGGTATGCGGCAGCCGCCTGATCCGCAAAGCCGGCGAAGCCGATACCTTCTGCTCCGGCGGCTTGATCTGCTCGGCCCAGGTGGTCGAGCGTTTGAAGCACTTTGCATCCCGCGACGCCTTCGACATCGAAGGGCTGGGGGAAAAAAACATCGAGCTGTTCTTTGACAAGGGTCTGGTCAAGACGCCGGTGGACATTTTCACCCTGGAAGCCCGCGACGGGCAGCAACTTCCGCCGCTATCCGAATGGGAGGGGTGGGGAGACAAGTCAAGTCGCAAGCTGTTCGACGCGATTCGACGCGCCCGCACGATCCCGTTAGACCGTTTCATTTACGCGCTGGGCATCCGCCAGGTCGGGGAGGCCACCGCCCGCCTGCTGGCGAAGCATTATCGGGCATGGCCCAACTGGCGCCGATGCATGGAGGCCGCGCAAGATCGCCATTCCGAAGAGTACCTGGACCTGCTATCCATTAACGGCATCGGCGCCCGCATGGTGGATGACATCCTCGCCTTTATGGCCGAGCCGCACAACCAGCGGATCGTGGATGCCTTGAGCCAGCCCCAGGGTAACGAGCCGCCGCTGGTAGCGGTCACCGACTTTGAGCATCGTTCGGCTGCCTCGCCGGTGGCCGGCAAGACAGTGGTCTTTACCGGCGCGCTGGCGAGCATGAGCCGCAGCGAGGCCAAAGCGCAGGCTGAAACGCTGGGGGCGAATGTCGCCGGATCGGTGTCCAAGAAAACGGACTATGTGATTGCCGGTCCGGGCGCGGGCTCCAAGGAGAAAAAAGCTAGGGAACTTGGGTTGACGGTGATCACCGAGCAGCAGTGGCTGGATTTAATCGGTGATCGGCGATGACCGATAGTTTTCAACTGCGCTGGCCGTCTGACCGGCCACGGGGTATCTGCTCAAACTTCGAAGCACGACATCCGAAATCAAGACGAGTGAGGTGACCCATGGGCGAAAACGTCAGAGCCCACGTGCTCATCACCGGCCGGGTGCAAGGCGTGGCCTTCCGGGCCGATACCCGCTGGACCGCGCAGCAGATTGGCGTTTCTGGATGGGTCCGCAACCGACGGGACGGGTCCGTGGAGGCCGTCGTCGAAGGTGAGGAAGAGCGCGTGGAGAAAATGTTGGCGTGGTGTCGGCGAGGGCCGGCGCTGGCGCGTGTGGACGAGATGAAGTTGGAGTGGGAACCCTACACGGGAGAGTTCGAGCAGTTCATCATCACCTTCTAATTACCAAAAGCGGGTTCACGCATCCGCATGAACCCGCTTTTGCTTTAGTCGTTATCAGACGGCTTCTTTCAGCGCTTTGCCGGCCTTGAACCTCACCACGGTGGCGGCCTTGATCTTGATCGGCGCACCGGTCTGCGGGTTGCGGCCTTTGCGGGCCTTGCGTTTGGATTTGGTGAAGGTGCCGAATCCGACCAGGGTCACTTTCCCCTCCGGTTTCCTGAGGGCCTTGGTCACGTTGTCCATGAAGGATTGCAAGGCGGCCGCCGCGGCCACTTTGGAAATCCCCGCATCCTTCGCTACCTTGTCGATCAATTCAGCTTTGGTCATGGTATTCTCCCCTTTTAGTGTGAAGTTATTGTGCTTGGGCACTCATGTGAAAACGCTGGTGTTTGAAGCTCATTACAGAAAGAAGCAGAGCGTGTCAACATAAATCTGCGTCCGCTGACCCCTTCACGAGGCCGCGCGGGTCGTGGGCTCGCTCGGTGTCGCTGCGGTCACTCTTCAGCGAAGAGCGCGTCCACGAACTGCTCGGGGTCGAAGTTCTGCAGATCGTCGATGGCCTCGCCGATGCCGATGTAGCGCAGCGGGATATTGAAGGCCTGGCAGATGGCGATGACGATACCGCCCTTGGCCGTTCCGTCCAGTTTGGTCAGGGCCAAGCCGGTGACACCCAGCGCTTCGTTGAACATCCGGGCCTGCGACACCGCATTTTGTCCGGTGGTGGCATCCAGGACGAGAAGCACTTCGTGCGGTGCATCGGGAAGCCGCTTGGCGATGGAGCGTTTGACCTTCTTAACCTCCTCCATCAGATTGACCTTGGTGTGCAGTCTGCCGGCGGTGTCCACGATCACGATATCCGCGCGGCGTGCAATGGCGGATTCCACCGCATCGAAGGCGACGGCAGCAGGGTCGGTGCCATCCGGGTGGCGAACGAGGCCGGCCCCGGCACGTTCGGCCCAGATGGCCAACTGATCGACGGCAGCGGCGCGAAAGGTGTCTGCGGCCGCAATCAGCACGGTTTTCCCGGCTGCGGAATATCGCGCGGCCAACTTTCCAATGGTGGTGGTTTTGCCAACGCCGTTGACCCCGACGACCATGATAACGTGGGGGGCTGCGCTGCCGGCAGCTGCAGTGGCCGCCTGCCGGCACAGGATGGAGAGGATTTCGGCGCGGAGCACGCCCTTCAGGGCGGTGGCATCGGCCGCCCCGGCGGCGGAGATGCGTTCGATCAGTTCGGTGGCGGTCGGCAGGCCGACATCGGCCGTGATCAGCAGCTCCTCAAGCTGCTCGAGCACCTCGGTGTCGATCTTCTGCTTCCCGGCGAGGATGCGGCCGACGCCCCCGGAGAAGCTCTTGCGGGTCTTGGAAAGGCGCTGCTTCAGCCGCGTGAAAACCCCGCCGCGACCCTCGGGCGGCGTCTGTTCCGTCGCCGCGCCCGCGTCTGGAGAAGGGCAATCGTTTTTTCTCCTAAACCAGCCCACCGTCGTATGGTTTCCGGAAAGAGTTCTGGTTACCGCCGCAGCGCAAGTTCATGCGGCCTGCGCTTCCGGGTGCTTGAGGTTGACGGACACGACCTCGGAGACGCCCTTTTGTTCCATCGTGATGCCGAAGAGCATGTCCGCGAACTCCATCGTGCGCTTGTTATGGGTGATCATGATGATCTGGGATTTCTCCCCGATGTGCTGCAGCAGGTCGTTGAACCGGAAAACGTTCGATTCATCCAGCGGTGCGTCGATCTCGTCGAGCAGGCAGAAGGACGTCGGCCGGATCAGGAAGATCGCGAATATGAAGGCGATGGCGGCCATAGCCTTTTCACCCCCGGAGAGCAGGCTCATGCGGGTGAGCTTTTTCCCGGGCGGGTGGATCATGTACTCGACCCCGGTCTCGAGCGGTTTGTCGGGGTCGGTGAGGACAAGCTCCGCGGTGCCGCCGTTGAACAGCCGGGGGAACACCTCGGCCAGTTTTGTGTTGATGGCGTGGAACGTCTGCATGAAGCGCTCTTGGGAAACCGTGTTGATCTTACGGATCACCTGCTGCAGGTCCTCGATCGCCTTCTCGAGATCCTCCTTCTGGCTCTGAAGAAATTCATGGCGCTCCTTAAGCTGCTGGTATTCCTTGATGGCACCCAGGTTGACGTCTCCGATCCGGGCGATCTTGGTGCGGAAGCGCCCGAGCTCGGCCTCCATTCCCTCCGGATTCGGCGCGGGCTCTGACCCAGCGGCTTCCGCCGGCGGTGCAATCTGTGCGGCGAGTTCGGCAAAGGGCGCCTGGTAGCGGTCTTCCAGCTGGCCGGCGACGTAATCCCGCTTCAGCCTGCGCTGGGCTTGCTCCAGCTCGAGCAGGCGGAACTGCTCCAGGGCCTTTTCGCGCTTGTCCTTGATGGCCGATATCTTCTCGTCGCTCTCTTTGAGTTTGGCATCGATGGCAGCGTAATCCACCTCGTTGCGTTCGATGTCCCGGTCCAGGTCCGCGATCTGCCGGTACATGTCAGCCAACGACTGCTCGAGTTCTTCGGTCCTCGTCTTGCCGGCCTGGGTTCTTTCGAGTTTCTGGCCGATTTCGAGCGCCAGCTGGTCCAGCCGCCGGACCCCGTCGGCCTGGAACTCCCGCAGCCGTTTCAGGCTGTTGGTGCTGTTCTCCAGTTTGGCATTAAGGGCCGTCATCTCCAGCTTGAAGTTGACGACCTTCTGGTTGAAGTCCTGCAGTTGGGCCGTAAGGTCGGCGATCCGGTGAGAGTGTTCGGCCACGGCGGCTTGAGCGGCCTCGATGTCCGCCGTGATGGCCACTAGGGCCCGGTCGGTTCTGCCGATTTCGTCATCCAGGTCGCTCGCCTCCCCCAGCAGCTGCTCCTGTTCGAGCTGAATGATCTCCATCTGCCGCCGGAGGCCTTTCAGGTCTTCCGACGCCTTGTAAAGCGCTTTTTCAGCCTCGATCTCGTTCTCCCGTGCCTGGTTCTTCTGTTCGATCAGCTTCTGCAGCTCCACATCCAGGTTGCGGACCTCGTTCTCCATGGATTTCAACTCGAGGCGGGTTTTCTCCAGTTTCTCTTCCAGGCTCCGGCTCTGGCGCTCCAGCTCCCGCATTTCCTGTTTCTTGGCGAGAATGCCGC
>Ga0335084_10007849_pt1 | contig 10613 bp, 2 predicted proteins | sample Lox_Sample_44_FD_206721 | JGI IMG/M metagenome (GOLD analysis project Ga0335084, IMG submission 206721) | Soil microbial communities from Loxahatchee National Wildlife Refuge, Florida, United States - Lox_Sample_4.4 | ecosystem: Environmental > Terrestrial > Soil > Wetlands | place: USA: Florida...
GAGGTCCTCTAGGCGCGCCGGGATGTCGTTCAGCCCCGGCGTACATTCCATCGAGCGACACAGAAAATTCGCGATCTCCGGCGGCGTCATCGACTTCTCGCCGATGCGGAACTCGAACCGGCCGTCGGTGAACTCCATCCGCGGCGCCTGTTCCTTGATTGCGTCGGGAAAGCCCTCGTGCCAGTAGTCGCCTTCGATCAAGTGACTGTCGGCCGAGACGATCACCGTGCCGGCCGGCCACGGTTTGCGCGCCGCTTGCGGCACGCGGTTCGGCGACACGTCGATCGTCACCTGCTCCGGAATCTCGAGAACGTAGCCGTCGGTCATGGTCTGCTCGGGCGCTCGTCGGCAGGACTTTTTATAACGCATTCAAAATAGCGGGCAAACGACCGTAGTTCAAGATCGGCGCGATGCCGCAGAATCGATGCGGCCCGCGAGCCGCGCGTCGAATCCCGGCCGCGTGCGCTGATAGATGCCGACGCGGTGGCCTGTCGGGTCGGCGACGATGCGGCACGGCCCCTGCGGCAATTCGACGGCCTCGACGTCGGTCCAGCCGCGCTCGGCGAAATGGCGGCGAATCGCTTCGAGATCGGCGACCCGATAGACGAATACGTCGTGTCCGGGCGCCAGATGATCGGCCAATACGACGACCGGATCGGCTGCGGCGAGACGGATCGCCGCCACGCGCGATGCTCCTTCGTGAATGCGCCACATCAACTCACCGCCGAGCACGCGCGTGTAGAAGTCGATCGCGGCGTCGAGATCGGGCGCCGCGAGATAGAGGTAGTCGAGCGATTCGAACGGCGGTGTCATCGAACGTCTCGCGGCGCACCCGACGAGCGTACGCCGATTGCGACGCGGCTCGCGAGCCGGCGTTCGCCCGCGACGACGGTCAGAACGATTTGACGAGCTGGATCCAGCCGCGGCTCGAGTCGGTCGACTCAACCGCCGAATCGGAGCCGATCCGCCACGCGACGCTGCCGCGCAGCGTGAAGCCGTACGCCACGTCGACCGTCATTCCGACGCCGGCGCCTTTGAGATCGATGTCGTTCGACGTCGGCAGAAACGGATCGTCGTTCACGCGCAGGTGGCCGGCATCGAAGAACGCGAACGCTTGTGGACGCGTGAACCACCGATACGCTGGCAGTGCACAACGCAACTCGACGGTACCGAGGACGCCCTCGTCGCCGACTGCGACCCCTTGCGGATATGCGCGCACCGCATTCGGCCCGCCGAGCACGAACTTCAGCGACGAGTCGAGGTTTTTGTCAGCGAGCTGGCCCTGCAGTGCGACGTAGAGTTGCATGGCATCGGTGATGCGCTGCAGGCGCAACGCCGAATAGATCAACGTCTGGTAGTCGCCCTGCGTATGCGCAGTGGCTCGATCGATCTGCTCGGCGACGTTGTTGTCGAGGTTGACACCACCGGCCGAAAAGGCGAGCGACGCGGCATTGACGGCGCCGCCGAACCAATCGTCGCGTACGTCGCCGCTGACGCCGAACGTGCCGGCGCGGATCGAGCGCGGGTTCGCCGAGTTCGACGCGCCGATCTTGTCCTCGAGATCGAAGTAGCTCAACGCCCCCTGTACGTCGAGGTTCACGCGCGTCGAACGAATCAGCGGATATTGCAGCGACGTCGAGTAGATGTTCGCGTCGCCATCGGCGTTCAAGGAGGAAAAACGCTGACCGAGCGAGTAGTACGTGTGCGAAGCGGCGAGACCGAGTTCGAGTCCGCCGCCGGTCAGCGGCATCTGATACGCGGCGCGGCCGTACCACAGGCCGGTGTCTTCGGAGATGAGACCGCGCACCGTCGTGAGATCGCCGCGACCCGTCAGATTCGCCGCCGTGACGCTGCCGCCATAGCGAGCTTCACCGGTGTACTTGTTGCCGTAGTTGTCGGCCTCGAGCGTGCCGCCGAACGCCCGCGTCGGCTCGATGTCGACGATCAGGCTCGACGTGCCGACCCGCTCGCCCGGCGTCAGCGTCGCGTCGACTGCGACGCCGGCCATGTCCTTCAGCAACAGCAGATCGCGATCGAGCGATGCCGTCTCGATCACCGCGTCGTCGCTCGGCGCCTTCAACGTGCTACGCACGAGTGACTCCGACAGCTTCGACGAATTGCGCACGTCGATGTCGCCGTAGCGACCCTCGAGCACTGCGATCTCGACGCTGCCGTGATCGATCGTCTGCGCGGGTATATAGGCGCGCGCCACCGGATAGCCGTTGGCATGGTAGAAGTCGCTGATCCGCGCTGCGGCGCCCTCGAGATCGGCGAGCGTGACGTCGTGACCGGCGATGTCGTCGACGAGCTGCAGCAACTCCAGATCGGAAAATACCGTCGTGCCGCTGATGCGTACGCTGCTCACGCGGAAACGCGTCTCCGGCGCGCCGTCCATCGCCGCACGCGAACGTTCGACCTTCAGCGACGAGTCGGACTTCGGCGGCGCCGTCGGTCGCTTCTGTTCGATCTCGCGAACCGTGGTGCCGATATTCGGCGGCGGCTCGTCGCCGCGCGCGGTACCGCACCCGAGCGACATCGTTAGCGCGGCCACGACAATTGTGCGGAGCGCTGCAAAGTCCTTCATTTGGTCACCGCTACTCGGTCGGACGCGCCTGCTGGGAGTCGTATGCCGGCGCCTTCGCGTCCAAACGAGGTGCCGGCGACCGGCGTGACGCGTTCCGCGACACGAGCGACGTGTTGGACCGGTACCGCGATCGGTCCACGGCACGTCCGCGCGCTGCCACCGCGTTCGTCGGTGCACACGGCTTCGGTTTGCAGCGCGGTCGTCACCGCGCCGTTCGCATCCAAGAGCGTGCCGCTCGGAACGTCCGGGCCCGTCTGCGGCGTGATCTGCAGGGCGTTCGCGTTCGTCGGGGCTTGCACGAACAGATAGTTACCGTGATTCGCGACGAGGCCGGATCCGTCGATCGCGAACACTCCAAGTTGGTTCGAATTCGGTGCGTCGGTGTCGAACGCGGGTGTACCCGTCGTCGCGTTCGCGACCGTATCGCCGCCGACGAAGCCGGCGACGGCACCGGTGAACGTCGGGAACGGTTCGCCGCGCTCGACGACGGCCGGATCGGCGACATACGTCAGCGTCGCCGGCGTGATGTCGGCCGTCGTCGCTGCAGTCGAGTTGACCGTGTAGTTGCCGGCGTCGGCGCCCGCGAGCGCGAGACCGGTCGCCGTGACGGCTTTGGCGGTGCCGGCGTTCTTGTCGACGAAGGTCGCCGAACCGCCCGTGTAGGTCACGTTGTCGCCCGCCAAGACACCCGTGAGGGTCCGGTTGGTGATCGTCGCGTTCGTCGTCGAGTCGTAGACCTTGTTCGCCGCAGTGACGGACCCGCTGATCGCGAGCGGCGTGATGTCGGCGGTCGTCATTGCCGTACCGTTCACGGTGTAGTTGCCGGCGTCGGCCCCGGTCAATGCGAGTCCCGTCGCCGTCACCGTCTTGCCGTTCGCGACGTTCTTGTCGGAGAAGTTCGCGGTACCGCCGACGTAGTTGACGGTGTCGCCGCCGAGCACGCCCGTCAGACTACGATTCGCGATCGTCGCGCCGCCGGTGGCGTCGTACACCTTGTCGGCGGCCGTGACCGAACCCGTGATCGCGAGCGGCGTGATGTCGGCGGTTGTGGTCGCCGTCGAATTGACCGTGTAGTTACCCGCGTCGGCGCCAGCGAGACCCAAGCCGGTCGCGGTCACCGTCTTACCGAGCGCGGCGTTCTTGTTGGAGAAGTCGGCCGTACCACCGACATAGCTGACCGTATCACCGCCAATCACGCCGGCAAGGGTGCGGTTCGTGATCGTCCCCGCCGTGGTCGCGTCGTAGACCTTGTTCGCGGCAGTGACCGAACCGGTGATCGCGAGCGGTGTGATGTCCGCCGCCGTCACCGCGGTCGAGTTGACGGTGTAGTTACCTGCGTCGGCCCCGGCGAGACCGAGTCCGGTCGCGGTGACCGTTTTACCGTTCGCGACGTTCTTGTCCGCGAACGTCGCAGTACCGCCGATATAGCTGACGGAGTCGCTGCCCAACACGCCGGCGAGCACGCGATTGACGATCGTCGCGCCGGTCGTCGCGTCATAGACCTTGTTGGCGGCCGCGACGGAACCGGTGATCGCGAGCGGCGTGATGTCGGCGTTTGTCGTCGCGATGGAATTGACCGTGTAGTTGCCCGCGTCCGTGCCGGTGAGACCGAGACCCGTCGCCGTTACGACCTTCGCGTTGCCGACGTTCTTGTCCGCGAACGTCGCGCTGCCGCCGGAATACGCGACCGAATCGCCGGACAACACGCCCGTCAGCGTCCGGTTCGTGATCGCCGCCGTCGTCGTCGCGTCGTATGCCTTGTTTGCCCCGGTGACCGAACCGGTGATCGCGAGCGGCGTGATGTCGGCCGTGGTGGTCGCAATCGAGTTCGCCGTGTAGTTGCCGGCGTCCGCACCGGCGAGCGAGAGGCCGGTCGCGGTCACCGTCTTGCCGTTCGCGACGTTCTTGTCGGCAAACGTGGCCGTGCCGCCGACGTAGTTCACCGTGTCGCCGCCGAGCACGCCCGTCAGCGTCCGGTTCGCGATCGTCGCGGCGGTCGTCGCGTCGTACACCTTGTTCGATGCGGTGATCGAGCCGACCAGCGCAGCTTGGTTGACGACGCCGGTCGCGTTCGCGACCGCGCTGACGGAATAGTTGTTGCCGCCGTTACCGTCGTTGATCGTGTAGCCGGTGACGTTCAGCGCCTTGCCGGCGCCTGCATTCTTGTTCGCGTAGGCCTCGGTCAACCCGGTCGCGGTGTCGCCGCCGACCAAACCCGTCACCGTCGGCGTCGCCGCCGCCGAAACGTTGCCGTCGTACGTCTTCGTGTTGGTGACGGCCGTGATCGTCAGCGGCGCTGCGGCGATCGTGCCGACGTTGCCGCTCGCGGTCGTGGAGCCGAGCTGATAGCCGTACACGGTCGCGGCACCGTTCGTCGCGCTCGCGATCGACAGGCCGCTCGCGCTGACCGATTTGTTGACGCCGACGTTGCGGTCGGCGAACGCACCGGTCGTCGGCGTGCTCAAGGTCACCGTGTCGCCGTCGATCGCACCGGTGAAGGTGAAGTTGCCAGCAAGCAGATTCGCGGTTGTATTGCCGTCGTAGGTCTTGCCAACGGTTCCGGTGAGGCTCGGCGACAACGTCGGCGAGACGGCATAGAGGAAGCCGTTACCGGCGCCGGCGACCGTCGTCGTGCCGTACGTTGCACCGTACTGTTTGAACGAATACGCAAGCCCGCCGCGAACGTCGAGCGCCGGGTTCGTCGACCACACGAGCCGCCGGCCCGCGCCGGGGTTCAGCGCGGCGGCGCCCGCGTTGTTGATGAAGTTGCCCCCGGAGGCGAGCACCAGCGAATCGCCGCCGCCGGTCGCCGTCAGCACGCCGTTGACGGTGACGTCTCCGGCCAGCGTCTGCGCGCGCAGCGTCGCGAAGTTCGACGTCGCGAATGCCAGCGCGTTCGAGTCGACGAGATTGACGGCGCCGGCGTTCGTGATAGCGACCGTGCCGAAGTCGTTCGCCGCGTTCGTCATCGTCACCGCGCCGGTGCCGGTCGCGAACGTCAGTGCGCCGGCCGTCGAGTTCACCGCGCCGGATGCACCGATCGCCGAGTTCGTCGTCGTCAACGTGGTCGGCGCGGTCGTCGTCAGCGCGCCGTTGTAGCTTTGGGTACCGGTCGTACGGAACGAACCGCCGATCACCGTGGCGTTCGTCGCCGCACTCGCGAACGACGCGAGCGCCGTCGCGCCGCCGACCGCGCCGCCGAACGTCAACGTACCGAGGCCGCCTTCGGTCAACGCTTGCGCCCCGTTGACGGCGCCGCCGAGCGTCAGCACGTCGCCGTTGTTCACCGCGCCGATCGTCGTCGCAGAACCCAGCGTCACCGCGCCGCCGAGCGACGCGTTGCCGGTGCCGGTCAGAGCGCCGGCCGAACTCGCCCCGCCGCCGTTCAGCGTCACCGCTTCGGCGCCGACCGCGACGTTCGCGATCGACACCGTGGCGCCGCTCGCGACCGTCGTGCCGGCCGCGGTCGTTCCGAGCGCCGTCGCGTTCGCGGCGACCAACGTGCCGACATTCACGGCCGTGGCGCCCGTGTATGTGTTCGCGCCCGACAACGTCACCGCGCCGCTGCCGCGCTTCGTCAGCGCGCCGGCGCCGGAGAGCGTGCTCGCGACCGTCGCGTTCGTCGCGTCGCCGAACGTGAGGCCGGCCGTCAGCGTCACCGTCGTGCCGGCCGCGCCGCTCAGGTTGCCGATCGTCTCCGCAGTCGCCACGGTGAGGCCGCCGCCCAACAGATTCACCAAGGCGGTGTCGGCGATCGCGTTGCCGCCCGACAACGTGAGTCCTCCCGCGTTGACCGTCGTCGTGCCCGTGTACGTGTTCGCACCCGACAGCGTCAGCGTGCCCGCGCCATTCTTCGCAATGCCGCCGCTGCCGGACGCGACGCCGGCGAACGTCGTCGTGCCCGCTTCGTTCACCGTCAACGTGTTGACGTTCAGCGCGACGTTGCCGCCGGCCGCGCCGCCGCCGGCCAGATTGCCGATCGTTTCGTCGTTCGTCAGATCGAGCGACGTGCCCGCGGAATTCGCGAGCGTCACCGCCGACGCATCGCCGATCGCGTTACCGCCGCTCGCGCGCAACGTGCCCAGGTTGATCGTCGTCGCGCCGCCGTAAGTGTTGTTGCCCGACAGCGTCAGGATGCCCGCGCCCGCCTTCGTCAAACCGCCGCTGCCGCTCATCGAGCCTGCGAACGTCGTCGACGTGCCGTCGCCGCCGGCGGTCAGGATGCCGGCGCCGAGGGTGATGTTGCCTGCGCCGGCGATCGAACCGACGGTCTCGGTGAAGCCGTTCAAATCGAACGTTGCACCGGACGCGACCGTGACCGCGCTCGTGTCCGGAATGCGCGCCGCGGCGCCGAGTTGCAGCGTGCCGCCGTTGATGTTCGTCGAGCCCGTGTACGTGTTCGCCCCGGACAGGACCACCGTCCCCCCAGTCGACTTGTTCAGCGCAACGGTGCCGGCGAGGATCGCGCTTGCGGTACCGGACTGCAGATCGAAATTACTGGTCGACGTCAGCACGCCTGTCGTACCGGTGATCGCGCCCGACTGCAGTTGCACGCCGGCGACGGTGTCGCTGCGCGTGGTCATCGACAACGTGCCGCCGTTGACGACGATCGACGAGCCGTTCGCCAGCACGTTGCTCGCGCCGAGCGCGAGCGTGCCGGCCGTGACCGTCGTCGTGCCCGTGTACGAATTCGTGCCCGACACCGTCAACGTGCCCGCGCCGAGCTTCGTGATGCCGCCGGCGCCGCTCATCGTCCCGGAATACGTCGTCGCGCCCGCTTCGTTCACCGTCAGCGTGTTGGCGTTCAGCGTGACGTTGCCGCCGGCGGCGCCGCCGCCCGACAAGTTGCCGATCGTCTCGTTGCCGGTGAGATCGAGCGCGGCGCCCGCCGTGTTCGCGAGCGTCACCGCCGACGTGTCGGCGATTGCGTTGCCGCCGCTCGCGCGCAGCACGCCGGCGTTGATCGTCGTGGCGCCGGTGTACGTATTCGTACCGGACAGCGTCGTCGTGCCGGCCCCGGTCTTCGTCACGCCGCCGGTGCCGCTGATCGAGCCGGAGAACGTCGTTGACGTGCCGTCGCCGCCGGTCGTCAACGTCGCGCTACCGAGTGTGATGTTGCCGGCGCCGGCGACCGAGCCGATCGTCTCGGCGAAGTTGTTCAGGTCGAACGTCGCGCCGCTCGCGACGGTCAGCGCGCTGGTGTTCGGGACGCGGTTCGCCGCGCCGAGTTGCAGGATGCCGGCGTTCACATTCGTCGCGCCGGTGTAGGTGTTCACGCCAGAGAGGGCGACTGTCCCCCCAGTGGATTTGTTCAGCGCAACCGTCCCTGCCAGGATCGCGCTGACCGTGCCAGACTGCAGGTCGTACGGCGTGGTCGACGTCAGCACGCCGGACGAACTCGTGATCGAACCCGATCGCAGCTGCACGCCGGCGAGCGTGTCGCTGCGCGTACCCATCGCGAACGTGCCGCCGTTGACGACGAGCGACGAACCGTTCGCGAGCGCGTTGGCCGCGCCGAGCGCGAGCGAGCCGGCCGTGACCGTCGTAGTGCCCGTATAGGTGTTCGCCCCGGACAGCGTCAGCGTGCCCGCGCCGAGCTTCGTGATTCCGCCGGTGCCCGACGCGACCCCGCTGAACGTCGTCGAACCCGCTTCGTTCACGGTCAGCGTGTTGCCGTTCAGCGTGACGTTGCCGCCGGTAGCGCCGCCGCCCGACAAATTGCCAATCGTTTCGTTGTTCGCGACGTCGAGCGAAACGCCGGCCGTGTTCGCGAGCGTCACTTGCGACGTATCGGCGATCGCAACGCCGCCCGAAGCGCGCAGCGTCCCGCCGTTGATCGTGGTCGCCCCGATAAAGGTGTTGGCGCCGGATAGCGTCGACGTGCCGGTGCCGGCTTTCGTCAGTCCGCCGGTGCCGCTGATCGTCCCCGAGAAGCTCGTCGTCGTGTTGTCGCCGCCGGCGGTCAGCGTCGCGCTGCCGAGCGTCACGTTGCCGGCGCCTGCGAGCGAGCCGACCGTCTCGGCGAAGTTGTTGAGATCGAACGTCGCGCCGCCGCCGACGAGTACTGCACTCGTGTCGGCGATGCGGCTCGCGGCGCCCAAGCGCAACGTGCCCGCGCTGATCGACGTCGTGCCGGTATAGGTGTTGTTGCCGGACAGCAGCAGGACGCCGCCGCCTTGCTTGTCGATGCCGAACGTCGCACCGCCGATGATGCCGGACGTCGTCAACTGCGCACCGCCCACGCTGACGATCGAGTTCGCACCGAGCGTGATCGCGCCCGCGAACGAACTCGTGCCCGTGCTGGTCGCGAGCGTGCCGCCGTTCAGCGTGAGCCCCTCGGTCGTGCTGTAGGTGACGTTCTGCAGATCGAGCGTCGCACCCGAAGCGACCGTCGTGCCGGCGGCGTTGGTGCCGAGGCCGTTGTTCGCGGTCACCGCGACCGTGCCGGCGCTGATCGTCGTCGCGCCGGTGTACGTATTCGCGTTCGACAGCGTCAGCGTACCGGCGCCTTGCTTGACGAGCGAGGTTGCGCCGGCGATTGCGTCGCCCGCGTTCTGCGTGATCGCGCCGGACGAATTGAGCGTCAACGTGCCGGTGCCGAGCGTCAGCGTGCCGAGGTTCGAGATGCCGCCGGCGCCCGCCGTCATCGACACGCTGCCGTTCGCGGTCGACAAGTCGAAGCCGCCCATCTGAATGGCATTGGCGGCGTTGAACGTGATCGAGCCGGCGGCCGTCGTCGGCATCGCGAGGTTCGTCTGAACGACGATGTTGCGGTTGGCCTGCAGTTGCACTGCGGTGTTCGCCGGCAGGCCGGTCAGCGTGCTCGCGAGCACGTAGTAGTCGTTGACGCCGTCGATCGATTGGAACGGATTCGTCGAGTCCTGCAGTGCGCCGCCGACCGCGGCCGATGAGATGTACAAATCGTTCGGATCGAGCAACAGCGTACCGACGTCGCCGTTCGGCGCCGACGTTTCGACCGAACCGCCGAAGCCGAGCTGCTCCTTGCCGGAGACCTCGACGAACCCGCCGTCGCCGCCGGCGGCGCCGCCGCGCGCGCTGATCGAGCCTTGGAAGCGCGTGTCGCCGTCGGCCCACACGACCACCCGACCGCCGTCACCCGAATCGAGCGCATCCGCGCGCATCGTTGCCGACGACGCCACGAAGGTGCGCTCGGCATTCTGCACGTCGGCGTTCGCGCCGTGTGTGTCGCCGCCGACGAGCACCGTGCCGCCGCCGGCACGACCGGACGCGTCGATCGTCGCGCCGTCGAGCAGCGCGACCTTGTCGCCGGTGACGGTGACGTCGCCGCCGCGTTCACCGGCATTCACGCCGGTCGCGTCGAGCGTGCCGCTTACCGCCACGACGCCGCTCGCGCCGCCTTCCAGACGAATCACGCCGCCGACGTTTTCGACCGAACGCGCCTCGATGATGCCGTCGTTGTTCAGGACGGTTGCGAGCAGCGCGTCCTTCGCCTGCGCCGACAACAGCACGCTGCCGCCGTCGGCTTGGATGAGCTGCTTGTTCGCGACGAGCGCGGCGACCGCCGATTTGTCGACGTTGAAGCCGACGAGACGATCGCCGTCGATGTTGAGGGTGATTTGATCGCCGGCGCCGAGTGCGACTGTACCTTTATATGCACGGATGACGCCGTCGTTGACGACATTCGTGCCGCCGAGCGCGACGTAGCCACCGTCGGCCGCGCGGATCGTGCCCTGGTTCAGCACGCTGCCCCCGGCGCCCGAGCCCGAGAAGGTGTAGCGGCCGGCGAGGAAGTCGGCGTCGGATATCGACTGCGTCGACGCGAAGACGCCGCCGACGTCGACCTGCGATCCCGCGCCGAACAACACGCCGTTCGGGTTCAGCAGGAACACCTGTCCGTTGGCGGACAAGCTACCGAGGATCGTCGTCGGGTCTTGGCCGAGAATGCGATTCAGCGCGATCGATTGCGACGACGGCTGATTGAATCGCACCGATTCACCGGCGCCGATATCGAAGGTCTGCCAGTTGATCGCGAGCTTGTTGCTCGACT
>Ga0335084_10007850_pt1 | contig 10611 bp, 8 predicted proteins | sample Lox_Sample_44_FD_206721 | JGI IMG/M metagenome (GOLD analysis project Ga0335084, IMG submission 206721) | Soil microbial communities from Loxahatchee National Wildlife Refuge, Florida, United States - Lox_Sample_4.4 | ecosystem: Environmental > Terrestrial > Soil > Wetlands | place: USA: Florida...
GCCACCCTCCACGATCATCAACACGTAGATACCGTCGTAGAAGCGACGCACTGTATATGCCAGCCGCCGCTTGCCCATCTTCTCGACGTTCTTCACTGTCCCGCCATTCGCAGGAACAACGGACTGCAGTGTCGAAATCAGTTTGTCCAGATCCTCGTCCGTCATATCTGGCCGGACGATGAACATCAGCTCATAGGTACGATTCATTCTGTTCTCCAAACTTGGCGACAGATTTCACTGATTTCACGAATAAGCCTGAAGACTCTTCTGATCCGTGTGAATCCGTGTTGATCCGTGGCTAATCGTTTCCGTCCAGCTCTTTGCGGTTAAAGCGATTCATGGCCGCCGCCGGACCATCTTTCAAAATCACCTTCACGGCTTCTGCCGCGGTGTCGAGCATGCCATCGACAACTTCCAGTTCCTTCTTCTTCATCGGAGCCAGCAGGTACTCTGCTCCATCTCCGACCTTTCGCTCCGGCGCAACGCCAATCCGGATCCGCAGAAAATCCTGCGTATTCAGCGCTCCGATAATCGACTCGATGCCGTTGTGCCCCGCTGAACTGCGCCGCGTATGAATCCGCAGCGTGCCCAGCGGAAAATCCAGCTCGTCCTGAATCACAATCAAATCTGATTCCGGACTGGCCTCGTACTCCCGTAACAGCTCCCGCACCGCCAGCCCGCTCAGGTTCATGAACGTCTCGGGCTTGGCCAGCAGTACCATCTGATCGGCGATCACCGTTCGCGCCGTCAGCGCCCGGCACTGCCGGTTTCTCACTTCCACTCCCACGCTTCCTGCGATCCGATCAATCGTCAGAAAACCCAGGTTATGCGGCGTGAACTGATATTCGATTCCGGGATTGCCGAGACCCACGATCAGTTTCACGCGGAACCTTTAGCCACGGATTTTCACGAATCTCCGCGGATAGACCTTTCAAGTTCTTGGCCGTATCCGTGGGTTTCCGAGCAAACCCGTGGCCAATCCTATTTCTTCTCTTTCTTCTCAGCCTTTTCAGGAGTACCCTCAGCGCCCTCTTCCTCGGTCTCCTGCTTACCCTTCTTGATGACCTCAGGTTCGGCCGGAGCAGCCGCCGCTTCCGCAGCCGCCGCTTCAGGCGTAGCCACCACTTCTTCCTTCACCGAGGTGACGTGCGCCACAGGCTGATTCGCATCCGTTAAGAACTTCAGCTTCTCCGAATGCGGCAAATCCGATACACGCAGCACCTTACCAAACGTAAGGTGTGAGACATCGACATCGATGTGGCTCGGGATGTCCGCCGGCAGGCACTCGATCTCGACCTCGCGCAACATCTGCTCGAGAATGCCGCCCTCCTGCTTCACGCCGGCAGCCTCGCCCATCAACTCGATCGGCACACTCACACGCAGCACCTTGTCGAGCGCGATGCGCTTCAGGTCGATGTGCAGCAGCTTGCCTTTGATCGGCTCATATTGCCAGTCGACGATCATCGCCTTCGTCTTCTCGCCGTCGAGTGTGAGATCAAAGATCGTGTTGTGGCCGGTTTCCGAGTTAAGAATCCGGTTCACCACGCGCGGATCCACACTGATCGACCGCGAGTCCTTGCCGGCTCCGTATACTACGGCCGGAATTTTCCCGTCGCGGCGCACCCGCCGGGCGTCATTCTTCGTACCCGGTTCCCGTGTTTGACCTTCCAAAGCATTCGTTTCCAATGCAGTCGCCATAAATGTCAATTCCTATCTAAGAATCAGCTACGTGCTTCCAATCCACGAGCCGGCGATCGAAATGCTCTTGCTCGCAACTCGGGACTCAAGACTCACATAAACAACTTACTTACCGAAGTCTCTTCGTGATTAGCCTGAATCGCCCGGCCAATCAATCCCGCGATGGAAAGGACATGAATCTTGCCGCCCTTTTCCGTTCGCGCCGCATCGGCTTCAGGATTCAGTGGGATGGTATTCGTCACCACCACTTCCTTGATCACCGAATTCCGGATGTTCTCAACGGCCGGACCCGACAGCACCGCGTGCGACGCACAGGCATACACGCAAGTCGCGCCATTGTCCATCAACGCTGCCGCCGTCTTAACCAACGTGCCCGCCGTGTCGATCAAATCATCGATGATCAAGCACGTCCGGCCGTGAACGTCGCCAATCACGTTCATGATCTCGGCCACATTCATCTCGACGCGCCGCTTGTCGACGATCGCCAGTGCCGCGTCGACTTTCTTCGCGAAAAATCTCGCGCGCTCCACGCCGCCTGCGTCCGGCGATACCACCGTCAAATTCGGTAACTGCAGTTTGCGGAAATGATCCACCAGCACCGGCGAAGCGAACAGATGGTCCACCGGGATGTTGAAAAATCCCTGCAGCTGCGGCGTATGCAAATCCACAATTAGCGCCCGATTCGCCCCCGCGGTGGTCAGCAGATCCGCCACCAGCTTCGACGAGATCGGACTCCGCGGCTTATCTTTCCGGTCCTGCCGCGCGTAGCCAAAGTACGGAATCACCGCGGTGATGCGCCGCGCCGACGCACGTTTCAGCGCGTCGATCATGAGCATCAGCTCCATCAGGTGCTCGTCCACTCCCGTGATGCCCCTGCCCCCGTATGTACGGCAGGTCGGCTGCATCACGAAGACATCAGCCCCGCGCACATTCTCCTGAACCTGCACGTAGCACTCGCCGTCGGCAAAGCGCGTGACCTGCGCTTGCCCGCGCTGCATCCCGAGGAAGTGACAGACTTCATCGGCCAAGGGCTCGTTAGCCGTGCCGCTGAAGATCTTGAACTTATCGTCGACCCGCTGCCGCGGCTTTCGGTCCAGCTTCTCGTCGGTCACGGGTGGACTCTTCTTCTCAGCTTTGTCGCTCTTTCCGGTCGGCGTGACTAAAGTAGCCATGTCAGTTCCCAGTTCTCTGTTCCCAGTTCTCAGTATTTGGGCTCGGGCCAGTTCAACTGAGAACCGAGAACTGGCAACTGAGAACTGCATTCTTGGCTGGGCCGCTAGGATTCGAACCTAGACAAAGTGCTCCAAAGGCACTTGACCTACCATTAGTCGACGGCCCAATAAGCCATTGTTGATTGGATGAGTGTTGATTGATCCCCAAAAACGGGGACTCTATTGTCATTCAACAATCAGAAATCAACAATCAAAAATTCACGCCGTCCAAACCCTACTGCGCCCATGTAGAGACAGCCGCCTCGGCTGTCCAGCGGGCCCGAAGGGCGAGCACTCTAACCCCCCCGCTACCCACCAATAACTCGCCGCCAATATGCCGCCCGCGTCAACGTTGAGGTTACCTGGGCGGCCCAACCAGCCTTTCGCAGCCTCGATACCGCCGACGACGACGCCTGCCGAGACCCAAACAGCCCGTACAGTGTCGACCCGGAACCTGACAGCGAGGCATACTTCGCACCCGCGCGCACTAACGCACTCTTAGCCTCACCTAGCTCGGGATACTCAGGAAAGACGACTTCTTCGAAGTCGTTCTGGATCCCAGCCTGGACGAGCTCGAGAAGCGGATTCCCGGCCCGGCCCCTTCTTGCCAACAAACCCGAAGGAGCACTGGAGTACATCTCGCTCAGCCACGCGGAAAGCTCTCGGCCAAGCTCATTCATTCTATCGGACGCACTCAATACCGTCAATTTAGTGGACGTTCCCGTCGGTACAGCCACCCGAGCCTGCGCTGAGCGAAGTCGAGTGGGTTCTCCGGCTGAGCGGAGGTTCGCAAACCCGTGGCCCGTGTTCATTGGCGCACTCGATTCGATCGTGGAAGAGCGGCCCTTTCGGGCCGCGTCGTGGCTGACATGAGACAAGGGCTTTAGCCCCTGGATCCTGTCCCATTCGGCAAACGCCTTCGGCGTCGACACTCCAATTTCCGGCGTAACAACCACGCACGCCATCGCCGGGAAGTCCGGCAGAGGAAACACCTGCTCCCCTCGTCCCACTCCCAAAACCGTACCGCCGACGAGAAACAGCGGAAGGTCCGACCCTACCTCCGCCGCGATTCGCAGCTTCTCAGTTGCCAGTAACGGTTTTCGAAGGGCGCGTTCCAGCCCCAGCAACGTTGCCACGGCATTCGTCGAGGAGCCGCCAAGTCCGCCCTGCACCGGCAACCGCTTCTCAATTTCGATGACCACGCGCCCCTTCACGCCGACCGCGTTCATCACTTTTTCTGCCATGCGGAAGCAGGTATTCGACTCGTCGACGGGGACTCGCGGATCAGCGCTCTGAATCTCGATGCCAGATCCACGCTTCACGCTGATGTGCAGCACGTCGTGCAGAGCGATCGTCTGATACACCGTCAGCAGCTCGTGAAAGCCATCAGGCCGCGAAGCGCCGATGTGCAGTCCGAGGTTGATCTTGGCGAACGATTTGACCGTGACGGCCATGGACGGATGATTGTAAAGTCTGGCGTGCAGATTTTGGGATTCTCGTGGTTCTGGAAGAAATGGTCGGGACGGGCAGATTTGAACTGCCGACCCCTCGCACCCCAAGCGAGTGCTCTACCAGGCTGAGCCACGTCCCGACTTGGAAGGATTCCGCGGAAGCCAGCACAAAACATCGGCCTCACACGGAGGGGTTTCTCGATAATTCTACACTAGCGGCTGACTCCAGGAATCTGGTTCGCGCCGCCCACCTCGGCTAGTCCAGATCTCGCCAATTCGGCCCAATGCCCATCTCCACGAGCAAAGGTACTTCCAGTTCGTGCACCTGTTCCATGTGTTCCCGAACTAAAGAACGCATAATGTCCACTTCGTTCTCGGGAACCTCGAACACCAGCTCGTCATGGACCTGCAAAGTCATCCGCGACTTCATCTCGCGCTCCCGCAGCGCGGAATCGATGCGAATCATTGCGATCTTGATGAGATCCGCGGCGGTTCCTTGCAGGGGAGTATTCACCGCAGTTCGCTCAGCAAACCCTCTCTGCAGTGAGTTCTTGCTATTGATATCGGGAATGGGCCGGATCCGTCCGAACAGCGTTCTGACCTTCATAGTACGGCGTGCTTCCTCCAGAGTGTCGTCGAGATACTTGCGCACACCGGCATAAGTTGCGAAGTAGTTCTCGATGAACTGCTTGGCCTCACTCGTTGAGATACCCAGGTTTTGCGACAGGCCGAACGGCGAGAGGCCATAGACAATTCCGAAATTCACGACCTTTGCCTGTCGCCGGTGATCGGGCGTTACCATCAGTGGCGGAACGCCGAACACCTGCGATGCGGTCAGCGTATGAATGTCGTCGCCGCGGCGATAGGCCTCCACCAGCAATGGATCGCCCGAAAAGTGCGCGAGCAGCCGAAGTTCGATTTGCGAATAATCAGCGGTCAGAAGGATGTGGCCCGGCTCAGCGATGAATGCCGCGCGAATGTCGCGGCCAAGTTCCGTTCGGATGGGAATGTTTTGCAAATTTGGATTCGCCGACGAAAGACGCCCGGTCGCAGTTCCGGTCTGACCGAACGTCGTGTGCAAGCGTCCAGTGGCGGGATTAATGAGTGCGGGCAATGCATCGACGTACGTCGATTTCAATTTCGTCAGCTGCCGGTAATCGAGCACCATCCGCGCTATCGGATGGTTCTCCGCCAAGTCCTCCAGAACGTCGACGGCCGTTGAGATCATCCGTCCCTTGCCGTACTTCACCGGCTTTGGCAGGTTCATGCGGTTGAAGAGGACGTCGCCGAGCTGTTTCGGCGAACCAACGTTGAACTCCATCCCGGCTGTTTCGTGTATCTCTTTTTCCTTTGATGTGATCTCGCGCTCGAGCTCGGAAGACATTTTCGAAAGTGCGGCAATGTCGATCTTCACTCCGGCCTGTTCCATGCGGGCGAGCACAGGGACCAATGGCAGGTCGATGTCTTCATAGAGCTTCGTGAGACCCGCCTGCTCTACCTCGTCCCGTATCGCAGTGTTCAACCGGCCCGCGAGGTCTGCCGCTTGGGCGAGATCTTCCCCAAGCTTCAGGTTGAAACGCCGCAAAGCCACTTCCGCCAGAGAGTGCGATGAGTATGTCGGATCGAGCAGATAGGAGTAAAGCATCGAGTCATGCCGCATTCCGCCCATGTGCACTCCGAGCGGGGCTAAGGTATGAATCGCGGCCTTGTAATCGTGAATGGATTTCACAACGTGGCCATCGGCCAGCAATGCGCGCAGCTTACCCGCCGCACTGCCGTTGTCCATCTTTACGACTGTCGCCGATCCCTGCGTCGCCGAAATTGCGATGCGCAAAGTTTTTGCTTCTGGAGCAGGACTTGTCATCACCCCTCCCATCAAAGAGAGTTGTTCTCCTTGTGGGTGCTCCTCTACTTCTTCTTCCTCATTCTCGGTGGCGGCTTCTTCAGCGTGTTCGATTGCAAGCGCCAACACCGCGCCTTCCCCAAGCTGAGCCGCATTCTCGACATCGCCCGCGGACTTCGCTTCGGTATAGTGCGTCTCGCTGACTTCGACAACCGGCAGCAACTCTTTCAGCAGAGACGTGAACTCGAGTTCCGTGAACAGTGCACGCAGCGCGTCGACATCTGGTTCCCCGGCGCGCATGGAATCGACATCGAGTTCCACCGGAACATTCGTATCGATGGTCGCCATGCTCTTGCTGAAAAGAATCGTGTCGCGGTTATTCTGCAACGACTCGCGGTAGGTCTTCCGCTCGACTTCCGCCGCGCGATCGAGCGCCTGTTCCACGGTTCCGAAGCGCTTAATAATTTCTACGGATCCCTTGTCGCCGATTCCTGGCGCTCCAGGAATATTATCGATCGAGTCGCCGCGCAAGGCCATCACATCGATTACGCGTTCTGGAGGCACACCGAGAATCTCTTCCACCTTCGCCGCGTCGCAGATCAGATTGTCTTTCGGCGGATTGAGGATGTGTACCTGATCGTTGACGAGCTGCATCATGTCTTTGTCGCTAGACACGATGTAGACAGGATGCGCAGCTTCAGCGGCCTTGCGCGACAGAGTCCCGATCACGTCGTCGGCCTCAAATCGCGTCACGCCGATCATTGGGATGCGGTAAGCCTCGAGCGCACGCCGGATATACGGCACTTGCTGCGCCAGGTCCTCAGGCATGGCCTTTCGGTTGGCCTTGTAACCCTTGTATTCAATCTCCGTAAAAGTTTGGGTCTTGATATCGAACTTGCGAACTGTCGTGACAGTTTCGGCTTGCTCGTCACGAAACGTGCGCCCCGCAACGTCGAAAACCGCAGCGAGATATTGCGGTGAGAAGTCGTCGCGCAACTTGCGCAGCATATTCACAAACACATAAATTGCCGCCGTAGGCAGGCCAGTCTTGGTCGACATCGGCCGCTGCCTCGCCATGGCGTGATAGGCGCGGAAAATAAACGACATCGTATCGATCAGAAATATGCGCCCGTGCTCACTGGTGGATCCCGCGTCATCAGCGCAGGCCGCAGCAGGTTTTGAGCTTTTGCTATCAGGACTCGGAACGGCTACAGGTCCAGGAGATGGTGCGGGGTTCGACGTTTTTTTCCGCGGGGGCACCCGCTCAGTTTAGCAGCAGATTAGCCGCTAGAACTCCAGGTCAAAGTCAGCCTGCACCACTCTCTTGCCGGACTTGGGCTGCACATTGCGAAAGATCAGATGATACTTGGCAGGCTGGTTCAGCGTGGGAGGGAGATTGGCATTCACTTCCTGATCATGCGTCGTATCCGTGGAAAACACAGCCTCACTCGGCTTCCCGTCCAGATAGGCCGCAAATTGTTCGTCGTTCAAAAGAACGAAGTCGACATCCCCGGGTGTAGCGGACGGCTTCCCCCCGCTCTGAATAAATGATCGGAACGTGCCATGAAGCTTTGGACTGTAAGCATGGGCCGGAACCTCAAACGGCAGATCGACCGTACCGGCCACAGCGAACGTCTGCTGAAGAACTTGGCTAGTTGTTCCGACGACGGACCCACCGACGTGATCGGATACCGCTGGCTTCTTCATGACAGCAGAAACGGTTTCGACCTTAGCCGCGTCGGAATGATGTATGTAGCTCGCAAGAGGCCCTGCCACCGTGACTGGTTGCGAGCCCTGCACCTCGTTATAAGCCGTTTGCGCTTTCTTGGCCTGCTCCAGGATTGGCGCAGACTTGATCTCGACCGCATCGGAGGTGTGACGCAGATGCATCCACACCGAATATCCAATGAGTAGAGTGAGCGAGCACAACACCAGCAGACTGACGACACTCTTCATACGCCCCCTAACAGAAGATGGTAGAGCGAGAAAGAAGAGCGAGCTAGTTATCGTGGGGTAGTTAGAGGTTACTTCGGTTTTCCGTATTCAGTATTGAAATGCAGCTGGATTTCCCCACACGTGCCCTGCTCTAGAGAGTAAACAATGCACGTATCAAACGGCCGAGAATAGACGTGCAGACTGACGGCGCGCTCGTTGAATTCCTTTGGATTCACTACCCGGTGCACCGGATCATTCGGATCGACCGCACAGGGATGCGAGGTGTTCATCTCGACGATATTAAGCGGTTCGAGCTTGCAGGTGCCTCCGTCGATGTCCTGACGAACAAGATGAAAGTTCTCAACCTGCAGCCGCCCCATGGGAACAGCCATCCAGCAATTCTGGTCACGATGATTGTGCACCGAGCTCGCTTGTCCCACCTCCCAGCAGATCGCCATCAACTCGTAAAGTGGTGTGCGATCGATCAGGTTCCGCGTGTAGTGCTGACGGTTCCAGGTGAGATATGGCTCAAGAGAGTCCGCCTCGACTGGATTCATTTCCAGAAAACGCCGGAGTGGCCCGGTGGGAATGAACATGGACTCGGGCATCTGCCGCAACTCTTCCACAAGTTTTTGGATTGAGACGGTTTTCGCGGAGGTAATCATCAACTGCTCCGGGGTAAGAGTATAGCGTGAGATCTTTGGTTGCTGTTTTTTCCAGCAAGACGAGGCCGAATAAAATGTCTACGGCTCTCTCCCACCACTGAGGATCTCTTTGCTCTCTCCCTGAGCCACCGCTGGATAGGCCGTAACTCGCCGCCTTCGAAGGTCTTGCGGCAACTCCGACTGCAGCAGCCACAATCCCGCCGCCGCGGCCGCAGCCCACGTGACCGATACCAAGCCCAGCTGCACAAAATCCGCAACCCGATTGCCCCGGCCCACCGTCCCAATTGGCACAACCTTCGCCACTTCAAAGCTGATGCCGCCAGCCACAATCGCGACCACCGCTGCTTTCCCCAACTCCTTCCATCGAAGATCACGAAGGCGGACCAGCCTCCGGTAATTGAGAAGCCCTGCAAGCGCAAGCAGGTTGATTCCGATTCCAATGTCCGATGCCCACGCCAGCCCCACCACCCCGAACGTATGAAACAGTGCCGAATAAATCGGCAATGACAGCAACGTAATCACGCTAACGGCGATCATCGGAGTGAGCGTATCTCCGGCGGCATAGAAAGCGCGCGCATACAATCCCTGCGCCGACCAAAGCACCAGTGAAAGCGAGAACCAGAAGAAATAGATAGCGCTCGTCTGCGTGTCTTCAAACGAAAACTTTCCTCGCCGATACACAAGATCGATCAGCGGAAGCGCCGCCACCATCATCCATCCAGTGGCGAGTAGCGAGGCTGCCGAAACGCGGTAAACAGAATCGTTCACCGTGTCGGCAAATTCCTGTAGCTTCTTCTCGTTGAACAGGCGCGCAAAGAATGGCAACGACGCCTGCCCGGTAGCTTGTCCCAGCACGGCAATCGGCACGGCAAACAATCGCTTGGCGAATGTGAGGCGAGTGATATCTCCCACGCCGTTCGCAGCATAGTGACGCAGAATCCAGTCATCCGCCGTCACCAGCGACACTCCCAGCATCAGCGGCACCGACAGCTTGACCCACTCGATGAATGCCGGATTGTTGATATCAAATGATGGGCGGTATCCGGTCCCGATGCGCGCGGCGCCAATGACGCTCGCCAGGAAAGGCCCGGCGAACGCCCCCGCCAGCGCTCCATACGCCAGTGAGGCAATTCCCAAATGTTTTCCTCCCACGACGCCGCCCAGAATGATGAACACGTTATAGATAAGAGGCCCAAACGCCGGAAACAGAAACAGACGATGGGAAAGCAGTACCGCCGACACCACGCCGCCGACATAGAAAAAGATCTGAGCGGGCAACAGAATGCGGGTCAAATGCACGCAGAGATCAATCTTGTCGGGTGGGAAGCCCTTCACAAACCAGCGCACAAACTGCGGAGCAAAGATTTCGGTTCCGATCGTTCCAACAATCATCACGGCCGTCATCACGGTGATGATGATTGAGAACGTCTTCTGCGCCTCATCATTCCGCTTTTCAGCCAGAAATCGCGTGTAGATGGAAATGAACGTAATCGACGCCGCGCCGCCAGCCACAATGTAGTTGAGAAAATCCGGCAGCGTAAATGCCGCAACATACGCGTCCGTGGCACCACCCGCACCATACGCCCACGCAATATAGGCGTCTCGTGCATATCCGATCACGCGTGAAGCCATCACGGCCGAAATCAGCAGCAACGTCGCCGAAAAGGCTGTGTGCTCATGCGATGGCCGAAAGAAACGCAGCAGTCGTCTCATGTTGGAGTGAGCATTCCAATCTTATAGGAACAAGAAGTGCCCGCTGTTGACGACTCAGAATCAAGCAGCGCAGTTCTGCGATAATCCGTGCGTGC
>Ga0335084_10007851_pt1 | contig 10610 bp, 9 predicted proteins | sample Lox_Sample_44_FD_206721 | JGI IMG/M metagenome (GOLD analysis project Ga0335084, IMG submission 206721) | Soil microbial communities from Loxahatchee National Wildlife Refuge, Florida, United States - Lox_Sample_4.4 | ecosystem: Environmental > Terrestrial > Soil > Wetlands | place: USA: Florida...
TCGAGCCCGTGCGCAGGACGATCCGCGTGCAAGCACCTGCTGTGCGCGCATTCGATGTCTTCACCGCAGGGATGTTTCGCTGGTGGCCCGCGACGCATTCGATCAACCCGACCAAGGCTCCGATCGCGGAGATCGTGATGGAGCCGCGCACCGGCGGCCGCTGGTACGAGCGCGGCGCCGATGGAAGCGAGTGCGATTGGGGTCGTGTGCTTGCGTGGGAACCGCCGCTGCGCATCCTGCTTGCGTGGCAGATCGATGCCGCATGGAAGTTCGATCCGTCACTGGTCACGGAAGTCGAGATCCGATTCGAAGCGCAGGGCCCGCTTGCGACCGAGGTGAGGCTGGAGCATCGCAAGCTCGATGCGCTCGGTGAGACCGCGCCGGGAATGCGCGCGATCATCGACTCCGCCTCCGGCTGGAGCGGACTGCTGGAGCGCTACGCGACGGAGTTTTCCTCTCCGTAGAGGGGGCTTTCTAAAGCTCGCGCGAAGTTTCGCGGCACGAAGCGCGGCATCGGTCAAACCGATCGCGCCATTCCGAAACCACGATTTGAGATCGCAGGCGAGCGTCCCTATTGTTGGTCGCGAGTAGTGCCGCACGCGGCAGTACGAATCAAGGAAAGGGACTCTCATGAACGGCTTCGACTTTTCGATCCTTCAACAGCAAGCGCCACATCGAGACCGCACGACGCCATACGCGCGCAAGCTGCGTGAACAGGAAGAACAGGCGTTCTACGAACACTTCGGCAAGAGCAACGCGCCCGGTGCATGGAAGCGCGCGCTGACCTCGATCACGGGAATTGCCGTGACCGCGGTTGCCGCGATCGGCGTCATCGTGGTGGCGGTGCGCGAGACGCTCGGTACCTGACGTTCGTCGTAAGAATCGGTCGCCGCCAACGTGGCGGCGGCCGCAGATGTCAGCTGACTGGTAGGTCCAGCCAGTACAGTTGCAGAGAGGGCGAACTGCATTCGCCCAGTCGGACTCCGCGCCGCATTCCCGATGGACGTCGCCGAGTGCATCAAGGGCTACCACGCAGGGCGTGACCCGGAACGGTTGCAACTGAAGTATGTGGGGATGCGGTCAAGCGCCTTTGCGTTCCTGCGCGGTACCTGCCATTTGTTCTATCGGCGCATTCCGCGCGAAGCGTTGCGCGGCGAAGCCCCGCCAGCCTGGGCCTGCGGGGATCTTCACCTCGAGAACTTCGGAACGTTCAAGGGCGGCAACCGCCTCATCTACTTCGACATCAACGATTTCGACGAAGGATCGCTCGCGCCGGCGACCATCGATCTGCTGCGGCTCCTGACGAGCGTCGTGATCCAGGCGCGCGCCGTCGGCCTGCACGCACGCGACACCAGGGAGCTTTGCGCGACGCTGATCGACGCCTATGCGGCCGCATTGCAGAAGGGCAGCGCGCGCTGGCTCGAACGCGATACCGCCGAAGGCGAGATCCAGATGCTGCTCGATCGCCTGCGCGACCGGCGGCGCATCGCGTTGCTCGACGAGCGCACCGAGCGCCGCAACAAGGTGCGCAAACTCAGGATCGACGGTGTCAAGGCGCTGCCTTCGACGGAGAGGCGGCGTGAAAAGGTCATCGGATTCATGCGACGGTTCGCCGAAACGCAGGCGCATCCGCCGTTCTACAACGTGCTCGATGTCGCGCGTCGCATCGCGGGCCTTGGCAGCCTGGGTATCGTGCGCGAAGTCATCCTCGTCGAAGGCAACGGGTCGCCCGATGGCAACTATCTGCTCGACCTGAAGCAGAGCCTGCCTTCGTCGCTTTCGCCGTGCTTGAAGCTGCGGCAACCGGCCTGGCCGAACGAAGCGGCCCGCGTCGTGGCGATCCAGACGCGAATGCAGGCCGTGTCGCCCGCGTTCCTGCATGCGGTTTCGCTCGGCAAGAAGTCATTCGTCTTGCGCGAACTGCAGCCGCGGGAAGATCGCCTGAGGATCGAGCATCACGTGGCCACACCCGGCGCCGCACAGGCACTGCAGACGATGGGCGAACTGATCGCGTGGGCGCAATTGCGCAGCTGCGGCCGTGGCGGCTCGGCGTCGGCGGATGACCTGATCGAATTCGCCGGAAGAAGCCGGTGGCGCCGTTCGCAGCTCGACCACGCAATCGAGTCGGCCGACCGCGTCGAAGCCGACTGGCGTGTGTATTGCCAGGCGTTCGACGACGGTATGTTCGGCTGAGAACTATTGCGGCGGGATCGCGCCCTTGCGCTCGACGATCATCCGGTAGTGCTCCGGCTCGCGGTGACGCGCAAAGTTGAACGTCGTGTTCTTGTAGCTGTTGCAGAGGTCGAGGTCGCAGCGCGCGATCGCAAGCTCGTCGCCGGTCGTCGCGCATGCGGCGATGATCTCGCCGCTCGGCGCCACGACGATCGAGTTGCCGATCTGTTCCACGCCTTCCTCGATGCCGGCCTTCGCGACCCCGACGACCCACGTGCCGTTCTGATACGCGCCAGCCTGCATCACCAGTTCGTTGTGGAAGTGCGATAGCGCATCGTGCTCGGGCGCTGGTGGGTTGTGCACGGGCGTGTTGTAGCCGAGCAGGAGCATCTCGACGCCCTGCAGACCCATCACTCGATAGGCTTCCGGCCAGCGCCGGTCGTTGCAGATCGCCATGCCATACAGGCCCGGGTGTTCGCCGAAGGATGCGCGCACGACCGGCCAGCCCAGGTTGCCGACTTCGAAATAGCGCTTCTCGAGGTGCTGGAAACGTCGCCATGGCTCATGCTCGGAGTGCCCCGGCAGATGGATCTTGCGGTACTTCGAGAGGATGGCGCCGCGCTTGTCGACCAGGATCGAAGAGTTGAAGCGGCGCATGCGCCCGCCCTCGTGCGCGAGCTCCGCATACCCGAGATAGAAGCCGATGCCGAGCATGCGCGCGGCGTCGAACAGCGGCTGCGTATCGGGCCCCGGCATGGCACGCTCGAAGAACGCATCGATGTCGTCCTGCCGCTCGAAATACCAGCGCGGAAAGAACGTCGTCAACGCGAGCTCCGGAAAGACGACGAGATCGCAGCCGTGCCGCTTGGCCCGGTGCAGCAGCGCGAGCAACCGCTCGACGACGCGTGAGCGCGCATCGGCGCGCGCGATCGGCCCGAGCTGCGCTGCGCCGACCGTGACGACGCGGGCCATCGGGCAACCTCAGGCAGTCAGCTCGAGCAGCGTATGCAGGAGCACGTCCGCGCCTGCCGCCAGATGCGCTGGCTCGGTGTGCTCGGCCGGGTTGTGGCTGATGCCCCTCACCGAGGGCACGAAGATCATTGCGGTGGGGCACATGCGCGCCATCATTTGCGCGTCGTGGCCGGCACCCGAGGTCATCGGCCGGCACGAATGCCCAAGCCGCTGCGCGGTGCGCGCGATCAGACCTGCGACGTCCTTGTCGAAGATCACCGGGGCAAAGCGCGCAAGCGAATGCGTCTCGATCTTCACGCCCTCGTCGCGTGCAAGCTGCGCCAGGAACTCCGTGAGGCGTCGTTCCGCCTGCACGAGGACCGCATCGTCGGTGTTGCGCAGGTCGACCGTGACGCGAGCGCGCGCCGCGATCACGTTGACGAGGTTCGGATGCAGCGTGATCGATCCGACCGTGCCGACCTGGCTGCCCCCGAGTTCGCGCGCAATGCGCCGCGCGAACGCGCCGATCTCCGCGGCGCAGTAGCCTGCATCGTGGCGCAGCCGCATCGGCGTCGTGCCGGCGTGATTCGACTGGCCCGTGATCAGCACTTCGGTCCACGAGATGCCTTGCAGGTTCTCGACCGCACCGATGGTGATGCCTTCGATGTCGAGCACCGGTCCCTGCTCGATGTGCAGCTCCACGAACGCGTGCGGTTTGTAGAGCGGCACGGGCGCGTCACCAAGGTAACCGATGCGCTGCAGCTCGTCGCGGAAAAGCCTGCCGTCGATGCTGCGCGTTGCGTAGAGCTCTTCGAGCGGCAGCCCGCCGACGTAGGTCAACGAGCCTGCCATGTCCGGGTGAAAGCGCGCGCCTTCCTCGTCGGTGAACACGCCGACCACGAGCGGACGCCGCATCGTGATTCCAGCGTCGTTCAGCACCTGCACCACTTCGAGACCGCCGAGCACGCCGAGGTTGCCGTCGTAACGCCCGCCGGTGCGCACCGTGTCGATGTGCGAGCCGGTCATCACCGGCGCGACATCGGAAGTGCCGCGCCGCAGGCCGAAGATGTTGCCGATCGCATCGACGCGCACTTCCAGACCCAGGTCGCGCATCCATCCGGAGACGAGGTCGCGCCCCGCGCGGTCTTCGTCGGTCAAGGCGAGGCGACAGCAGCTGCCGTCGTCGGTGCGTCCGATTTCGGCGAGCCGGTTCAGGCGCGCCATCAGCCGTGCCGGATCGATGCGCAATTGCTCCGCCTTCATCCCAACACCTCCTCCGCCGTGCGACCGACCACCTCGCGGTAGATCGCCGGATCCGTGTCGCCTTCGCTGCCGATCAGGAGCACACGTGCGTCGCGGTCGAGCGCAAGCGTGTCCCTGATCTCAGGATAGTCCCGTGCCGCCAGCAACGCTGCGAGTCCCGAACCGCCGGTTTCGCCGGCGACGATCGGTGCGTCGCCCGTTGCTGGATTCGCCAGCGCGCGAACCGCCTCGAGCGCGTACGCATCGTCGATGGCGATCGCCCCGGCGGCACCCTCGTGGAGGATGTCCCAGGCAAGCTCGGAAACTTCACCGCAGGCAAGGCCGGCCATCACGGTGTCGAGCGATCCGCCCACCACGACCGGGTGTCCGGCCGCGAGGCTTCGATAGACGCAATCGGCGCGCGTCGGCTCGACCACGATGCTCGCCGGGCGGCGCTCGCGCCAGTGCAGCCAGAAGTACGCACAGAGCACAGCAGCGAGCGCGCCAACCCCCGCTTGCGCGAAGACGTGTGTCGGCGGTTCGCCCGCCGGCAGCTGCTGCGCGATCTCCGCAGCCATCACGCCGTAGCCGTGCATCACGTCGAGCGGGATCTCGCGATAGCCTGGGTACGAGGTATCCGAGACGACGGTCCAGCCGAACGCCGCGGCAGTCGCCGCCGCTTGCCGCACCGAGTCGTCGTAGTTCCCGTCGACGACCCGCACTTCGGCGCCGTACCCCGCGATCGCGTCGCGCCGGCCCCGGCTCACCTGCGCGTGCACGAAGATGACGCAGCGGCAGCCGAAGAGCTGAGCGCCCCATGCGACGGAGCGGCCGTGATTGCCATCGGTCGCGCAGGTGACGGTTGCGCTGCCCGTGATCGAGGCGAACTCGCGCGCGACGAGTTGGCGTGACGTCACGGTGGCGATGCCGAGTTCCCGCATCACGCGCCGGCGCAGCACGTTTGCCACTGCGTACGCGCCGCCGAGCGCCTTGAAGCTTTTCAGGCCGAAGCGGCCGCGCTCGTCCTTGTACCAGACCTCGCGCAAGCCGAGCGTGCGCGCAAGGCCGTCGAGCCGCGCGAGCGGTGCCGGCGCGTAGCCGGGCCAGCTCGAAATCTCGGCGAACGCGGCTTCGAAGCCGGCCTGGCTGAGTACGCGTGAGCGCGCCTCGCCGTACGGTTCTTGCGTTGGTGCGGCAGCGGGGTTGCGAATTGCGCGGGCTTCGATATCCATCGATCGAGATTCCTCGGTTTCGCCTCGGAATGACACCATGTCATCAGCGCAGCGAGGGATCTCGATCTTGCCTGAACCGAGATTCCTTGCCATTGGCTCGGAATGAAACTGCTAGCGCAAATGACACGCCACCCACTGACCGCTCGCAACTTCCTTCAACACCGGCTCCTCCACCTTGCAACGCGCCTCGACGTACGGGCAACGCGTGTGGAAGCGGCAGCCCGAAGGAGGATTGATCGGACTCGGCACGTCGCCGACCAGCACGCGCCGCTTCTTGCGCCGCTTCGGATCGGGAACCGGCACGGCATCGAGCAGCGCCTCCGTGTACGGATGTCGAGGGCGCGTGAAGATCGCCTTCTTCGGTGCGATCTCGACGATCTTGCCAAGGTACATCACCGCGACGCGATGGCTGATGTGCTCGACCACGGCGAGGTCGTGCGCGATGAAGAGATACGACAGGCCGAGGTCGCGCTGCAGGTCCATCAGCAGATTGATCACCTGCGCCTGCACGGAAACGTCGAGCGCAGACACCGGTTCGTCGCACACGATCAGTCGCGGCTGCACCGAGAGAGCGCGCGCAATGCCGAGGCGCTGCCGCTGGCCGCCGGAGAATTCGAACGGATACTTGACCATCTGGTCGGACCGCAGGCCGACGCGCGCAAAGAGTGCAGCGACGCGTTCGTGCATGCGTGCTGCCGGCAATGCGTCGTAGTTGCGGATCGGTTCCGCCACGATGTCCGCGGCGCGCATGCGCGGATTCAGCGATGCGTACGGATCCTGGAAGACCGCCTGCAGTTCGCGCCGCACCGGACGCATCCCGGCAGGGCCGAGGCCGCTGATATCGCTGCCGCGCCAGCGGATGCTTCCACGGGTCGGATCCTGCAGGCGCAAGATCAGCTTGCCGGTGGTCGACTTGCCGCAGCCGGATTCCCCGACGAGCCCGAGCGTCTCGCCGCTTTCGATCGAGAAGCTCACGCCGTCGACGGCATGCACGATTCCGCCGCCGCGGCCGAACCAGCCCTGGCCGGTCGGGTAGTACTTCCGCACGTCCTTGACCTCGAGCAATGACGCGGCGGTCATGCGACCTCCATCGCATCGCGGGCAGCGAGCGTGACGGGGTTCCAGCACGCGGCCCAATGAGCACGCGAATGCTGTTCGAGCGGCGGCGCCTCGCGCCGACAACGCTCGCTTGCGCTCGGGCAGCGTGGCGCGAACAGGCAGCCCGGGGTCGCTTCCTTCAGCGATGGCACGACACCGGGAATCTCGACGAGCCGCTTGGCGGAAGCGTCGATCGATTCGCCCAGGCGCGGCATCGATCCGAGCAGTCCGAGCGTGTACGGATGGCGTGGCCGCTCGAACAGCTCTTCGACCGGCGCCTCTTCGACCTTGCGGCCGGCATACATCACGACCACGCGATGCGCCATCTCGGCGACCACGCCAAGATCGTGCGTGATCAGGATGATCGAAGAACCCGTTGCATCGCGCAGCTCGCGCATCAGCTCGAGGATCTGCGCCTGGATCGTGACGTCGAGCGCCGTCGTCGGTTCATCGGCGATCAGCAAGCGCGGACCGCACGCGAGCGCCATCGCGATCATCACGCGCTGGCGCATCCCGCCCGACAGCTGGTGCGGATATTCGTGGACGCGCCGGTCGGCCTCCGAGATGTGCACCTTGCGCAGCATCGCGATCGCCCGCTCGAGCGCATCGCCGTAGGAGATGCCTCGATGCAGCACCAGCGCCTCCGCGATCTGGCGGCCGATCGTCAGCACCGGATTGAGCGAGGTCATCGGTTCCTGGAAGATCATCGCGATCGCGTTGCCGCGGATCTTGCGCATCTCCGTCTCGGGCAGACCGAGCAGGTCGCGCCCTTCGAATTCCACACGTCCTTCCTCGATGCGTGCAGGCGGCATCTGCAGCAGCCGCAGGATCGACATCGAAGTCACGCTCTTCCCGCAACCCGATTCGCCGACGATCGCGAGCGTCTCTCCGGCATGCACCTCGAAACTCACGCCGTCGACCGCGCGCACCACGCCATCGCGCGTGTGAAAGTGCGTGCGCAGGTTCTCGACGCGAAGCAGCGGATTGCGTTCGGCCGCCATCGCTACATCCGCCGCGCCAGGCGCGGATCGAGCGCGTCGCGCATGCCGTCGCCGAGCAGATTGACCGAGAGCACGGTGAGCGAGAGGAAGACGCCAGGGAAGAGCAGGATCGTGCCGGCAACCTGGATCAGGCTGCGAGCCTCCGCCATGATGTTGCCCCAGCTCGGGATGTTCGGCGGCGTGCCGGCGCCGATGAAAGACAGGATCGCCTCGGTGATCATCGCCGAAGCACAGATGTAGGTGGCCTGCACCATGAGCGGCGCCAGCGTGTTCGGCAGGATGTGGCGCAGCAGGATTGCAGGCAGGTGCGAGCCCGCCGCGATGGCGGCTTCGACGTACGGCTGCTCGCGCAGCGTGAGCACGAGCGAGCGGACCAGCCGCACGACGCGCGGAATCTCGGTGATGGTGATCGCCACGATCACGTTGCGCAGGCTCGCGGTCGTGAGCGAAATCAGCGCGATCGCCAGCAACACCGACGGGATCGACATCAGTCCGTCCATCACGCGCATGGCGAACGCATCGAGCCAGCGCAGGTATCCGGTGACGAGGCCGATCGCAAGCCCGATCAGCGTCGCCAGGATCGCAACCGCGAGCCCGACCGTCAGCGACACGCGCGCGCCGTAGATCACGCGGCTGTAGACATCGCGCCCCAGCATGTCCGTGCCGAACCAGAACTGCGCGCCCGGCGGACGCAGGCGGCGGATCGGCGAGACCGCCAGCGGGTCGGTGGTTCCGAGCCACGGCGCCGCAATCGCGATGACGATCATGAGGAGCAGCACGATCGCGCCGGCGATCGCCGTCGGGTGACGCCGGAATGCTTCCTTGAAGCGCTGCCACGTCGGGGAAACCGATCGCGGAGTGTTAAGTGCGACGGCGGTCATGGCAGAGGCACTCGTTGCAAGCAACGCTTGAACCGGAAGCGGGGGAGGGGGTTTTCTTGCGGGTCAACGTGACAAGCGTTTCGCTTCCCATTCGATCGAGACCGTCCGCTAGTACCGAATGCGTGGATCGAACAGCGAATAGCTCAGGTCGACCAGCAGGTTCACGATCACGTAGACCGCGGAGAAGAGCAGCGTCACGCCCTGGATGATCGGATAGTCGCGTCGCAGGATCGCATCGACGGTCAGCCGGCCGATGCCCGGAATGGCGAAGACCGTTTCGGTCACGACCACGCCGCCGATCAGCAACGCGATGCCGATGCCGATGATGGTCACGATCGGCACGGCCGCGTTCTTCAGCGCATGCCGCGTCAGAACCGCGCCCGGTGCGAGACCCTTGGCATTCGCCGTGCGGACGTAATCCTGTGCCAGCACGTCGAGCATGCTGGCACGCGTGATGCGCGCGATCAGCGCCATGTAGACGAGGCCGAGCGCGACGCTCGGCAGGATCATGTGGCGGAGGAACGGCCAGAAGCCTTCGCGGATGCTCTGGTATCCCTGGACCGGCAGCCAGTCGAGCTGGATCGAGAACAGCAGGATCAGCCCATACGCGATCACGAAGACGGGCACGGAGAAGCCGAGCACGGAAAGCGCCATCACGATGCGATCGAGCCAGCCTCCCGCGCGCGCAGCGGCGAGCACGCCGAGCGGAACCGCAAGGCCGACCGCGACGACCAGCGTGCAAACGGTCAGCGCGATGGTGGGTTCGACGCGCTGTCCGATCAGCGTCGTCACCGGCAGGTTGGTGAAGATCGACGTGCCGAGATCGCCGCGCGCGAGCGCAAGCAGCCACGTGCCGAAGCGCGCGAAGTAGGGCTGGTCGAGACCGAGCTGCGCGCGGATGCGCGCGATATCGGCTTCAGTGGCGATGTCGCCCGCGATCACCGCCGCGGGATCACCGGGGCTGATGTAGAGAAGCGAGAAGACGAAGAGCGCGACGACGCCCATCACGGGGATCGTCGCGAGCAGGCGCTTGAGGGTGTAGCGGAGCAAGGTTGGACCGAGCTATGCGGCCCCCACCCTAACCCTCCCCGGCTTCGCAGGGGAGGGGACTGACTGACTCCCTCCCCCGCCTGCGTGGGGGCGGAGGCGGGGTTTCGCAAAGCGAAGCTTTGCGCCGCCGTAGCGACGCGCGCCTGCCAGCGCGCGGCTACGCCTGGGTGGGGGCATCATTTCTTCTCGACGTTCCAGAGAAACGTCACCGGCGAGACGATCACGCCCGACAGATTGGTGCGATATGCAGTGGGAATGATGAACTGCGCCGTCGGGATATAGGGCACCGTCTCGAACGCGCGCGCCTGCAATTCCTCCGCGATCTTCTTCTGCTCGGCGGGCGTGCGCGCCGCGAACCACGCATCGCGCAACTCTTCGAGCTTCGCGTCGGTCGGCCACCCGAACCATGACTTCTCGCCGGCGCCGCGCAACGGCGTGTTCAATGCGGGCGACGTGATGTCGGGGCCGACGAACCAGGTGTGAAATATGCTCCAGCCGCCTTTTTCGATCGGCTCCTTCGAGGATCTGCGCGTGATCAATGTGCCCCAGTCGCTCGCCGCCAGTTCGACGTTCAGGCCGATGCCCTTCAGGAGTTCCTGTGTCACCAGCGCCTGCGAGTGCACGATCGGCTGGTCGGTGGCGGTCATCAGGATGATCTTCTCGCCCTTGTAGCCCGATTCCTTCACCAGCGCCTTCGCCTTCTCGATGTCGCGCTTGCCGGTCAGCGCTTCGGAGCCCACGGTGCTGGCGAGCGGCGTGCCGCACGTGAAGAACGACGGGCATGGCTTGCCGTTCTTCGGATCGCCGGCGATGGCGATGGCGTAATCCTTCTGATCGACGACGGCCAGCACCGCCTGGCGCAGCTTCTGGTTGTTGAAGGGCGGTTGCAGGTGATTGAAGCGCAGGATGCCGATCGAGCCGAGCGGATCGGTGTTGTCGATCTTGACGTCCTTGTTCTTCGCCAGCACGGGGATCAGGTCCGG
>Ga0335084_10007852_pt1 | contig 10610 bp, 10 predicted proteins | sample Lox_Sample_44_FD_206721 | JGI IMG/M metagenome (GOLD analysis project Ga0335084, IMG submission 206721) | Soil microbial communities from Loxahatchee National Wildlife Refuge, Florida, United States - Lox_Sample_4.4 | ecosystem: Environmental > Terrestrial > Soil > Wetlands | place: USA...
GAGCCGGCGCCGGGCTTCTCATAGCCGGAGCCCTCGAGCATGCCCATCATTTGGAGCAAACCGATGCCGCCGGAGCTTGGCGGAGGCGCGGAGACAATGTCGTAGCCACGGTAGGATCCGGTCAACGGCCTACGCTCGACGACTTCGTAGGCTTTCAGGTCTTCAACCGTGATGTTGCCGCCGTTGCGCGCCATTTGGGCCACGAGGCGCTCTGCGGTCTCGCCTTCGTAAAAGTCTTTCGCTCCGTACTTTGCGATGCGGGCGAGGGTTTCGGCCAGCTCGGGCTGGGTAAGGCGGTCGCCGGCTTCGAAGGGCTGGCCTTCATTAAGGAATATTCTTTTTGACTCGGGGAAGCGCTCCATCTGGCGATCGGACTGCTGGATGGAGCGAGCTTCCCAGAAGGTCAGTTCCACGCCATCGCGGGCCAGTCGGACAGCGGGCGCCACCAATTCCGGCCAGGGTTTCCGGCCGTACTTCCGGTGAGCGGCTTCGAGGCCTTTGACCGTGCCGGGGACTCCGGAGGCCCGCCATCCGATCCGGCTGCCGTCGGTGGGCTTGCCGTTCGAGTCGAGGTACATGTCGTGACCAGCGCTGAGCGGGGCGCGTTCGCGGAAATCGAAGAAGGTGGTGCGCCCGTCGGCAAAGCGAAGGAGGAGAAATCCGCCGCCGCCGAGGTTTCCCGCCGAGGGGTGAGTGACAGCAAGGGCAAACGCCACGGCGATGGCGGCATCGACGGCATTGCCGCCGGACTTGAGAACCTCGACGCCAACGTCGGTCGCAAGCGGTTCCTGCGAAACGACCATGGCGTGACGGGTGCGTACCGGTTCGCGCGCGAAAGCGGAGATCAGTCCGCCGCAGATCAGCGCCGCGACGGCGAAACGGCTGATTTTGCGCATGAAATCTGATTGTACTATCGGGTGCGTCGCCACTCGAAGAGAACGAGTCCGGCAGCAACGGAAACGTTGAGCGAGGCGACTTCTCCGGCCATGGGGATGCGCAACAGGTAGTCGCATTTGTCCCGGAGGTGCTGATGGAGGCCGTGACCTTCGGCGCCGAGCACTATGGCGGACTTGGCGGCGAATTCGGCGCCGAAGAGCGCCTGATCGCCCCGTTCGTCCAGGCCGTAGGTCCACCAGCCGGCTTCTTTGAGCTTTTCGAGGGTGCGATTCAGGTTGGTCACTTTCACGACGGGAAGCCATGCCAAGGCTCCGGCAGCGGCTTTTACCGCCGTATCGGTGAGGCCGGTGGCGCGCCGGTCGGGAATGAGCACCGCACCGGCGCCGGCGGCGTGAGCGGTACGGATGATGGCACCCAGGTTATGCGGATCCTCGACTCCGTCCAGGATGACGAGCAAGTTCGCCGTTTCCAGGACATCGTCGAGGGCGGCGTACTTTTCGGCGGCTCCGACGGCAACGACTCCCTGGTGAACCGAGCCGCGCGCGAGGCGATCGAGGGCGTCGCGGGACTCAAAGCGCAGGGGGATACTGCGGCCGCGGGCCAGTTCGACGATTTCCTGGGTCCGGTCGCCGCCCATGCCTCGGGCGATGAGGATGCGTTCGAGGGGAGTTCCGGCCCGCAAAGCCTCGCGGACCGGGTGGAAACCTGAGATAACACCCATGCGTCCACTATGGTATGGCTTGGGGCTGAAACAATTTCACAGGAAAATGGTTGACGCCCTCGGGCCATTCCCTTACCATGGCGGGTAGGCGTCGCATCAACCAAATGGCTAGTGCCGCGGCGAGTCCAAAAGCTGTCGAGATCCCGAATCGCCTCTACTTTCGTATCGGCGACGTAGCCCGCATTACGGGTGTGAAAGCGTACGTGCTGCGGTTCTGGGAGACCGAATTCTCAGCATTGTCACCGAAGAAATCGGGGACGAACCAGCGGCTGTACCGCCGGAAAGAAGTTGAGCTGGTGCTGGAGATCAAGCGCCTGCTGTACGACAAGAGATTTACCATCGAGGGCGCGAGGGCGTTTCTGCAGCAGCGGAAATCAAGCCCCCGCGTCGACCCGGCTCCCGCGCCGACCTCGCAGGGGCAGCTCTTCGGACCTGCCCCTGATCAAATCTCGATGGTACGCAACGAGTTAAAGGCGATTCTCGCGCTGCTCGGATAAGCGGCACCGTTTTTTTCAAGGTGATAGCAGGGCCGGTCGATAAGTGCGTCAGCACGTCATGATCCAGCTCACGCGGCTCAATCACGTCCCTTTCTTCCTGAACCCGGACCTGATTGAGCACATGGAGACGACACCGGACACGGTGTTGACGCTGCAATCGGGTCAGAAACTGCTGGTCCTGGAGGCGGCGGAGCAGGTGGTGGACCGGATCATCGAGTTCCGCAGGAAGGTCTTCACGGCACTTCCTGTGGTGCGGAAGGAGTAAGCCGGTCCGGCCATGGCTGAAAAGAACAAGCCGAGAGCCGCAGGTCGCCGGCTGGATTTTGCGACGTTACTGGGACTTGCACTTTCGTTAGGCGGCATTTTGTTTGGATTCCGCCACGAAAACGGAACGCTGGAGATGGTGCGAGGCCCATCGGCGGCGCTCATCGTTCTGAGCGGTTGCCTGGGAGCGACACTGGTTGCCTACCCGCTAAAAACCTGCGTTCGCGCGTTCGGGCGGCTGGGCGACATTCTGACCGAGCCCGCCGTCGACACGGCCAATTTGATTGAACAGATCATTCGCTATGCGACGCAAGCGCGAAAGAACGGGCTGGTTTCGCTCGAGCAGGAGGCATCGGAAATTCCCGACCCGTTTTTGAGCAAAGTCCTTACGCTCGCCGTCGACGGCGCGGACCTGCAGGACATTCGAACAATGATGGAGCTCGAGATCAGCGTTGCCGAGCAGGAAGCTGAACACGATGCGCGCGTCTATGAGTCGGCGGGGGGCTTCGCGCCGACCATCGGCATCATTGGAGCAGTGCTCGGGCTGATTCTGGTGATGCAGAATCTCGACAACATGAAGGAAGTAGGGAAGGGGATTGCAACTGCCTTCATCGCCACCATCTACGGCGTCGGAAGCGCGAACCTTTTCTTTCTGCCAGCTGCCAGCAAGATCAAGGTCCGCGCCCACATGGAGTCGCAGCGGCGGGAGTTGATGCTGGAGGGCGTTTCCAGCATTGTGGAAGGACTCAATCCGAAGCTGATCCGGACAAAACTGGAGGCCTTTCTGCAGGGTCCGGGTCCGAAACAGAAGGCGGCGGCTCCGGCGGGCGCGGCTTCGGCCGCTCCTCAACCGACCGCCTAGACGGCCATGCGGCGACGAACCAAGCCTGCTCATGCGGAAAATCACGAACGCTGGCTGGTTTCGTACGCGGATTTCATCACGCTGCTGTTTGCTTTTTTCGTCATGCTGTACGCCAACAGCAACGTGAACAAGCAGAAGGCACAGGCAATTTCGGAATCATTCAAAGAGGCGATCCACGACGGCCAGATCAGCGCGGCGCTCGCCCGATTGATGGGCCGGTCCGTTCCCCAGGCGGCTTCGCCGGCGCCTTCCATGTCCCCGCCAGTTGACGAAAAGGCAGTGGACCTGAACACGCTCGAGTTGCTGCCGTCGCTGGAGCAATTGAACCAGCAGCTTCGAAACGAAATCAAGGATGGCCGCCTGGATGTCCGTCTGGAGCGCCGCGGGCTGGTGATCAGCCTGCGGGAAGCCACCTTTTTCAAGCCGGCCGATGACACCATCGAGCCCCGCGCCTACCCGATGCTGGAGCGCATTGCCGCAGCCATCCGAATGTTGCCCAATCCCGTGCGACTGGAAGGGCACACAGACGCTGTTCCGATCCACTCCACGCGGTTCCGGACCAACTGGGAGCTGTCGGCGGCTCGCAGTATTGCGATGCTCGAGCTGTTCTCGACACGGTTTGGGATGAATCGGGAGCGGATGGCCATTGCCGGATTTGCCGAGAACATGCCCGTGGCGTCAAACGAAACCGCGGAGGGCCGGGCTCGCAACCGGAGAGTGGATATTGTGGTTTTGAATGAGGCAGGGCTCAAGATGGAGCCGGCGCAGGCGGCTCTTGGCTCGGGAGCGCAGTAGTAAGGGGTTCCTGATTCTGCTGGTAGAAGCCCAGGGCCCGCTCGGCGGCTTTCTGGGCCGCCGCTTTCTTTGAGGGGCCTTCGCCCACTCCGGCCACTTGCCCACCGACCCTGGCTTCGACGGTAAAGATCTTGTTGTGCTCGGGCCCTTCCTCGCGCACGATGGAGTACCGGGGCGAGGGGAGGTGCCGGCTTTGCATTAGCTCCTGCAGCGCTCCTTTGTGATCGCTCGGCACCAGGGCCTTGTCGAGGGCGGCAAGGTCCACGCCGGCAAGCACCTCGTTTTCGACGAAGCGCCGGCAGGGCTCAACACCACCGTCCAAATAAAGGGCAGCAATGAGAGCTTCCAGGGCGTCGGCGAGGAGGGCTCGCTTGGCGCGCCCGCCGCTCATTTCTTCACTGCGCCCGAGGCGGAGAAAACTGCCTAGATCCAGACGCTGGGCGACTTCGTGCAGGTGGTGTGCGCTTACGAGGAACGATTTCAGTTTGGAGAGCTTGCCTTCGGGCAGATCGGGTCCACGCTCAAACAGAATTGCGCTGGTGATAAATCCGAGAACGGAATCACCGAGGAACTCCATACGCTCGTTGTCGAGCTTGGCATCGGGATCTTCGTAGCTGCGGGACTTGTGCGTGAGGGCGCGGAGGAGAAGGTTCCGATCCTGGAACGTGTGCCCCAGTCGAGCTTCAATCTCCTCCCATTCGGGCATGGGTCAAACTGCGGCAAGGAGCGAGTTACTGCTTGGCCGCCGCTCCCTTTTTCTGCGTCGCTTTGATCTTTTCGTCGGTGGCGATTTTCTTTACCTGCGGGGAGGCGTTGGGGTCAGCCAGGGCCTTGTCGAAGGCCGCAATCGCGTCGTCGTACTTGCCCAAGCTGGAGTATGTGCCGCCGAGCCGCACGTAGAGGGCGGGATCCTGCTGTGCGGAAAGTTCGGTAGCCTTCTTGAACTCAGCTGCGGCATCCTCGTATTTTTTGCGGACGGAGGCGGTCATACCCAACACTTCATGGGCCTGCGCCTCGAAATCCTTTTTGGCCTGCGCCCACTGCTCATCGGGAAGATCCGGACGGGGCTTCGGGGCGATTGCGATCTGCTCCATCGCCGTTTTAGCAAGTTTTTCGGCGCGTCCGAGTTTTTCTTCCTTATCGAGATCAAATTCGCGCGTTCGTTGGGCGAGCACGCGCGCGACCAGCAGCGAGGCGCCGTAGAATTGCGGATCGGCCTCGAGGCAACGTTCGGCATAGGCCACGGCGTTATCGAGGTCGCCTTTGGCTGAGTAGGTTTCGGCGGAGATATAGAATGCCGTTGCTTTGAAATCCGTATCGGCGAACTTCGTAATCAGGTTGTTCGCCGCCTGGAGCCGCGCGTCCAAATTCTGCGCCTGGAAAATCGCCATGACGGCTTCCTGCTCGGCTTTCGATTTCAATTTGGGCTGCTTCGGGTTGGCGGTCTGCGCAACCAGAAAGCTCCCGGCCAGCATGGCGCCAGCGAGTACTTTCGTCCATCGGGAAAGAATCATCGAACCAAACTCCTTACGGTTGCTTGCGGTTCTGTGCCGCAGCTAATTCCTTTTGCGCGGAAGCGCGCGCCATATCCGACGCGCCGTCCACGGCCAGGGCCGCCTTATACTGCTCTACGGCCTTATCCGGTTCCTGGGCGGCCATGGAGAGCCGCGCCAAATAAATATGAAGCCATGCGCGAACTTGGGGCTCGGGATCAAGATCCAGGGCCTTCTCGAACAACTCCTCGGCAAGGGCTGGGTTCTTTTCGAGAATCGCAACCCTCGCCAAACCATAATACGCCCGCGCGTGGACGGGTCTCGGCCCCTCGGTTTCCAGCACCTTGCGGAAGGCCGCTTTCGCCCTTTCCAAGTCCCGCTGTTCGTAGAGGCGTTCCGCGGTGTCGATATCCTTCAAGATGCCGGTGGGTTCCACTGGTTTTGGCGCGGCGACGTGGATCACGTGCTCTTCCCGTTTGCTCGCAAATTGGACCTTCGCGATCCGCTGATCTTCTTTTGCAAGATTGATGCTGTCAATCATGTCGGGCGCGTAAAGCCGCATGGCCCGCTGGTCCTTTTCGTACCCTGGGAGGGCTTCAAAGAAATAGGCGGTCAGGATGAATCCTTCACTCATCGCGCGTTCAACCATGGCCTGGCGCTGCGCGACCGGCGAAAGGCGCGCTTCAACGGCCCGGACAAGGCACATGCCGGCTAGCAGCGGGAAGTCTGTCTTGTAAACGTCGTCCAGAATCGGCGAGGCCTGGGTCAGGTCCTGAATTGGACGTTTCTTCTCGAGCTTTTCCGCGTTGCCGAGCATCATGGGATCGATCAAATAGTGAAGATAGGCGCGGCGAACGTCGTCGATCCGGAGTTGCGGCGAGGCGGTGATGACGATGAAGTAGTCGTCCACGAAGGTACGGGTGTGGACCTGGTTGGGCGAACCCAGGACGTCGATCCAGATCTGGAAGCGCCGCCCGCGGACCCCGCTCATGGGATTGCGCAGATAGAGGCTCGCTTGCTGCACGGCCTCGACGACGGGCGTCTGATAGCGTGCAATGATCGCTTCGAGCGAGGGCTGGGCCCGCTTCCAAAGGTCCTCGATGCCGGCTTCCTTGTGGAATTGAGCGAGGATCTTTTCGAATCCGGCCAGCCGCTGGACCTCGGGCGGCAGTTGCTGGCGCTCGTAGCGCATTTTGAACGAGGGCGGATCCTGGAGGCACAATCCAAAGGAGATGTATTTGGACAACTCTTCCTGCGGCGTCTCGCTCCGGTGTTTTTCGTAGAATTCCCGGAGGGCGGCGAGGGAGGGGGGATTGCGGACTTCTATGGCCTGGAGGACTTCCATCCGAAGCGGGTGATTCGACGGCGAGCGGATGTCGGCGTCGTAGCCCGCGGCATTGATCGCGGCTAGAACGGTGAAGAGAGCATAGCTCGAGTCTAGCTGTCCGGACGACTGGGGCTGGGCCAGAAGCGCGGCAGAAACGAGGGACCCGCAAAGAAAACGGAGAAACACTGGCTCAACTCCAGTTTATCCATAAGCCAGTTCGTATAAGCCGGACCCACCATGCGGTGGCAGCGGAGGTACGATATCCAAGGACTCTGTATGGACCGACGTTCGTTCCTGTCCACCTCGTTGGCCGCGCCGCTACTGCCTACGCTTCGTGCCGCGGCACCCGCGGGCATCCGGCTCGGCTATGACACGTACTCGGTGAGGGCCTGGGGCTGGAAGGCCCTCCAGCATCTGGACTACTGCGCCAAACTGCAGTTGGACGCGATTCAGATTTCCAGCCTGAATGACTTTGAGAGTCTGGACCCGGCACATCTGGAAATCGTCCGCCGGAAAGCAGAGGAGATCGGCGTCGCAGTTGACGCGGGCATCGGTTGCGTATGCCCGTCGTCGAAATCGTGGGGGAAGCGCACGGACGATCCGGTGGCGTATGTCACGCAAGGGTTAAAGGTCGCAAAGGCGGTGGGGGCCCGCAGCCTGCGGTGTTTCATGGGCAGCGGGGAGGACCGGCTCGGAGGCAAGCCCATCGAGGCGCACATCGAAAACACGGTGAAGGTGTTTCGCGGAGCCCGAAGCGTTGCCCTGGATACGGGCGTCAAGATCGCAATTGAGAATCACGCCGGCGACATGCAGGCCTGGGAGACCCGGATGCTGATCGAGGAGGCCGGCAAGGATTACGTCGCCGCTTGCCTCGATGCCGGTAACCCGATCCAGGCGATCGAAGATCCGGTGGTGACCATGGAAGTGCTCGGACCGTTGACGGTGACGACGCACATTCGGGATACCGCGCTGTATGAAGATCCGCGCGGCTGCGCATTTCAATGGACGGCGCTGGGCGATGGGATTGTCGACTGGGCGCGGTTTCTCGAGCTCAAAAAGCAGGTTTGCCCGCAGGCGGCGGTACAGCTCGAAATCATTACCGGGCGGCCGCCCAGGGTTATCCCTTATCTCGAGCCCGATTTCTGGAAGGCGTTTCCGAAGGCTCGGGCGAGTGAGTTCGCCCGCTTCGTGGCAATGGTGAAACGTGGGCGGCCCTATGCCGGGCCGATGGTGATCGAGGATGTGCCCGGGCAGCGGCCGGCGGAGTACACGGCGGCTCTGAAGGAACAACAGAAGCTCGACCTGGAGCGCAGCCTGACGTACGCAAAGCAGAAGCTCGGAATCGGCAAGGGAGCGGTGTAATGGAGAGCTATCGTCGCGGTATTGCGCTGCCGCTTCTTGATACGACATTGGGCGAGCAACTTCGTCTTACCGCTTCCCGTTTCCCTGACCGGCCTGCCATTATCTCCCGACATCAAAACGCGCGGCTCACATGGCAGGAACTGGATTCGCAGGTCGACGACTGGGCCGCGGGGCTGATGGGGATGGGGCTCGTGCCGGGCAATCGCGTCGGCATCTGGTCGCCGAACTGCATCGAGTGGGTGATTCTTCAACTCGCTGCAGCGCGCGCCGGTCTTACGCTGGTGAATGTCAACCCGGCCTATCGGTCGCACGAGCTGCGGTTTGTGATCGCCAAATCGAAGATGAAGGCGCTGTTCTTGTGGGAGCAGGATAGCCGCGCCAATTACCGGCAGATTCTGGAGACGGCGGTCGACGGCCATCCGGGGGTGACGGACGTTTACTTCGGCCCCGGTTTCCACTGGGAACGGCGGGGTGAGGTCCATTGCCATCCCAAACCGGACGACGTGGCGAATGTCCAGTACACATCGGGCACCACGGGCAGCCCAAAAGGGGTGCTGCTCAGCCATCGAAACATCCTGAACAATGGCCTGTTGATTGGGCGGCAGATGAACGTCACGGAACAGGATGTCATCTGTGTGCCGGTGCCTCTGTATCACTGCTTTGGTGCCGTCATCGGCGTGATGACCGCCCTGGTGCACGGCTGCGCGCTGGTGCTGCCCAACTGGAGCTTCGATGCCCGGACGGTGCTGGAGGCGATCCACCATGAGCGGGCGACGGCGGTGTATGGCGTGCCCACGATGTTTATCGCGGAGCTCAACGACCTGGAGTTTCCCCACTACGACCTCAGTTCGTTGCGAACGGGGATCATGGCGGGCGCGCCTTGTCCCATCGAAGTGATGAAGAAGGTGGTGGGACTGATGCACTGCCGCGAGCTGACCATCGCCTATGGGCAGACGGAGAGCTCGCCGGTGATTACGATGTCGAGCGCCGCGGACCCGCTGGAAGTGCGCGTTTCAACGGTGGGAACCGTGCTGCCTGAGACCGAGGTACAGATCGTGTCCACCGAGACGGGGCAAAGAGTCCCGGTTGGCGTGCAAGGCGAGCTTTGCACACGCGGCTACCTGGTGATGAGAGGTTATGACGGTGAACCGGAGGCCACAGCCGCGGTCATTGACGCCGAGGGGTGGCTACACACGGGCGATCTCGCCGTCATGCGCGAGGAAGGGAATTACCGGATTACGGGTCGCGCGAAGGACATGATTATCCGCGGGGGCGAGAACATCTCGCCGCGGGAGGTCGAGGAGTTTCTGCACCTTCACCCGGCGATTGCCGAGGTTCAGGTGGTCGGCCTTCCGGATGAGCGGCTGGGCGAGAGCATCGCCGCCTGGGTGCGGTTGCGAAATGGCAATCAGATTACCGCGGAGGAGTTGCAGGGGTGGTGCCGCGGGCAGATTGCTCATTTCAAGATTCCTCAGCACATCCGGTTTGTCGATTCCTTCCCCACGACGGCATCGGGCAAGATCCAGAAGTTTCGCATCCGCGAGATCGAGATCGAAAGGCTGGGTCTGCTCCGGGCTGCCATGATTACCACGGCTTGAATCCGTTGTTCCGGGCTAGGCCTGCACCTTGTCCAATCAAGAAGGTTGAGCTAGCTGGCGGGCCCGTTAGCGGAGCTGAGGCCGCTGTGGCTGCTCAGGGGTCTTCCATGGCGGCTTTGGCTCTCGCTTAACGGATGCGGTCGCCCCAGGCGTCGGCGCGCTCGCCGATTCCGTAGCAGGGACGCAATCCGTTGCCGTAGGCGCGGTCGAAACGGATGATGCCCACGTAGGGGACAACCAGCCGCACTCCGTATCCGACACTGCCAATGAAATTGCGCGAGAAATCGTCGGATGCGGTCCACGCCGTACCGAGATCCCCATACACGGCAAGATGCAAGCCCCAATACAGGTGGTAGCCGAACACGCGAAGGGACCGGCGCTTCACGAGGCGGTAGCGGTATTCCAGCGTGTTCAGCCATTGATCGCGGCCCTGGCGCGCGCCCACGTTCCAGCCGCGGACCGTGTTCGTGCCGCCAATGCCGTAGGTCATGTAGATGGGGAGATCAATGCCCGGCTGCCCGCTTTGAAGAGATACCAGCGTGAAGCCCGTGAGGGCGTGACGGTCGGCGAATTGCTGGTAACGGCGCACGTCGAACTGGGCTGTCACCCAATTGCCGGTGACGCCCGATTGGGTAAATCCCAAGCCGGCGTACCATCCGCGCCATGGATCGGACCAGAGGTCGCGCGTGTCATATTGCAATTCGAAACCGAGAGAAGCGATGTTGTCCCGGCCCGAGGGGTTGAGAGTGATTCCCGGCTTGGTGCTGCCGAGGGATAGAAACCGGAAGCGCGCC
>Ga0335084_10007853_pt1 | contig 10609 bp, 10 predicted proteins | sample Lox_Sample_44_FD_206721 | JGI IMG/M metagenome (GOLD analysis project Ga0335084, IMG submission 206721) | Soil microbial communities from Loxahatchee National Wildlife Refuge, Florida, United States - Lox_Sample_4.4 | ecosystem: Environmental > Terrestrial > Soil > Wetlands | place: USA...
GCAGCCGACCCCGTGAGCACGAGACGGCAGGAAAGGAACCCGGCATGACACCCAAACGCATCCTCGCCGCCTTCGACGGGTCGAAGGACGCCGACGAAGCCTTCGAAACCGCGCTCGACTTCGCAGTCCTCTGCGGGGCCAGGCTCCAGGTCGTCTCCGTCGCGACACCCCCGGAGCCGCCGACGAGGGTCGAGACGGAGGCCGCTCTCGACGCCGCCAGCCGGCACTACGAGGAGCTCTTCGAGGGCCTGCGGCGCAGGGCGCAGGCCCGCGGCGTGGACCTCGAGACCCGCGTCCTCGTCGGCCACGCGGCCGAGCAGATCCTGCGGCTGGCCGCCGACACGACGGCCGATCTCATCGTCGTGGGCCACCGCGGCCACTCGACGATCCGAGAGTGGATCTTCGGCTCGACCTCGCGACGCGTCGTCGCCCACGCCCCCTGCTCGGTCCTCGTGGCGAGGCTCAAGTGACGGAGCGGATCATGCCTTTCCTCCTCGTGGGGACCGGCTCGTTCATCGGTGGCAACGCCCGCTTCATCATCGGCCGCTTCGTGGGAGGGCTCATCGACGCCCGATTTCCCCTCGGCACCTTCTTGATCAACGTCAGCGGGTCGTTCCTGCTGGGGTTCCTGGGCGGCCTCCTCGCAACGCGAGCGCTGCCCAACGCCGACTCCCTCCGCCTCGCCCTCGGGGTGGGCTTCTGCGGCGGCTTCACGACCTTCTCGACCTTCGAGTACGAGACCCACGCCCTCTTCGAGGACGGCGTGTGGCTGCCCGCCGTCACCAACATGTTCCTGAGCCTCTTCGCCGGCCTGCTGGCCGTGCGGTTCGGAGTCGTCGCCGCGAAGACGTGGCTGTAGAAGGGGGGCGCCCCTTGAAGCTCGAAGCCGAACAGGTGCTCTGCCGCTTCCACCTGTCGAATCTCGCTCGACACGGCACCGAGCCCCTCTACGAGTGGATCGTGGAGACGGCTCGTCACGAAGACCTCCAGGGAGCCACCGTGCTCAAGGGCTTCATGGGGCTGCAGTCCGACGGGACCATCGTCCGCGAGCAGGCCTGGGCGGTCGCCCAGGAGGTGCCGGTCATCGTCGAGGTCGTGGACGGCCCCCGCCACGTGGAGAAGGTCCTCGCCCGGGTGGAGCCCGCCATGAGGGCCGGCACGATCACGCTGGAGCGCGCGCACATCGTCCTCTACCGGGGAAGCCTCGCCGACGGCAAGGCCCGGGACGTCGCGGCCCGGTACGACGTCGTCGGCACCCGAGGCCAGAGCGCGGCGCTGGAGGTGAAGACCATGAACGTTCCCGAAGCCGGCGTCCTCCTCCGAGTCTTCATCGGCGAGAGCGACCGCGAGAAGGGACGTGACCGTCCCCTCTACGAGGCGATCGTCCACCGCGCGCGCGAGGCGCACCTGGCCGGGGCCACCGTGCTCCGGGGCCCGATGGGCTTCGGCCGGCACTCGCGGATGCACGCCGCCAAGCTGCTCGACCTCTCCACCGACCTGCCGATCGTCATCGAGATCGTGGATTCGGAGGAGAAGATCAACGCGTTCCTGCCCGTCGTCGACGAGCTGGTGACGGAGGGCCTGGTGACCCTCGAGGCAGTGCGGGTCCTGAAGTACGCGGCCTCGCCGAGGACGCGCTGAGTGGAGGGCGCGCGCTCCGGCCGCGCCTGGCTCAACCGCACCACGATCGGCATCTCGGCGGGGAGTTTCTTCTCTGACGTTTCGCACGAGCTGGCCACGGCCGTGCTGCCGGCATTCCTGGTCCGCCTGGGCGCGGGGCCGGCAGCGCTCGGCTGGATCGAAGGCAGCGCCGACGGGCTCTCGGCCCTGGCCAAGCTCTGGGGCGGCATCGCCTCCGACCGCGTGCGGCGCCGCAAGCCCCTGGCTTCCGTCGGCTACCTGGTCACGGCCGTGGGCACCGCTGCGATCGGCGCGTGCGCGGCGGCCTGGCAGGTGGCCGTCTGCCGGGTGGTCGCATGGATCGGGCGCGGCAGCCGATCTCCGGCCCGCGACGTTCTGATGGCCGAGGGCGCTCCCGCCGAGGCGCACGGGCGGGCTTTCGGGATGGAGAGGGCGGGGGACGCCGCGGGGGCCGTGCTCGGCCCCCTGCTCGCGATGCTTCTCCTCGCGTGGGGCATCGAGCCGAGACACCTGATGTTCGTCTCCCTGGTTCCGGGGGCCCTCGCCTTCCTTTCGATCGCCGGCCTCGTCGTTGAGCAGGCCCACGAACCCCGTCGGGCGGGCGTCGACCTGGGCGGCGAGCTCGCCGGAACCGGGCGGCCCTTCCGGCGGTACCTGCTCGGCATCCTCGTCTTCGGGGCCGGCGACTTCTCGCGCACGCTCCTGATCCTCTACGCGACCCAGCACCTTACCGGGGCGCTCCTCTCCTTCCGGGGCGCCGCAGCCGCGGTGGCCCTCTACGTGCTTCACAACGCGGTGAGCGCGGGGGCTTCCTTCCCGATTGGCGCCCTGGCCGACCGGGTGGGACACCGTCGAGTGATCGTGGGAGGCTACCTCCTGGCCGCTGCGACGACCCTGGCCTTCGCGCTGACGCCGCCCTCGCCCCTCTGGCTGGTGCTGCTCTTCGCTGGCTCCGGCGTCTACATCGCCAGCGAGGAAGTCGCGGAGAAGGCCTATGCCGCGACGCTCCTGCCTGCCGATCGACGCGGCGCGGGGATGGGGCTGCTCGCGGCAGCCAACGGCGTGGGCGACATGGTTTCGAGCGCCCTCGTGGGATCGATCTGGGCCGCGGCCGCGGATCCAGCCTGGGGCTTCGCCGCCGCCGCTGGCCTGCAGGCGCTCGGCGCCGTCCTGATCGCCCTCACGCCTCACGACGCGCGGACTCGCTCGGCGCTGGCGTGATGCGTGTCCTGGGTCCTCGCCGCAGCCGGTCCGCTCCCCAACGCCTCATGGCCGACCATGCGAGTGGGGTCCGGGCGGACCCGCGGACCTATGAGGACAAGCTCATCGCCGCCCTCAGAGGCCCGCTGCCCGATCGTCGCCTCCTGGCCGCCCGGATCCTCGGCCGACTTCGCTCCCGCGCGGCGATCGGCACTCTCGAGGTGATCGCCCGCGAGCGGGAGGACCCCTACCTCGCCGCCGAGGCGGCGCGCGCTCTGGCCGCCATCGACCCCGACCTGCCGGTGGTGACGGAACTCGCTCGAGCCGGCCCCGTGCTGGCGCGCCGCGCATCTGGACGCTGCGCTCTCGGCGGCGGGGCGGAGATCAGAAGGCGGCTCCGGGCCTCCCGGGGCCCGCGGTCTCGGTATCCGTCCGGATCGATGGCGAAGCGCGCGCTCCGGTGTCGTCCGCCCACGACGTCGTCAGGGAAGTAGCTGGCTCGTGTCGGCACCCCGGTTCGGAGCGAGGCCGCCTGGACAAACCAGGGGTCGGCTCGCCCACGTCGAGCGGCGCCGAGCGGCCTGTGCATTGGCGATTGCAGGGCTGCTGCAAACTCAAGCCGCTCCCGCGCGCTGTGAGCGGCCCTCCCACCGGCTGATCCTGGTAAGCCTGGACGGGGCATCTGCCGCGGTCATGGACGATGCGGTGGCCCGAGGGGTGATGCCCCATCTGGCACGGCTCCGAGCCCGGGGATCCACGGCCCGCGGTGCAGTCAGCTCACTGCCCGCCACGACGGCCGCGGGCCACGCCGCCCTCTTCACGGGAACGTACGCGAGCGGGGACGGAATCAGCGGCAATGAGGTCCCGGCGCCGGGAGGGACGGTCCTGGACTCGGTGTCCGGCTTCACCACCGTTCCGCTCACCGCGGAACCGATCTGGTCAGCGGCTGCGAGACAGGGACTCCGGGCCACCGTGCTCTCGGCCCCGCAGGTGTACCCCTTCAAGCCGTCCCAGGACGAAACGAGCTGCGAGCGGGCAGTGGACTCTCGCCTGCTCCTGCTCGACGGGTACGAGAACCGCGACCTGCCCGAAGCCCTCCTCACCGCAGGGGACATCCACCTGACGCCGGCAGTGGGTTGGCAGGGACCGCTGCCGCCCCACAGAGGAGAAGCCCGCGGCTTCCGCTTGAGCGTGGGCTCGTCCTCCGTGGAGGGCCTGGTCTACGACGATCCGGAAGACCCGGTGTCAGGGTTCGACACCGTATACCTCAGCCTGGACAAGCGGACCCACGGAGGTATCACGCTCAAGCCGCTCCCCTCGCGCCCGAACTCGAGCGGCTTCCAGAACCTTCGGGTCGAGGCGAGGGCTGGCCTCCTGGACGTGCCGTTCCGCCTCTTCGCGCTCTCACCGCGAGGCGACGACATCATCCTCTACCACGCCGCCTGCAGGTTCCAGCGGTCCAGCCGTCCGGGGCTGGAGCGCGTCGTCCTCGGAGCGACGGGCGGCTTCACCGGCAACGGCGCCCACCGGCTCTACGAGCACGGATTGCTGGGCCGTGCGCTGTGGGACGGCGGAGATGGAACGGCGGAGAGCCGGTACCTCGAGACGGCGCGGTGCGCGGCCGAGAGGTTCGGGCGTCTGGTCCGCTTCGGTGTGGAGAGCACTCGTTGGGATCTCCTCGTCACCTATCTCCCGTTCCCCGACGAGATGCTGCACATGTGGCTGGCCCGACTCGACCCAGCCCTTCCAGGCCACGATCCGGTCCTCGCCGCCCGTCTGCGGCCCTTCGTCGACGAGGCGCTGCGGTGCGTGGACGAGTACGTGGGCCACATTGCCCGCCTGGCCGGCCCCGGCACCATCCTCGCGGTGGCTTCCGATCACGGCTTCGTTTCCTCCGACCGCGAGATCGCCTTCAACGTCGCGCTCCGGAAGGCGGGCCTTTTGGCGCTGACCGACGACGGCCGCGTCGACCTCGCGCACACCAGAGCCGTGTACTTCCCGGGGAACAGCGGCTACTTCCTCGTGAACGCGACGTCCCGGACGCAGGGGATCGTTCCCTCCGCGGAGCGAGGAGCGGTGCTGAGGGAGCTCCAGGGCGTCCTCGAGGCCTTACGCGACCCCGATACGGGAGCCCCCGTGGTCAGCGAGGTCCTGTCGGACGAGGAAGTGCTCGCCCTCGGCGGAGGCGGTTCGAGCGGAGGCGACCTCTACATACGACTGGCTCCCCGGTACTTCCCCTCCGCTCGGACGTCCGGTGACCTGGTGGCGAGGACCGCCCCGCACAGCGTGCACATGCTGGACCCCCAGGCACCGGAGATGTACGCGTCGTTCACGATCGCCGGTCCCGGCGTGGCCGCCGCGACGGACCTCGGCATCATCCGCCAGATCGACATCGCGCCGACTCTCTGCGCGCTCCTGGGCATCGGCCCGCCCGCGCAGGCCACCGGGAGAGTCATCGAGGCGGCGCTCGCCCCCCACCACGCTCGATCTCTTCGCCATCCACTGGTCGACGCGCTCGGGGGGCCCGCTTCCCGTCAATAGAAGGACCGTCGGCCGGTCAGGGCTCCAGCTCGAACGGGATCATGCTCACGATCGTCGACCGCGCTCGCTCAGAAGACCCTCCGCGCGCCTGCGACGAGCACCACCGCATGGCGCCAAGCGGCGTCCTCGTCCCGGGAGAGGAGGTCCTGCCGGTGGCTGTCGAATTTCAGTGCATACCCTCCGAGCCCTTCCGCGACTTCCAGGCACCGGCGGCTCTGGTGCCGGAGCAGGAAGGGCACGGCTTCGGCCGGCATCCGGGGCAGGACCAGGGCCAGGTGGCGCAGGCAGAGGCCGTGCGACCTCTCGTGTCGGGTCCGGCCCACTCCCGTGGCCAGGTCGGCGCACAGCGCCGAGGTGGCGTCGTCCTCGGCGGCACTCCGCACCTGACACGCGGCACACGAGCCGTTGTCCGCAACCAACTCCAGGACGGCACGTCCCGCCTCGCTTGGCGGGCGCGCGGCCAGCGAGCGGAGGGTCTCGGCGGTGCTCTCGAGCAGCGTCGGGTAGCCCGCCGAGAGCCCTCGTGGCGAAGAGAGCTCCTCGAGTTGCCAGGCGTGGAGCGCGCAGAATCCCCCGGTGTCGCGGAACGTCGCCTGGGTTCTCCGATCCGTGGCGAGTGCGTACTGGAACCGGCTGAGGAAGTCGAACAAAGCGTCGAGGACGCGTGCGCAAACCGGGCAGGTTCGGGAGCGCGCCCAGTCCCTCGACCGGGTCGTCTGCGCCCGTTCGAGCGCCGGCCGGGTCTCTGTGGTGGCGGTGGCCGCCGTCCCGGCGCCCCCGACCGTCTCCATTCGCGGGTCCCCGCCGCGACCCTCCAGGATCGCGTCGCGAACCTGCACGATGCGCTGCACCAGTCGTTCCAGGCGGCCCCCATCCTCGTCGGGAAGGGCCCCCTCGGCGTGGGCCGCGGCAGGCCCGGGAGTGAGGCCGAAGCGCTCCTTCTCGCGGGCCATCGCCTTGCCGGAGGCCCTTTCCCACTCGTTCAGACAGGTGCCGAGATGGGCGCGGACGCGCTGGCGCAGGCGATCGGCGGCGTCTCTCGCGTGGTTCGGCAGGTCCCGTCGCTCAAGCCAGCACGCGATGCGTCGTCCCAGCCCCGCGGGTCCCGGCAATCCGCCGGCAGCTCGCGAAGGACCTTCCTGCACCCCGGCCTTCCCCGGCTCGAAGGGGGCGGGTGCAGGCGTCCAGGAGGCCCGCGCGTCGACGCCCGCGGGGGGTGGGCAGCCGAGCGCCTCGGCGGCCGCGTGGCCGACATCGGCGACGGCCTGGCGAAGGGCGGCGCTCAGCCGGTCTGACAGGTCCTGGGTGGCGGCGTCGATCGCGGTGCGATGCTCGCACTCCCAGGCTGTGCTCTTCTCCGCGAGAGCCTGCCGGCGCCAGCGGGCGAGCCGCTCGGCGCAGGTGTCCCCGTCTACGCGGCCGGGCGCGCCGGGGCCGGGCAGGTCGCGCCGCAGCTCGTCGAGGGTCGAGGCGACCCAGGTGGCGAGCGCCGGCTCCAGGACCCACCGTTCCCACTCGATGTTCCGGGCCGCTGCCACGTCGAGCGCGCCTCGTCGCGCCGCCTCGATGCCCTCCAACCGGTGCGCCAGTGCCGTCCTCGCACCGCCGCCCGCGGCCCGGTGCCCCCGAAGCTCGAGCGCGAAGCGCCCGAGCTCGGCCAGCCGGAGCGCGCGGTCGAGGACGGCGGCAAGGAAGACGCGCCGACGCTCCCGGCTCAGGAACCCGGCAAGTGCAGTCTCCAGCGCGGGCAGGCCGCTGGCGATGAGCTCTGATGCCGCTCCGGACACCCTAGCATCGAGGGCCAGGCGGGCGGAGAGCGGGAAGACGGGCGGCCTGACGATCCCCAGCTTCTCCGCCAAGACGGCTTCGACGAAGCGCACGACTTCTCTGCTTTCAGGCGGCGGGACGGTGTCCATCTTGTTGACCACGAAGAAGACCTTCCGGACGTACGACCTCACGGTATCCAAGAAGGCGACTTCGGAATATGAGAGGGGGGCATCCCCGCTCGTGATGAACAGGGCCGCGTCCGCCGACGGCAGGAAGGCGCGCGTCACCGCGGTGCTTTCCGCGTGCACCGAGCCGACACCCGGCGTGTCGACGAGGTGCAGGCCACGCTTCAAGAACGCGGCGGGCGCCTCCACCTCCGCCGCGGAGATCCCCTTCAGGTTGTGCGGGTTCCCCCGTTCAGTCACGAAGTCCTTGAGCGCGGCCACGGGTATCCGCGCGAGGACGGGCTCGCCGGCCCGCATGACGAAGGCCCGCTCGACGGGGCCGTGGCGGACCGCCGTGACGACGGACGTCACTGGAACGGCGGCCACGGGAAGGAGCGGTCGACCCAGAATGGCGTTGATGAGGGAGCTCTTGCCGCGCTTCCAGCTCCGAGGACGACGAGGTTGAACCGGTCCTCCGCGAGCTGTGCCAGCAGCCGCTCCGCGCCGGAGTCCTTGCCACTCAGAGGCTCAAGGGCGTCCTGGAGCTCCCGCAGCAGCTCGGCCGCCACCTCCTTGGCCTTGACGTATGCCCGCAGGGCCTCGTCCGTCTCCATCGGGGTGACGCCGAGTGCGTCATCCATGCCGGCCTCCCTATCGAGCCGTGAGCGCGCTCCACCGCAAGAGCCAAGACCAGGGCTCGTACCGTCGCAGTAGAAGCTATCGGCCGGAGGACCGGCGTTTCGCCCGGAAGAGCGTCCCGGGCGAGGCGAGCCTCATCGCCTCGTGTCGATGGCATCAACATAGCATGGAGGGCCGCGCGCCTTCGACTGCGCCTCAGGCCGGCGAGCGCGGGCAGTTGGGGTGGCGCCGGAGCAACACCTTCAGCGTCGCCGACTGGCGCACGATGGTCTGCTTGAGCAGATGCGCGATGAGCGCGGGCGGCGTCGCCGGCCAGGACGCCAGGTTCTCCACGAGCAGCGCCGACGTGGGCGCGCGTCCGCACAGGAGGGCCACCGAGCGTCCGTCGAGCGCCAGTCCGGAGAGGATCCCCAGCGCCCGCCCCTCGGTGGCGAGGATGAGGTGGACACGCTCGTCGGGCGCTGCCGCAGTGAATCGACCGCGCAGGACGCCGCGGGCTGCGTGCCGGTGGCGCTCCGGGAGGTCGTGGCTCTGGCAGGACTCGAAGATCCGGGGGAGCGGTCGCGAGGCCAGCAACCGGCGCACCAGGGTCTCGGGGCACTGGATGTTCCGCAGCAGGAGCCTCTGCACCTCGCCATCGGCGAGGAAGGCCGATCGCGCCGCCAGGGCTTCGAGCCCGACGGGGTTCACGTGGTGAGCGGCGATGAGGCGGGCGTGGGCGAGGCCCGTCCGGGGATTCTCCAGGATCCGGCGAATCACGGCGGGGACCGGGTCGAAGCACAGCGCCGACAGGTCGGGATCCTCGGCAACCGCTGCCAGGAGGGCGCGCTCGCCGTCCGGCCGCTGGTGAAAGCGCCTCTCGAAGAGCTGCCGGTGGGTGGCCGCAGGCGGCTCAGCGGCCGGCTCTTCGGGATCCGCGGGAGGGCCGCCTCGCGCTCCGGCGAATGGAGGCCCCGCGTTGGGCGGCTCGATCGCGCCTTCATGCAGGAGCCGGTCGAGGGTCGCCTGCACCTCTTCGGGGGCGAGGCCGGTCAGCTGGGCGAGCTGGTCGACATCGGTGGCTCCGTCGATGCGGGAGAGCACGAAGCCCTCCCGGGCGCCCAGAGTGAGCCCGAGAACCCGCGCGGCCGGTGAGGGACGCGGAACCCACGGGCGAGCCATGGGCTACAGGGCTCCCGCCAACAGGACCTGGCCGAACGCGTGCGCCTTGCGGCGGCGCTGCTCGGCCTCGACGGCCTCCCTCATGCCCAAGGGGAACCCGTGCGTCGCCCGCGCCAGGCCCCGGATCTCCCCTTCTCCCCAGCCGAAACCGTGGCGCCGCGAGCACTCCCGGAAGTAATCGAGGGTCGCAGCCGGGCTCAGGTGGGCGAGGCGCAAGGGCGCCCGAGCCCAGAGCGACCGGCAAAGCTCCGCCTGCGCCGGCTCGGGAAGAAAGCCTTCCACGATCGCCACGACCGGGAACCTCTCCCGGAGGCGTCGGACGACGTCGATCCTCGGCGCCGACAGCCGCGCGACGTTGTCGAGCACCACGACGTGCCGGCGCCGGCTCTCGGTCGGCCGGTTCAGCACGCGAAACCGCGTCCACTTCGCGGGCCTCACCTCGCCGCGCAGACCGGCGCAGGCCCGGGGATGGATCGCCGCGAAGAGGTCTCGCCAGACCTCTCCGGGGGGCCGGTCGAAGTCCACGTGCACGAAGGCCCATTCGCGGGCCATCTCGCGAGCGACGCAACGCGCGAGCGAGGTGCGCCCGATGCCGAAGGGGCCGGCGAGAACGACGCTTCGCCCAGCTTCCAGCTCCCTGCGGAGGTACGTCGCCTCTTTCTGCCTGCCGACGAAGGGGAGGACGGTCACGGCCGACTCCCCCACGCCCTGGCCAGGTCGACGATCTCCTTGGCCGATCCCACGTCGCCACCTTCGAACAGTACCCGGAGCTCCTGAGGCGCCTGCCTGTCGCCCGCGCGCACGCGCACCACCCCCAGGCCGTCGAGGTTCCCGATCGCGGCTCCCCTGACGCGCTCGGGCCGGACCACGGTGACGTCGACCCCGAAGCTGAGACTGTCAGGTTTCGGGCGCGGCTCGCTCTCCGCCCACAGGAGGCCCCGCGAGGTCGCCACCAGGAGGCCCGGGGCGCTCGCGCAGACCGCCCGCCGGCGCCGCCACCCTTCTCCGGCAAGCCACCGCTCGGGAGTGCGCAGGAGCGCCAGCGGTCTCTCTGTCTCTTCGACGAGCGGCTCCATCTCCCGCCTGAGGAACACGGGTACGTCCCTCCACACCTCGGGCCAGCCGAGACGGGCCGGGCCCGGGGTGGGCTCGCCTCGGCCGAGCAGGCGGTAGGCTCGGACGACGGCACGGAAGTGGTCGATGCCCTGGCCGCGGAAGAGAACGGGACAGGAGGCCACTCCCCTCGGCCCGTAGAAGCGGACGACGAACCACCCCAGGGCGAGGGCGCAGCCGATCTCGACGGAGGAGACGGCGCCGAGCGGGATTCTTCGAACCGACCGTCGCGGCTCGTCGTCGTGGGGGTCACGCGAGACCAATAACGCCCCCGCCGTGATGCCGACGGCGTGCGAGCCGGGCGACCCTCCCACATGGAAGGGGCCGTCACTCGCGTCGAAGACCGGCGAGTAGAGGAGGTACTGCAGACGCTCGCCCCGGTC
>Ga0335084_10007855_pt1 | contig 10608 bp, 11 predicted proteins | sample Lox_Sample_44_FD_206721 | JGI IMG/M metagenome (GOLD analysis project Ga0335084, IMG submission 206721) | Soil microbial communities from Loxahatchee National Wildlife Refuge, Florida, United States - Lox_Sample_4.4 | ecosystem: Environmental > Terrestrial > Soil > Wetlands | place: USA...
GCCGTGCCCGAAGTGCAACCACTTCCAGATATTGGTGTTCAGCGACGGCACTGAGGGTGGGCTGGTGTGGCCGGAAGGCGAGCCGGAGAAGGCCGCTTACTGCTGCGAGAATTGCCGGGAACTCATCCCGCACAACCAGAAGTCGTGGATGGTGGAGCGCGGAGAATACCGTCCGCAAAATCCCGGCTCGCCGATCCCCGGCTTCCGGGTGTCGCAGTTGATCTCGCCGAAACGCTCCTGGGGAACGATTGCCGCGGAGTTCCTGGTCGCCAAGGAATCGACAGAAACGCTCAAGGCATTCCTGAACACGGTGCTGGCCGAACTCTGGATGGAGCGCGGGTCGGCGCCCGACTGGGAGAAGGTTTATCTGCGGCGCGAGGATTATGAGCTCGGAATCGTGCCGGCGAACGGACTTTTGCTCGTCGCTGGCGTTGACGTGCAAGACGACCGGCTCGAGGTCGAGATCAAGGCATACGGGCGGGGCAAGGAGTCCTGGTCGGTTGATTACCGGGTCATCCAGGTGCCCGATCAGGCCGGGCAACCGCTCAGAACGTCTTCCCCGGAAGTCTGGGATGAGTTGGAAACGTTGCTGGCGACCGACTGGCCGCGTGAGTCGGGCGGCGTCATGCCCATCATGGCGATGACCATCGACTCGGGTTTTCGGCCGCAGATGGTATACGAGTTTGCCGCGCGCCACCCGCAACCGGCGCACGGGCCGGCGGGCGACGTGATCGCCGCGCCGCGCACCGTGGTGGCTACCAAGGGCAAGCCCGACTTTCTGAAACTGATCGCATCGGTGTCGCCGACGGATGCTTCGCGTCGGCGGCAAAACGTCCGGATCTGGCACATCGGCACACACTGGGCGAAACAGGAGTTTTACGACTGGCTGCGGATCGTGCTGCCCGACGATGGAACGTACCCGCCCGGGTACCAGCACTACGCTTACAAGGACCAGGACTTCTATCGCGGGCTCTGCTCGGAGTCGCGGATCATCCGGTCTAGCGGCAAGGTTGAGTGGATACCGGACAAGTCGGTCAGGAACGAACCACTCGACCTGGCCGTACTCTGCCGCGCGGCCGCGGCGGTCTGCGGAATCGATCGGTTCACAGATGAGGATTGGGCGGCACTGGAAGGAACCGCTCCGGAACCCGCGCCTGCCGCGCGCCGCGAAAACTACTTTGGGGACCGCGCGGACGAGTGGTTTGGGAACAAGGACTGGTTCAAATGATCCAACTGTCCGAACTCTTAGCGATGCGTGACGCGCTGGACCGGGCGATCTTTGCCGGCGTGCGACGTGTGCAGATGCCCGACCGCGCGGTCGACTACGCCAGCGTGGATGAGATGCGTAAGGCGCGCGCCGACCTGGATGCGCGAATCAATGCGGCGACCAATGCCGTTTCACCGCCCTTCACGTTGGCGACGCACAGCAGGGACTGATGAACGCCCTCGATAAATTGATCGGCTACTTCTCGCCCGAGCGGGCATATCGGCGCGCGCGGTTTCGTGCTGCGACGGAGACTTTCGCGTATGACGGCGCCAAGTCTGGGCGTCGCACGGACGGCTGGGTGGCCGCGGGAGGCGATGCGAATTCCGAGATTGGTGCCTCGCTGATCAGCTTGCGGAACCGATCGCGCGATCTGCTGCGCAATAACCCGTACGCCAGCAAGGCCATCGCCGAACTGGTCGGGAACACCGTGGGAACCGGGATCGTGCCGCAGGCTAAGACGGGAACTCCCGATCTCGACAAGATCATCGACAACGAGTGGCAATACTTCGCCGAGAACTGCGATCCGGGCGGGCAGTTGGATTTCTATGGAATGCAGGCGCTCATCGTGCGAACGACCGCGGAGAGCGGTGACGGCATCGTCCGGTTCCGGCCGCGGTTGCCGCAGGATAACTTCCGGGTGCCACTCCAGTTGCAGGTGCTGGAGGGGGACTTTCTGGATATCTCCAAAACGATGGGCGTCGCCACCGGGAACGTCGTGCAGGGTGTCCAATTCAACCTCTACGGACAGCGCGAGTACTACTGGCTTTATAACTATCACCCAGGTAGCGTCTACATGCTGAGTCCGCGCGGCGGAATTCTGAGCCAGCCGGTGCCTGCGGCACAAGTGATGCACACGTACTGCATCCTGCGGCCTTGCCAAGTGCGCGGCGTGCCATGGCTGGCTCCGGTGATGCTGGCCCTGCGTGATCTCGACGACTACCGCGACGCGGAGCGCATGCGGAAGAAGACGGAGGCATGCCTAGCGGGCATCGTCACGCGGCCAGAGGGTGCGGGCGGTCTGCCTATCGGCGCGAAGTCCACGGACCCGAAAACTGGGAACGCGCTGGAGCGGATGTACCCCGGCATGATCGAGTATTTGAAGCCAGGCGAGGACATCAAATTCAACGCGCCGTCGCCCGCGGGCGGCTACCGCGACTATTTAATGACCGAGCTTCAGGGGATCGGCGCCGGCATCGATGTTCCCTATGAGTTGTTGTCTGGCGATTTGTCGAACGTCAACTATTCCTCTTATCGCGCGGGCATGCTGGGTTTCCGCAACGCCATCGAGGCGTTCCGCTGGTTGACGCTGATCCCGATGTACTGCCGCCCGACGTGGCGCAGGTTCATCGACACGCTCGTGTTCATCGGAAAGATTCCCGAAGCGAACTACGGCGTGCAATGGACGGCACCCAAGTTCGAATCTGTCGATCCGCTGAAGGATGCCATGGCCGAGTTGAAGCGCATCCGCACCGGCACGTTGACATTGTCCGAGGCGATCGCGCAGAACGGCTACGACCCCGAGAAGCAGTTGCAGGAAATCAGGCGGATGAATGATCTGCTCGACGAGTTGAAGATCATCCTGGACTGCGATCCACGCAAGGTGAACGACAAGGGCGTGGAGCAGTCGACGGTCGGCAGCGAGCCAATACCGCAGCCGTCCTCAAAGCAGACCGGCACCGTGAAGCACGCCGCCCGGCAGTGGGATTCGCCCACGCGAAGCTACGCCTCGTAAATCCAGAGGTACAGGAAGGAGTTCTTTATGCCCGAAGAAATCGCGGGGACAGCGCCGGAGACTGCGCAGGCGGAGATCGTCGCTGCCGCAGCTGAGCGCGACACCCCGCAGGAAGCCCCTGAATTCCAGGTTGAGCGCTTCACGGTCGCGGCGACTTTCGCCCCGCCGTCCGCCAACGACGACTCTCGAACTATCGACGCGGTTTGGTACACGGGGGCCAAAGTGCCCCGGTTCGACTGGCGCACTGGCGAGGAATACGATCTCATCCTTGACATGAAAGGCTGCCGCCTGGATCGCCTGAACAACGGCGGTCCGGTTCTGGACTCGCACAGCGCCTACGGGGTGGAGAGTCAGCTTGGCGTAGTGCGCAAAGCATGGGCGCAGAAATCCACCGGCATGGCGACGCTCCAGTTCAGCAAACGGGAGGCCGTGACGCCGATCTGGAACGACGTCAAGGGCGGCATCATTCAGAACCTCAGTCCCGGAATGTGGATCTACAAGAAGGTCGACACCACGCCGAAGGGCCAGGAACGCAAGGAATTCACGGCGACCGATTGGGAGCCGTTCGAGATCTCCCTTTTGTCGGTGCCCGCCGACGCGGCCACCAATTTCATGTCGGCGGCGGGAACGCCGCCGGCGCCACCGAGTGTAGTTGAAACCGAACGGGCATCTGCCCACACAGAGGAGAAACCTGACATGGAAACGACCACGCAGGATCCGGGCGTTGAGGCCCGTCAGAACGAAGAAGCCCTCGCCGCGGCGCGCGACGAGGCGGTAAAGGCAGAGCGGTTGCGCGCGAACGCCATTCGCGCGATGGCCACCGGCCCTTTCAAAGTGGAGGACACCTTTCTCGCCGCACTGATTGACGAGGGAGTGTCCATCGAAACGGCCCGCGAGCGCATCATGAACAAGCTCGATGCCGAGTACCGAAGGAACCCAACCGTTGGAATCAACCCGCCTGCCACGTTCGGTGGCAGAGACGAAGTGGACAAGCGGCGGGAGGGGATGGAGGCCGCACTGTTCCTGCGGGGCAACCCTCGCGCGTCTGCCGACATGATCGAAAAGGGCCGTGACTTTGCCGGGCTCACGCTGGTGGATATGGCGCGCGAATGCCTGAATGCCGCCGGCGTGAAGACGCGCGGGATGGAGCGGCATGAGATCGCGCGCGTCGCGCTCCAGGGTCGCAATGGGGCGGCCGAGTACTTCGCTGGTGCCATGACCACCAGCGACTTCCCGAATATCCTGGCGAACGTTGCGAATAAGACGTTGCGCCAGGCCTATGAGGCGGCGCCCCGCACGTTCGTGCCGTTTTGCCGGCAGGTCACCGCAGCCGACTTCAAGCCGGTGAATCGTGTTCAGTTGAGCGACATCGCCGCGTTGCAGAAGACCAGCGAGAACGGAGAATTCGTTCGCATCTACCTGGGCGACTCGAAGGAATCTTACGCGCTCAGCACCTGGGGCGGCATCGTACCGATCACCCGAAAGGTAGTCCTCAACGACGACCTCCAAGCGTTGACGCGGATTCCGGCCGGTTTGGGCATCGCGGCGGCGACGCTCGAAAGCGATACCGTATGGGCCGTGATTACGGCGAACGCGAACATGGCCGACGGCGTGCCGCTCTTCCATGCGACCCACAAGAATCTGACGGCTACCAACGCTCTGGCGGCCGTGGCCAACATCACGGCGGCACGGAAGGCGATGCGCAAACAGACTGCGCCCAAGGGCACGATTCTGAACCTGATTCCCAAGTTCCTGATCATCCCCGCGGCGCTCGAAGGGATTGCGGTCCAGATCACGAATCCCATCAATCTGGCGGCAACCGCATCATCCGCCGATGTGCCCGCCTTCGTGCGCGCCATGGTGCCGATCGTCGAACCGCGCTTGGACGCGGTGGCCAGCGTCGGCGATACCAACTGGTACACGGCGGCCGACCCGAGTTCGATTGACACGATCGAGTACTGCTATCTCGAAGGGGCGCAGGGGGTGAACATCGAGACCCGGCAGGGCTTCGAGGTGGACGGCGTCGAGATCAAGGCCCGCCTGGATTTCGCTGCCGCGGCGATCGACTTCCGTGGTCTGCAGAAGAACACCGCGGCGTAGGGCGGTGAGTCAGCATTCCGAAACAGAGAGGAGAAGAGAGTCATGATTAATTTCGTAAAGAGCGGTGATAATCTCACCCTTGTCGCGCCCTACGACGTGCAGTCCGGTGGCGGCTTCAAGGTGGGCAACCTCTTCGGCGTGGCCGCCAACGACGCGCTCTCGGGCGCCAACGTCGAGTGCGAAGTCGAGGGCGTCTACGACCTTGCCAAAGACGCGAGCACCTTTGCTCAGGGCGATCTGGCCTACTGGGACGACACCGCGAAGAAGGTGACGTCCACAGTCGGCAGCAACCTGCTGATCGGCGCGGTCGAGGTGGCTGCAGCGACCGGCGCCGCCGTTGTGCGGGTCAACCTGTTCGGCGTGCCCGGCTTCTCGGGGCAGGCGCACGGCCTCAAGGTGGCGTACGCCAAGTACGACTTCAGCGTCGATGGCGGCGCGTCCTGCACACCGGCAGTGAGCGATACCATTCCGATCGACGCTGTCGTGTTCGGGGGCGTCGTCGTCTCGACCACCGCTGTTGCGGCGGTTGGATTGGCCACGGTCTCGATTGGAACGGTTGCCGGTTCCGGAGCCGCGAGCATCCTGGCCGCCACTGCCAAGGCATCGCTCGGGACGAACGCCGTCGTGGTGCCCACCGCCGTGGCCACACCGTTCAAGATGACCGCGGCGGGCAAGATCAACGTCACGATCGCCACCGGCCCGCTGACCGCTGGCGTCATCGAAGTCTGGGCCCTCTACACCACGGCTGCGGCGTAGCCTTATGTCGGCGTGGTCGCAGCAGTCCGGCTTGGCGAACGCGGCGATCCTGGCCGCGTTCGGCCAGCCGGTCTCATACCAGCAAGGTGCTGCCGATCCGTTCACGGTAATCGGCATCCTGGACAGGAGGACCGACGAGCAACGCCAGGCGGACGCTGTTTACGCGCGCTTGTTCGTGGCACTGTCTGCTTTTCAAGTGCCGCCTGAACAGGGCGATGAAATCACCATCGACGGCACTGTTCACACGGTGTTCGACGTTCTGAACGATTCCGCCGGCGGTTGCTGGCTGTCGATGCGAGAGAAGGTCTGATGCCCTCCGTACGGGTGTTCTACAAGAAGCAGGTCCGCATCGACCAGATGAACTTCCGCCAACAGTCGATGTTCAAAATCGGGACGGTTGGCGTCGCCGCCGTCAAGAACCGTCTGGCGGCGGCGCAGGGTCCGACCGACTCCGCTGCGAAGCCGCTCACCAAACGCTATGCGATCCGGAAGACGAAACTCGGCCGGGGCAACCGCCGCGATTTGATGTTGACCGGTGACATGCTTCGCAACTTCCAGGTACGCACGGTTTCGGACAACAGGGCTAAGGCGAGCAACTCCACGCGGAAGGACCGCCTGAAGGCGTGGATCAACCAGAAGATCGAGCCGTGGATCGTATTTTCACCGAAAAACAGGGCAGCCGTTTTAGAGGCTACGCGGCGCGTGCTCGCTGAAATGAAGCCTCGTTTGCTTCTGGAACGCACCCTCGGAGGCAAGCAGCGATGATCAATCCTGCGGAACTGGTCGACAACTTCGTTGCGATGCTCCGCGACATTCCGGATCTGGTTGCGGAGATGAGCGGGGATGACGGGCGCATCTTCGCCTACCACGACCAGTACCCAAAGCGTTCGAGCCTGGCGCATGCCATCCATCAGATGCCGGCGCCATCTATCATGGCGGTCTGGCAGGGGACGCAGCCGGGCGCGTTCGGCGGCATGGACGTGTGGAAGCATCAGGTGACGCTGTTTCTGCGAGCTGGCGAGAGCTTTGATGGCGATTCGCCCACGGCGTATTACCGGCTGTTTCGATTGATCACGAAGGGCGTGCCTGGTTCGGCCGGCGTGCCGATGCTCAATGTGACCGTGCATCCCTCCTGCTATGCCATGGACCTGCCCTTGATCCAGCGGCAGACCGATGCCGAAGGTCTCGACTACTTCGAAGTGCCAGTGACGTTTACGGAGATTGGCGATGAATGATCCCAATAAGGTCTGGCTCCTGCCCCCATTCGGACAGGGCGAGCCGAAAGCGTTTGAAGCAAAGCCGGAGATCCTTGTTCCGGCCATGGTCGCCGGCTGGACGCAGTGTGACCCTCCGGCTTCCGAGGAGGTGAAGACCGATGTCCACGACTAGACTCCAGGAACTCCTGATTGGATTTGGCAAGGGTAAACAGACCGATATCGCGACGGCCAACCTGGTCGCGAACATCTGGCAGTTGAAGAAGCTCAATGCCCAGCTCGCCAATCCGAAACTCAACACCGAAAACGACGCTGATGAATACGGGAAGGGGCACGAGTTTGCAACCCAGACGTTCAAGACCTCCTGGGACGTCAGCGGTACGCTCGAAAAGTACCTGAGTGCGGAGGTCAGTGCGTGGGCGATGGCGTTCGGCTTGGGCAAGGTCGTGAAGTCGGGTACGACTCCGAACTTCACTTACACATGCACACCGCTGTTCCCCGCTAACGGCGATGCGTCTGAGCTGCCCTACTTCTCTTTCGTCGAGCAGATCCGGCCCGGCGCTGGTGTCGTGCTCGATCGCATGGCCGTTGGCTGCGCGGTCGAGGGATGGACCATCACCGTCGGATCCGGGCCCGGCCGCGCTAACAGCAAGATCACGGTCGAGTTCGTCGGTTCCGGAAAGCTCACGGATCCTTCTGGGATCACGCTTCCAGCAGCCACGCTCGAAAAGCTCCTGCCCTCTGCTGCGCTTGCCCTCAGTATCAACGGGACGGACTACGTCACCAACAAGAACGTGGTCTCCGTGGAGACGTCATGGAAGAACAACATCCGTCTCGACGCCGGCTTCTTCCCTGGGTCGGGTTTCCAGACGCCGGGTGACGCGACGACCGGCGCGATCCGTGGCCGCCTCGAGTTCGGCAACAGGCAAGGCGCGCTTAAGTTTACGGCGCGATTCGACAACACGTCGACCGAACTGACGAAGCTCAAGGCCCAGACGACCGGTACCGCCACCATCACGCTCACCTTCGACGCCAACAACTCGCTGGCGATCACGTGGCAGAAGGTGTCCTTCGCCACCGCCGAACTCGGGGAGACCGATCAGATCGTGACAGTGGCGGTGGAAGCGACGCCGATGTACGACTCCACGAATGGAATCGTCTCCGCCGTGGCCAAATGCGGCGTCGACGGCATCTGCCAATAGAAAGGACCATCCATGGATACACCCGTATTTGATGCGAGCCGGCCGCTCGCCATGAATCTGCGCACGCCGGATGGCGTGAAGACCATCCGTGTCCGCTTTCCTTCCGACGACGAATGGATCGAAAGGCAGCGCCGCCGCAAGGTGCTGGTCAAACAACTGGGGCGCGGTGCCTCGGAGACCACCGTCGTAAACCGTGAGGACGCCGACGCCGCGCTTCTGGCGAAGATCCGGACGGAACAGGATGGTCCGGAGGTCGATGCCTTCGAAGCATCGAAGCTCGTCGAGGAGCTGGCCACGTGCGACGTTGACGATGTAGTGCCGGAAGGCGGCGGATTCCGGGTGACGATGCGCGTACTCGGCGGCACGACTGCCCACCTGATGAAGATGCCATCCGCCAAGGACACCTTCGAATATCGGCGTGGGTTCGTGCGTGCCATCGATCTGCCGTTTGGCCGTCAGGAAATCACCGTCAACATCGGGCCGGTTGCGGCACTCTACAAAAAGCTCGCCGACGCCACCGAGGGCTACGCCGGCGACGTAGTCCCCATCATTCACCAAGCCGTGGCTGTACGCGCCGCAATCGACGCGCTCGACATGGCGTTTGCGGAGGACCGCGGCGCAAATTTTCCTCCGGTGACTCCGGCGGCCCAATAGGCGATTGGCCCGACAACCCATCCTTCCGTTTCCTGGTGCATTGGGCGATGCGCCGGGAAGAGCTCTGCGATCCGCGCCTGTGTCCGGACTCGCCGGAGGATGGCGGCCGGTGTGACCACTGCCCGCTTAACCACCTGGATATCGCGCAGTCATCCGAACGGGGCATCGTGATCCGCTGCGCGCTCGACCTGATGAACGCGATGAAACTCGGCGTGCGGGTTTCCCTCAGTGAGATTCGAGCCGATGAATTTCAGGCAATGCTGATCATCGCGGAGGAACGGGACCTGCTGGAGCGCGAGAGACTCCCCGGCAATGGCCGATAGCAACAAGCTTGAGCTCGTCGTCGAAGTCGATGTCAATAAGGCGAACGCTTCGATCAAAAGCATCAACTCCGGGCTGTCCAGCATGGAGGATGCCGCCAGGCGCGCAGGAAGTGGTGCGGCCAGCGGCATCGACGGCTTCACGGTCAGCATGGTCAAGGGTGTCGCGGCCGGTGAGCTCCTGGTCGAGGCGATTAAGAAGGTCATCGAATTCACCAAGGAATGGACTCTCGACGCGGCGCGATCGGCAGCCGAACTGGAGCGTCAGGTTGCAGTCACAAACGCGGCGGGGAAGGCCTTTGGGATTACGAACGAGCGCGCGCAGGAGGCGGTGGAAACGTTCAAGGCGGTCGGCTACACGGCGTCTGAATCCGAAGGCGTCATCCGGAAGCTGATCGTTTCGCAGTTGGGCCTTGCGAAGACCGAGGGCCTTGCGAAGTTGGCGAAGGACGCCGCCGCGTTCAGCACCACCGGGGTGAAAGCCGCCGACGCAGCGGAGATGTTGCTGCGAGCGGTCGAGACAGGCCAAAGCCGCGGGCTCCGCGAACTGAACATCTATGTCGATTTGAACGAGGCGACGGAGCACGCGGTATTGCTCGCGCAGTTGCGCGGGAAGACGCTGGACGAAAACCAGATCAAGCAGGTCCGGTGGAACGCAGTTGTTGAAGCCGCAGTGGGACTGCAAGGCGCCGCCGCTTCCCAATCAGACAGCCTCGCTGCGGCGGAAAAGGCTTTGGGCCGCGAGATCGAGGAGTTGAAGGAGGAGATCGGAAAACCATTTGTGCAGTGGTTGAAGGACGTTGTCCACAATCTCGGCGAGGGTGTGAAGTGGCTCATCAAACACAAGGACGCGGTGATCTTATTTGCCGAAGGCGTGGGTGTCGCCGCGGGGCTCCTCGCCACTTACAAAATCGCCGAGATGATCGCGGGCATCACGCTGTCCGTCGAGGCACTGACGGCCGCACTCGCGCTGAATCCCTGGGCTTTGCTCATCACCGGAATTGTGGCAGGCGGCGCGATCATCTACAAAACATGGAAGGACACTCAGGAGCAACTGGATCGCGGCTACGAGGATCTGCGCCGGAAGGGATTCCAGAAGCAGATGTTCGAGGGCAAGCTCACGCCTGACGACGTCAAGCGGATGGGCAACTATAGCGACAACGACATTAAGGAGATCATCTCCGGAAAGCGGTTGCTTCCCGGTGAGACGTGGGGCGACTTCTCCGATCTCGGTCTTCCCAAGCTCGTGAAGGGGAAGAATGGCATCTACACCTGGGAATCCCCTGACGAGAAGAAGAAGCCAAAGGAGCCAACGAACGAGGAATTGAAGCGCCAGTTGGAGGATCGCAAGCAGATTCTCGAA
>Ga0335084_10007856_pt1 | contig 10608 bp, 11 predicted proteins | sample Lox_Sample_44_FD_206721 | JGI IMG/M metagenome (GOLD analysis project Ga0335084, IMG submission 206721) | Soil microbial communities from Loxahatchee National Wildlife Refuge, Florida, United States - Lox_Sample_4.4 | ecosystem: Environmental > Terrestrial > Soil > Wetlands | place: USA...
CGGCTTCTCGATGTCGACGCCGGAGAGCGCCGTCGCAAAGCGGTTGGAATAGCTTTCGCGCCGAATTTCGCCGTCAGTGATGATGTCGATGCCGGCGCGTTCCTGGTCGCGGATCGCGACCAGGGTTGCGTCGTCCTGAGCCTGCTCGAGATAGGTCTGGGGCACGCGCCAGATCTCGTAGGCGCGCACGCGTGGCGGCAGGCGGCCCTTGAGGTTCGTGCGGTCGATCAGCCAGTCCGGCTGCGGATAGCTGCCGACCACCGTCGTCGGAAGAATGTCGTCCATCGCTCCCTCCCGCCGTCTTTTGCCTGACGTTAGCGCAAAAGAAAAAAGCGCGGGAGATGTCTCCCGCGCTTTTCGTCGAAGGGCTGGTGGGACGCCGGTTACGCCCCCATGGCCTTCTTGAGGTTCTCGTCGATCTTGTCGAGGAACTGGGTCGTGGTCAGCCAGTTCTGGTCCGGCGACACGAGAGCCGCGAGGTCCTTCGTCATGAAGCCGCTCTCGACCGTCGACACGCAGACCTTCTCCAAAGTCTGCGCGAACTTCGAGACCTCGGGCGTGCTGTCGAAGCGACCGCGATAGTCGAGGCCGCGCGTCCAGGCGAAGATCGACGCGATGGGATTGGTCGACGTCTGTTTGCCCTTCTGGTGCTCGCGATAGTGGCGCGTGACGGTGCCGTGCGCCGCCTCGGCCTCGATCGTCTGGCCGTCCGGCGTCATCAGCACCGAGGTCATCAGGCCGAGCGAGCCGTAGCCCTGCGCGACCACGTCGCTCTGCACGTCGCCGTCGTAGTTCTTGCAGGCCCAGAGGAAGTTGCCGCTCCACTTCAGCGCCGCGGCGACCATGTCGTCGATCAGGCGATGCTCGTAGGTGAGCTTCTTCTCCTTGAACTTGTCGGCGAACTCCGTCTCGAAGACTTCCTGGAAGATGTCCTTGAAGCGGCCGTCGTAGACCTTGAGGATGGTGTTCTTCGTCGACAGATAGACCGGGTAGCCGCGCATGTAGCCGTAGTTGAAGCAGGCGCGGGCAAATCCACGGATCGAATCGTCGACGTTGTACATCGCCATCGCGACGCCGGAGCTCGGGAAGTCGAACACGACGTGGCGGATGTTGGTCTGGCCGTCGGTGCCGGTGAAGGTGATCGACAGCTTGCCGGCGCCCGGCACCTTGAAGTCGGTCGCACGGTACTGGTCGCCGTAGGAATGGCGGGCGACGACGATTGGCGCGGTCCAGCCGGGCACCAAGCGCGGCACGTTCTTGCAGATGATCGGCTCGCGGAAAATCGTGCCGTCGAGGATGTTGCGGATCGTGCCGTTCGGCGAACGGTACATCTCCTTGAGATTGAACTCCTTCACCCGCGCCTCATCGGGGGTGATGGTGGCGCATTTGACGCCGACGCGGAACTTCTTGATCGCATTGGCCGCGTCGACGGTGATCTGGTCCCGCGTGCGGTCGCGCGTCTCCATGCCCAGGTCGTAGTATTTCAGGTCGATGTCGAGGTAAGGCAGGATGAGCCGCTCCCGGATCATCTTCCAGATGATGCGGGTCATCTCGTCCCCGTCGAGCTCGACGACCGGATTGGCGACCTTGATCTTCTTCATATTCGTGAGGACCTCAGGAAAGTAGGGATCCCGCGAATGCGGGAACGGCGGGTGTTTTAGCGCCAAACCGCGCTTTTGTCATGGCCTCTGGGCGGTCGATCAGAACCGCTTGGCGCGTGGTGCTATCCGCGGCCGGTGGGCCCGGTGGAGGGCCGGCAGGACGGCATCAATGCTCGAAACCACGCCAAACAGGCGCCGGAAACCGGCGCGGGCATAGCCTTGCCGGATGATGCGCTCGATCAGCGTCACCAGCGGCCGCCAGTACCCGTCGAGGTCGACGATGACGATCGGCTTGTCGTGCAGGCGGAGCTGGCGCCAGGTCACGATCTCGAAGAACTCGTCGAGCGTGCCGGGTCCGCCGGGCAGGATGACGAAGGCGTCGGCGCGCCGGAACATGGCCGCCTTGCGCTGGTGCATGCTCTTGGTGACGACGAGATGGGTGACCCGCGCATGGCCGACCTCGGCCCGGATCAGGTGCTCGGGAATGACGCCCGTGACCTTGCCGCCGGCGCTGAGCGCGCCGTCGGCGATCCGGCCCATCAGGCCGACCCGGCCGCCGCCGAAGACCAGCCCGACCCCGGCCTTCGCGAGCTCCCGGCCGAAGTCAAAGGCCGCATCGAGGTGGCGGCGGGGCGCACGGTTGGACGAGCCACAATAGACGCAGATCGATCTTAATCTTAAAGGGGCGCGGGCGGCCATTTGACGGCGAGGTCGCAGTTTCGTGAACGAAAGGCGGGAATAGACGGCGTGTGCGAATCGATAGAGGGTCCGTAGAATAACGTCTTGGGAATAAAACGCGATGGCCGGTGTTTTTTGCTCGCACGGGTGTCCCGTGCCTCTCTTTGGGTCCAAGTGCAATAAGGAGCAAAGGCATGATCAGAGGATGGCGTCTGGGGGCGGCAGCCGCGGGGGTAGCCGTGCTGGCCGGGATCGTAGTCGTGGCGCAGGCGCAGGTGGCGCCGCCGCAAATCAAGCAGCGCCAGGAGGCCATGAAGGCCAATGGTGCCGCCGCGAAGACGATCGGCGACATGATGAAGGGCGAGAAGCCCTGGGATCAGGCAGCGGCCCATCAGGCTGCGGTGACCATCAACAGCAACGCCAAGGCGCTTCCGGGCCTGTTCCCGTCGGGCAGCGGCGCGGAAAGCGGCGTCAAGACGGCGGCTTTGCCGGCGATCTGGAGCAAGATGGACGACTTCAAGGCCAAGGCGAAGGCGAACGAGGACGAGTCCGCCAAGCTGGTGGCGGCCAACGACGAGACGTCGTTCAAGGCGCAATTCCCGAACGTCGGCAAGACGTGCGGCGGCTGCCACGAAAGCTATCGCGCCAAGCCGCAGCAGTAATCTCCGGGACGACCGTGCCGGCGCACGGCCGTACATGGATCAGAACGGCGGCAGTTACTGCCGCCGTTCTTTTTTTTCTCGCAGCGAACGTTGGCGCGACGTACGCGCAGGACGCCGCTAGTCCCGCCACCCGCGGCCAATACATTTTCAATCTCGCCGGCTGCAAGAGCTGCCACACCGATGAGAAGAACAACGGCCCGTTCCTCGCCGGCGGCGTGCCGCTGAAGACGCCCTTCGGAACCTTCTACGGTCCGAACATCACGCCCGATCCGACCTACGGCCTTGGCGGCTGGAGCGAGAGCGACTTCATCCGTGCGTTAAGAGAAGGGCGCGGGCGCGACGGCGCGCATCTGTTCCCGGTCTTTCCCTTCACGTCGTTCACCCGGATGACGGATGACGATGCCAAAGATCTGTGGGCGTACCTCAAGACGGTGCCGCCAGTCGCCACGCCGAACAAGCCGCATGACGTGAGCTTCCCGTTCAATGTCCGACTCGGACAGATGGTGTGGAAGTGGCTATTCTTCACGCCTGGGCGGTTCGCGCCAGATCCGGCCAAGTCACCCGAGATCAATCGCGGCGGCTACATCGTGCAGGCGCTCGGTCATTGCGGAGAATGCCACACCCAGCGCAACCTTCTTGGCGGTGTCGACACGGCAAAAGCGCTGGCGGGTAACACGCGTGGGCCCGATAAGGACGTCGTTCCGAATATTACGCCCGATGCCGAGACCGGGATCGGCAAGTGGAGCAACGGCGATCTTGCGAGTCTGCTCTCGGACGGGATGACACCGGACGGTGACTTCGTCGGCGGCTCGATGGGCGAAGTGGTGCGTAACACCACGAGCAAGCTCTCCGCCGCCGATGCACGCGCCGTGATCGCATACTTGCGAGCCCTGCCGCCGGTGCGCAACAAGGTGGAAGAGAAGAAGGCCGAATAGCACCGCGGTATTGTGTTCCCGAGCCGGACGAAGGGGTTGGCGGGCCAGGGTAACTGGACTATCCTCCCGGCCCGTCAGGCGTGAGTCGCTCGACCGCGCCCCAGAGCTGTGCTCAAACGCGCTCGTGGTCACCGAATGCTCAATCGCAACGTCATCATTGGTCTCGTCGGCGCCGGGCTGCTCGCCATCGGTGCGGTGTTCGCCTGGGTGGCGCTGCAGCAGCAGGATCGCGACGACCGCGCGGTGGCCGCGAAACCGCCGGCGGCGGTCCCGGCGCCCGCACAATCGCGGCAGACCGAGACTGGCGACATCGTGCAGCCGACCTTCGATGTCGTGCGCGTCAATCCCGCGGGCGACGCCGTGCTCGCCGGTCGGGCGGCGCCGAATGCGAAGGTCCGAATTCTCGACGGCGAGCGCGAGATCGGCTCGGTCACGGCCGATGCGCGCGGCGAGTGGGTCTTCGTTCCGACCGATCCGCTGCCGCCGGGTTCGCGCGAACTGAGCCTGTCCGCGCGCGTCGGCGATCAAGATATCCGCTCGGACCAGGTGGTCGTGCTCGCGGTTCCCGAGCGCGGCAAGGACCTCGCGGGTGCCGCGACGGGCGATGCGGCGCAGCCGCTCGTCGTTACGACCTCGCGGTCAGGTCAGGGCGTGAGCCGGGTGCTGCAAGGGCCCGGCCGCGGCGGAAACGGCGCAGCGCTGTCGCTCGACGTCGTCGGCGTCGACGCCAGCGGCGCGCTATCGATGAGCGGCCGGGCGCCGCCCAACACGGCGGTACAGCTGTACATGGACAACAAGCTGCTCGGCCGCGCCGTGGCCGGTGCCGACGGGCGCTGGCAGTTGACTCCAGCGGAGCGAGCACCGCTCGGGTCGGCGACATTGCGCCTCGATCAGTTGGGCGAAAACGGCCAAGTGGTGACGCGTATGGAGCTGCCATTCACGCGCGGCGAAGAGGTTGCCGACGCGGACGGCGCGCATGCCAGCCAGGTGACGGTCAAGTCGGGAGATTCGCTGTGGCGCATCGCGCGGCGGATTCACGGTCGCGGCATGGCGTATTTGACGATCTACCAGGCGAACAAAGACCAGATCCGCGACCCGGACTTGATCTATCCGGGCCAGGTCTTCCACGTCACGCGCATCAACTGACCGAGGTCGGCCGCTGCGCTTTTCGCGCCCGCGGATGATCCGACCCCCGGCTTCCCTCCCGCCAGATCACATTCTAGACTGCGCCCGCCATGCACCCCATGTTCGCTTCCGTTTCGACGCGTCTGCATCCGGACGGCTGGCCGTTCGTCGCCGGCGGGGCCATTGCCACGCTCCTGCTGGGCTGGCTGTGGGCGCCCCTCGGCTGGCTCTGCCTCGTCGTCACCTTGTGGATGGCATTTTTCTTCCGTGACCCAGACCGCGTGACTCCTGTGCGTCCGGGGCTCATCGTCAGTCCCGCCGACGGCCGCGTGCACATGATCTGCGCCGCCGTTCCGCCCGACGAGCTCGGCATGGGTGCGGCGCCGCTGACCCGAATCAGCGTCTTTCTCAATATCTTCGACGTGCACGTGAACCGCGTACCGACGGACGGCACGATCACCACTCTGGATTACCGGCCCGGCTTGTTCGTCAATGCGGCCCTGGACAAGGCGAGTGAAGACAATGAGCGCATGGCCGTGCGGATGACCATGTCGGACGGCCGCGAGATCGCCTTCGTGCAGATCGCCGGGCTCGTCGCGCGGCGGATCAAATGCACGCTGCGCCAGGGACAGAACGTGCGCGCCGGCGAGCGCTACGGGCTGATCCGGTTCGGAAGCCGGGTCGATGTCTATCTACCGCCGAACGCGGCACCGCTCGTGGTCGTCGGCCAGCGTGCGATCGGCGGTGAGACTGTCCTCGCCGACATGACGTCGGGCGAGGTGACCCGGCAAGGCGAGATCCGCTGATGTTCGGGCGCGCCGGACGGCCCAACCGCTTTCGCGTCCGCGGCGGCGGCCGCTTCAAGCCGCCGATGATCAATCGACTGATCCCCAACGCGCTTACCATCGCGGCCTTGTGTGCCGGCCTCACGGCGATCCGTTTCGCGATGATGCAGCGCTGGGACCTGGCGGTGTTCGCGATCGTCGTGGCCGGCATTTTCGACGGCCTCGACGGCCGCATGGCGCGACTCCTCGGCGGCACCTCGAAGTTCGGTGCCGAACTGGATTCTCTCTCCGACTTCGTCAGCTTCGGCGCGGTGCCGGCGGTGATCATCTACATGGCGACGCTGCACGAGATCGGCGGCATCGGCTGGGCGGTCGCTCTGGTCTTTGCGGTCTGCTGCGCGCTGCGGCTTGCGCGGTTCAATACGATGATCGGCGATCCGAACCCGCCGCCTTGGGCGGGATCCTACTTCGTCGGGGTGCCGGCGCCGGCGGGAGCGGGCCTAGCGATCCTGCCGCTCATGGGCACGATCGAATTCGGGAACGGCTTCTTCGATCGTCCGGCCGTCAACGCTGTGGTCCTGCTCGGCGTGGCGACGCTCATGATCAGCCGTATTCCGACCTTCTCGCTCAAAAAGCTGCACATCAGACCGTCGATGGCGCTGCCGCTGTTCATGCTCGTGGTGCTGATTGCGGCGGGCCTGGCGAGCGAGCCCTTCCTCACCTTCATCATCGTCGGCGTGGTTTATCTCGCGAGCATTCCGGTATCGGTGCTGATGCAGGCGCAAGCCAAGCGGCGTGCCGCGACAACCGTCGCGGCGCCGGCGCCGCCCGCCTTAACCGACGCGAACACCCCTGAGCCGGCGGCGCGCGACGGCAATCTCGTTCCTTAGAAAGTTTCGCGCCGACGGTCAGCGTCGCTCTTCGCGCGAGACGACGACCTCGACCCGCCGGCCTTCGAGGCCGGAACCTGCCAGATCCTGAACGGCGCCGTGGTAGGTCCTGACGATGACCGCACGGTCGACCTTACGTTGAACCAGCGCCGCTTCGACGGCCGCCGAACGCTCCTCCGATAGCCGCAAATTGACGGCGGGCGCGCCGGTCGGGCTGCTGTAGCCGACAATGCCGACGGCCGTTGCATGAATGCGCTCGGACTCGTCGGCGATCTCGTCTATGACGCGTAACGCCTCGGGACTGAGTGCAGCGCTGCCGCTCGAGAAGAACACGAAGAAGGAGCGGGGCGGATATTGCGGCGGGGCCTGTTGCGCCGTGGGCGCACAGCCACTCGCCGCGGATACAACCAGCGCGGCCAAAAGCAGCCGCAACCGCGCAATTTGCCGGCCCAAGATCACCCCCCAAGAGGCTCGACAGTGGCATCACTCGATAGCGGCCCGCCGGCTCGCGAGCCTGCCTCAGCCGGTGTCTACCACAATTCGCGGGCGAAGCGGGAGGGCGTTTGCCGCGGCTGAACTATCGGTCCTGCCGCCCCTTGGCGAGCGCGGCGATCCACAGCGGCGGCACGACGAAGAACGGCGCGGCCAGAAGAAAGGGCGTCATGTAGGCCCACGCCGTGAACACTTGAGCCGTCTGCGCGAGCGGCGAGGGCTGGCGCGCGGGCGGCTTGGCAGACGTGGCAGAAGGCCGAGCCGGATCTTCCACCTGCCCCGTGGCCTTGCGTGCCGCCTGGACCAGCGCGCGGCGGTCCTCAAGAACGGCCGCTGTGGCGAGCCGCGGCATGGCGATCACCGCGGTCATTCAGCGCGACCCGCTGCCGGCCGGGCCGCCGGGTCCGGGAGGGCCGCTGCCGGTGCTCACCTGCGCGCGCGCGTCGGTTGCATCAAAGGCGAGCATCGCCAAGGCGAGCGCGGCAGATGCGAAAAGCAGACGACGGCGGGAGTCGGGCAAACGCATGCGGTACCAACCTTCGGATTTGATGTAATGCACCTCACTGGATAAGGCCGCAATTGCCTTTAAGTTCCGTGACGGCTCGGGGCCGGCTGTGACCTGATTGAGCAGGCAAAGCCGCGAATTGAGCAAAAGAAAGCGGCGCCATTGGATGGCGCCGCTCGAAGATATCCGTGTGAGCGTTCAGCGCTTCGGCGTATTGCCGAGCGTGTCCGTGCTGCCCGGCGTCGCGCCGGTGCCCAATGTCGTGCCGGTCCCCGGCCCTGTGCCGAGATTGGTCCCGGTGCCAAGCTGGCTGGGCTGGCTGGTTCCGTTGCCTCGACCGCTGTCGATGGCGCGAGCACCGCCGGAAGGCCGTCCGGTCGCCAGGCTCTCGCTCGTGCTCTGGCCCGGCCCGACATTCGTTGCTCCGCCGTTGGCGCTGCCGCCCGTGGCACTGCCGCCCATGCCGCTTGTTCCGCCGGCACCGCTCGCGCCGGCTGCGCCGCCAGCAGCGCCGCCGCCACCGGCTCCTTGCGCGTGCACCGGCACAACCGCCGCCGACAGGGCGAGGATCGCCAGCGAGCCGCACAGCGCCAGCAGGTTTTCACGTCGTATGAGAACGATCGAGCTCGTCTTCGCTTTCATTGCTCATGCCCCGTTGTGAATGACAACCTGGGACAACAAGGGCTGCGGCACCCATAAAGTTCCACATGCGTTATGTCGGCGGGCCCGTGGCATCGCGGTGGTGGGCGATGCCCGGAACCTTCGCTGCAATGTCGGTGTTTCGGTCTTCGCGCTCGTTGACGACTGCAAACTGAGGAGACGGCGATGGTCACAACTGTCGGAACGGAAAGCACACTGCACGATCTGCTGATCGATCTGGTTAGGCTCGACTATGACGCGGCTGCCGCGTATCAGGCGGCGATCGACCGCCTGGAAAACGCGTCGTTCAAGGCGGCGCTCGCCGAATTCCGCGAGGATCACCTCCGGCACACGCGCGACCTCGGTGAATGTCTTCGCGAGCTCGGCAAGACGCCGCCGACCGAAGGCGACATGAAGGAGATGCTTGCGACAGGCAAAGTGGTCATCGCGGGTCTCATTGGCGACAAAGCGATCCTCACGGCGATGCGCACCAACGAGGACGACACCGTGACCGCATATGATCGCGCCGCCAAGTTCAAAGGCGCGCCGCCCGATGTCCTCGACGTTCTGGAGCGGAACCAGTCGGATGAGCACCGGCATAGCGACTGGATCAGGTCGACCCTGAACACGCTTTAACCGTCTCCACGTCGCTGCGGCTCCCCTCCCGCAGCCCGTATGCGAACGCCGGAGTGCCGCGAGCGCTCCGGCGTTCGTTTGTGCGCGGCGTTCGTTCGTCAAGCCGGCGGCGATAGGCGCCGGCGGTGAACGATGCTATCCAGGCGCGATGACGCGCTTGGTCTCGCTGGCGAGGCATTGGTGGGCCCGCAGCCCCAATCAGATCGCGATGTCGACCGCACTCCGCGGCATGATCGCGACGGCGACGCCGTTGATCGTGCTCACGGCGCTCGGCCAGCCGGAGCTGGCGCATTTCGCGGTGATCGGTGCCATCGGCATTTCCATGGTCGATGTCGGCGGCCCCTACCGGCGCCGCCTCGCGGCGATCACCATCGCCGCCGTCCTCGGGCCGTGCCTGCTGCTCGTCGGCCTCGACGCGGGTCAGTATTGGTGGCTGGCCGGGCTGCTGATGACCGCGCTGGCACTCGGCGCGGGACTGGTGCGCGCCTTCGGTCCCGGCGGTGTGTCGTTCGGCATCAACATGGCGGTAGCGTTCCTGATCGGCATCGGTGCCGCGAGCGTCGGCTATTCGGATGCGCCCGTATGGGCGGGAGGCTATCTGTGCGGAGCCGTGTGGACCGTCTTCGTCACGGTCGCGTTCTGGCAGCTGCGTCCTTATCGGCGGCTTGAGCAGGAGGTCGCCGGGGCATGGCAGGCGATCGCCGACCTCGTGGCCGCGGTCCATGTTCCCGGGCACTTCGCCGCCGACAGCGGCGCGCGCTGGCAGCGCGAACAGCTGGTCGGCGTGCGGCATCGCGCCGCCCGCGAGGCGATCGAGTGCGCGCATGACGCGCTCGGGGAGGCGCGGTCAGGCCTGTCGGGTCCTGGCACCACGATGGCCCAGCTTGTCGTCCTGGTGGCCTCCGGAGCGCGCATTGGAGCAGCGGCCGTGTCGCTGGCCGAGATCGCCGGGACCGCGGCGGCCGGCGACGCACAGGGATCGCAGGCGATAGGTCAGGCCGTAGGCGAGCTCGAGCGCAGCTGCCGCGCCGTCGCCGCGGCGCTGCTGGCGGGGCGCGATCACGTCGATATCGACCCGATGCGCCGCCAGCTGGCGGCGCTCGGCGCCGAGACCGCCGGGCGCCCGGCATCTCCCGTTCTGCTCGCGATGGCGCAGGCGATGCGCAACCTCGAGAACGCCGAGGAAGCGCTGCGGGTGCTGCGTCATCGCCGGCGTTCGGTGCTGATGGAGCTGCCTGGGCCGGGCAGCGGCACCGATCTCATCGACGCTGTCCGTGGCCATTTCAACCTGCGCTCGGCAATCTTCCGTCATGCGCTCCGCGTCGCCGTGCTCGCCGGCGCCGCTGTCGCGGTGGTCGCTGGCCGCGATGCGCCGCATGGCATATGGCTGCCGATGACGGTGCTCGTCGTCCTGCAACCCGACTACGGCGGAACGCTCACGCGCGCGGTCCAGCGGTCGGCGGGAACCGTGGTCGGCGCGGTCATTGCCGGCGTACTGCTCGTGCTGCTGCAGGGGACTCTCGCGTTCGAGGGAGCCGTCGCGGCTTTGCTGTTCGCGACGTTCTTCCTGATCCGCCGTCACTACGCCCAGGCGATCGCATTCCTGACGCCGCTGATCATCCTGCTGATCGGCTTCAGCGGCCCCGATCCGTGGGCCGAC
>Ga0335084_10007857_pt1 | contig 10608 bp, 8 predicted proteins | sample Lox_Sample_44_FD_206721 | JGI IMG/M metagenome (GOLD analysis project Ga0335084, IMG submission 206721) | Soil microbial communities from Loxahatchee National Wildlife Refuge, Florida, United States - Lox_Sample_4.4 | ecosystem: Environmental > Terrestrial > Soil > Wetlands | place: USA: Florida...
CGCCGCCGCGCCTGAAAGTCGCGCGACATCGCCTCGAACTTCTCCTTGGGCCAGGCCGTCGGGATCGGCATTCCCGGCGCGACGAGGTCCTTCCACTTGACGTTCTCGGGATCGCGCAGCGCCGTGACGTTGGGCTCCCACGGCTCGACGCGCTCCGTCGCCGGTCCGTACGCCACGTCCGACGTGTAGTACTCGTCCGCGAGCGCGGCGAAGTGATGGCCGAACTCGTGCACGAAGATGTACGGCGCCCAGAGGCTGTCCGCAGCGACCGTCGAGTACTGGCCGAAGATCCCGCCGCCGCCGTAGGTGCGCGCGTTGGCGAGGATCTCGACGAACTCGTAGGGCGCGAAGGACGCCGCGTCGCGCCACGACTTGTTCTCGAAGGTCAGCATGTAGCGCTCGGAGCCGAACGCATCGTAGCTCGCGCCGACGCGCGACCGCCGGTGAATGCCGGTCGAGGGGCGAGAGACGCCGGACTCCTCGGACGGCGGGCAGAGGCCCCAGACGTTGAAGTCGCCGCGCCGCTCCTTGTACGGCGAGACCGAGAAGAGGATCTCGGTCAGGCGCCGCGCGTCCTTCTCGAACTTGCCGCGCTCGGCGGTGGTGTATCCGTCGCCGAGAATCAGGAAGTCGATCTTCTGCGCGGGCGGGCCGTGCTTCTCGATCTCGAGGAGCGGTCCGGGCGACGGCGGCTTCGCCGTGTCCACGAACATGTCCGCGGGGTCCACGACCGTCGACCAGACTTCCCGGAAGGCGTTCGCCTTGTCGCGCTTCTTGACGACAATCTGGACCGGCGCGGCCGGCGCCGGGAACCGCAGCGACTCGGAGAACGTCCGATAGCGCTCGGCGGCCTCGGGCGTCGTCTCCCACTCGCCGTAGACCGACGAGAAACCGCGGGAGTAGAGGACGCGGTTCGACTTGCGGTCGACGACCTCGAAGAAGTACTTGCCGAGATTCGTGTCGTCGAGCGGCCGCGCGGGGTTCCCCGCCCATTCGAGTGGTTCGAGCACCACGCGGTCGAGGGCGAAACGCTCTTCCGCGGCATTGCCCGTGTGGTCGTAGTCCACGCGCATCGTGCGCGGGGCGGCGGAGGCGGTCGTGGCGGCCATCAGGAAGCTCAAAGAAATGAAAAGGAAGCCTTGTTTCATGGGGATCGCATATCCTACCGCTCTTCGCTCTTTCGACCACTGGTCGCTGCGAAAGGAAAGGCAACCGTGATTCACGAAAGCATCCTCGGCACGATCGGCAACACCCCCGTGGTCCGGATCAACAAGCTCGCTCCGGCCGGCGTCACGATGTACGTCAAGTGCGAGGCCTTCAATCCGCTCTCTTCGGTCAAGGACCGTCTCGCGATCGGCATCATCGAGGACGCCGAGCGGCGCGGGACGCTCAAGCCCGGGCAGACGGTGATCGAGGCGACGTCCGGCAACACCGGCATCGCGCTCGCGATGGTGTGCGCGGTCAAAGGCTACCCGTTCGTCGCGGTCATGTCGGACAGCTTCTCGGTCGAGCGGCGCAAGCTGATGAAGTTCCTCGGCGCCAAGGTCGTGCTCTGGCCGGCCGCGGATCGGGGGTCCGGCATGGTCAAGAAGACGGAGGAGATCGCGAAGAAGAACGGCTGGTTCCTCGCGCGGCAATTCGAGAACGAGGCGAACCCCGAGTATCACCGCAACACGACGGGCCCGGAGATCCTGCGCGACTTCGTCGGGAAGCGGCTCGACTGGTGGGTGACGGGGTACGGCACCGGCGGCACGCTGACCGGCGCCGGCGACATGATCCGCAAGGCGCGGCCGCAAACGAAGATCGCCGTCGTCGAGCCGGAGGGCGCGGCGCTCCTGAAGGGCCAGGAGTGGAAGCCGCACAAGATCCAGGGCTGGACGCCGGACTTCATCCCGGCGGTCCTGAACCGCAAGGGCTTCGACGAGATCGTGACCGTCACTGACATCGAGGCCCGCGACGCGGCCCGCGATCTCGCCGCGAAGGAAGGCATCTTCTGCGGGATCTCCTCCGGCGGGACCTTCGCCGGAGCGCGCAAGATCGCCGAGAAGGCCGGCAAGGGCGCAACCGTCCTCGCGATGCTGCCCGACACGGGCGAGCGCTACCTCTCGACGATGCTGTTCGAAGGAATCACCGAGACGAGCGACGAGGTGCCGGGGGTGGCCTGAGACGCCGGCGCCCGCTCAGCGGGACGTCCAGTCCTCGGGCCCCACGCTCGCGACGCGCTCGACCTGCGGAAGCGTCGCGACGAGTTCCTTCTTCGCGCCGACGCGGTAGGGGTTGAAGTATTCCCACACGATCTGCTTCTCCGGCGTGACCTCGATCGCGTGCCCGTTGTTCGATTCCACGATCAGAGTGTTTCCGTTCGGCAGGCGCTGCACGGCGCCGTGCGTCTCGGAGTACATCCGCTCCCGATCTTCATCCCCGTAGCGCCACACGACGCGCTGGGTCAGCGGATCGACCTCGAGCACCCGCGACCGGCCGACCCGGAGGCTTCCGGCGTTGTCGAAGAGCAGGAGACGGCCGCTCTCGAGCAGGCGCGGCGTGTGCTGGGCCATCCACTGGCCGGAAAGCGCCCAGACGATCCGCTCGGATCGCGGATCGAGCACCGCCACGAGGCCGAGCGCGTGGATCGAGACGAGCAGGTTGCCGGCCTCGAAGGCCGGGTTGGACGGCGCGAGGCTTCCGTCGAGCACCTGGACGGCGTTGGCGTGGAGGAGGTCGCCTTCGGCCTTCATCCCCGCGAGCGCCGGCGCGTAGTCGGATCGCTCGAAGCTGCGTAGGAGCGAGATGCGCTTCACCGTCTGTCCGTCGGGCGACAGGATCGTCACGAAGTCTTCGAAGACCGGCGCCTTCGCGTTGACGTCGGGCACGACATGAATCTCGCGCGTGAGCGCGTAGATGCGCCCGTCATGGTCGACGGCGAGATCGTGGTTGGCGCCGTTGCGCAGCGCCCATCGCACGTGCGAGTTGCGGTCGAGGCGAGCCATCCCGACGTACTCCCAGATCACGACGAGGTCGCCGCCCGGCAGGAGCAGCGCCCGCCTCCAGTAGCCGTCGTGCTCGGAGAGCTCTTCCCGCACCGTGAGGTTCGGCCAGAGGCGATGCGCGTCGAAGCTCCACCGATGCCGCAGGCTTCCGTGCATGTCGAGCAGCTCCGCCTCCGGGGCGTGCGCGGAGACGCAGAGGTTCCAGCCGTCGAACGCGCGGGCGGCGTCGTAAACCGTCACGCCGCTCGCGTTGCCCGCGGGGTTGTAGCCCTGCAGGTATGGCAACTGGGAGAGCTTCCGGACGGCCTCCCGCTCCGCGAGCCGGGAGCGGGTCTGCGGCGCGGCGCTCCGGTCGGGAACGACCCGCCGGTACGCGGCGGCCACGATCTCGTAGGGAAACCAGCCCTTCGCCCCCGCGGCGACGCCGTAGACGACCGCCGCCGAGAGCGCGAGCAGAATCGCGAGCCCGGCGAGAAAGCGCCTCACGCGGCGCGCATCTAGCTCGGGACCGCGACGGCCTCGCGCGGGCCGAGCTCGGCGGAGAGCTCCCGCATCGCGTCGGCCTCGACGAGCCCCGACTCGAGCCAGACGTGCTCGCCGTCGAGCACGCGGCGTGCGAGGCGATAGTTGCGGACGTCGTCGTTCGCGCGCAGGCCGCGGAAAAGGTTTTCCACGCGGCGGCGCGTCGTCCGGCAGAACGAGTCGGCAAGCTCGACGGCCTTGGCGCCTTCCGCGCCGCCCGCCTTCCGCATCCCCTGGGCGCGGCTCACGGCCGCCGACATCGCGAAGAGGTCGGCGCCGATGTCCACCGCGCGGAAGAGGAGCGCCTGCCTTTTCTCGAGCTTCGGGCCGTAGCGCGCCATCATGTGGAAGAGCGCGCGGGAGAGCCGGCGCGTCGTCCGCTCCAGGTACTGCACGTGGCGGGCGAGCGGCCCGAACTCCGCGAAGCGCGGCGCGCGTCCCCAGCCGAGCCAGCGCGTCGGGTACCACTTCGCGTAGAAGCCCACGAATCGCGGCAGAACCTTGCCGACCTTCTGCGAAGCCGGGACCTTCGGGTTGAAGAGGTCGCCGGCGACCGCGAGATGGCGGTCGAGGGCCTCGCGCGCGATGAAGAGGCGCATGATCTCGGACGACCCTTCGAAGATCAGGTTGATGCGGAAGTCGCGCATCATCCGCTCGACCGGGATCGGCCTCTCGCCGCGGGCGCGCAGCGAGTCCGCCGTCTCGTAGCCGCGTCCGCCCCGGATCTGCAGCGTTCGGTCCACGAGCTTCCAGCCCTCCTCGGAGTTCCACATCTTGGCGACCGCGGCTTCCAGCCGGATGTCCCGGTCGCCCATGTCGGCCATCGCCGAGGCGAGGTCCGAGACCGCCTCCATCGCGAAGGCCGTCGCGGCCATCTCGGCGATGAGCTGGGCGATCGCGTCGTGCCGGCCGATCGGCTGCCCCCACTGGACGCGCTCGTTGGCCCAGACGCGGCTGATCTCGAGGCAGCGCTTCGCGCACGCCGCGCCGGAAGCCGGCAGCGTGAGGCGCCCGGTGTTGAGCGTCACGAGCGCCAGCTTGAGGCCGCGGCCCTCGGCGAGAAGCAGGTTCTCCTTCGGGACGCGGACCTTGTGGAAGCGGATGATCCCGTTCTCGATCGCCCGCAGGCCCATGAAGTGGCAGCGAATGACGACCTCGACGCCGGGCCAGTCCTTCTCGACGATGAAAGCGGAGATCTTCTTCGTGTCGGGATGCCGCGCCATCACGACGAAGAGGTCCGCGATCGTGCCGTTGGTGCACCAGAGCTTCTCGCCGTCGAGGACGTAGTCTCCTTCCGGCGTCCGCGTCGCCGTCGTCGCGAGGTTCGCCGGATCGGAGCCCACCTGCGGCTCGGTCAGCGCGAACGCCGAGACGGCGCCCTTCGCGAGGCGCGGGAAGTACTTCTTCTTCTGCTCCTTCGTGCCGAAGAGCTTGAGCGGCTGCGGCACGCCGATCGACTGGTGCGCGGAGAGGAGCGTGACGAGGTTGCCGTCCCAGCTCGAGACGAGCTTCATGATCTCGCCGTATTCCCGCTGCGTCAGGCCGAGGCCCCCGTACTCTTTCGGCACCTTCATCCCGAACGCGCCGAGCTCCGCCAGCCGGCGGACGACCTCGGGAGGGATCTTGCCCTCGCGGTCGATCCGGTCGGCATCCACTTCCTCGCTCAGGAAGCGGCGCATGGCGTCGTAGAACGCCCGGAACTCCGGCCGCTCGGGAGGCGCTTCCGGGAACGGATGCACGAGCGAGAGGCGGAAGTTCCCGAGGAAGAGCTCCTTCAGGAAGCTCGGCGCCTTCCACTCGGTCTCGCGGGCCTCCTCGGCGACGCGGCGGGCCTCGTCCACGGTGACGGGCTTCTTGAGGTCTTCGCTCATGGACCTGAAAACATTACAACAGCGGCCGACAGTCCCGGGCGGGACCAGCCGCGTTTCGCGATAATCCCGCCCGTCGACGCCGATGCCCAACAAATACCTCTCCACCGACGCGACCCGCGGGCCGCGGGTGCGCGAGATGTTCTCGCGGATCGCGGCCCGCTACGACTTCGTCAACGACCTGATGAGCTTCGGGCTGCACCGCCGCTGGAAAGCCGCGGCGGTCCGCATCGCCCTGGACGGCGCTTCGAAGGCTCCGCGCGTCCTCGACCTCTGCTGCGGCAGCGGCGACCTGGCCTTCCGGGCGGAGGCCGCCGGCGCGCAGCAGGTCGTCGGCGCGGACTTCACGCTCCCGATGCTGACGATCGCGAGACAGCGCCAGGCGGCCGCGCAAAGCGCCTGCCGCTTCGTCCAGGCGGACGCCCTCGCCCTTCCCTTTTCCGACGCCGCCTTCGACGCCGTCACGGTCGCGTACGGCCTGCGCAACGTCGCGGACCTGCCCGCGGCGCTCTCCGAGATGCGCCGCGTCCTCGCGCCCGGCGGGCGCATCGCGATCCTCGATTTCGGGAAGCCCGACAACGCGGCGGTCCGCGCTCTGTACGGCGCCTGGCTGCGCGCCGCGATGCCGCTCGTCGGCCGGCTCTTTCACGGCGACGCCGACACGTACCGCTACATCCCGGAGTCTCTCGAGCGCTACCCCGCGCAGCGCGGCGTCGAGCGCCTCATGCGCGACGCCGGCTTCGTCCACACGCGATGGCAGAACCGGATGCTCGGCGCGATGGGGATCAACGTCGGCGAGAAGCCCGGGTAGTTGTCAGTTGTCAGTTGTCAGTTGTCAGTTGTCAGTCTTCAGTTCCAGAACTGATTACTAACAACTGATAACTCCTATAAACTCTCCCGCTCTCATGGCGCACCAGTTCATCTACACCATGGTCAAGCTGCGGAAAGTGGTCCCGCCGCAGCGCGAGATCCTGAAGGGCATCTCCCTCTCCTTCTTCCCCGGCGCGAAGATCGGCGTGCTCGGCCTGAACGGCGCGGGCAAGTCCACGCTTCTCCGCATCATGGCGGGCGTGGACAAGGATTTCGCGGGCGAGGCGTTCCCGGCCGACGGCATCCGCGTCGGGTATCTCCCCCAGGACCCGAAGCTCAATCCCAAGAAGGACGTCCTCGGCAACGTCGAAGAGGCGGTCGCTCCGACGCGCGCGCTCTTGAAGCGCTTCGACGAGCTGAACGAGAAGATGGCCGGCGAGCTCTCCGACGCCGACAGCGAGAAGCTCATGGCGGAATATCAGAAGGTCCAGGACGCAATCGAGGCCGCGAACGCCTGGGAGCTCGACCACCAGCTCGAGATCGCGATGGACGCCCTGCGCTGCCCGCCGCCCGACGCCGACGTGACCAGGATCTCGGGCGGCGAGCGGCGCCGCGTCGCGCTCTGCAAGGTGCTCCTCGAGCGGCCGGACCTGCTGCTGCTCGACGAGCCGACCAATCACCTCGACGCCGAGTCGGTCGCGTGGCTCGAGCGCCATCTGGCGGAATACCCGGGCACGGTCGTGGCGGTCACGCACGACCGATACTTCCTCGACAACGTCGCCGGGTGGATCCTGGAGCTGGACCGCGGCTTCGGCATCCCCTGGGAGGGCAACTACTCGAGCTGGCTCGAGCAGAAGGAAAAACGCCTCGAGCTCGAAGAGAAGGCGGAGACCGCCAAGCGCAAGACCCTGCAGCGCGAGCTCGAGTGGGTCCGGATGTCGCCGCGGGCGCGGCACGCCAAGAGCAAGGCGCGCCTCGACCACTACGAAGCGCTGCTCGCGGACAGGGGACCGGAGGAGCGCGGCGAGACGCAGGAGCTTTTCATCCCTGCGGGACCGCGCCTGGGCGACGTCGTCGTGCGAGCGGAATGCGTGCGCAAGGCCTACGGCGACCGCCTGCTGATGGAGGACCTGTCGTTCGACCTGCCGCGCGGCGGCATCGTCGGCGTCATCGGCCCCAACGGCGCCGGCAAGACGACGCTCTTCAAGATGATCATGGGCCTCGAAAAACCCGACGGCGGCAAGCTCACCGTCGGCGAGACGGTCGTCGCCTCCTACGTCGACCAGGACCGCGAGCGCCCGGACCCGGCGAAGACCGTCCACGACGAGATCGCGGGCGGCCAGGACAAGATCGTCCTCGGCAAGCGCGAGATCCCGTCGCGCGCCTACTGCGCGATGTTCAACTTCAAGGGCGCGGACCAGCAGAAACGCGTCGGCGATCTCTCGGGCGGCGAGGTGAACCGCCTGCACCTGGCCCGCACCCTCAAGAAGGGCGGCAACCTCCTCCTGCTCGACGAGCCCACGAACGACCTCGACGTGGACACGCTGCGGTCGCTCGAGAACGCGCTGCTCGACTTCGGCGGGTGTGCGGTCGTCATCAGCCACGACCGCTGGTTTCTCGACCGCATCGCGACGCACATGCTCGCCTTCGAGGGCGAGAGCCGGACCGTCTGGTTCGAGGGGAACTACCAGGAGTACGAGGAGGACCGGAAGCGGCGCCTCGGCATCGAGGCCGACCAGCCGCACCGGATCAAGTACAAGAAGCTGGCGCTGGGATAGCCGTCAGCTGTCGGCTACTCTCTCGTCGCGAGCACGACGCCGACGCCGACCACCGCCAGCACCCCGAGCAGCAGTCCCCACCGGACGCCGCGGCGCCGCTTCCGCGGCCGCAGGTCGTCCAGCCAGTCCTCGGCGAGCTGCGAGCCCTTCTCGGAAAGCAGCTCGACGAGCTCCTCTCCCTGCTTGCGCGCTTCTTCGTAGATCTTCGCGCCGCGCTCGGCCGCGCGATCCTTGACGTCTTCGAGGTCCGGCTTCGCCTTCTCGAAGCCCTTCTTGAGGCTCTCGCTCGCCTCCTGGAAGTAGGCGTCGCTGTCGAACGGGCGCCGCTTGCGCAGCGTCTCGATGAAGATCGGCAACGCGACTTTCGTGACCAGCGGAACGACGACGGGCGCCAGGGCCCGGGCGGTGTCTCGAGGGAGCGAGCGGCGAGCCATAATGACCTCCGGAGGCTCTATTTAATCATGGGGCTCGGGATGCGGCCGGCGGCCGCGCTGGCGCTCCTTCTCGGCGCGGCGCCACCCGGCCCCGCGCCGGCCGCGGGCCCGGAAGCGGTCGTTCTCGGCGTCGCGCAGGACGGCGGCGTGCCGCATCTCGGCTGCCGGCAGGCGCTCTGCGTCGCCGCGCGGCGCGACCCCTCGAAGCGGCGCCTGGTCGCCTCGCTCGGACTCGTCGACGCCGCCGCGGGCCGGCGATTCCTCGTCGACGCGACCCCGGACCTTCCGGCCCAGGTCGAGATGCTCGGCGGAATGCCGGAAGCGATCCTCCTCACGCATGCGCACATCGGGCACTATCTGGGCCTGGCGCAGCTCGGGCGCGAAGTTCTCAACACGAAGGACCTCCCCGTCTACTGCACCGCATCGATGGCGCGGTTCCTCCGGGAGAACAAGCCCTGGAGCCGGCTGGTGGAGCGCGGGAACGTCGCGCTCCGCGAGATCGAGGTCGGAAAGGAATTCCCGCTCACGGCGAGCCTGCGCGTCACGGCGATCCGCGTCCCGCACCGCGACGAGGACTCGGATACGGTGGCCTATCTCGTGCGCGGCCCGAAACGGCGCGTGCTCTGGCTGCCGGACATCGACCGCTGGGAGAAATGGGATCAAAACCCGGCGGATTTCGCCGGCGACGCGGGCCTGACGATGTTTCTCGACGGCACGTTCTTCTCCGCCGACGAGATTCCGGGACGCCCCATCGCGGACATCCCCCACCCGCTCGTGCCCGACACGATGGATCTCCTCGCGCGCGGCGGCCCGCCGAAGGCCGCGGTCCGGTTCGTGCATCTCAACCACACCAACCGGCTGTACTGGGATGCGGATGCCGTCAAGCGCCTCGAGGAGCGGGGGTTCGCGGTCGCCCGCGAGGGCGATCGCCTGCCGCTCTGAGCCGGCGGGGGACATTCCCGGGTGGCATCCAAGCTGCTAGCATTCGGGACGTGAGCGCCGCGTCGGAGTCTCGAACGCCGCAGCCGCAGCAGCCGGTCCTGCCCTGGCGGGCCACGGCGCGCCACGCGACGACGTTTCCCGAGGGCTACTGGAGAACGGTCGTGCGGCGGGGCCTGCGGCTGCGCTGCCCGGTCTGTGGGCAGGGCCCTCTCTTCCGGACGTACTTCCGGATGAACGACCGATGCGCCTGCTGCGGGGTCGGGTTCTCCCGCGAGCACGGCCAGTGGGTCGGATCGCTCGACATCAACACGCTGCTGACGGCCGTCGTCCTCATGATCGGCATCATCGCCTCGCCGAACTGGTCGGTTCGGACGAGCCTCTGGGTCTGGTGCACCGCGGCCGTCGTGTTTCCGATCCTCTCGTTCCGCTTCGTGCGCGGCGTCTGGACGGCGATTGTCCACCTCACGGGAGGCGTCTACTGACCCGCCGCAAGACCCACGAGCCGCGCGGCCACGCGCACGCGGAGCGGCGCGCGGCGCAAGAGCGCAGGGCCGAGGAGCGCCGCCGCAAGCATCGGCGGTCGGCGCCGCGATTCTCGATCGGCGAGAGCGCGGCCGCTTCGTCGGACCGGCGCCGGCGGGAACGACGCGGGAAGGGCTAGGCCGCCCTCCGGACGCCGCCTCAGTTCGGGAAGTGGAGTCCGAGCGCCCGCGCGAGGAAGGCGGCCATCTCGCCGCGCGTGATGTTCTGGTTCGGACAGAAGTTGCCGGCGCCGCAGCCGCCGGTGATTCCCGAGGCGGCGAGCGCCTCGATGGCGCGGAAGTACGGGTGGCTCGGCGGCACGTCGGTGAACGTGGCGGTCGGCGGCGCCGGAGAGATCTGAAGCTTGTAGCCGAGATAGACGCCGAGCAGCCGCGTGTCGCTGGTGCCGCTCTCGGTCTCCGCGATGACGAAGATCTGACGGTGGAACGGATCCATTCGAAAGCCGAGCGACGTGACATCCTCCGACAACAGGCTGCAACCCTGCGACGCAGCGTTCGAGTCCAGGATCGAAAGATCGTGACAGTCGAGGCCGAGGTAGTTGCAATCCCGTACCAGCAGCTGGACGTCTTTCGTCGGACTCACGTCGCAGAAGTCGAGCTCGACGTACGTCAGAAGACTACCCGCCGGGAGATGTCCGCTCGCGAGAAAAAGGCCGTCGTCCCCGTCCGAATAGAGACCGATATTCGATCCGAACGAGTAGAGAATGGCGTAGGGGAAAGAGCCC
>Ga0335084_10007858_pt1 | contig 10608 bp, 16 predicted proteins | sample Lox_Sample_44_FD_206721 | JGI IMG/M metagenome (GOLD analysis project Ga0335084, IMG submission 206721) | Soil microbial communities from Loxahatchee National Wildlife Refuge, Florida, United States - Lox_Sample_4.4 | ecosystem: Environmental > Terrestrial > Soil > Wetlands | place: USA...
CGATGCCTGGCGGCGTTCTTGGACCGGCCCGGAGATTTGATGCCTCTAGGGCGCGGCCGGATGGAGTCTAGAGCGGATGGGTGAGCTTCGCACCACTTTCATCGCAGGCGGCAGTCGCTACATCACCGAGGCGGACGCCAGCTTCCTCGAGCTGGCCCGCCGCGTGGGACTGAGCTTGCCATCGCTCTGCGGCGGACGCGGGAAGTGCGCCAAGTGCAAGTGCCAGCCCCAGGGCCCGGCCACCCCACTCACCCCGCTCGAGCTGGAGATGCTCACGGAGGCGGAGCTTGCCCAGGGGGTCCGGCTTGGCTGCCAGGCGCGGCCCCTCGGGGCGGTCGAGGTGGCCATCGAGGAGGAGCGGCTGGACAAGGGCGACTACGGCGAGGTGCACGTCACCCCGGAATCCATCCTCCGTAAGGCGTATCTCGAGCTGCCGCCCGCCGCCATGCACGATGACCTCTCGGACATCGAGCGGCTCCGCTCGAAGCTCGGGGATGGGGTCCAGGCAGACCTCGCCACCCTGCGGGCCCTGGCGCCGGCGCTACGCCAGGCCGAGTTCCGGCTCACGGCGACCCTGGTGGCGACACCCGGAGGGGGCGAGGAGCTCGTGGCCGTCGAGGCCGGGGACACGCGCGGGCAGGCATACGGGATCGCCTTCGACATCGGCACGACTACCGTGGTGGGCTATCTCCTGGATCTCGCCACCGGCACCGAGATCGCCCGCGCCTCGCGGCTCAACGGCCAGCAGCCCTGGGGCGCCGATGTCCTCTCGCGCGCCAGCCACGCCATGGAGCAGCCCCAGGGCGGGGCGGAGCTCCAGGCCGCCATCGTGGGAACAGTCAACCAGATCATCGAGGACTGCTGCAGCAGCGTGGATGTCCGGCAGGTCTATTATCTGACGGTGGTGGGTAACTCCATCATGCACCACCTGTTGCTGAGGCTTCCCCCCGGCCCCATCGCCGTCAGCCCCTACGTGACCGTGACTCGCGACCCCTTGACGGTGCGCGCCACCGATCTCGGCATCGCCTTGCCGAACGCCCGGGTCTTCTTCCTCCCCCTGATCGGGGCCTACGTCGGGGCGGACACGCTGGGCGTGATCCTGGCCACGGGGATGGATCGATCTGAAGACATGCAGCTGGCGGTGGACATCGGAACCAATGGCGAGATGGCGCTGGGGTCCCGGGGCAAGCTCTTGGCCTGCTCCGCTCCCGCCGGTCCGGCCTTCGAGGGAGCAGAGATCCGCCAGGGCATGCGGGCCTCGACGGGGGCCATCGACCGGGTCCGCCTCGCGGACGACGTACGGGTCTGGACCATCGGGGACGCGCCGCCCAGGGGAATCTGCGGCTCAGGCCTGATCGACGCGGTGGCGCAGATGCTGCGCCGCGGCCTGGTGGATTCGCGCGGGCGGCTGCTGCCGCGCCCGCACCTCGAGGGCAAGCTCGCCCCCAGGCTGCTGGAGCGGCTCGTGGGGCAGGGCCACACCTGGGAGTTCGTGTTAAGCTGGGATCCCTATATCACGGTCAGCCAGGAGGATGTGCGGCAAATTCAGCTGGCCAAGGGCACGATTCACTGCGGCGTGCAGGTGCTGATGGAGGAGTTGGGCATCCAGGCGTCGCAGATCGCCCGGGTGTTCCTGGCGGGGGCCTTCGGAAATTTCATCGACAAGCGCAGCGCCTTGGGCATCGGGCTATTGCCCCCGGCCATCGCGCTCCAGCGGATCCAGGGCGTTGGCAATGCCGCGGGTCAGGGTGCCCGCATGGCCCTGCTATCCACATCTATCCGGGAGCGCGCCGAGACGGTGGCCCGACAGGTCGAGTACTTCGAGTTGTCCAAACACCCCCGCTTCGAAGAGATCTTCATCGAGTCACTGGCGTTCCCGAGCCCGCAGGGCTGAGCGCCGTCCCGACCGCCCTCGGCTCGGGGGATACCAACTCCCCGCCCTTCGGGATCTGGGGCCGTGAAGCCCGTCCTCCGCCAGCCGCCACCGGGCCGACTCCTCCCAGCCCGGAATCGTACGCCGGAAAGGGGGGCAGCGCGACGGCCCCTCAGATCGAGAAGAACAGGAAGAGTCCGAGCGCCAGGACGGTAACCCCAGAGCCGATCAGGATCAGGGGCACAGGATCCCCGAGGGTGTACAGGATCGGAACGGCAACCACCACGCAGCCGATGAATGCGAGGAACAGTGAAATCAGTCGTGCATGATTCTGCCGCTTTTGGATCTGGGTCATCAGCCTTCTCCTTTCACCATGCGAGGACCGGAAGTCGCCTGCAATCGCGTTCGCCCGACGCTTCGGTATCCCCTCACGTCACTCCCCCGGTGTCACAGCCGGGGGAGTCTGACCGTCTCGCGGGCCTTCCGCTTCAGTTTTCGCCATTGGTCAGCTAGCCAAAAATCAGCCAGTGACTGGAACTCGGACACCACCTCTCTGCGGTCCTTTCGGTCGCGCCACCAGGTGGCGGGGTCAAACGGATCGCTCGGTGCCGGATGCACGATCAGGCGGATTCCGGGGCCTAGGGCCGCCTCGAACGCCTTCCAGGCTCTCGTGGAGCGGCTCTTAGGCGTGACGATGATCACGGTCCGTGTGGGGATACCATTCAAGAAGCGGGCCACCTCCTCTGCCTCCCCCACCATATCGTCTGCCCGATCGCCAGCTGTCTGGATCGCCTCCCGCGGAACCTGGGTCCCCTCCAGGATCTTGAGGCTGTCCTCATAGGCATCCGGGATTCGGATCCCCCGACGAAGCAGGTCGGCACGACCTGGCTTCCCAGGTCCCCGGGTCAGCAGGATCCGCGGGGCAAATCCCTCGTGGTACAAGCGCGCGGCCTCCGGCACGGTGAGGAGCACATCCTCCGAGAGCGGGAGGACCAGGTCGGCGTGCGCCAGGGGATGCTCGGTGATCAGGTACCGACCTGCTGCTCCGAGGACGAAGGGGGCGCCCACGACGGCGGCGAGGACGAGGAACACGATCAGCACGAGGCCCCAGATGGCCCAGCGGATCAGGCGAAACATGGCGCCCGCTCCTCAGGCCCCTGGCCGTCCGTACGGCCCGCGGCCCTCGCCCATGGCTTCCACGGGGATGGCACGCACGTGATGCTCGAGCTCGAGCGCCCAGGCGGAAGTGGCGGCCAGACGAGCCACAATGCCCTCGAGGCGGGACGTGGTCGCCCGTAGCAGCGAGACCAAGAGCTTGGCCACCAGGGCAGGCTGCTCTTCCGTCAGCGCCTGCAACTCCCGCCGGCCGATCTCGAACACCCGACTCCGCCCCACGCTGCGGACGGACACTGGGGAAGGGTCGTCGTTGAAGAACGTCAGGAATCCCCCGATCTCCCCTGGCAAGAGGGTCAGCACGACGGTCACGCGCTCGGCCAGAACCCGCTTGACGTACTGGAGCTGTCCCTCCAACACGACATACAGAATTCGCCGCTGTTTCCGAGTGCCCTCGGTCGCCACCAGTTCTCCGTCCCGGTAGACACGGAGAGCGCCCACCCGCGCGAGCCGCCGCACATCCTGGGGGCTGAAGTCGCGGAAGAATACAACCCGGTGCAGTCGTGCGGGGTCAACCCGATCGAGTGAAACTCCCCTGGGGCTCATGCGCGCTCCATCACGGGAGAGCTCGCCGCCGTCCACTGGGCCGTTCCCAGCCACGCACACGAGCACACTCCCCGAAAGAGGAGGATGACTCCCAGGAAAACTGCCATGCAATCCGGCAGAAGTTGCCGCCTGCCCGACACACTCATCCGCGCCATTTCACTGAATTCAGCCAAGGAGCCATTGGCCTAAATCATGCAAAAGTTGCTCTCGCAAAGCTCGGCGGGACCGAAAATCAGCCACACCTTCTCATGTCACGGGGAGGGCTTCATGAAGACCCGCGAGTACCTGGCGATCAAACGGCGCATCGATGATTTCGAGTTGTCCGAGCACCTCACCCGAACCAAGCTCCTGCAAGAGGCCAAGGCGGGAGATCCCACAGCACTCGCCGCACTGAGAGAGCGCTATGGCCTACGCCTGCCCATGGTCGAGGAATCGCTCAAGTCCCCGATCCCGTGGAAGCGAAGTTCCAGGAACTAGAACGACCCCCACGATCTTGTGGCCAGGGAGGTGGTCATGTACCAGATGGTGATGGTAATCATCATCCTGTTCCCCTGGACCATCCTGGCGGCGATGGCGACGGTCTACCTGAGTCGCCGGCATCGCCATGTGGACGTGAGATCCCGCTAACCCTCCGCATCGCCCCATGATCTTCCACGATTGGCGCCCGGGAGTTTTTGCGATCCGCCTCCGACAACTGCCCACCAGACTTGACTCCTTCTGACGCGACATCTTCCTTTCTGATTCTCTTTCTGGCGAATCGCATACCCGAGGCAAATCGGTGCACCTCCCGACGCGTGCAGCGATCCCGGACAGCCAGACCCTGTCTAACGGCGGATCGCCGAGACGAGGCGCGTCGAGGCGAGCCGGGGCGCTCCCGGCAGGGCGCCGATCAGGGCATCCAGGCCCCGAAGCAGTCCGGACGTAACACGCCATCCGGCTCCGACCTCGTGTGGATGGCTCATGAGCACCCGCTCTGGCAGCAGGCAGTGGAACATGTTCACCCCGCGGACTCGCGTCACCCGAAGTCCCACCTCTCCCAGCACCACCCGCAGCTCGTGGCCGGTGAAGGTCTTGCAGGGGATGTCCCGCCAGATTCGAAGATGCCCGACCCCCTTCGCCGCCCAGGCCCGCGCCCGCTCCTCGGGATTGTGCAGGAGCATATCCAGCTCCCACTTCCCGTCCACCTCGAAGCCCATGACACCGCCCTTGGCCAGGATCCGCGCGCTCTCGGCGAAGACATGCTGGTACCCGTCATGGACGTGGGAGATGACGTCCCCGTAGGAAAAGATGGCGTCCACCGACTCGCTCTCGATCGGGAGACTGACAATGGAGTGTTGCTGGAAGCGGACGTGATGCAGGCCGGCTCGCGCGCAGCGGGCCTCCGCCTGCCGCAGCGACTCGCCGGAGATATCGAAGGCCAGCACCTCGTCCGCGTGCGGGCCGAGCAGGACGGTCTGTTTCCCCGTACCGCATCCCAGCTCGACAATCCGGCGAAACCGACGGCCGCGGACCAGTCGGGCGATCTCTCGCTCGTAGAGGGGATCGCAGGCAATGAAATAGAACGCGCGGTCATACCCGCTGCCTACGACGTCGTAGAAGCTGGCAACGCGCTGCTCGTCCATGCAGGCCCTCGGCTGCGTCCCGGACGCCGTCAGAACAAGGGGGGAAGCTCGCGCGCGACCGCCCGCGGCTCGTGGCGACATTCTCACGGGCGAGCGTCGAGGCTCGCCTGCACCGCCGCAAAGGCCCGCGCCGTTGCCTCGAGATCCCGCAGCAGCTTCCGCAGCCCCGGGATCCACTCGGGCTCGTCGAGGAGCTCCCCGTGCCGGGCCTTGTGCAGGGTGAGTGCCACCTCCCGCTGCATCGCCTGCAGGAGCGCCGGGTAGGTCAGGTTCTGGAGCGCCCGCTCCTCGTCAAACCGGTACAGGATATGCCGCCCGGCGCTCAGCGCCGCCACCCCCTCGGCGGAACCCGGCTCGATGGCGCGCGAGCACCCCGTGGCATCCAAGGCGCAGAGGGCGGTCACGTGCCCATCCGGTGCCACCTGGGCCTCGAACCGGATGGTCCCCACCTCCATCCCCCAGCCCGACCGGCCGCTCCCCTAGGTGCGGTCGGCCAGCAGGATCCCCTCGCGGGCGAAGTTGGCGGCCGGCTCGTCGTGGAGGACGATGTGCACCGCATCCGGCTTCGCGTTGAGGGTCCGGACGAAGGCCTCGGTCACGGCCTTGACCAGCGCCCGCTTCTGATCGATGGTGCGCCCTTCCTTCAAGCTGATGGTCACGTACGGCATGTCATCCTCCTTGAAATTTGTTCGTCTACGACCGCGGATCAGTCCGAGCAATCCCCCTGGGGGTAGAGAAACCCACAGTGCTCGCACGGCCACCGGCACCCCAACGGACGGCCGGGAATGGGAAATCCGCACTGCACGCAGCGGGGCCCTGTGGTCGAGTCGGCGTCGAGATCCGGGCGAATTGCCCGGGGGCCCTGCAGGTTGGAGTCAGCGGGAGACATGACCTGGGCCTTTCAAGGACTCAAGCAGATCTCCCATCTCGCCCGGTTGGAACAGCGGGTACGGGACCCCCCGCTGCTCCAGGGCATCCGCCATGGCAGGCGCCTGGTTCCACAGGGCAACGGCGAGCGCGGCCAGCTCCCCCGAGCCCCGCAGTGCTGCCAGGTCGGATGCCGCGCGTCCGCCGACGGCGTCGAGCGCGTGGCAGGCGAGGCAGCCCCGCTCCACGAGGAGCCGCCGGCCCCGCTCCGGGTCCGGCGGACGTTCCAGGCCGGGCGTGCGGCCGAGGAAGGTGAGGAGCGCTTCCATCTCCTCGCTCCCCATCGTCGGCCACGGCAGGGCCCGGGCGATGACGTGCCGCCGCATGTCCGGGACATGATTCCAAAGGCTCCGGACGATCTCCGGCCCCGGCCGCGGCGGTGCCGGCGACAGGAAGCCCGGTCCCGGCTTGGCGCGCCCCCCTTCGCCCGGCAGGGTGTGACAGGTGCCGCAGCCCTTAGCGGCGGCCACCGCCTCGCCCGTCGCTGAATCCGATGCGCCTGCCACGGGAACCGCGCCGGGCCAGCCGCCGCCGGCCCCCAACGCCAGCACCGCCAGCAGGAGCGGGCGCACGCCGGGGAACGTCACGCCGCGCGGTCCCTCGCCGTGGCGAGCGCCTTGGCGACCTTCTCGGCCAGGTGCGGGTATTGGCGGAGGAAGTTCTCCGTCACCTTCAGATCCTGGAGCAGTCGGCTCACCTTCTTGATGTCGGCCACGATCGCCCTCCGCGTCGCCCGAATCCCGTCGTGCCCTCTTCACTGGCTGGGGTCCGGAGGCGACAGCACGCCGGTGCCTGCGCACGCCTCGCAGGGGATGACCCCCTCACCGCCGCAGGCCTCGCAGGCCGCGCGCCCGCCGCCGGACTGCCACCCGCCTCCGCCGCCTTCGCATTCGCGACAGGGGCCCATCCCCTCGCCGGCGCACGCCGGACACACTCCTTGCTCCACCCCGACCCTCCCGAACTGCCACCCATTACCGCACACGCGCCAGCAGGATGTCAACCCCGCGCGTGCCAATGGCCACGGATCCCGGGCGTTCGCCCTCCAGATCCCCCGGCTGAGCGGGGCCCGCGGTGCCCGTCTTGCTGAGGCGGGCGCTCATCGTGACCTCGCCCTGAAACGGCACCCCAGGGGTCATCACATCCTGCGGGCCGAGACGATAGGCCACCGGGAAGCGTGGGGCCACGACCCGCTGCACCGCGAACGGCGGACCGCTGCCCCGATGGGCGATGATGAACAGGACATCCGCGGCGCCCACACGGTCCCGGAGTTCGGGCGCGATTTGAATCACGCCCGAGATGCTGGCGGCCTCCGAGCCCGACCCGCCCGGCGCCGCGCCGGATGCAGGGGGATTCGTCCCTTCCGGGGAGGAGGCTGGCGGTTCCAGATTGGCGATCAGGATGCCGATTGCAAGGGCGGCGAGTGCAGCCAGCCCGCCAAGCGACAGGAGGACCGTCCGCACCCCGCCGGGCGACCCAACCGGGAGATGGGTCTCCCCCGAAGGAGCGATCCCGCGCCCCAGCTTTGATGCCCTCATGGCTTTCTAGCCTGTCGGCGATTCATGGCGGATCTCCGGCGTCCGTACGACCGGCTGACCACATCCGAGAATGGCTTGCCCCTGATTCGAAACCGGCGTGAGCATATCACGCCACGCCCCGGAAGCGAACCGCTATGCGCCGCGGATGCGCTCGAATGGCCATGGCAGCACTAAAAGGGCAGACCGAGGAATGACCAGCAGGCGCGCGTGATGAAAGGCGTGGTGGGCCGAGGGGAGGTGCCGTACGAGCCGCCCCGCAGGACACGGGCCGCGGCGGCGTGCGGAGCTACCTGGACCGGAAGTATCGCTCCAGTGCGATCTCGACCACGTCCGAGGGGTTCACACCCTCTCGACGTGCCTGGGCCTTGACTTGTTCCAAGATCTTGCGCGGCAGCCGAACTGTCGTCCGCACCACCGACGGATCCGCCAGCCGGCGAGGGGTTTGGATTGCCTCGGTCCGGCGCAACTCGGCCTGCAGCCGTGCCATGGCGATGTCTTCGGCGTCCAGCGGGACGACCAGGCCCCGCCGGCCGGATGCCCGCCGACGTAGGCCAGCCGCAGCCTTCCCAATTTTCCGTGGTACCCGCTGTGTAGTCACGAGACCACTGACGGGCGATCAGGCCGCGCCCGGGCGTCGCGAGCGGCAGCCCGGAGCACCCGGGACCGCGCAACCCCGCAGCATCGGTTCCTCACCCGAGGGCGCACCATCGGGGCACCCCCGGGTCAACAGTGCTTGTCCTGGACTCCGAGTGTCCGGATCGGGGACTACTTGTACGCCGGTCGCTGGCCGGACAGGTACTTCCCCCACTCATCCCGTCGCTGGTCCCAGTAGGCGCGCTCCGACAGGGTGAGCCCCCAGGCGTCTGGCACCGGGGCCACGATCAGAAGGTAGGCCGGCTCCATCACCCCATACTGCAGGATATTGCCGCCCAGATTCGTGCCCAGCGCCAGAATCCGCAACGGATGGGCGAAGTATTCGGGGTTATCCCCATTCGCCAACCCGCCCAGATCCTCGTGGGTCGTCGTGGCGCACCCGCTTACCAAGCCGGCACCGAGCAGGCAGATCATCAGGAGGATTATCAGGCCTCGCGCTGTCATCCCTGTCTCCTTTCTGGGACGCACCGGGTGGTCCCTGGAACAGGATTACGACGTGTCGGTCAGAGCTTTGCCCAGCTACGAAGTCGCCCCAGCACCAGGGCTGAAATCGACACCCCCGCTGCCCCAAGAACCAGGCCGCCGTAACTCACGCCGGGCGCCCTCCCCTGCAGGATGCGGATCGCGCCGATTGCCGCCCCCATGAGCAGGATCACGGCCGCGGCCTCGAGTCCCGGCAGGAGCCATCGCCACGCGTCCCGCGCCCCTGGCGCCCGCACCGGCCAGACGGTCTCGACCGCTACCGGCACCTCCGTCGCTGCAGGCCGGGGTACACGGCCCTCCCGACCAGCGATTCGCCCGCCCGGCCCCTCGTAGAGGGGACATTCCCGCTGCCGCCCCCAGTAGGCACAGGCAACGGCCTGCGGAGAGCGGGCCGGTTCGCCTTCCTTCACCAGGAGGCGACATGCGGCAAAGATCGGAGCCGCGTCAGCCGCCGCATCCACGTACCGATGCCAGTCGGGCACCGTGTGGCGACACAGCATGGTATGACTGCCCCTGCGGCGGTTCGCCGGCCCCCACGATCCCGCATTGCGCGGAGGCTCCGCGACGGACAGGTGAAAATCGCCGCGTCCGCCATGGGGTCTACCGATACCAAACCTCCGCACCCTGCGCCTGCTTACGGAGGCAGGGGGGCATGGAACGGTACCTTAATGTTCATCTTTGGGTTCGTCAACGAAAATCCGTACCGGGACGCTGTTCCAGGCATCCTTAGCAGCGCACCCCTGGAGCGGCCCGAGGCGGGCTGGATTCGGAAATCCGGTTGACAGGAACCCACTTATCGGTTAGACAGCACAAACACTGGAGACATCGGCAGTTTTTGGGGGAAAGTCAAGCCTATGCCGCACCATGTCAAGGTTGCCCGCGCCCTGGACCTGGCACCCGGGCAGTCCCGGTTGGTCCAGGTCGAGCATCGCGAGCTTCTCCTCTTCAATGTGGGAGGCCGTTTCTACGCGGTGAAGAACAGCTGTCCCCACCGAGGAACCCCGCTGGATCAGGCCGGGGTGGAGAACAGCGTACTCACCTGCCCGGGTCACGGCTGGGAATTCGACCTCGAGACCGGCGATTCCCTCGATCATCCCCCCCTGGGGCTCCGATGCTACCGGGTCGAGGTGCGGGACGATGCGGTATGGATCGAGGTGCCCTGACAACAGGAGCAGGGCATCTGGGCTCCCCGTCGGAGCCCTCGGAGGATCTGTCGGTCGACACCCGGATTTCCGCGATCATGGCTGACCAACTCGGGGTCCGGAAGCCCGGGCCACCCCGGATGCTCGCCCGCAACCCAGGACCTGTGTTCTCTTTGATCCTGCTGCCCGCAGAGCAGAAAAGGCAAGGGGCAGACTTGGCAGGCGGAGTGTCCTGTGCTATAAAAATGACCCCTAGAGGACCTGGCACTCGAACCCCGGCTCCTCCCGACGCGTCCCCATCGTCTAGCCTGGCCTAGGACATCGGCCCTTCAAGCCGACAACGCGGGTTCGAATCCCGCTGGGGACACCAAGCATATAGACCCCCCTGTCCGCGCTGAACAACGTTGCAAAATTCCGGGGCGTTGTGGCAGCATAGGCGCGCCAAGGTTCAAGACGAGCGCATGCCGTCCTGATAGCGCTCGTACGCGCCGAAAGGACGCTGGGATGAAGAAGCCGAAGAGACCCCCGAAGCGACCATTGCATACCCCCTCCGGAGCTACCCCCCTACGCGGGGCTTCGAGATCGCCGCTCTTGCCCCTGCTCTCGCCGGGGGTTTTTCGGCTAAAATGGCCTGTTCCTTTCGCCGCCTCGGG
>Ga0335084_10007859_pt1 | contig 10607 bp, 4 predicted proteins | sample Lox_Sample_44_FD_206721 | JGI IMG/M metagenome (GOLD analysis project Ga0335084, IMG submission 206721) | Soil microbial communities from Loxahatchee National Wildlife Refuge, Florida, United States - Lox_Sample_4.4 | ecosystem: Environmental > Terrestrial > Soil > Wetlands | place: USA: Florida...
AGGCCGGTCGCCGCCGTATATGACACCGCCCTCTTGAAGAATTCTCTCCTTGAGATCCCCGTCATGGATGCCTCCCGAACTTCATCGGTAACCCTTTACAGTTCCCATCCGCTTCGACGCTCCGGACGAATGTACGTGTTCGCCACTTCCGATCCTTCCACCTTCAGTTCGTTGCGATTCCAATTCAGTTTTTGCCCTGTCCGCGCAGCCACATTCCCCAGGAGCAAAGTCTCGGTCACCATGCCCTCGAATTCGAAGTTTCCACCCGGTTTTACTTTGCCGCCCTTGCAGGCGTCGAGCCATTCCCGCTCGTTACCCGGCGACCGGGGCAGGGTCTTCGGCGGCTGCTTGTAGCTATCCATGCGCGACTGCGGAATCAGCTTCGGATGGCCGCCATTGAACGCGCACAGGATCTTGCCGCCGTCCCCCACAAAGAGAAGTCCCTCGTCCCCCTCCTCTCCCTCGCCCACAAAGGCCCGGCCCGCTTCCAGTTCCTCCGGCCTCGCCGGCTTTAATCCGCCGTCATACCAGGTGAACGCGACCGGCGGCATGCCGGCACGGGCAGGGAAGTTGTATCGCACCATTGACGCCACCGGATACGTCTCTTCATATCGCTCCGTGGAACTCGCTTCCACGCTCACGGGTGCTTCGAGCTTCAGCACGCGAAAAATCGTGTCGAAACTGTACGAGCCCATGTCGCCCAGTGCGCCGCACCCGAAGTCGGTCCAGCCGCGCCAGGAAAACGGCGCATACACATGGTGGTACGGACGTTCCGGCGCTGGTCCGAGCCACAGGTCCCAGTTCAGGCCATCCGGTACCGGCTCCGCATCCTTCGGACGATCCATTCCCTGCAACCAGAACGGCCGGCTCGACCAGTTGTGAACTTCCCGCACCGGTCCGATCGCTCCGTCCCAGATCCATTCGCATAGCAGCCGTGTGTCTTCGGACGCCTGGTTCGCGACCGCAATCTGTGTAGCCACTCCGCTCTCCTTGGCAATCTCGGCGAGCCGGCGTGCCTCGTAGATCGTGTGCGTCAGCGGCTTTTGACAGAAGACGTGCTTGCGTTTCTTCATTGCCGCGACCGAGACACCGGCATGCAGATGATCGGGCGTGCAGACCACCACGGCATCGAGGCCCTTCTCTTTTTCGAGAAGTTCCCGGAAGTCGACGTATGCCTTGCAGCCACGGAACTCGCCGGATCGCTTTTGCGAGCCGTAGTAGGCCTCGACGATCTTCTGGGCGGTTTCGCGTCCAGCAACGCCCGCCGCAGCCTGCATCGAGTGCGTGAGCTGAATCGGAGTGTTGGGGCTCAGCCACTCCCAGCCCGAACTCACCCCCAACAACTTCTGAACGTTGTCACGGTATTCATTGGCATACCATTGCGGGTGGTTGGCGCCGCTCTTGTTCGCGTCGCAGACGGCGATGCCCTGCACGTCGCTCTCGCCGAGGAAATGCAGCATGACGCGCATGCCTTGCGAGCCCACCCCGATGAACGCCATGTTGATCTTGTCGCTGGGAGCCAAATGGCCCTCTCCGCCAAGGACGTATCGCGGAACCATCGTGAAGCCCAGCCCGGCGGCGCCCATTCGGGAGAGAAATCTACGTCGGGAAACTGCATTCTTGGATCGTGTGCGAGATAAAATCGGTTTTCTCATCGAGATACCTCACGGGCACGCGCGAGTATTTGCTCACGTTCTGATCATGTTGCTGAACGTGAATACTGTAAACGAACGCGCAGTCTTTGGCTCATGTTTTGCAGAGCTAGGACATGCGGAGGATTTCGCTTGGGTGGCGAGTGAGTCTTCGATTCGCCCCGAACGGGCGGGCCGTGTTTGGATAGATCGGCAGAGCCGCGGGATCGTCGCGCCGGATTCAGTTTTTGTTGAAGATGATTTTCCGAGGGCGGATGTCGCTGCGTACCGTCAGTCCCACTCCACAACGATCTCCGGAGCATTGTCGACGAGGAGAATTTTCTGCGGGAGTGTGGCTTCCTTCTCCCGCAGCGAGCGGAACAGGTTCTTATCGAAATACAGAGGCTCCAGGTCCGCGAGGGGATCGAGAATCCGTGAACTTTGCTGGCGTACCTCCACAACCCCTCCGTTAACCTTGAACCCGCTCCGTCCGTCGAAGCCGTGCAGCACTAGGGCAACTTTCTTGAATTGTGAAACGTAAGCCCCTCTCGGCTTGCTGAAGTGAATTGTCTTTGTGGCTGGCGCAAAGTCGATGTCGCGCTCATAAAACGCGCCGCGCCGATACTCGAGCGAACTGCCGTCGTCTTCGTAGTACACGAAACGGTTCGGGTCGGTGCCGTAATACACGTGCACGTATAGCGTGTCCGGCGGCTTCTCCTTCGTCGATTGCACGGTGTTCTGCAGTGGGAAAATCGACCCGGCTTTCAAGAAGATCGGGATTCGGTACATCGGATATTCAGCGCTGATCTCACGGCCGCCTTCGATTCGCTCGTCCGAGAACAGGTCATACCAGTTGCCCGCGGGCAGGTAAGTGGTCTTGCTCCTCTCCTTGCTCGTCATCGGATTCACGAGCAACGCATCGCCGAACATGAACTCGTACTGGTTCTTCGCCGCATAGACGTTCTCATCAAACGGGTCCTGGAGGCAAAGGCAGCGGCTGATGGGAATTCCAGTTTGGCTGCTCGCGTGGAACGTCGAATACAGGTACGGCATCATGCGGTAACGGAATTCGATATAGGTTTTCGCGATCGTCCCGGCTTCCTCGCCGTAGGCCCAGGGCTCGTTCGCCGCCCCGAACTGTTCGCGATGGTTGCGCAAATACGGAGAGAACACGCCAACCTCGAGCCACCGTTTGAAGAGATCTTTGTTGCCGTCGCCGATGTATCCGCCGAGGTCCGGCCCGGTAAAGGGTACGCCGGCCAAGCCCATCTGCGTGTTCAGGAGAGCGCCCAGCAGGATATGTTCATCCTTGGCCTGGTTGTCGCCGCTCCAGACCGCTGCATATCGCTGAATTCCCGCGAATCCCGCGCGGCTCAACACGAACGGACGCTTGTTCCCGCCGTACTTTTGGAACGATTCGAACGACGACCGCGCCATCAGCATGCCGTAATAGTTGTGCGCTTCTGGCGCCGCGCCACCCCGTCCGTCGAAATCGAAGACAACATTGTCCGGCATCGCCTGGCCATCGATCGCCGGTTCGTTCATGTCGTTCCAGTAGCCGTGGATTCCCACGTCCTGGTAGATCTTCATGTGGTCGATCCACCACGCGCGCCCTTTCGGATTCGTGAAGTCCGGAAAGAGGTCTGTGTTCGGATAGATATCGGCCACGAACCGCTCGCCGTCGGCAAACTTCAGGAAAATGTCCTGCTCGAGGCCGCTCTTGTAGGCCGAATATGTCTCATCGATCTTGATGCCGGGATTGACGGACGCCGTCAGTTCGATGTTTATCTCCCGCAGTCGCTCCGCCATGGCCCGCATGTCGGGAAAGCGCGCAGTGTCAATCCGGAACGGTTCATAGTCTTTCAGGTAGTCGGCGTCGAGCACGATGCCATCGAGGGGAATTTTCTTGTCGCGGAACGTCCGCGCAATGAACATGACCTCGCTCTCGGGATAGTAGCTGCAGCGCGACTGCTGGTATCCCAGGGCCCACAGCGGCGGCAACGGCATGCGTCCGGTGAGCGCCGTGTAGTGCTCAAGAATCCGGGCGACGGAATGATCATGGATGAAGAGCTCATCGCGCTCGCCGCCGTCGAAGCTGTAGGAAGCGAAGCGCTTGTTCGACGCGCCAAAATTGAACACCGACCGGTAGGAATTGTCGAAATAGATCCCGTAAACCTTCTGATGATGCAGTCCCATGAAGAACGGAATGCTCGCGTACATGGGGATGCGCGGGTCGTCGTACTTGTAGTTGTCGGTATTTCGCAGCGTGACCACGGTGCCGCGCCGGTCGAGGTTGCCCAGCTCCTCGCCTAATCCAACGAAGCGCTCACCGGGCTGAAGACTCTTGTAGATCGTGACCTTGTCGCCGGCGAAGGTTGTGCCGAGTCCCTTGCCCGCGATGTCCTCGTTCAAAACCTCGCCCTGCGCAGTCTTGAAAACAGCCCGGAAGCAAGGGGACTTTTCAATTTCTAACCTCAGGCTCGCCGTCCTGACGACAATCCTCTTGTTCGAGTCGTCGACCGAAAAGCCGGCGAAGTCCGGAGCGGATTTGTCGACGAGGGCATAGGAAAAGTCGTCCGGCCGTTCCTGTCTCGAGACCTGCAGCCGGATGACATGCTCCGAGTACACCGAGACGGCAAACGACGCCTGTGCGGCCTTGCCTTCAATTCCATGCGCCGTCCTCTTGTACGAGACGATTTCGCCAACGCTCTGCGCAAGACAGGGTGCCGGGAACGCTGCCGCTATGGCTATGATGAGCCACGAGCGCCATCGAAGCGTGAGTCTGAAGGAGCCGCAGGTCATGGGCAGCTTAGTATCTCGCAACGACGCTCACCTTCCCCGAAAATCCCGCAGGAATCGTGACAGTCTCCTCCTCAGGATCGAATTTGTCCCAGGGCTTGCCATTCAGCAACACGAACTTCAGCCGCCGGCCGTCCGGCACGCGCAGGCGGACTTTCGTCTCGGCCCCGAACTGTGTTGGCAGGCCGATTCCCACCTCGATCGTGCCACTACCCAGATGCGAAGCGATCGCAAACCCAACCCGTCCCCATCGGGTCGGTACTCCCGAAGCGGAAACCGTCTTTCCATCCTCCAGCCACTTCCGCGGAATCGACTTCCCCAACCACACTGTTTCCGACGTGGGATCTTCGAACACCAGCATCCACTTCGTCATCAGCGCCACCACCAGCTGCGCCGGCGTGCAGTAGGGAGCGGCGGGGCTGTCGTCGAACACCGGACGCGTCTCCGGCGCCATCCAAGTGCCACGGGTGTAGCCGTGTGCCATGACGGAATAGAGGGTCAGCAGGGCTTCGCGATTCTCATCGTGCTGGATCAATCCGTACCCGTGCCCGTACGACAGAAATGTTGCCATCGCTCCGGTCTTGTATCCATAGGCGGTCGGCACCCCGAGAATCGTGTCATGATGCTTCCAACGGTACCGCACGATCCGTTCCACCTGCTCTTGCGAAAGAACTCCCGAGTACATCATCTCCATGTAGGCGCGGTAAGAGCGAAACTGCGGATCCGTCGGATCGCGCGGGACAACCACATGGAACGGTTCTTTCACTCCTGCGATCGACGGCAGGATGGTCTCGCTGCCTTCCGTGAGCAATGACCGCGAAATCGCCGTCTGAATGTCGCTTCGCAGTTCCTTCGACTCGCGGACCAAGCTCTGGCCCCAGGCCGTCAATTCTGCATTTTTCCTTCGCGCTCCGATCTTCGCCCACACCTCGCCCAGATCGCGGAACCCGCGCGCTGCTTCCGTGCTGTTCGAGAAATACGGCTGCATGTAGCGCGGGGGATCTGGATCCAGACACGCATCCGCCTCGCTCCACCCCGCGATCATCCCGTAGGCAGGATTGTCCTTGGGCAAGTGCGTTGCCTTTTCGCGAAGATGGAGCAGCAGCTTGGTCACGCCGTCAATGCGCCTTCGGTTTCTGAGGAGCACCGCCGGATCGCCACCATAATTCACGAACTGCGCGACCACCGTCAGCATGCGTCCGTACTGCCCCGTTTCCGGCCCGCGATACAGGATTGAGCCATCGTCCCGGACGAATTTTCCGAAGTAGTTGTCGATGTAGCGTCCGGCGCGGTCGATCAGGCCCCATTCGAGCATCGCCGTGGTATCGACCGTGAATGTGTCGGGGAAGCCGTCGTGCTCGCTGCCGGCGTAGTCCTTGTCGACAGCGCCGTACTTCGGGAAGTCTCCGACGCGGGTCATGATTTCGCGCACCAGGCCGAACCGCGCCATATTCTCGACGCGGTCATCGGGCACATCGATCTTCATGCCCTCGGCCAGCAGCTTCTGCCAGCCGGTCTTCAAGTCAATGAGGTCCTGGTAGAAGACCTTGGCGTCGTACGCGGTTCGCGGCGGGAAGGGATGGTAGGAGTCGATGTATCGCGTCCACTTCACCGAGCCATTCTCAACGTGCACCAGCCGGTACCACACCGGTTGCACGCGATCGTTGCCGCTCGACATGCGTAGCGGAGCAAACGCGATCATCTCCGTCCACACGTCTGCAGATTCCGGATAGACGAAGCGCAGAATCGGCAGGTATCCTCCCACCAGCCCGTCGAGCACTTGCCCCTGCTCGCGAATCTTGCCGATCGGCGGGTAATACGGAGCAGGATCGAAGTCGGGTGTCCGGCCCCCGTACCCGAATCCCACCTTGTCCCAGGTCGCGTTCGTCCCGACAAAGCTGTAGGTACTGATTTTTCGAATCGGCGGAATCGCGGATGCAATCGTGTCATAGTCCGGATCGCCGGGCCGTGCCAGAATCTCGTCGGCCAGCAGGTCTGAATCGCTGTTGATGACCTCTTGAAGGCCGTGGCCGAGATACAGCTTGGCCGGATCCTCCGAGGTCCGTTCCAGCGACTTGGGCAGGTCGAGGCGGATGCCCTGGGTGTCGACCATCAAGAGATGCCCGGTGCGACTGCTGAAATCCTCCACGATGGCAACCGTCGGAGATCCCGAACCGTCGCCCGTCACTCCCATCAAGGTCCACCGGCCCAGTCGATCGCCCACGTGCACGACGGCGGTCTTGCCGTCGGCGGAAATCTCTGCCGAGGATGTGTCCACGAACCGCGTCACTTTGATTCGCTGATCATCCGATCCGGACGCGTTTCCACAAAACAGACACAGGCTCAGCAAGATCAACCACAGACACTGCTGTCTTCTCCCTGCCGCTTTTCTTGTCTCGAACAGATCCATGTCACCGCGACTCCACCTACAAGTTTTGCAAGCCGACCTGATAGGGTACGCCTGCAGACGTCTCTTCGGCGTCCCAAAGTCAGCGGCAACCCAGTAGTACCGAGGGCACTCGTCCTCCTCGCAAGAAGTAGCGCCGGCAATCCGATGCCTCACCTGGAGAAGCTCTGTACCAGGGCTGCCGGCGCGGCTTGCTCACCGGATCGCTCGCGCGACTCTGGGCCATCGAACGTTGTCGCCGAGACGGACGCCCTGTCTATTTCTGCCGTCAACCCGTTTCTTAGTAGACGAGCTTCGGGAATAACTACTCAATGCAATAAGTTGGCGTAGGATGGTTGTGACTCGCCTGGGTAAGTGCAAAACAATGCTGCCTCATTCGACGAGTCCAGCACGCGCGTGCGCGAAGGGACGGCGATGGGCGTACTGGCAGCGTCAGGTTTGCCCCAGGCCCACGCTCATCGAAAGGTGAAATTATGCGCGCTCTCCGGCGACAGTACAGCGGTTACGTCCATCGATTGCTGTGGGTAGGCGTCGTGATAGCCCTGGTTCTGTCACCCGGGGCTGCGCAAGAGGCGCCCGTCGACCCGGGACAGAAGGCCGTTTTGGAAATGCAGGAGAAGTACCCCGGCCTGCTTGAAGAGTTCGGCCATCTTGCCGAGGCGATACAGCGCGACGTACAGACTCCGGAGCCGCGTTCGCAGAGTCATCTTCTGCCCTTATTGCCGGATTCGACCGTGTTCTACCTCGCGATTCCCAACTATGGTGACGCGTCTCATCAGGTACTGACCATCTTCCGGACAGGACTGAAAGAGAGCCGAGTTTTGCACGACTGGTGGCAGCAGGGAGAGATGGCCGCGCGTGGGCCGAAGATCGAGAATTCGCTCGAAGAGTTTTACAGGTTCTCGCAGTTCCTGGGGAACGAAATTGTCGTGTCGGCGTCTGTCGAAGGGAAAAAAGATCCGGATTTTCTCATCCTCGCCGAAGTGCAAAAGCCGGGCCTGAAAGTCTTTCTGCAGCAGACGGCAAGAGAGTACGCCAAGGATCTCGGAACGGTGCGAGTGCTCGATGCTCAGGAACTGGCAACCGCCAAGGAATCGGCTGCAGAAAAAATGGTCATCCTGGTGCGCCCGGATATTGTGCTCGCTGCAGAACATCTCAGCGCGCTGCGAAGCTTTCAGGATCGCCTGGAGCACCCGGGCCGCGGCCTCGCGACGACTCCCTTCGGGCAGCGCATCCGGCAAGCCTACGACGCCGGGACAAACATCGTCGCCGCCGGTGACATACACACGATCCTCGGCCAAATTCCGCGCGACGCGGCTCCGAACCAGGCGCTGTTCCAGCGTTCCGGCTTCGCCGACATGAAATACGGTGTCTGGGAGTATCGCAAGGTTCCCGGACAGCCGGCCACCCAGATGGAGATGAGTTTCACCGGGCCGCGGCATGGAATCGCATCCTGGCTCGCGGCGCCGGTTCCGCTGGGCAGCCTCGATTTCGTCTCGCCGAAGCCGGCGATGGCGTTCACCCTCGTGCTCAAAGATCCGGCTTTGATCTATGACGAGCTCAAGGAGTTTGCCACCGTCTCGAATCCCAATGCATTCGTCGGCCTCGAGCAGATGGAGCAGGCAACGAAACTCAGCCTCAAGGAGGATCTGTTACGCCTCCTCGGCGGCGAAGTCACGCTCGAACTCGACAAAATCCAGCCGCCCGATATCGCCTGGCGAGCCATCCTCAAGGTCAAGGATCCCGACCATTTGCAGGCGACGGTGAACGCATTACTGGCTGGCTCCCCGGCCACGCCGCGCGAAACTGAGCGCGACGGGATCACCTATCACGCGCTCCGTTTTCCATCCCGCGACAAAGTCATGGAAATGGCATACGCCTTCGTGGATGGCTACTTCGTGATCGCTTCGAGTTCCGAGGCGCTCGAAGAATCCATTCAGCTCCATCGCAGCGGCGGATCTCTCGCGAAATCCGCCAAATTCCAAGCCTCGATTCCACCCGGACACTCGGCGGAAGCCTCGGCGTTCTTCTTCCAGGACGCGCAGGCGATGAGGATGCTGTATCTGCGCCGCTTGTTGCCACAGATGGCGGACTCGATCCCGCAGGCGTCGGACGACTTTCCGCCCAGCGTGGCCTGGGCATACGGCGAAGACAGCGCGATCCGGCAATTTGGCAACAGCGGCGGCAGCAGCGCAAGCGCGGCGCTCATCGTGGCTGCGATCGCGATTCCAAATCTGGTTCGGGCTCGAAACAGCGCCAATGAAGCCAGCGCCGTCGGCATGGTGCGGACGATCGTGACCGCGCAAATTTCTTATGAGGCGTCGTACCCGATGCGCGGTTTCGCCCGCACTCTGGCCGTGCTCGGACCCGACCCCAGCGGAGCGAACAGCTATACCCCCGCGCACGCGGGCATGATCGATAACACGCTTGGAAACCCAGCATGCATCGCCGGAGCGTGGTGCGAAAAATCGAACTTCGTCTTCACCATGCAAGCAGCATGCAAGATGGCGCGATGCACCGACTTTGTCGTGGTCGCCACGCCCGTTTCCCCGAGCACAGGGACAAGGAACTTCTGCGCCACCTCGGATGGAGTCGTACGCTTCCAACTAGGCCCACCCGTGACCGCCCCGCTCACCGTAGCGGGATGCCGGTCATGGGAACCGCTGCAGTGACGGGATCCGATGGTAGCGCCTGTTGCTGCTTTCATACTGAGCCTTTAGGCCTTGTCATTCCGCGGTGCTCGGGATGATAAGTCCTTTGTTTGGCCTATTAACTCGTTGGTTAAGGGGTACCCCCTCCCCCCTCCCCCTTCCCGAAGCAAAATATCTGGAATCAAGAGTTTAGCCTGGGTAATAATATCCTTGACACACATGTGCGTTTTCGGTATCATTTCAGCATGGAAACGGGACCGAAAACCCTTCAAGAAGCGATTGCGTACTTCGCTGATACGCAACGGGCCTTTGAATATGCAGTGAAACTGCGCTGGCCTGACGGCAAGATCATTTGCCCGCGCTGTTCTTCCCCGAAGAACTCCTTCGTCAAGACTCGCCGTCTTTGGTTCTGCTACGGCTGCAATCGGCAGTTCACGGTGAAAGTTCGGACGATCTTCGAGGACTCGGCCCTTGGCCTGGATAAGTGGCTGGTTGCGATCTGGATGCTTGCGAACTGCAAGAATGGCATCAGCTCTTACGAACTGGCGGCAACGCTTGGCATTACGCAGAAGTCGGCATGGTTCATGCTGCATCGCCTCCGGGAAGCAATGCGCGAGTCTAAGTTCGGGCGTGGCAAGATCGGCGGCGGCGAGGGCGGAACTGTAGAGTCTGACGAGACCTTTATTGGCGGACTGACGAAGAACATGCATAAAGGTCGCCGTCTCAGGGTTGAAGGGCTTGGACCGTTTAAGAACAAGACGATTGTCATGGGAATGCTTGACCGTGACCTGCGGAAGGTCCGCGCAATGGTTGTCCCGAACATCAAGCGAGAGACCTTGCAGAATGCGATCCTGAACAATGTGGCATATGGCTCTGCCGTTTACACTGATGACGCTATCGGCCATGACAAACTGAATTACAGGTTCGTGCATGAAGTCGTGAATCACACTGAGGAATATGTTCGGGGGCAGGTCCACACGCAAGGCATGGAGAACTTCTGGAGTCTGCTCAAGCGGACTCTGCGCGGCACTTACGTTGCTGTTGAACCTTTTCATCTCTCACGCTACGTTGACGAGCAAGTATTCCGTTTCAATCACCGCAAAGATGGCCATCGCAAAA
>Ga0335084_10007860_pt1 | contig 10607 bp, 13 predicted proteins | sample Lox_Sample_44_FD_206721 | JGI IMG/M metagenome (GOLD analysis project Ga0335084, IMG submission 206721) | Soil microbial communities from Loxahatchee National Wildlife Refuge, Florida, United States - Lox_Sample_4.4 | ecosystem: Environmental > Terrestrial > Soil > Wetlands | place: USA...
TGCCCGACGGCTTCCGCGTCGAGCGCTGGCACATGGACGCGCCGACGCCGCCGTATCACAAGAGAGTCTCGCCGCAGCCCGAGCGCGTCGACCGCCGGAACATCGCGCGCATGTACGTGCCCGGCATCTTCTTCATGGAGACGCTGCTGTCTCCCGCCGGCTCGGGCGCGGACAAGGGAAATCTCGCCGGCGCGAAGCAGTACCGCAACTGCCAGTTCTTCACGCCCGAGACGCGCCGCTCGACGCACTTCTTCTGGGATTACCTGCACGACTACGCGCTCGACAACCCGGCGATCGCGCTGTCGCTCAACCGCAGCATGGTCGAGGGCTTCCTCGAGGACAAGTCCATCATCGAGGGGCAGCAGGAAGTGCTCGACGCCGACCCGGACTTCCGCATGAACGGCATCGTCGCCGACGCGCCGCTCGCCCACTTCCGCCGCACGCTCGGCAAGCTGATCGAGGCCGAGCGCCAGGCGCTGCGGCCGGCGGCGGCCTGATGCAGATCGAGAAGATCCCCGTCCGCGTCACCTCGACCGGGCAGACCATGGAGGTGGTGGTCTTCTCCAAGCACGTCTCGAGCATCACCGTCGTGCTCGGCGAGGGCGTGCACAGCATGAAGTGCACCCTCACGCCGACGCGCAACGAGCTCGCCTACGCCGGCAGCATCGGCGGGCGCGAGATCGTCTACGAGCGCAGCAAGGCGCAAGTCCAGCACGACATCGACCGCCTCAACCCGACGCTGCGCAAGTCGCGCTGAAGACCAGGGAGAAGAACCGCATGCCGCCTCTTCGCATCCTCGTGCCGCTCGCCGCGGCTGCGCTCGCCGGCTGCCAGGCGATGGACATCCACGCGCCGAAGACCGTCGTCGCGCCCGAAGGCGGCGGCGAGCTGACCGTCAAGCACGGCCAGCGCCTGCGCATCCCGCTGCCGGCCGAGGCGACCGGCGACGGCTACTCCTGGCGCCAGCGCGCGCCGCTCGTCATGGCGGTGATCATCGAGGCGCCGCCCGAGGGCAACGTGTGGTCGTTCACGCCGGTGCGGAGCGGCAAGGAGACGCTGCGGCTCGAGCTGGCGAAGCCCGGCGAGGCGGACGTGAAGCGCACGGTCAGCTACGAGGTCGAAGTGCCCTGATGCGGGTCATCGCGCTCGAGGAGCACTTCATCACGCCGCTGTACCGCGAGAAGGTGCCGGCGAACGAGTTCCGCAATTTCTACCTCGCCAGCCGTGGCCGCGACATGGGGCACGACATCATCGCGGAGAACCTCGACCTGGGAGAGAGCCGCATCGCGCACATGGACGCGGCCGGGGTCGAGATGCAGGTGCTCTCCTTCGGCTCGCCGGGACCGCAGGCGTTTCCCGCCGACGTCGCCATCCCGATGGCGCGCGACGCGAACGACCGCATGCACGCGGCGACGAAGAAGTATCCGGCGCGCTTCGCCGCCTTCGCCGCGCTGCCGACGGCCGATCCGCTCGCTGCCGCTGCCGAGTTGGAAAGATGCGTCGGCAAGCTGGGCTTCAAAGGCGCCATGATCCACTCGCATCAGCAGGGCGAGTTTCTCGACGCGCCAAAGTACAGACCCCTCTGGCAGACCGCGGAGAAGCTCGGCGTGCCGGTCTACCTTCACCCGGCGCTGCCGCACCCGCAGGTCGTGAAGACGTACTTCGACGGTTATGAAGAGCTCGCGCGCGCGCCGTGGGGTTTCGCGATCGAGACCAGCTGCCATTTCCTGCGGCTCGTCTTCTCCGGCCTGTTCGACGACTGTCCGAAGCTGAAGATCATCCTCGGCCACCTCGGCGAAGGCATTCCCTTCGCCATGCATCGCCTCGACACGCATGCGCGCGCGGCGGCGGAACGGCGCGGGCTGAAGAAGACGCCGCTGCAGTACTTCCGGGACCACCTGCTGGTGACGACGAGCGGCAACTGGTACGAGCCGGCGTTCGTCTGCACGCTGCTCGCCATGGGCATCGACAACATGCTGTTCGCGATCGACTGGCCCTACGAGTCGAACAAGGTCGGCATGGACTTCCTCAACCGCCTGTCGCTGAACGACGCCGACAAGCACAAGCTCGCGCACGGCAACGCGGAGAAGCTGCTCAAGCTCTAGGCGCCGAGCTGGCGCGCGAGGTCGAGGAAATCGGTCGCGGTGTAGTCGAAGCGCGCGCCCGCCGGCGGCGGGACGAGCGGCTTCGGGCCGTGCTCGAGCGGACGCGGCACGTAGGCGGTCTTCAGGCCGGTGCGCTGCGCGGCGAGGAGGTCGTCGGGATGCGCGGCGACCAGCATGGTTTCGTCGAGGCTCGCGCCGAGCAGGCGCGCGGCCATGCGGTAGGTCTCGGGATCCGGCTTGTACTTCTGGATCAGCTCGCCGGAGAGGACGGTGTCCCACGGCAGCCCGGCGTTCTTCGCCATGTCGACGAGCAGCGAGACGTTGCCGTTCGAGAGCGTGGCGATGATGTAGCGCGTCTTCAGGCGGTTGAGCCCCGGCACGGAGTCCGGCCACGGCATCAGGCGGTGCCAGGCGAGATTCAGATGCGCCGCTTCGCTTTCACCGAGGTGAAGATTGAATTTGGGCAGCAGCTCGTCGAGGATCGATCGGTGCAGCGTATCGATGTTCGCCCACTCGCCCTTCGCAGTCCGGTCCATCGCCGGCCGGTAACCGGCGCGCCACGCGTCGGCGAACGCGGCCCAGTCGGCTTTCAGGCCCTTCGCGCGGCCGAGCAGCTCGCCTTCGCGGATGATCGACGAGCGCCAGTCGACCGCGGTGCCGAAGACGTCGAACACCAGCGCGCGCAGGGTCATCGCACGGTGACCTTGTAGACGACGACGCGGTCGGGCTTGCCGCTCTTCTCCCACGGCCGGCGGTATTCGAAGCGCAGGTCCTGCTGGCCGCTGCGCAGCGCCCTGAGCGTCCAGGTCTCCGTGCCGGCGCCGCCGACCTTCTTCGGGTCGCCGGTCGCGGCGTAGGCGGGCAGGCCGTCGGCTTTCAGCACGGCGTTCGCCGGCTCGACCAGCACCCAGCGGAAGCCGGTCGACGGGTTGCGCGGCAGGTGGACGAGCAGCGTCTGGTTGACGCCGAGCGCGACCTTCGCGCCGGCGTTCTCGAAGCCCAGCGTGACCGCGCTCTGGGGCGCGGCCGCGCCCGCCGCCAGCAGCAGGGCGAGCGCGAACGCGGCGAGGTGCGCGCGCGGAGCTATTTCTTCTCCTTCACCTGGATGGTCTGCAGGAACGACTGCAGCTCGGCGCGCGCTTCCGCCGCCGGCCGCGGCGAGGTGAGCGAGAGGTGCAGGTCGATCCACGTGCCGCTCTGCACCCAGTGCGCGCGGATGTGCGTGTTGCTGCTCGTGCCGCCGGGCATCGCCATGTCGTAGAACACCGCGTCCCACTCGCCGACCTTGCCGAACGAGACGTTGAGCGGCTCGGGCAGGCCGCGGCTCTGCCAGGCGCGCGTCTCGCCTTCCCAGAAGCTCGGCACGCCGCGGAACTTCTCCGCCGGCTCGAACCAGCCGGAGACCTGCAGCACGCCATCGAGGAAGTAGAAGTAGCGCGGATGGTTGTTGCCGGCGGCGGCGGGGCCGCGCGTGAGCTTGCCTTTCGGGATGGTCATCACCAGCCGGCTGACCGGCACCGACAGCTCGTAGCTCGTGTCGAGGCTCGCCACCTGCAGCGCGTCGGGGCGCGGCGCGCTCGCCACGGCCGCGCCTCTGGCGAAGCTCGCGTCGGCCAGCATGCGCAGCACCTGCTCCTTTTCGGGAATCGCCGGGTCGCGGTGCAGCAGCGTGAAGACCGTGATCAGCTCGCCGGTGCGCACGGTGCCCTGCACGACGTACTTGTATTCGCTGCCGGTGTTGGGCGACGTGCGGTCGGTGAGCGCGAAGTACCAGCCGACCGCCTCCTTGCCGCGCAGCTCGAGGAGCGGCGCTTCGGTCTCGACCGCCTTGGGCAGCATGCGCTTGGCGCTTTCTTGCACGCGCGAGCGGATCAGCTCGTCGGTGACGCCGGCGCGCTTCTCGGGCGTAAGCCACACCGAGGTGAGCTGCAGGTAGAACGCGTCTCCGGACGCCGGGCGCATGCGCACCAGCACCGACGCCGGATCGGCGAGGCCCTGGTCGATCGCGCGCCAGTCCTTCGGCACGGTGAGGAGGAGGTTGCCGCGCCCGGGCACGCCGAAGGGCTGCGGCGCGGGCGCTTGCGCGGCGGCGAAATCGGCGAGCGCGCAGGCGAGGAACGCTGCGATGATGAAAACGGCACGCTTCATGTTCCCTCCCGGTTCAGCGGCGCCGTCCGCCGCCTCCGCGCGGCGCGGCGGGCCGCGGCGCGGCCGACGGCGGGCGCGCGATCGGCTGCGCCGGGCGCGGCGGGCTCGCGCCCGGCGGACGGCCGCCGGGCGGCGGCGCCACGGCTACTGGCGGCGGCCCGTAGACGCCGACCGGATAGCAGCACGGGCCCCAGGTCCACGGCGAGTAGCCGACGCTCGCGTACACCCCGACGTTGCCGTCGCCGCCGCCGCACGCGGCGAGCAGGGCGAGGCACACGAGGAGCGCGCGCTCTCTCTTCATCGCTGCTCCCAGTCGATGATGCCGAGCACGCCGCCGATCGGATCGACGATCACCGCGATCTTGCCGTCGAGCAGCCGCTTGTCGGGCTCGACCACGACGCGGCCGCCGGCGGCGGCGACCTTCTTCAGCGTCGCCGGCACGTCTTCGACCAGCACGTACGGCAGCCAGCCCGACTCGGTGAGGCGCGGCGGCAGCCGCAGGACGCCGGCGCGCGCATAGCCGCCCGCTTGCAGGATGATCCGCTTCGCGCCGGCGGCCGCCGGCACCTCGTCGACCTCGTAGCCGCCGAGGAGGCGGTAGAACTCGGCCGCGCGTTCCGGATCGCCCGAGAAAAGGTCGAGCCAGAAGAAGTCGCCGTCCTCGACCGGCGTGTCGGCCGGATCGCCGCGCTCGGCGCGCAGCACGCCGAAGAGCGTGCCTTCGCGGTCGGCGAGCAGCGCGTGCGTGCCGCGGCCCGGGATCGTCGCGAGCGGCGCGATGACGCTGCCGCCGTTGCGCCTCACCTGCTCGACCGCGTTGCCCGCGTCGGGCACCGACATCACCGGCAGCCAGCGGGCGCCGCGCGATCCTTGGGTCGGCCGCGGCTGCACGGACAGGCCGCCGATGCGCTCGCCGCCGTTCTCGATCAGCGTGTACGAGCGCGCGACGCCGGCAACGGGGCGGAACGTCCAGCCGAAGACCGACTGGTAGAAGCGCTGCGCGGCGTCGGGCTGGTCGGTGATCAGCTCGTACCAGATGAACTTGCCCGGACGGCGCGCGCCGTCCTCGCTCAGCGGCCCGGGCGTGGGCGCCGGCTGCGCCGCCGCGCTCGCGCAGACGAGCGCCGCGGCCGCCGCCAGCAGGATTCTCCCCATCGGCGAATCTTGCCCCTTTTACTGCGTGACGACCAGAGTCGCGAGGCGGTCGGGGTCGGCGAGCAGCGCGTCGCTCGGGCCGTGGTGCACGACGCGGCCGCGGCGCATGACGATCGCGCTGCGCGTCACCTGCAGCGCGAGCTTGGCGTGCTGCTCGACCAGCACGACCGCGAGCGAGTCCTCGGCGATCAGGCGCCTGAGCGCCTTCAGCAGCGCCTCGACGATGATCGGCGCGAGGCCCTCGAGCGGCTCGTCCATCAGGAGCAGGCTCGGGTTGCCCATCAGCGCGCGGCCGATGGCGAGCATCTGCTGCTCGCCGCCGGAGATCTGGTTGCCGCGGTGGTGGCGGCGCTCGGCGAGGCGCGGGAAGAGGTCGAACACGCGCTCGAAGGTCCAGCGCCCCGGCCTGGCGGCCACCGTCAGGTTTTCTTCGACGCTCAGCGACGGGAAAATCAGGCGCTCCTGGGGCACGAAGCCGATGCCGCTGCGGTTGCGCTCGTAGACCGGCAGGGCGTCGATTCTCTTCTGGTTGAAAACGATCTGGCCGGACTGGAAGGTCGTATGCCCCATGATGGTGGCGAGCAGCGTCGTCTTGCCGACGCCGTTGCGGCCGAGCACGGCGAGCGCGCCGCGCTCGGGCAGCTCGAAAGAAACGTCCTCCAGCACCTGCGTCTGGCCGTAGCCCGCGCGCACGCCGGAAAGTCTCAGGACTTCAGCCATGGCCTTCGCCCAGGTAGACGTCGCGCACTCTGCGGTCGGCGGCGATCTCGGCCGGCGTGCCTTCCACCAGCACCTGGCCCTGCACCAGGACCGTGATGCGGCTCGCGAAACGGAACACCAGGTCCATGTCGTGCTCGATGATCAGCACGGCGATGTCGGAGGAGAGCTTCTCCAGCTGGCGCAGCACGAGGCCCGAGTCGTGCGAGGGCACGCCGGCCGCCGGCTCGTCGAGCAGCAGCACCCGCGGCTTCAGGCCGAGCGTCACCGCGATCTCGAGCAGCCGCTGCTTGCCGTAGGGCAGGTCCTGCGCCGCGGCGGCCGCTTCGTCCGCCAGCCCGAGCGCGGCGAGGAGATTTCCCGCCTCTTCGATGATGTCCTTGTGCGAGGAGGCCGAGCGCCACATCCGTCTCGCGACGCCGGTTCTTTCGGCGATCGACAAGGCGACGTTGTCGAGCACCGGCAGGTTGCGGAACAGCGTCGTGATCTGGAAGGTGCGGCCGAGGCCGCGGCGCACGCGCGCCGCCTGATTCGTCCTTGTGATCTCTTCACCGTCCAGCAGAATCTTCCCGGACGTCGGCGCCAGGACGCCGGTGAGCATGTTGACGAAGGTCGTCTTGCCGGCGCCGTTCGGCCCGATCAGCGCATGACGCGCTCCCGGCTCGAGCCGGAAGTCGATGTTGTCGGCGACGGTCAGCGCGCCGAAGCTTTTGCAGAGCTTCTCGGTTTGAAGAGCCGCAGGCATTTGTCCCTGACTTGATCGGCGAGGCCGAGGATTCCTCCGGGGGCGAAGAGAACGACGGCGATGAGCAGCGCGCCGACGCCGAAGTACCAGTACTCGGGATACTGCTTGGCGAGCCAGTCCTGCGCGATCAGGTAGATCACCGGCCCGACGAAGGCGCCGTAGAGCCGGCCGACGCCGCCGAGGATCAGCATCACCAGGATGTCGCCCGAGGGCTCGAGGCCGAGCACGTTCAGGCCGACGAACTGGTTCACCTGCGTGAGCAGCGCGCCGGCGATGCCGGCGATGGTGGCCGAGATCGCGTAGATCAGCACCATGCGGCCGTACACCGGCGCGCCGACGGCGTGCATGCGCGCGCGGTTCTCGCGGATGCCGGTCAGCACCGCGCCGAAGGGCGAGTAGATGATCCGGCGCACCACCCACCAGGCGACGAACAGGACGCCGAGGCCGTACAGGAACGCGGTGCGGTTGAAGATATCGAACTTGAACAGGCCGAGGATCGGCGCCACCGTCACGCCCGAGAGGCCGTCGGCGCCGCCGGTCACGCTGCTCCACTTGTTGGCGATCTCGAGCAGGATGGCGGTGATCGCGAGCGTCAGCATCAGCAGCGTCAGCGCGCGCGTGCGCAGGATGATCGCGCCGGTCGCCGCGCCGAGCGCCGCCGCCGCGCCCGCGGCGGCGATGAGCTGCAGGAAGTTGTCCTGCACGCCGAGCTTCGCGCTCACGATGCCGGCGGTATAGGCGCCCAGGCCGAAGAACGCGCTGTGGCCGAGCGTGACGATGCCGGCGTAGCCCAAGATCAGGTCGAGCGACAGCGCGAAAAGAATGAAGATCAAGATCCGGGCGCCGAGCGAGAGGTACTCGGGCATGAGGAAGAAGAACGCGAGCGCCGCGATCCACGGCAGCCACTCGGTCCAGCGGATGCGCGTAGCGGCGGTGTAGCCGCTCACGCGCGCACTCCGAACAGGCCCATCGGCCGCCAGAGCAGGACCGCGATGGTCGCGGCGTAGACGAGGAACGCGCCGAACTCCGGCGTCCAGTACTTGCACGCGGTGTCGGCGACGCCGATCAGCAGCGCGGCGATGAACGGGCCGCGCAGGCTGCCGAGGCCGCCCACCGCCACCACGATCAGGAAGTAGACCAGGTGCTCGAAGGGATAGGCCCACTGCACCGGCAGGATGTCGGCGCCGAGCGCGCCGCCCAGCCCGGCGAGCCCGCTGCCGAGCGCGAAGGTGAGCATGAAGAGGCGCCGGGTGTTGATGCCGACCGACTGCGCCATCGCGCGGTTGTCGACCGCCGCGCGCACCATCGCGCCCCAGCGCGTCCGCTCGACGCCGAACCAGAGGCCGAGGATGATCAGGAAGCTGAAGCCGATGATGAAGACGCGGTAGGTCGGGAAGTCGCGCTCGAGAAAGTGCACCTGGCCGCGCAGGTACTCGGGCAGCAGGATGCGCGCCGCCTGGTCGCCGAAAAGGAGCCGCGCCGCCGCCATCGAGACGAGGATCAGGCCGATCGAGAACAGCACCTGCGCGAGCTCGGGCTTGCCGTAGAGCCGCGAGTAGAGCAGGCGCTCGAAGACGATGCTGCCCAGGGCGACCAGCACGAACGCGGCGGCCACGGCGAGCGGGAAGGGCACGCCGAAGCGCGCCATCGCGCCGGAGAGGACGAAGCCGCCCGCCATCGCGAACACGCCGTGGGCGAGGTTGATGAACCCCATCAGGCCCATCGTCACCGACAGGCCGACGGAGATCACGTACAGGATCATGCCGTAAGCGACGCCGTGGAAGGCGACGCTTACGAGCGACGAAAGAAACTCCCCCAGAGGCGGCGTCCGGGCGCTACTTCTTCTTCTGGAACTCTTTCCAGGGATCCTTTTCGGCCGCGCTCAGCGTCTCGAGCTCGACGTTGGCGAGCTGGCCGTTCACCCGCTTCACTTCGCGCAGGTACTCGGGCTGGATGATGTCGCGCGTCTCCGGGTCGATGGAGATCGGCCCGCGCGGGCTGTTCGGGTTCTTCCAGGTCTTGAAGAACGCCATCAGCTTGTCGGGGTCCATGTTGCCTTTCAGCGCGTGGATCGCGTCGACGATGATCGCCGCGCCGTCGTACGCGCCCACCGCGACGAAGTTCGGCGTCTCGTTCTGGCCGTATTCCTTCTTCCACGCCTCGACGAACGCCTTGTTCGCCGGCCGCGTCGCCGCGGCCGAGTAGTGGTGCACGGTCAGCACGCCGAGCGCGACGTCGCCCATGTTGGGCAGCTCCTCGTCGGTGGTGATGTCGCCCGGCCCGATCAGCTTGATGCCGGCCTTGTCGAGCCCGAGCTCGGAGAAGTTCTTCATCACCGCGGTGGCGGTCTTGCCCGCCGGGATGAACACCATCAGCACATCGGGCCTCGCGTCCTTCACGCGCTGCATGTACGCCGCCCAGTCCGGGTTTTGCAGCGGCACGCGCACCTTGGCGAGCACCTTGCCGCCGCCGTCGCTGAACGCCTTGGAGAAGCCGTCCTCGGAATCCCAGCCGGGGCCGAAGTCGCTCACCAGCGTGTAGGCGGTCTTGTACTTCTTCGCCGCCCACTGGCCGAGCGGGTAGCTCGACTGCCACAGCGTGAACGAGGTGCGCACGATGTACGGCGAGCGCGTGGTGATCACCGCGGTGCCGGCGTTCATGATGACGAACGGCACCTTCGCCTCGGTGGCGATCGGCGCGATCGACATCGCGTTCGGCGTGAAGATCACGCCGGCGAGCAGGTTCACCTTGTCGCGCACCACCAGCTCCTGCGCGAGCTGGCGCGCCTTGTCGGGGTTGGGGCCGGTGTCGTCGCGCGTCAGCAGCTCGACGCGAACGCCGCCGAGCTCCTTCTCGTGCTGCTTCAGGTACAGGCGCACCGCGCGCTCCATGTACGGCCCGAGGTTGCCGTTGAGGCCCGAGTAGCTGGTGATGAAGCCGATCTTGACGGTCTGCTGCGCCATGGCGCCCGACGAGAGCGCGAGCGCGGCGATCGCCGCGATTTTTGTGAATCTCATTGGATTCCCTCCTCCTTAGAGTGGGACGGATTCTACCCGATGACCCACGCCCCGCCGAGCGCGCCGGGCAAGAGCACGGCGTAGGCATTTTCCTTCCGCTTGACCTGCAGGCCCGCGGCGCGGCAGCGCTCCGCGAGCGCCTGCGGGTCGCGGCAGCCGAGAGCGTAGCCGGCGAGCGCCGGCGCGGGCGGCGCCGCGCCGAGAAGCTCCCGCAGGACTTCCCTCGTCCCGAGCGAGACGCGGCCGCGCGCGGCATCGAGATGCACCAGGCTGCCGTCGCGGCGCGGCAGCAGCCCGCTGAAGCGCCCCCAGCGGGCGGCGGCGCGCTGCGGCTCGTCGGCCACGACGAACACGCCGTCGAGCGAGAGCGGGTTCACGTAGCGCGGCTGCCAGAGGTTCTCGGGCGTGTGGTGCTGGCAGTACTGCACGCGACCCTCCGGCATTTCCGGCGGCGGCACGTGCACCACGCTGAAGCGCAGCGGCTTGCCGTCGGCGAGCGTGCGGCCGAGGTTCACCAGCGGCTCGGGCGCGAAGCCCTGGCCGAGGAGTCGGCGATGCTCGGCTTGCGCGTCGGCTGTGCCGAAGCAGGCGAGGTGCACGCCGACGAACTTCGCCATGCGCTCGCGCACGCGCCGCGCGTTAGGCGTATCCGAGGCTGGAGCAAGGAGCTCGAGGTAGCCGCGCTCGAAGAGGACGCAGCGGTTGGCGGTGCCGGAGGGC
>Ga0335084_10007861_pt1 | contig 10606 bp, 7 predicted proteins | sample Lox_Sample_44_FD_206721 | JGI IMG/M metagenome (GOLD analysis project Ga0335084, IMG submission 206721) | Soil microbial communities from Loxahatchee National Wildlife Refuge, Florida, United States - Lox_Sample_4.4 | ecosystem: Environmental > Terrestrial > Soil > Wetlands | place: USA: Florida...
TTCCGACCGCTCGCGCATCGACATCAGTCCCATGCCGTGGCCCTCTTCTCTGGCGCGCGCGGCATCCGTGTCACTGAACCCCGCCCCGTCGTCCGACACGGTAAGCTGGATGGATGTCCCCTGGCGGTCGAGATTCAGCGCCGCGGTCCCGGCGCGCGAGTGCCGGGCGGTGTTGGAAAGCGCCTCCTGCGCGATCCTGTAAAGTGCGATCTCGATGTTCGTATCGACGGGACCGGAAACGCCGAGCGCGTCGTGAAACGTTGTCCGGACGCCGTGCAGCTTCTCGAACTCCTTGCAGAGCATTTTGAGGGCGGTGACGAGGCCGAAGTCATCAAGCACGCTGGGACGGAGGTTTGAGGAGATGCGCTGCACCTCGGTGATCGCCCGGTCCAGTTCCTGGTTGATATCCCGGAGACCCCGCACCATCCGCCTGTTCGCGGGTTCCGCCTCGTCCGCGAGGACTTCGACCCTGAATTTCATCCCGCTCAGCCGCTGGCATATATCGTCGTGGAGCTCCCGCGATATCCGTTCACGTTCCTCCTCCTGGGCCCGCTGGACCGACACCGCGTACGCCCGCAGGCCCGCCGAACGCTGCCGTTCGGCATGGTCCAGCTGCACGGTCATGAGGTTAAATGCCTCCCCGAGCGACCGGAGCTCGTCGCTCGAGGTGATCTCCACCCGGCGGAGGTCCCCTCCCTGGGCGACCCGGTGCATGACCGAGGCAAGCTCGCGAATGGGGGCTGTAATGCTCTTTGTCGTGAGCGCTCCCCCGAGCAGGCCCACCGCGACGCAGGCGAGGACGGCGATCAGGATCCGCATATTTGCCGCCGCTTCCGTCTGCAGGACATCCTCCTTCGCCTGGGCCAGGTTCTTTTCCGTCCGCAACTCCAGCCTGTCGTTCAGGATCATCCCGAGATCCCTGTACGCAACCACAAACGAGCTTAGCTGCTGTGTCCGCTGCTTGTGTTCGGCGGCGATCACGTGGGCGAGTCCGATGGAACGTTCCGAGAGGCGCGCGAGCCTGGCGGTCCATCCCTTCTCCTCTGAAGAGATGAGGACGTTTCGGTATATGCCGAAGTAGCGTTGAAACTCCGATTCGGCGTGGAGGAGGCGCGATTCGAATTCGGTTTCGCCGGTGATGAGGAAATTCCCGAGCGATTTCGTCATCGCGTTTGCGTTCACCTCCATCTCGAGCGCGGCCTGTTCCCTCCGGTAGGCGAGGGGGTCGTCCGCCTTGATCGAAGGGACGATCCTGTCTTTCAGGAGGCCTTCGATCTCATCCACCTCTCTCAGCAACGCGGACATGTTCCGGCTCTGCTGGTTGCGCAGCTCGATCTGGTCGGCCGCGAGTGCGCAGAAGTCCGTGAATCCTTTCCGGAGCTTCTCGCCCGGCTCGGGGCCGGCGGCAGCCCCGTATTTCCTGTCGGCCTGCTCGAATTCGCCCCGGGAGGTCTGGAACGATTCCAGAAATCTGGTGTCCCCGGTGGAGAGGAAACCGAGTGTTGCCAGCGCGGTTTCTTCAAGGCTGGTTTCCATTCCGTGCACGGCGGTGTTCACGGGCTCACGGACTTCCGTAATTTCCCTGATCTTCGCGCTGACGACGCGCGACTGCAGGAAGGAAACAAGTCCGATCGCGATGCAGAGCATCACCATCGTCCCGATCCCCACGCCCAGCTTTGTTCCGATTGTCGGCATATCTCCGCTCCTGGATGAGCTTTCACAGCTTAACAGTGCCTGCCCGGTGCGCGTTCCTCGTTACCCTGTAGAATATAGGGGTAGTTTCCGAAGAAACCTCTAGGACAAACAGCGTAGTTTCCCGGCGGGGGGCGGTGCGGAAAATTACGCGGATTGCCCGATTGTCGCTGACCCTGCCGGGCGATACATTGCACGCGACCGGTCCCGGAGAAAGGAGGATGGCCGATGCGGAAATTCTGTTTCGTCAAGTGTATGCTCGTTATCGCCGTGATGATCGCAGCGCCGGGTCGCGTCCGGACACAGGGGAAGTTCGGCGTGGGGGTGATCCTCGGGGAGCCTACAGGTGTTGCGTGGAAGTACCGGCTCAGCGAAGAACATGCGCTCGACGGGGCGATCGGACTTTCTCCCGGCGACCGGTTTCGTCTTCACGTCGATTATCTCTGGGAGAAACACTCATTCCAGGAGGAGCACCTCCTGCTCCATTACGGCGCCGGGGTGGTCATCGGTGCGGGTGGACCGGGGTATCTTGCCTTCGAGCGCGGAGAGACATACGTCTTCGCCCAGCGGGAGCTTGGATTCGCCATGCGCGGCGTTGCCGGTCTCACCTACGCGTTTCCGCACTCCCCGTTCGATGCGTTCGTGGAGATCGCCCCGCTTCTTATACTCGCCCCCGCGAGCGGCATGGGGATCGATGCGGCAGTCGGCGCAAGAATATACCCCTGAGCGGGTATCACACATCGAGTGAGGCGCCATGTTGAGCGAATATGCCCGTCCCGGGAGGCTCGTCATTGTCGCAAACCGGCTCCCCTTCTCGGCCTCCGTCGATAACGGCTCCATCGTCTGCGCGGAGAGCCCGGGAGGAGTTGCCTCAGGGCTGAGGACCTACCTGGATTCGCCCGGCACCCCCGGGGCTGAGACAAGGGAGTTTCTCTGGGTCGGATGGCCCGGGAGTGCGGTCGGGCCCGCGTTCAGGCCCGAACTCCGGGCGCTTGCCTCCTCGCAATACCATTCCTCTCCCGTGTTCCTCTCGGAAGAAGAGATGGAGAAGTTCTACCAGGGGTTCTGCAACAGGACGATATGGCCTCTCTTTCATTACTTCTCCACATACGCCTCGTTCAATGACGAAGAGTGGAGGCAGTACAGACATGTGAACGAGGTCTTCTGCGAGGCCGTCCTGGAATCGGTGCAGGAGGGTGACGTCGTATGGGTGCATGACTACCACCTGATGCTCCTGCCGGGACTCCTTCGTGAACGGAGGCGCGACCTGACGGTCGGTTTCTTTCTCCATATTCCGTTTCCTTCGTTCGAAATATTCCGGCTCCTGCCCGCGGCATGGCGGCGCGAACTCCTCGGGGGTATTCTGGGGGCCGACCTGATCGGATTTCACACGTACGGATACATGCAGTACTTCCTTCAGTGCGTCCTCCGCCTGCTCGGGCACGAGAACAACATGGGGGTCATCGCGTTGCCCGGAAGAATCGTGAAGGCGGAGACGTTCCCGATGGGAATTGATTTCGGCAAATTTCATGATGCCGCACTCGACCCGGCGGTCCGGGCGGAGGCGGAGGCGCTCGGCAGGACGCTCGCCGGAGTCAGGAGGATCCTTTCCGTGGACAGGCTCGACTATACGAAGGGAATTCTGAACCGGCTGCGCGGCTACGAGCTGCTGCTGGAGGAAAATCCCGGATTCCGTGCCGGTGTCGTCCTTGTCATGGTCCTGGTCCCCTCGCGCATCGGCGTGGAGCAGTACGCGGTGATCAAAAAGCAGATCGAGGAACTCGTCGGCAGGATCAACGGGAAATTCGGGACGGTCGGTTGGACGCCCGTCATCTACCAGTACAGGAACCTCGCGTTCGCGCCGCTTGCCGCATTGTATACCTCCAGCGACATCGCCCTTGTAACGCCTCTCCGCGACGGAATGAACCTTGTCGCGAAGGAGTACGTCGCCTCGCGGAGGGACAGGACGGGCGTGCTTGTCATCAGCGAAATGGCCGGCGCGGCCAAAGAGCTGGGTGAAGCGGTGATTGTCAATCCCCATTCCGAAGGCGACATCGCGCGCGGTTTGAAGGAAGCTCTCGAGATGTCGGCCGAAGAGCAGCAGAGGCGCAACAGGATTCTTCAGAACCGGCTTCGCCGGTATGACGTGACGCACTGGGCGAACGAGTTCATCGGACAGTTGCTCTTTCAGAAACAGGCTCAGAAGCGCTTCGAGATGACCGTGCTCCCCCGCTCCGCGTGGAAGGAGATTTTCGATTGCTACGGGAGAGCGTTACGGAGGGTGATATTTCTCGACTACGACGGGACGCTCACGCCGATCGCTGCACGACCGTCCGCGGCAAGGCCCGGGCGTCAGCTCCTGGCGCTTCTTGAGCGGCTGGCCCGGGATCCGCGCACAACCGTCGCCCTGATCAGCGGCCGGGACAGGGAGACATTGCAGAAGTGGTTCGGTCTTCTTCCCCTCCACCTGGTGGCGGAACACGGCGTCTGGGTCAGGGAATCGGGAGAAGAGTGGAAAATGCTCAAGGAACAGGGAGGAGAATGGAAGCCCGCTATCATCCCGATCCTCGAACGCTACATGGACCGGCTCCCCGGTGCATTCGTTGAAGAAAAGGAATTCTCCGTTGCCCTGCATTACCGGGGTGCGCATCCCGAGCAGGGTGAGACACTTGCCGGGGAGATGTTCGATCACCTCATGAGTTTCACGGCCAATATCGACCTGCAGGTGATCCGGGGAAAAAAGGTGATCGAAGTACGCAATGCCGGAGTCCACAAGGGGCTGGCGGGATTGCACTGGCTCTCGAAGACCCGGTACGATTTCATACTGGCAGCCGGTGACGACTGGACCGACGAAGATCTTTTTGCGGTCCTGCCCGAGAGCGCATTCTCATTCCGTGTGGGTCTTGCCAGCAGCCGTGCCCGGTACAACCTGAGTGATTCTGACGAAGTGATCGCTCTCCTTGAGCTTCTCGCCGCCGTCGGTAGTCCTGATGCCGACGCCGATTCCGCACACAATTCCCTCCCCCACCCCGCGTTCCACCTGTAGACCCGGACTGTCCGGCAGATAGGCCGTTTCCTTGACTTTCTGGGGTAAATCAGTTAAATTTTCAATTCAGGCTGATAACGTCTCTTCCGGGAGACGGGAATTCATCACGCGAGAGTCCATTCCTTGGGAAAAGGTCCACAGCAGGCGTCGGGGGAAGACCGGAAGGTGCAGGAAAAGCTGCGGACAGGGGGTGAAATCCCCTGCCATGTCGCCATCATCATGGATGGCAACGGCCGGTGGGCGAAGAAACGCGGGATGCCGCGGATCGCCGGTCACACCGAAGGGGTTGAATCGGTGCGCGACACCGTCGAGGCGTGCGGGCAGCTCGGCGTAAAGTACCTGACGCTCTACGCCTTCTCGACGGAAAACTGGAAACGGCCCCAGGAGGAAGTGTCTCTCCTCATGCGGCTCCTTCTCAAAGCCCTGAAGGACGAGACCGACAGACTCAACACGAACAACGTGCGTATTCAGGCGATCGGCGAGATCGCCGCCCTGCCTCAGGAAGTCCAGAACGAGCTCCTGGAAGACATACAGAAGACGAAAGACAACACGGGTCTCACGCTGATCCTTGCTCTGAGTTACAGCGGGCGGTGGGATCTCACCCGTGCGGTCAGGAAGATTGTGCACGAGGCTGCAGAGCACCGGATCACCGGCGAGCAGGTGACGGAGGATCTGCTGGGCTCGTTCCTCTCCACGGCGGGGATTCCCGATCCTGATCTTCTCATACGGACCAGCGGGGAATTCCGGATCAGCAATTTTCTTCTCTGGCAGCTTGCATACACGGAAATTTTCATCACACCCAAATTCTGGCCGGGCTTCCGGCGCGACGAACTCTACGCGGCGGTCCACGATTACCAGAAACGGGAAAGGCGGTTCGGGATGGTCAGTGAACAGGTCCGTCCCTCTCCTCCCGAAGAGGCCCGGTTCAGCAGGCTTATCAAGAGTGTGACAGGACTCTGACATGAAGGCACTGGCACTCGTGCTGGTTGTCGCAGGTTCTGTCCTGTGCTCACCTCTCAGCGCACAACAGAAAAACCCTGCCCAGGAAGTCTTTAAGATCCTCGGCGTCTCCGTCGAAGGCAATACCCTTGCCGACCCGGCGGCGATCATTGCCAATTCCGGCCTCAAGGTGGGCGATGAGATCACGATTCCCGGCGACCAGATCGGCCAGGCGATCCGCCGTCTGTGGGGACTGAAGTTGTTCGACGATGTCCAGATGGCCATCGACAGGCGGGCAGGGAACGGGGTCTATGTCCTCCTGACGGTAAGGGAACTCCCGCGATTCGATCACACGGAATTCGTGGGGCGCCACGAGGTGGGCGAAGACGACATCAACAAGAAAATCGGGCTCGTCAAGGGGCAGGTCTTCCAGCCGCAGGAGTCGATGCGCATCCGGAAGGAAATCAAGAAGCTGTACGAAAAAGAAGGCTACCTCCTGGCCGTCATCAAGGTCGAACCGGTAAAGCTGGACAGCGTGAGGAACCGGATCAAGCTCCTGATCACGATCGATGAAGGGGCGGAGGTACAGGTCGACCACATCAATTTTCAGGGAAACATTGCATTCACCGAGGGGGATCTCCGCGGGGCGATGGAAGAGACCTCGGAGAAGCAGTGGTGGAAGTTCTGGTCGTCGGCCAAGATGGACCGGAAGAAGTATGCCGAGGACAAGAAGAAGATCATTGAATTCTACCAGAAGAACGGTTACCGGGACGCCCAGATCCTGGGGGATTCTATCTGGTACTCCGCGTCAAAAGAGAACCTGAACATCCTCATCCGTGTGAAGGAGGGGGCGCAGTACAAGGTCCGCCGCATCACGTGGCAGGGGAACACCGTGTACTCGGCGGACGAGCTCAACCAGCGGCTCGGGATGATCTCGGGGGAGATCTACAACCAGGAAAAGTTCGAGCGCAACCTCCGGGGAAACGAATCCCAGAGCGACGTGGCATCGCTTTACCTGGACAACGGGTATCTCCGGGTGAATCTCGAACCGACCGAGACGAGGGTGGGGGAGGACTCCGTTGATATCACGATCAACGTGTACGAGATGAACCAGTTCAAGATCGGGCACGTCAACATCCGCGGCAACACCAAGACGCAGGAGAAAGTGATCCGCCGTGAGCTGTACACCCGCCCGGGGGATTATTTCAGCCGTGCGGCGATCATGAGGAGCATCCGCCAGCTCTCCGTCCTGAACTACTTCAACCCGGAAAAAATCAAGCCGGACTATAACCTGGTGGATGACAAAACGGTCGATCTCACCTATGACGTGGAGGAGAAATCGAGCGACAACATCAACGCCTCCGTCGGGTACAGCGGGGCTTTCGGCGTGACCGGGGCGCTGGGGTTCACGATCAACAACTTTTCCATCGCCGAGCCGCTCAGCGGCGGTGCGGGGCAGATCCTGAACTTCGAGTGGCAGTTCGGGGAGGGATCGCGGTTCAGGACGTTCAGCGTCGGATTTACGGAGCCCTGGCTGATGGGTGAGCCGACCCTTCTGGGGGTGACGCTGTTCGACACGCGCCAGACCTACGGCTTCGATTTGCAGCAGACCGGGGCATCGGTCCGGGTCGGGCGCCGGTTTAAGTGGCCTGACGATTTTTTCCGCGGCGACTGGATATTTAACGTCCAGATGAACAACGTGCGCTACGGGCAGGGCATTTACAGGGAAGGGAAATCGAGCCAGGTCAGCATCACGCAGGTCATCGCGCGCAACAGCATCGACAACCCTGTCTTTCCGACGTTCGGGTCCAACGTCTCACTATCGATCGAGTTGTCCGGGGCGCCGCTCCTTCCCGGCGATATCATATTCACGAAGTGGATATTTTCGACGGAGTTTTACATTCCGATATTCAACAGTTCCCGGCTGGCGTTGTACTGGAGCTCGCTGTACGGTTACCTGGCTCCCCGGCTGGGGTCCATCGTCAACCCGATCGACCAGTTCATCATGGGGGGAACGGGACTCGGGTACGTTGCAACGACGCCGCTGCGGGGATACGAGGACCAGTCAATCGGCGTCCGCGTCCCGTCGGGAGCGGTGGCCTACGGCAACGTGATGACGAAGCATACGCTTGAGCTGCGGCTTGCCGCGGCGCTCAATCCCATTCCGATCTACTTCCTCCTGTTCGCGGAAGCGGGGAATGTCTTCGCAAGCCTCCAGGAGGCGGACTTCTTCGATCTGAAGCGTTCGGCCGGGTTCGGCGCCCGCCTGCAGATTCAGCCGATCGGATTGCTCGGATTCGATTACGGGTACGGGTTCGACAGCGTCTACCCCCAGTACCCCCTGAACAGGATCCCCTCCGGGTGGCATTTCCATTTCCAGTTCGGCCGTGGTTTCTAGTGCACCGGCCGGTACCGTTGCTTGCACTCACAGTCCCACTTACCATTCTCATTCATATTGAGGCTCTCGTGAAAACTCGCACTCTTCCTCTCATCCTCGCAGGTCTGCTCGTCTGTGCCGGCTCTGCGGGTGCGCAACAGCGCATTGCCTTCGTGAACTCGTCAAAGATCTTCCAGGAGCTTCCGGCCGCACAGGAAGCGCAGCGGAGGATCGACGGCATCGGCAAGCCCATGCAGGATTCCCTCGAGACGATGAAGAAGGACCTGCAGGAAAAGTACGCCGAATACCAGAAAAAGGAATCACTCTATAACGACGCGACAAAGAAGAGCGAACAGCAGAAGCTCCTTGAGCAGGAACGTGCGGTTCAGGAATATCAGCTCACCCGCTTCGGCCAGGAGGGGCTTCTGGCCCGCCAGTCCGAGTCGATCATCAATCCGATCCGCGACCGGATCAAGACGGCGATCGGTGCGGTCGCAAAGGAATTGAAGTACAATTTCGTGTTTGACAAGACCGAGCAGATCCAGATCCTCCTCTACGGAGACCCGAAGGATGACATCACGTTCAAGGTCATTGACAAGCTGCGGCGCGGCTAGCACACAAGCGGAGGGGAAGGAATGAGACGATTGGGAGTTGCCGTGCTTCTTGCGCTTGCGTGCGCGGGGGCCGCGGCCCAGATGAAGATCGGCCACATCAACTCCGAGACGATCATGCAGACTCTCCCGGAGGCGATCGACGCTCAGAAGTCGATCGATGCGCTCGTCGCGGGGTGGGAGGCGGACCTGCAGAAGATGCAGGCCGAGTGGAAGAGGAAGTTCGACGATTTCGACAAGCGGAAGCTGATCCTCACCGAACAGGTCCGTGCCGATCAGGAACGCGAGCTCCGCGAGCTCGACCAGAGCATCACCGATTTTCGCAACAAGAAGTTCGGACAGAGCGGCGAGCTTTTTCAGAAGCAGAATGAAGTCATGAAGCCCCTCCAGAACAAGATGTTCCGCGTCCTGGAGGAGATCGCCAAGGACGAGGGTTACGATTATGTCTTTGACAGGAGCGGAGAAATTCTGGTTCTGTACGCCAACGACAAGTACGACCTGACCCAGCGTGTCCTGCAGCGCATGCAGACGTTCGGGAAATAACCGGTTACCCCGCCCATGATGACCGTCCGTGATATCGCGGCCGTGCTCGGTGCCGCCGTCGAGGGGGATGAGGCGACCGAGATCGGGCGGGTTGCCAAGATTGAGGAGGCGGGCGCCGGCGACATCAGTTTCCTGGCCAACCCGAAGTACCGGAAATTCCTCGAGACGACGCGCGCATCCGCGGTCATCATCGGCAGGGCCGTGGAGGCCCCGTCCGCGGCGGCATCGCATCCGGTGTTCCTCCGCGTTGACGACCCGTACACATCGTTCCTGAAGGTTCTCCTGCTGTTTCATCCTCCGGACGATCCCCTGCCTCCCGGGATCCACCCCACGGCCGTTATCGATGCCGGTGTGAAGCTCGGTGCCATGGTCCGGATCGGGGCCCATGTCGTGGTGGGAGCGGGGAGCCGCATCGGAGACGGGGCGATGATCATGCACGGGACGGTGATCGGCAGGGACGTCACCATCGGCGCCCGCACGCTCCTGTACCCCAATGTGACCGTCCGTGAGGCCTGCAGGATCGGGGAGCGCGTGATACTCCATCCCGGAACGGTCATCGGCAGCGACGGCTTCGGCTTCGCGCCGAGGCCTGACGGATCCTATGAAAAGATACCCCAGCTCGGTATCGTCTCGGTGGGAGATGACGTCGAAATCGGAGCGAACTGCACGGTCGACCGGGCGACAATGGGCGAGACGCGCATCGAGAACGGCGCAAAGCTCGACAACCTGATCCAGGTGGCCCACAACGTCGTCATCGGGGAAAACACGGTGATTGCCGCCCAGAGCGGGATATCGGGGAGCACAAAGATCGGCAAACGCAACATGATCGGGGGGCAGGTCGGGTTCGCCGGCCACCTGGAGATCGCCGACGATTCGAAATGGGGAGCCCAGTCCGGCGTCCATCGCTCCACGACGGTGCCCGGAGAGAAGTACATGGGGACTCCTTCGGTCCCGTTCCGCCTGGCGTCGCGCATCATGGGCGCGATACCGCAGCTCCCTGAGGCCCTGGCCACGATCCGCGAACTGAAATCCGAGGTTCAGGCCCTGCGGGGAGAGATCGAGAAATTGAAATCCAGATTGCCCGAATAATCCGTCGGATCACAGACTTCCGGAGCCCCCATGCTCGTCCAGCAGCGAACGATAAAACAACCGGCGTCCATCAGCGGGACCGGTCTCCATACGGGAAGCGTCTCGACGATGACGTTCAAGCCTGCGCCGGAAGATTACGGCATCCGCTTCCGGCGGATCGACCTCGGGGGGTCGCCTGAAGTACCCGCGGACGTGGACCACGTCGTCGATATTTCGAGGGGCACGACGATCGAGGTGGGCGAAGCCCGGATACACACCGTTGAGCATGTCATGGCGGCGCTCGTGGGGCTTCAGGTCGACAACGTCCTC
>Ga0335084_10007864_pt1 | contig 10605 bp, 12 predicted proteins | sample Lox_Sample_44_FD_206721 | JGI IMG/M metagenome (GOLD analysis project Ga0335084, IMG submission 206721) | Soil microbial communities from Loxahatchee National Wildlife Refuge, Florida, United States - Lox_Sample_4.4 | ecosystem: Environmental > Terrestrial > Soil > Wetlands | place: USA...
GGCCGGATCCCGAGCAGCGGCGCGGCATGGCAGGCCCCGAGGCAATAGCGGTCTCGCTCGGCGGGCGTGAGCGGCCCGACGAAGCGCTCGTAGGTCAGGAGGAAGGTGTCCACCAGCGTCACGTGGACCCAAGCCAGCAGGTCGGGATCGTGGGCGCTGTATGACGAGCCGGTCGCGAACGCGCCGGCCCGCTGCGACAGGTGCCCGTGCACACGATCGTGAATCCGGTTGATCCCGGCGGCCGCGTCGGCCGACTCCTCCGGAGTGCCGAAGGTCAGCGCGAGCATGGCCCAGACGGTGCGCTTGAGCCGTCCCACGCGTGCCCACCGCTCGGCGGCGAAGCCGCTGTGGTCGGCCACCCCCTGGGCGATCAGTGGATGGGCGATCTGGAGTAGGATGGCTCGCCCCCATCCGGCGAGGAGTACGACCTCGCGGTGGAGCTTCCAGACCGTGCTGTCGGAAGCGAGCGGACCCTCTCTTGTCGTCATGCGCTCCATATGAAGAGCGTACTCGTATACCCACTGACTCTGCCAGACTCCCGCCCATGATCGACCCTAGCCTCGATCCTGCGCTTTTCCGCTTGACAGCTTCCACGGGGCGCCACGGTCAGGCGGCGCCAGCGTTCTGAACGTGCCGGCCCAGCGGCCCACACTCGCCGGCCGGCGCGCATTCCGGAGGGGCCGAGTCAAAAATCATTTCGCGTTGCGCGATCGCCTGTCCCGGCCGCTCTCCGACATGCCCAAAACCGGGGTGTAGGTTCGAAGAGGTGAAGGAGGGCACGCCATGCAGATCCATGCCGCATCCGACCTCGACCGCCTCGGCGACGAGATCGCCCTGCTGTCCGCGCACCTCGACGCCGCCACCGCGCGCCTGCTCGCCCTGATCCGGGAGTTCGACGCCCGCGGCGGGTGGAACTCGGGCTTCCACTCCTGCGCCGCCTGGCTCTCCTGACGGGTCGGGCTCGACCTGGGCGCCGCCCGTGAGCGGGTGCGGGTCGCCCGCGCCCTTGGCTCGCTGCCTGCCGCTCCTCGCCGAGGCCCTGGCCCGCCGGGAGCTGTCGTACGCCAAGGTCTGCGCCCTCACCCGCGTGGCCACGCCGGAGACGGAAGCCCGGCTCCTCGGCGTCGGGCGCGCGGGCACGGCCGCACAGGTCGAGCGGATCGTCCGCGGCTGGCGGTGCGTGGACCGGCGGGCCGAGGCGCGGGAGACGGCGCTGCGGCACCGGAACCGGGCGCTCCACGTGCGCCAAGACGAGGACGGCATGGTCGTCCTCCGGAGGCGGCTCGAGCCCGAAGTGGGCGCGCTGCTCATGCAGGCGCTGGCCGCCGCGCGGGAGACCCTGTACCAACGGGACAAGACTGGGGTGCACCCCTTCGGTCCTGGACGGGGGCGCGCGCGTTTCCGCGGAACCGACCCGGCGCCTGGCGTGCGACGCGGGCCGGGTGGTGATGCGCCATGACGAGGACGGCCGCGTGGTCGAGATCGGGGCCCGGACCCGGACGATTCCCCCCGCCCTGCGGCGAGCGCTCCACGCTCGGGACCGGGGCTGCCGGTTCCCGGGCTGCGGCGTGGCATATGGCCAGGGGCATCATCTCCGCCACTGGGCGCACGGGGGGCCGACGACGCTGTCGAACCTCGCGATGCTCCGCCGCCGGCATCACCGCGCGGTTCACGAGGAGGGCTTCCAGGTCGCGCGCGGGCCCGACGGCGCGCTGCGGTTCACGCGGCCCGACGGCCGGGCGCTGCCCGAGGTGCCGGCAACCTCAAAAGTGCCCGCTGATCCCGTCGAGGCGCTCCGCGCGCATCACGACGCGCAAGGCCTTCGCATCGGCGCCCGCACAGCGTGCCCGGCGTGGCTCGGGGGAGGGCTGAACGCGGGGTACGCACTCGACGTCCTGCACCCTCTGGCCGAGAGACCACCGTCGCTTGACCACTCCGGCCTCCGACGCTAAGGTCGGTTCGCCTCTTCATGGACAGGGTGATCCAGTGACCACTCGGCGGGAGTTCATCGGCACGCTGGCCGGCGGCCTGCTCACCGTGCCGTTCGTCGCCGAGGCTCAGCCGGCGACCAAGGCCCCTCGAATAGGTCTCCTGGGGTTGAACCTGGCCACGAATCGCAACCTGCCAGAGGCCTTCCGTCAAGGCCTTCGTGACCTCGGGTACGTCGAGGGCCGCAACGTCGTGATCGAATACCGAGATGCCAAGGGGAAGTTCGAGCGGCTCCCCGCTCTCGCGGCCGAGCTGGTTGCGCTCAAGGTCGATGTCATCATGACAGGAGGCAGACCCCAGGCGCTGGCCGCCAGCCAAGCGACCAGGACCCTCCCCATTGTCTTCACCGGTGTCGGCGATCCGGTTTTGATCGGGCTCGTCACCAGCCTTGCGAGGCCGGACGGCAACGTCACGGGCTTAACCCTGTCTACGGGCCCGGAGCTGGTCGGCAAGCGTCTGGAACTGCTCAAGCAGGCCGTTCCGGGGGTCGGCAGGGTCGCTGTTCTCTGGCAGCCAGATGCCCCCGGCGAACCCAAGGAAAACGACGGCGCACTGAAGGCAGCAGAAGTCGCGGCACGGGCCCTGGGGGTGCGGCTTCAAATTGTTGAGGCGCGAGGTCCCGCCGATTTCGACAAGGCCTTCGCGGAGATGACCAGGGCGCGCGCGGGTGCTGTGACCGTGTTCGGAGGCGCCATGTTCGCCAATGAGCGAGGACGCCTCGTGGACCTGGTCGCAAAGAACCGGCTGCCGGCAGTGTACCCCAATAGGGATTATGTCGATGCCGGGGGCCTTATGTCCTATGGACCGGATGTTGCTGACTTGTGGCGGCGAGCCGCGACCTACGTGGACAAGATTCTCAAAGGCGCGAAGCCCGCCGACCTCCCCGTCGAGCAGCCGACGAAGTTCGAGCTGGTCATCAACCTGAAGACTGCCAGGGCCCTCGGCCTGGCGATCCCGCAGCCGGTCCTGGGGCGGGCGGATGAGGTCATCAGTGACTAGACGAATTCGACCGGTCCTCCCCATTTCACACCCGCCGGGCTACGGTGTTTCATGGTCAGGGACATGACGGAAGACCCGTTCGAGACTGTCGTGGCCGCGCATCATGCCGAGATACATCGCTATCTCGCACGGGCGACGTCTCGCCCGGCTGAGGCCGACGACCTGTCCCAGGAGACCTTTGTGAGAGCGTACAAGGCCTATCGGGCACTGCCGCCGGACGCCAACGTCCGGGCCTGGCTCTTCGCCATCGCCACCAATCTCTGCCGGAACCACTACCGTGCGGAGGGGAGGCGGCGCCTCGCCATGGCCGCTGCGGCGGCCGGCGCCACCGAGCGTGGCCCATCCTGGCCCGAGGGGGAGGCGATCGCCAACCAGGCGAGCGCCCGGATCGACCTGATCGTCGCCGGCCTGCCGTTCAAGCAGCGCGCCGCCTTTACCCTGCGAAAAGTCCACGAGCTCGACTATGACGCGATCGGCAAGAGCCTCGAGTGCTCCGCGGAGAGCGCCCGGGCCCACGTCTTTCAGGCGCTGAAGAAGGTCCGCCAGGGACTCGACGACCTCGACGTCGTCCACACGGAGCGACAGCCATGAATGCCGAGAATCGCACCTGCCGGGAGATCGAACCCGACCTGGTTGCCGTGGCCGCTGGCGAGGCTGGCGCCTCCGCGGCGCGAAGCGTCGAGCGGCACGTGGGCATCTGCCGGGGTTGCCGGGACGAGCTCGCGCGCTATCGGGTGCTCGAGGGCATGGTGGCTGATCTCCGGCGTGCGCCCCTGGCGGGAGCCGACCCGACGCTTGCGCGCGCAGAGCTCGAGTCGAGGCTGGCCGACATCCGCTCGCGCATGGTCGCGTACGGCATTTTTTCCTCGCCGCTCGGCAAGCTCCTCATCGCGCGCTCGGAGCTGGGCGTCTCGATGGTCAGGTATATCGATTCGGAGCGCTCGGCGAAGGCGTACGTGGCTCGCCTGGCCGGAGACGACGCGGTAGAGGACAAGGCGGCGGTCGAGGGGACGTATCGGGAGCTCCTCGATTACCTGAACGCCAGGAGCACCCGGCTCAGCTGGCAGCTTGACCTCCGCTGGGCGGGGAGCGATTTCCAGCGGCGCGTGCTCGCGGCGACTGCGCAGCTGCCGTATGGCGCCATCACGTCCTACTCCGGAATTGCGCGCCGCATCGGCGCGCCCGGGTCGGTGCGCGCCGTCGCCCAGGCGCTCCGGCACAATCCCATACCGATCGCCATCCCGTGCCATCGCGTGATCGGCAGCAGCGGCGATCTCACCGGCTATGCCGGAAGCAAGATCGGGCTCAAGGAGCGACTGCTCTCGCTCGAGGGCGTGCCGGTCGGTCACGCCGCCCACAAGATCGATCGCGGCCACATGTACGTCCTCTACGAGGGGTACACGGAGTACTGCCTGCCGACCTGCGGGTCGCTGGCGACGGAGCCGATGTCCCAGCTCACGCTCTTCGGCACGCGCAGGCATGCCGAATCGGTTGGCCTCACGCCGTGCAGCAGCTGCCGACCCGACCTCCACCCCATCTCCGCGTAGTCTCGGCGCGCGTTTCACGCGCGCGGCCCTCCGGTGTCTTAGTGGGCACAAGGAGGGAGCACATGACAACCCTGGTCGGGATCTTCGTGATCGTAGCGATTCCGCTCGTCGCAGTGAGCGCACTGCTCAGGCTCGTCGAGCGGCGGCAGGACCGCCGGGACCTTCAGCGGGACCAGCAGATCATGCTCACCGACGCGATCCACTGGGAGCTCGGTGCGGTGGCGGCGCCCGTCGTGCAGCGGCTGCGCGGCGGCGGCTGGCGGGTGTCGATGGCCGTGCCGATCGACCGGCCAGCGGTGGTGACGGCGATTCTGCGCGTGACCGCGCGGCACTTCGCCGCGCAGAACGCGGCGGGCCGCCTCGAGATCGTCCTCAGGCCCAGCGCATTCGGCGCTCGACCGCTACCTCACCAGCTCGACGCTTCCCGGCAGGCCGCGACCGACAGGCCGCTGGCCGCCTGACAGAGAAGGAGAGAATCGTGGATATCAATCTCTACTCGCTGGAAGTGATCACGAAAGCGCGGCTGGCTGATCTTCGGGCCGCATCGGCCCGGCGCGCCCTGCTGGCGTCGCTCCGCCAGCCTCAGTCAAGCATCTGGACCACCGTCAGAGACGCACTCCTGCTCTCATGGCGAAGGACCAGCCGCCGGAAGATTGTGAGCCCGCGGCCGGCCTGAGCGGCGGGGGACCGGCGTTACGCGACGATGATGTGCTCGCGGGTGAGGATGGAAGGCATTGGGCCGGGCGCGAGGAAGTTGCCGGCGTCGGCCAGGACGCGCGCGTATTCCGGGGTGGCGGCCGCGCCGCGGGCCGCGTCCGTTGAATCGAACCACGTGAGCACCACGCCGTCGTAGGCGGGGACGCGGCCCGCGTCGTAGGCGGAGCGGCGCGTGTGACTCTGGACGTAGCGCCGCAGGCCGGGCACGGCCGCAGCGACGGGGCCGTGGGCCTCGAGCCAGTACCGCTGGATCGCGTCGACCGTGAGACCCGGCTTGCGGGTGAGGAACGCGACGCTCTTGACGGCGGAGTCAGGTGCCACCGGACCGTCCTTGATGACATGATCCTCGGTGATGATCACACCCATGCTGGCGCGGTCGATGAGGCGCGCCTCGTCGGCCTGGAGGGCCGGGTGCGCGGGGCTCTGGGTCATCGCGCGGAGGGCGGTGGTGTCGTCGGCCCAGACCTCGGCGATCCCGTCGTAGATGGGGTCGCCGTGCGCATAGGCGGAGAGAAGAGCGTGGGACTGGACGTAGCGGCGCACGCCCGGGAGCCTCGTCACCACCTCGGGGTGCCGCGTCCGCCAGTAGCTCTGAAACTCCTCCACCGGCATCCCGGCCTTCCGCTTGAGGAACGTGATCACCTTGACCATGCGTGCGCCGAGGATATACCCTCGGCGGGCGATGAAGTTCGGGATCTTCTACGAGCATCAGCTGCCACGGCCGTGGAGCCGGGAGAGCGAATACCGGCTGCTCCACGAGTCCCTCGCCCAGATCGAGCTGGCAGATGGCCTGGGCTACGACTTTGCATGGGAGGTGGAACATCACTTCCTCGAGGAGTACTCGCACTCCTCTGCTCCCGAGGTATTCCTCGGCGCGGCGAGCCAGCGCACGCGCCGCATCCGGCTCGGCCACGGGGTCATCCAGCTCCCCACCAACCACCCGATCCGCGTGGCCGAGCGTGTCTCGACGCTCGACCTTCTCTCGGGCGGGCGCGTGGAGCTCGGGCTCGGCGAAGCGCAGGGGCCCGTCGAGCTGCATCCCTTCGGTCGCCGGGTGCGCGACAAGCGCGACGTCTGGGAGGAGGCGGTCCGGGCGCTCATCCCGTGCTTCACGCAGGACTCGGTCGAGTTCCACGGCCGCTTCTTCGACTTTCCCGCGCGCAACGTGATTCCCAAGCCCTACCAGAAGCCGCACCCGCCGCTCTGGGTCGCCTGCTCCAACATCACGACCATCGGCAGCGCGGGGCAGTGGGGCATGGGCGCGCTCGGCTTCCAGTTCGTCAGCCCGGAGGCGGCGCGCGTGTGGGTCAACGAGTACTACGTCAACCTGACCCGGCGACTGGCCAAGCTGGCCGAGTACCCGACCAATCCCAACATCGCGATGGTGACCGCGTTCATGTGCGCGCCGACGGACGAAGAGGCGCAAGCGAAGGCGGACGGCTGGACCTTCTTCGTGTTCTGCCTCTCGCACTACGGGCGGCACGGCATGGCCGAGCCGGGCCGGGGCAACATGTGGAAGCTCTACGAGGAGTGGCGGCGGACGCCGAAGGCGCAGGAGACGCTCCGCGCGGGGCTGATCGGCTCGCCGGAGACGATCAGGCGGCGGCTCCGCGAGTTCGAGGCCGCCCGCGTGGATCAGGTCATCCTGCTCAACCAGACGGGCCGGACGCCCCACGAGGATATCTGCGCGAGCCTCGAGCTGTTCGCGCGCGAGGTCATGCCGGAGTTCCACGCGCGCGAGGAGGAGCAGCAGCGGTGGAAATCCCAGGTGCTCGACGGGCGCGTGGCGCTCGATCAGCTGGACACCTCCGCGCACAAGGTCTACGCCCACCAGAACGAGGACATCGTCCGCCTCACGCCTGAGGAGCTCAAGCGCAAGATGGCCGCCAAGGAGGCCGCCGCCGCCACCCGGCTGGCTCCCGGCGGCGAAGGGGGCGCGTAGGCGACGCGTAGGCGATCAGCGAAACACCGCGAAGCACTTGCTCGAGTTGAAGACGTAGGTCTCCACCCAGTCCACGATCTCGGCGCGCCGGCCGAGCGCGTGCATGGCCCCCGCGAGACAGATCCAGTTGAGCAGCTCGTGCTGGCCGGCGGCCTCCATCGAGGCCCACTCGAGATCGCGCCAGCGCTCGAGGCGGCCGTCGCGCAGCTCGGCGAAGCGCGCCCGATCGGCCTCGATGTCGGGATGGAGGTATCCCGTCCTCGGGGTCAGGAAGGCGTGCGACCAGCTCGAGGACGCGATGAGCGCCACCCGCCACGGGCCTGCCGCCAGCGCGCGCGCCGTCGCGGCGCCCAGCGCGAAGCAGCGCGCCGCCGTTGGCCCCGGCGGGTCGGCTGCCGCATCGCCGGAGGCACCGATGCCTCCGCGGTTCCTGACTATGGACGACCCATAGCAGTTGACGTGGAAGGGAACGACAGGGTACGGAAAGCCCTGCCGGTCGTAGTCGAGATACAGGAGCGTGTTGATGAAGGCGTGCGCCAGCCCCATCTCGTAGCGCAGCGTGTAGGCGTACGTCATGTCGAAGCCCTCGGCCATCAGGCGCGCGATCAGGTGCCTGGCCCCTGCCGGGTGCCCGAGAGCGCGGAACTCCGCGTCCTTGCCCTCGCCCCAGACGTTGAGGCTGGGGAAGAAGGCGCTCGAGCGCGCGAAGGGCCGGCTGACCATCTCGGGCACGGCGAAGACGCAGAAGGGCGGGATCATGTCCTCGCGGAAGTTCTCGTACTGGTCGTCACCGAAGATGACGACGAAGTCCGGCGCGAAATCGTCGAGCGCCTTGCGCACGGCGCGGAAGCCCTCGACGAGCCTGCGGCGGTGCTCGGCGGAGGCGGCCGCGCCCTGATCGGCGGCCCACTCCCGCCGCATGGGCTCGGGCCACGCCGCGGGATCCCGCAGCGGTGCGGGCACCTTGCCGCTCGCGATCGTGCGGAGCACGAGGCTTCCCATGGCGGCATCCGGAACCATCAGGCCGGGGTAGTGCGTCAGGCCGAGTCCGAGAACCTCTCCCATCACCGCCTCCCGCCGCATCACGCGGCTCCGGCTACTTCGCTTCGGGGCCGCCCTTGCTGAGCGCCTGGGCCAGCTTGAGCCCGACGAGCTGGGCGACCACCACCGCCATGTAGAACTGGCCGACCATCACCTCGAGCCACGTGAGCGTGTACGCGGGAGGGCCGATCGGAGTGATGTCGCCGTAGCCGAGGGTCATCATCGTGGTGAAGCTGAGGTAGTCGAAGAGCGCGCGCCGCTCGTGCCACTCGCCGAGCCGCATTGCGATAGCCGGGTTCACGGTGAAGGTGCCGGGAACGAGCAGGTAGGTCAGCGTGTAGAGGTTGGCCCAGACGAGCGCCAGGAATATATACCCGCAGAAGGCTCCTATGACATCGTCGCCGCTGATCTCTCTCTTCCTGAAGATGTCGCGTAGGATTTCGGCAACCGCGAAGCTGAGAAACCAGACCATGAAGCAGTGGTAGGCGACCTCGGAAGCAGTGTGGACGCCGCGCGGCAAAACGTAGACGCCGAAGTTGCTCGCGATGGCCGGGAGGATGAGCGCCAGCGCCACGCGCCGCTGCCGCCCCTGTCCGAAGACGACGAACAATAGGTAGACGCAGATCGCGGAGAGGACGACATCGGAGAGGGCGCCGCCCGTCGTGCTTCGGTGTCCGACGAGCGGCTGCGCCACCGACATCCCCATGAGCACGACGAGGAGCACCAGGTGTTTTCGCCCGGGCCGCACGGCATGGATCATCATCGTGCGCAGAGACTACAATCCTGGGCGGGCGACCGCAAGACGCGCAAACTGCCGGCAGAAGCCGTTTCTGGCCTTCTGGCCTTTGACCGGGGGATAGGCGTATAGTAGCCACATGAAGCGTTCCGGTGCCCTTCGCCGGCTGGTGGGCTTCGTGGTTGCGGCCGTGTTTCTGCTGTCCGCAGCCGCGCCCGCGCGCGCGCAGCTCGATCCCATCACGTTGAGCCTCATCATGAGCGGCTTACAGGTCATCGGCGGCGCAGTCAGCATGATCAGCATCGGCGTGGCCAGCGATACCAGGAAGGGAATCGCCCTGCCGTACGGCACTCCCTGCGGGATCGTTGATGGGGTGCCCCAGATCTGCTGGCAGCCTCACGCCGGCGGCTTCGAGGGCTCGCCCGACCTGCCGACTCACGGCGGCGGCAAGCCGGCACAGCAGCAAGCCGGGCCGACGGCACCGGTGCTGACGCCCACTCTGTCCCTGTCGCTGGCCCCGACCCCAGCCCCTGGTCTCTCCCCGCTCCAAGTGCAGGGCCAGTAACTCTTCAGGGCCGGACAGCACAACGGCCGGCGGGGTGTTCCCCGCCGGCCGTTTCCGTTTGACTCTGACGCCGGCCGATTACTTCCTGACGGCCTCGACCATCTCGCCGAAGATCGCCCAGCGCTCGCCGTCGAACTTGGCAAGCTGCTCCTGCTCGATGGGGGCGAAGTCGGTCGGGCTCGTGTTGATCTTGATGCCGGGCAGCAGCAGCGGCAGCTCGAAGTTCTTCACGTTGGCCGCCTGCTTCATGATGTTCTCGCGGGAGAGGTCGTTCCCGCACTGCTTGAGCACCTGCGTCATGAGAATGGCCACGTTGTAGCCGAAGGCGTTGGACTGATCGTCGAGCGCGCCCTCCGGATAGTACTTCTTCATGAACGCGACCCAGTCCTGGTAGCCCTTGTCGTTCCGCCACTGCGGATCCGTGATCTCCTTCATGTAGAGCGCCGTCATCAGGCCCCTGGAGGCGTCGAGCCCGGCCGGCTTCAGCACGGTGCCGAGCGAGGAGGACACGTTGTTCAGGAAGTGCGTGGGCTTCCAGCCGATGTCGTACGCCTTCTTGATCGCCTGCGCCGCGAACTTCGGAGTCGTGATGTTGAAGAAGACGTTGGCGCCGCTGTTCTTCAGGTTGACGATCTGCGAGTCGATCGTCGGATCCGTCACCTCGTAGCTCTGCTTCATCACGATGAGCTTCTTCGCCGCGTCGCCGAGGCCGTCCTCCATGCCCTTGAGGTAGTCCTTGCCGTAGTCGTCGTTCTGGTAGAGGATGCCGACCTTGGCGTCGGGGATGTTCTTCAGGATGTAGGCCGCGTAGATCCGGCCCTCCGTCTGGTAGTTGGGCTGGTAGCCCATCGTCCAGGGGAAGTTCTTGGGATCGTTCCACTTGGTCGCGCCCGTGGCTACGAAGAGCATGGGCACTTTCTTCTCGTTCATGTACTTGTGGATGGCGCTGTTGGACGGCGTCCCCAGGGTCTGGAAGAGGAACGCGACCTGGTCCTGCTCGACGAGCTTGCGCACCATCTCGACCGTCTTGGGCGGGCTGTACTGGTCGTCGTAGCTGATGTAGTTGATC
>Ga0335084_10007865_pt1 | contig 10603 bp, 8 predicted proteins | sample Lox_Sample_44_FD_206721 | JGI IMG/M metagenome (GOLD analysis project Ga0335084, IMG submission 206721) | Soil microbial communities from Loxahatchee National Wildlife Refuge, Florida, United States - Lox_Sample_4.4 | ecosystem: Environmental > Terrestrial > Soil > Wetlands | place: USA: Florida...
AACATCGCCATCGTCCTCCGCGTGCTGGGCACCTCGCGGCGCGAGATCACGCCCAAGGCGTTCCAGGCCCTCAAGGCCGTGGGCCTGTCCTCCCGCGCGCAGGCCTATCCGGCGCAGCTCTCGCAGGGTGAGGCCCAGCGCGTGGCCCTCGCGCGGGCGATCGTGAAGTCTCCCGCGCTCCTCCTGGCCGACGAGCCCACCGGGAATCTCGACGAGGACATGGCGGGCGAGATCCTCGACCTGATCAAGGACATCTGGAGCCGAGGCACCACGGTGCTCCTGGCGACGCATCAGGCGCGCCTGGCCACGCAGCTCAAGCGCCGGACGCTGAGACTGGATGCGGGTGTCCTGACGAAAGACGAAGGGTGACAGACGCGATGTCGACTGTTACGCGGACGCTGCGGCTCGCCCTAACCATCTCGCCCACGGTCAACATGCGAACGATGGCGCGAACGCCGAGGCCGAGCCCTGACCGTCTCGCCCACGGTCAACATGCCGAAGGGCATGTTGAGGATTAAATGTTCGGATTCGTACTCAGCGAAGCGTTCGTGGACCTTCGCCGCGCCGGCCGCGTCGGCGTCAGCGCCATCCTGCTCATCACGCTCTCGCTCACGGCGCTGGGCGGCTTCTGGCTCCTGTCCCTGAACCTGGGGCGCGCCGTCGGGCAGTGGCGCGATCGCGTGCGCGTGGTGGTCTTCCTCCGCGAGGAGCCCTCGACCGCGGCCCTGGCCGACCTCACCCGCCGCGTCGAGCTGCTCGAAGGCGTGCAGCGCGTGCGCTACGTCGGGAAGGCGGAGGCGCTCCAGTCGCTTCGCCAGTCCCTCGGCGCGCAGGCGGGCGTCGTGGATCATCTGCCCCGCAATCCGCTCCCGGCCTCTCTCGAGATCACGCCGGCCGAAGGCGCCACCACTCCCGAGGCGACGCGGGCGCTGGCGGCGCGGCTGGCCGCCTTCCCGGAATCCGAGGAGGTCCAGGGCGGCGCCGAGTGGGTCGAGGGCCTGGCGCGCTGGCAGCGCCTCTTCCAGGTCGTGGGGCTGGCTGTTGGCGCTGTACTGGCGCTGGCCGCCATCCTGACCGTGACCACCGCGACGACGCTGGTGCTGCACGTCCGCCGCGCCGAGACGGAGATCATGAGGCTGGTGGGCGCCAGCGAATCCGTGGTCCGGCTTCCCCAGCTCCTGCAGGGCATGGTGCAGGGGCTCCTGGGCGCGGTGGTCGCGCTGGCGCTGCTCGAGGCGGCCTTTGCCGTCGGCGCGCCGCGGCTGGAGCCGCTGCTGCAGCTCACGCTGGGCCTGGCCCGGGCCGTGTTCCTCTCCCTGCCGCAGATCCTGCTGCTCATGGTGGGCGGGGCCGTGCTCGGAGGCCTGGGCGGTCTTCTGGCCCGCGGGCGGATCGTGGCATGAGCCGCGCCGTCCGGAGCGTGCCGATCCTGCTCCTCACGCTGGCGGCCGCCTTGCCGGCGGCGGGCCAGACGAAGAAGGACGGCGGCGAGCTCGGGGACAAGGAGCATGCGCTCCAGCAGACGCAGAAGCGCCTCAAGGAGGAGCGGGCCAAGGCCGCCGACGCGCGAAAGCGCGAGGCCGGGCTGCTGGCGGAGCTCGAGGCCATAGACCGGCGGCTCAGCGAGAAACGCAAGCAGGTGGCCGTGCTCGACGGGCGGATCCAGCGCTCGCAGGTGGAAATGAAGGATCTTCAGCAGGACATCGCCCGCCTGGAAAGCCAGCGGGAGGGCCAGGAAGAGGCCATGGCCCAGCGGCTTCGCGCCATGTACCGATTGCAGGTGCAGGGCGGGGCCCTGCCGGTGCTCCTTTCGGGCGATGACCCCGTGGCCCAGGCCGTTCGGCTCCGCCATCTGGCCACTCTGGCCACGGTGGACGCCCGTGTCATTCGAGAGTATCGTGTGACGTCTGAGGGTCTGGCGGACCGGAAGAGCCGGCTGGAGGCCCGACGGAAGGAGATGTCGGCCCTCAGGACCGAGGCCGAGAGCGAGCGGACGGAAGCCGACCAGGAAGCGGCGCGGCGGCGGGTTCTTCTCGGCAGGGTCAAGGACGAGCGCGTCTACCACGACCGGATGGTCGGCGAGCTGAGCGAGGCTACCCGGCGGCTCGAAGCTTTCGTCCGGGACCTCCAGGAGCGGCGCCGGGTCGCGAAGGTTCCGCCGCCCGCCACGTCTAAGCCTCCAAAGGCCGCCGTGCCCGGCGAGAGCATACCGGGCGTGGGGCTGGGGGCCATGCGGGGCCGGCTGGCATGGCCGGCAGAGGGCCGGGTGGTCGAGGAGTACGGGACTCGCGTCAATCCGCGGTTCGGGACGAAGACGTTCCGGAACGGGATCGATATCGACGCCAGCGAGGGGTCGAACGTGCACGCCGTGTATCCCGGGCACGTGCTGTACACGGGGTTCTTTCGCGGTTACGGCAACCTGATCATCGTGGATCATGGCTCGGAGTACTACACGCTGTATGCGCACGTGGCCGATATCAAGGTGGCCGAAGGGGACGACGTCAAGCAGGGACAGGTGATCGGTACGGTCGGCGATACGGGCTCGCTCCAGGGGCCGCGCCTCTATTTCGAGGTGCGGTACCAGGGCAAGCCGCAGGATCCCGCCCAATGGTTGAGACCACGAGGCTAGGGGACAGGAGATCGCGATGGGCTCGTTCCGAAACGTGAAGAAGGCGGGATTGGTCGCGGCAGTTCTGCTCCTCCTGACCCTGTCGCTCGGCGGGGCGGTCGCGAGCAAGGGCAACGACCAGGCAGCGACGTACGAGAATCTGCGCCTCTTCACCGAGGTGCTGTCCATCATCCAGAGCCAGTACGTGGACGAGGTGCCGCCCAAGGAGATCATCTACAGCGCTATCAAGGGCACCCTCCGCGGCCTCGACGCGCACTCCTCGTTCCTGGATCCGGAGATGTACCGGGAGATGCAGGTCGAGACGTCGGGCAGCTTCGGCGGCCTCGGCATCGAGATCACGCTGCGGGATGACATCCTCACCGTGGTGGCGCCCATCGAGGGCACGCCGGCCTACCGCGCGGGCATCCTCCCCGGCGACCGCATCGTGAAGATCGAGGGCCTCTCCACCAAGGACATGCAGCTCGCCGATGCCGTCAAGAAGATGCGCGGCAAGCCGGGCAGCAAGATCGTCATCAGCGTGGTCCGTGAGGGCTGGCAGGAGCCGAAGGACTTCAACATCACGCGCGAGCAGATCCGCGTGCAGTCGGTCAAGAGCGGTGAGCTCGAGCCCGGCATCGAGTACATCCGCCTCCGGCAGTTCCAGGAGCAGACGGGCAACGACATCGAGAGCGCGCTCGAGAAGTACAACAAGAACAAGCCCATCCAGGGGCTCGTCCTTGATCTCCGCAACAACCCGGGCGGCCTTCTGACCTCTTCGGTGGAAGTGGTGGAGAAGTTCATCGAGCCGGGCCGGCTGGTCGTCTACACGGAAGGGCGCGTGCGGAACCAGAACATGCGCTTCCAGGCGAGCGGCAAGCACGTCTACGGCGACTTCCCCATGGTCGTCCTCGTCAACCAGGGCAGCGCGTCGGCCTCCGAGATCGTGGCGGGGGCGCTGCAGGACTGGGGCCGCGCGGTGGTGCTGGGCACGCAGAGCTTCGGCAAGGGCTCCGTGCAGACCATCATCCCGCTGTCGGATGGCTCCGGCCTCCGGCTGACCACGGCCAAGTACTACACGCCGAAGGGACGGTCGATCCACGGCAAGGGAATCACGCCGGACATCATCGTCGAGGCGCCCAAGCCCGCGCCGCTCCAGCCCGGCGAGCAGCCGCCCGTGCCGCCCGTCGACGAGCAGGCGCGGCTGAACGACCAGCTCAAGAAGGACGTGCAGCTGCAGCGGGCGCTGGACCTGCTCAAGGCGATGAAGATCATGGACAAGACCACGCGTCCCTCGGGCGCGCCGCCGCAGGCCTCGGTGCGCTGAACGGGCGGCATGCCGGCGCGAGTCTGGACGGCTCTCGCCGGAATCATCGCGGCGCTGCTGATCGCCGTGGTGGGCTTGGACCAATGGCAATCGCGTCGCGGTGAGGCCAGTCTCTTCGGCCTCCCGTGGCGCGCCTCGCCGCCTCCCGCGGCGAGCGCTCCCGCGCTCCCCAAGCCTCGGGAGCCTGCTCCCGCGCCGCCGGCCGGCGCCGTGGGAGCCCCTCGCATCGCCGTCGTGGTCGATGATCTGGGCGCGCGCCGCGACGTCTTCGATGGCCTCCGGGAGATCCACCGCCCCCTGACGGTGGCCGTCCTCCCGGGGCTGCCGCTCTCGGAGTGGACGGCGCGCGAGGCGATGCAGTCCGGCATGGAGGTGCTCCTCGATCTGCCGATGGAGCCCTACCGGTTCCCCGAGGTGGATCCCGGTCCCGGCGCTCTCCTCATGGCCATGAGTGCCCAGGAGCTGCAGACGCAGATCGGCGCGCACCTGGCGAGCGTGCCCGGGGCCGTGGGCGTGACCAACCACATGGGATCGCGGATGACGGAAGACCGGACGCGCATGCGGACCGTGCTCGAGGTGATCGGCGGCCGGCGCCTCTTCCTCCTGGACGGGCTCACGAGCAACCTCTCGGTCGCCTACGACGAGGCCAAGGCGCAGGGGCTCCGGGCCGGCCGCCGCCAGGTCATCGTGGATCACGCCGCCGGCGAGTCCGGCGACCGCGTGCGCTGGGACGAGGTCGCGTGGTGGGCGGAGAGCCGCGGCGAGGTCATCGTGATCGCGCACGGGCACCCGCTCACGGCGCGCCTCCTGCGCGAGTACGTGCCGCGCTGGGAGGCCAAGGGCATGCGGCTGGTGCCGGTCTCGCAGCTCGCCCGATGAGCCCGTGGGCGCGGGGCCGCGCATGATCGTCCTCGGCATCGAGACCTCGTGCGACGAGACGGCCGCCGCCGTGCTCGACGGAGGCCGCAAGATCCTCTCCAGCGTGGTGGCCTCCCAGGACGACGTCCACGGCCCGTACGGCGGCGTGGTGCCGGAGCTCGCATCGCGCCGGCACCTCGAGGTGGTCGTGCCCGTCATCCGCCGCGCCCTCCGCGAGGCGGGCACGGGGCTTACCGATCTCGACGGCATCGCGGTGACACAGGGCCCGGGGCTCGTCGGTTCCCTCCTCGTCGGCTGCTCCGCGGCCAAGGCGATCGCCTGGGCCCACGGGACGCCGCTGGTGGGCGTGAATCATCTCGAGGGTCACATCTACTCGGCCCTCCTCGAGGAGCGGGCTCCCGAGCATCCCTTCCTCGCGCTCGTCGTGTCGGGCGGGCACACCGCCCTCTACGTCGTGGAGGCCCCGCGGAGCTACGCGCGCGTGGGGCAGACGCGGGATGACGCGGCCGGCGAGGCCTTCGACAAGGTCGCCAAGCTGCTCGGCTTGGGCTACCCCGGCGGCCCGGCGATAGAGCGGGCGGCCCGGGGCGGCAACGCGAAGGCGATCCGCTTCCCCACCGCCAGCATGAGCGACGGCGCCCCGGACTTCTCGTTCAGCGGCATCAAGACCGCGGTGTCGCTCCACGTGCGGCGCGCGGGTCCCCTGTCGCCCGAGCAGGTGGCCGATGTGGCTGCCTCGTTTCAGGCCACCGTGGTGAAGACCCTCGTGCGGAAGAGCCTGCGCGCGGGCCAGCGTCTGGGCATTCGCCGCCTCGTCCTCACGGGCGGCGTGGCTGCGAACACCGCGCTGCGCGAGGCGCTCTCCGCCGAGTGCGGCGAGCGGGGATGGGAGCTCTTCATTCCCTCGCGTGCGCTCTGCACCGACAACGCGGCCATGATCGCAGCGGCGGGGCACGATCGCCTCGTGGCCGGCGAGCGGGCGCCGCTGACCATGAACGCCGACCCCAGCCTGGCGCTCGCATGACCTCGCGGCTCGACTACGAAGCACTCGTGTCGGGCCTGCCGGACGCCCTTGTGGGCGTGGACGCCGATCTCCGCGTGGTGCTGTGGAATCCGGCCGCAGAGGAGCTGCTGGGGCGCTCCGCGCGGCGCGTGACGGGGCGGCCGCTCAAGGAGGTGTTTCCCCCCGACACGTCCCTGGTGCGGCACCTCACGGACACGCTCGCCACCGGCGAAAGCCGCTCGGAGTCGTCCGCCGTCATCGAGGGCATCGACGGCCGGCCCGTGCACGTGAGCGTGGTGACGGCGCCGCTGGCGGGGCGGAGCGGCGCCATCGACTCCGCGGTGGCCGTGGTCCGGGACACCACGCGGCTCAGACAGCTCGAGGCGGAGGTGCGTCGCGGCGAGACGCTGGCGGCGGCGGGCCAGATGGCCGTGGGGCTCGCCCACGAGATCAGGAACCCGCTCTCGGCCATCCGCGGCGCCGTCCAGCTCATGCAGCGCGAGCTCGGCGACGAGGCGCGCTGGGGCGAGTACACGAACGTGCTCCTCAAGGAAGTGACGCGGGTCAACGGCATCATCGAGATGCTGCTCGACCTGAGCCGCCCCGTCGTCCTGCGGGCCGTGCCGCTCAACGTGCACCAGCTCATCGAGCGCGCGGCGCTGCTCCTCGAGGAAATGGCCGCGTCCCGGCAGGTGACCTTCGTGCGCCGCTACGACCCGAGCCTGCCGGCCATCATGGCCGACGAGGACCGCATCATGCAGGTCTTTCACAATCTCGTGCGCAACGCCATCGAGGCGATGCCGAACGGCGGCAAGCTCACCCTTGTCACGCGGCTGTCCATGAACCCGCTCTTCGCCAAGGTGGACCTGGGGCAGGGCCAGCGCACGATGGCGGAGATCCAGGTGATCGACGAAGGGCAGGGCATTCCCGCCGCCACGCGCGAGCGGCTCTTCACCCCGTTCTTCACCACGAAGGACCGCGGGCTCGGGCTGGGGCTGGCCCTCTGCCACCGCATCGTGGAGGAGCACAAGGGCGCCATCCAGGTCGTGAGCGAGCCCGGGCACGGCACCGCCTTTTCCTGCTTCCTGCCCATTGCCAGGTAATCACGGAGAGTAAAATGGCGACCATGGCCGACGGCCGCATCCTCATCGCCGACGACGAAGACGGGCTCCGCTGGGTCCTCGAGAAGGGCTTCCGCGGCGCGGGCTACCAGGTCGTCGGCGTGAAGGACGGCACCGCCGCGCTCCGCGAGTCGGAGGCGCAGCCCTTCGATCTCATCCTCCTCGATATCCGCATGCCGGGCATCGACGGGCTCACCCTGCTCGGCCAGATTCGCGAGAAGCGCCCCGATGCCCAGGTCGTGATCATGACGGCCCACGGCACGGTGGAGACCGCCATCCAGGCGATGCAGCGCGGCGCGTACGACTATCTCGCCAAGCCCTTCGACATCGACGAGGCGCTCCTGCTCACGGAGCGCGCGCTGACGGCGCGCCGGCTGTCCCAGGAGGTCGTCTCGCTCAAGAACGGCCTCAAGGAGGTCTGGGAGTTCGGCGCGCTGGTGGGGCGGCACCCCACCATGCAGGAGGTCTACAAGACGATCGGGCGCGTGGCGGCGAGCGACGTCTCCGTGCTCCTGCGCGGCGAGTCCGGCACGGGCAAGGAGGTCGTGGCGCGTGCGCTGCACCACTACAGCCGCCGCGCCGGGCGACCGTTCGTGGGCATCTCCGCGGCGGCGATTCCCGCCACGCTCCTCGAATCCGAGCTCTTCGGCCACGAGAAGGGCGCCTTCACGGACGCCAAGGAGCGGCGTCTGGGCAAGCTCGAGCTGGGGCACGGCGGCAGCGTGTTCTTCGACGAGATCGGCGACATGCCGCCCGAGCTCCAGGTGAAGCTGCTCCGCGCCCTGCAGGAGCGTGCCTTCGAGCGCGTGGGCGGCCACGAGCTGATCCGCATGGACGTGCGCGTGCTCGCGGCCACCCACCGCGACCTCGAGGCCATGATGAAGGCGGGCCGGTTCCGCGAGGACCTCTTCTACCGGCTCAACGTGGTGACGCTGTCGCTGCCCGCCCTGCGCGAGCGGCGCGGCGACATCCCGCTCCTGGCCGAGCACTTCCTGTCGAAGTACGTGGAGTCGCTGGGCGAGCGCGTCATCGCGCCCGAGGCCATGGATCGTCTCGTGGGCTACGAGTGGCCCGGCAACGTGCGCGAGCTGGAGAACGTGATCCAGCGGGCCATGGTCATGGCCTCGGGCGGCGTCATCCTCCCCGAGCATCTGCCCATCGGCCCCGTCTCGGCCGCCGCCGGCGTGACCGCGGATGCGTCCCTCGAGGAGATCATCGAGCGGAAGATGGTCGAGTGCGTACGCGGGATGCGGGGCCAGAGCTCCGCCAACCTGCACGGTCTCATGGTCGGCCTCGTGGAGAAGCCGCTCCTGCGTGCGGTGATGCGGGAGACCAAGAGCAATCAGGTGCGGGCCGCCCAGCTTCTCGGCATCAACCGCAACACGCTCCGCAAGAAGCTCAAGGAGCACGGCATAGACCCCGACACGCCGTAGCCTGCCGTTCACCCTGGAGATCACATGCACCCGATTTCTTCGCTGGTCAGATTTTTCGCGGCAGCCCTGCTTGGGCTCGCCATGGCGTCGTCGCCGGCCATCGTCGAGGCGGCCGAGGGCACCATGACGTGGGGCGTTCACGTCTCGCTCACGCCGGCGTTCTTCGATCCGGCGGACGCCACGGGCACCGCGCTGCCGCTCATGGTCTACTACGCGGTCCACGACGCGCTGGTGCGGCCGCTGCCCGGCTCGCGGATGGGCGCGGCGCTCGCCCAGTCGTGGGAGGTGAGCAAGGACGGCCTCGCCTACGAGTTCACCCTGCGCAGGGGCGTGCGCTTCCAGAACGGCGATCCCGTCACCGCCGAGGACGTGAAGTTCTCGTTCGAGCGCTATCGCGGCGCCAGCGCGGGCCTCCTCAAGGCGAAGGTGGCGGCGGTGGAGATCGTGGATCCGCAGCGCGTGCGCTTTCGCCTCAAGCAGCCGTGGCCGGACTTCATGACGTTCTACGGCACGCCCGCCACGGGGGCGGCCTGGATCGTGCCCAGGAAGTACGTCGAGAAGGTGGGCGACGAGGGCTTCAAGAAAGCGCCGGTGGGCGCGGGGCCCTACAAGCTCATCTCTTTCAAGCCCGGCGTGGAGCTCGTGCTGGAGGCCTTCGACGGCTACTGGCGGAAGAAGCCTACCATCAAGACCCTCGTCTTCAAGGTCGTGCCGGACGATGCGACGCGCCTGGCCGCCCTCAAGCGCGGCGAGGTGGATGTGGCGTATGGCCTCTCGGGCGCGCTCGCGGAAGAAGTGAAGAAGACGCCGAGCCTCACGCTGAAGGCCGCGAAGATCCCGGTGACGAACTGGCTCGTGTTCGCCGACCAGACGGACCCCAAGTCGCCGTGGCACGACCGGCGCGTGCGGCTCGCCGCCAACCTCGCCATCAACCGCGAGGCGATCAACACGGCGGGGTATCTGGGCCTGGGCCGGATCTCGTCAAGCTTCATCCCGCAAAGCCTCGAGTACTACTGGGCGCCGCCGCTCTACCCCTATGATCCCAGGCGCGCCCGCGCCCTGCTCGCCGAGGCCGGCTTTCCCAACGGCTTCGAGGCGGGCGATCTCAGCAGCGAGCCCTTCGCGGGCACGGGGATCGGCGAGCCGGTGGTCAACGATCTGAACGCCGTGGGCATCCGCGTGAAGCTGCGCCTGCTGGAGCGGGCGGCCTTCCTCAAGCAGTTCGGCGACAAGGCGCTCAAGAACGTGATCCTCGCGGGCAGCGGGGCCCCCGGCAACGCGGCAACGCGCATCGAGCAGTACGCGGTCACCGGCGGGCTCTACGCCTACGGCAGCTATCCGGAGGTGGACGGGCTCTTCAATGCGCAGGCCCGGGAGAACAACCCCGCCGTGCGGCGCCAGATCCTCGCCAAGATGCAGCAGCTCATCACCGACCGCGTGATGTTCGGGCCCGTGCTCGAATACGCGTACCTCGTGGGCGTCGGGCCGCGGGTGGCCGTCGATGCCATCAACGCGCTGCCGGACGATCCCTACACGGCACCCTACGAAGACCTGAGGCTCAAGGCAAAATGACCAAGCGTGAGCGCGTGCTGGCAGCTCTCAAGGGCGAGCCCGTGGACCGGGTGCCCGTCGCCTTCTGGCTGCACAACTTCGCCACCGAGAACTCCGCGGAGGGTCTGGCCACCGAGACGCTGCGCCTGGCCCGCACCTTCGACTGGGACTATCTCAAGCCGCAGTCGCGCGCCCAGTGCTTCGCCGAGATGTGGGGGCTCACGTACGCGCCGTCCGGGCGGCAGGCGGTTCAGTACACGGTCACGCACACGCCGGCGGCCACGGAGGCCGATCTGCTTGCCCTCGCGCCGGCCGATCCCCGCACGGGAGCGCTCGGGGAGCAGCTCGAGGCGCTCCGGAAGATCCGCGCCGGGGTGGGGCCCGACACGCCGATCATCTGGACCGTCTTCGCGCCGTTGATGGTGCTGCCGATGCTCGTGAAGGGCGGGCGGGAGCAGGCCCTGAGCCTGCTGCGCTCGGCGCCGCGGGCGGTGGAGCACGCGCTGGGGGCGATGGCGGAGACGCTCGCCCTCTACGCGCGCGCGTGCGTCGAGTCGGGCGCCGACGGGCTCTTCTACGCGACCAACGTGGCCACCCGGGCGCTCATGTCCGCCGACGAGTGTCGCCGCTTCCAGCGCCCGTTCGATCTCCCGGTGCTGCGGGCGGTGCAGGCCGCGCCCTTCA
>Ga0335084_10007867_pt1 | contig 10602 bp, 10 predicted proteins | sample Lox_Sample_44_FD_206721 | JGI IMG/M metagenome (GOLD analysis project Ga0335084, IMG submission 206721) | Soil microbial communities from Loxahatchee National Wildlife Refuge, Florida, United States - Lox_Sample_4.4 | ecosystem: Environmental > Terrestrial > Soil > Wetlands | place: USA...
CGGATCAGACCTTCTTTAGCAGCTAGCCTCCGCCAGCCATCCCACCGGCGTGTCGTCGGTATCGATGACCTGAACCGGTTTGCCGCACGCCTCCTTCGGTGCGCTGGTTGCGCTTAGCCAGAGGACGGGGCCTGCGTCGGGCAGCGTCTCCGCCACCTCGCGCGGGCGCACGTTGGCTTGCGTGCCGTCCTTCTTCGCAACGCAAACCAGATCCTCTCCCGCGGCGCCCCGCAGGCGCATCGCGATCAACTCGCCCTCCTCCTCGCTCCACGCTGTGAGCACTGCGCGGGGTTCTGGTTTGGCCTTCGCGATGCAGGCGCGGATCGCCTTCATGTACAGCGACGCGTGCTGCGACCATCCTTTACCGGCTTCCTTGATCAACGCTTCTGAGAATTCCTCGCGCGCGCGTGGCTGATCTCCAGGGTAATCCGCTCGGCCTGTCAGCGCGGCGATGCGCGCCTGGTAGCGCTGCTCGAGGCAGGCGCCGGGATCAGGTTGCTTCTGGCATGTGCCGCGCTCGGCCCACCATTTCCGCTGCTCGGTGTTGAGCGCCTTCTCGGCGTCGCCGGTGAGGACCTTGAGCATGCGCGCATATTCCGTCGCGAGGTCCATGTCCAGCTCCGACAGCCGATCGCTGGCGCAGATCGTCCTCTCGACCCAGCTCTTCGCCTTGCTGCACAGGAAACTTGGCGTGGCGGGCTGGGTGGGCCCAGAGGTGGTTAGGTATACGCCGGCGATTACGAAGGCCGCCCAGTGGTGAAGCAAGGTTTGGAACCGCATGAGCCGCTCCTGAAGGGCAGGACGGGGGTTCCAGCTACATCGGCATCGCGGGCCGGTTCCTTAGATCTCGAGTGCCAGGAGGACCTGCTGCGCCAGCGCTGCCGGCTCGTCGTCGACATCGATGATCAACGCGTCGAGCGGTGCCTCTAGCGCGTCGAACTGAGACTGTAGCAGCGCTGGATTCATATAGTGCCCCTTGCGCTGCTCCAGGCGCGATCGAATCAGCGCCATGTCGCCTTTGAGATGCACCCAGCGCACGTCGCGCAATCCTTGCTGCAGGCGGTCGCGGTAGCGCTGCTTCAACGCCGAACAGGCCAGAATGGCTGATTCGCCCCTGGCCTCGGCAGCGCGCAACAGGGCGTTGAGGCGGTCGAGCCAGGGCCAGCGGTCATCGTCGGTGAGCGGGATGCCCGCGCGCATCTTCTCGACGTTGGCGGCGGAGTGATAGTTGTCCGCGTCGTGCAAGGGCCAGCCGGTCTTGTCGGCGAGAAGCTTGCCGACCGTAGTCTTGCCGACGCCGGTTACGCCCATGACGATGACCAACATTCGATAAGTGTAGGCGATTCGCGCCCCGTATAATCGACCCTCCTGCCTAGGCCACACACTATGCTCGAACTGAAAAGTCTGCGCGATCTGCGCGACAGGATCGGACAGGAAGTGGCCGTGAGCCCCTGGCTGGAGATTACCCAGGAGCGCATCGACCGCTTCGCGGAAGCCACCGAAGACCGTCAGTGGATCCATGTCGACGTGGAGCGCGCCTGGCGCGAGTCGCCATTTAGAGCCACGGTCGCGCACGGCTTTCTCACGGCTTCGATGCTGAGCCGCCTGCTCGGCAGCTCCATACGCTTTGCCAGCGCCAAAATGGGCGTGAACTACGGCTTCAATCGCTTGCGGTTCACCGGTCCGGTCCCGGCTGGCTCTCGGATACGCGGACGCTTTACGCTCAAGGTGCTGGAGGAAATCGAGGGCGGGGTGCAGACCACCTGGGATGTCGTGGTCGAGCGCGAAGGCTCCGACAAGCCGTGCCTGGTGGCTGAGTGGATCACGCGCCGCTATGAGTAACACGGCGCTGGCAACTTCGAGCAGCGAGCCGCGTGCAGCGCTGCGCGGGCGCTGAGCATGGCGCGCAGCGATTTCGTCTTTTGCCATCCGCTGCGCGTGCGCTGGGCCGAGGTGGATCGTCAGGGCATCGTGTTCAATGGCCACTACCTCACTTATTTCGACGTCGGCATCACCGAGTATTGGCGCGCGATCGGCTACCCGTATCCGGACGCTCTCCTGCAGCAGGGCTGCGACACGTTCGCGGTCAAGGCGACTATCGAGTATCAGGCGCCCGCGCGTTACGACGATCTGCTCGACGTGCTGGTGCGTGTGGGACGCATCGGCCGCAGCAGCATCCAATTCCTGCTCGAGATCCACCGCGGCGAGACACAACTGATCGTCGGCGAGCTCATTTACGTCAATGCCGATGCCGACACCCGCAAACCGGTTCCTGTATCCGGTTTCTTGCGCGAGGCCATTGCGCGGTTCGAACGCGTCTCACCCGCGTCCTGACCCGGGGCCGCGCCCATCGCAATTGCACGCATGCGGCAAACGGGCTACATTGCCTGCGGCCATCTCTCGACATACGGAAGCGCACATGGAGTTCACCTACTCGGAAAAAGTCCAGAAGCTCCAGGCCCGGCTCAGCGCCTTCATGGAGCAGCACATCTACCCCAACGAGGAGACATTTCAGGCGCAAGTCGCCGAAGGCGACCGCTGGCAGCCCACGCGCATCGTGGAGGAGCTGAAGAAGACGGCCAGGAAGGAAGGCCTGTGGAACCTGTTCCTGCCCGAGTCGCAGCATGGTGCCGGGCTGAACAACCTGGAGTACGCGCCGCTGTGCGAGATCATGGGACGAGTGCACTGGGCGCCAGAGGTGTTCAACTGCTCTGCGCCCGACACCGGCAACATGGAAGTGCTCGTGCGTTACGGCAGTGCGGAGCAAAAGAAGCAGTGGCTCGATCCACTGCTGAACGGCGAGATCCGCTCCTGCTTCGCGATGACCGAGCCGGCCGTGGCTTCGTCCGACGCCACCAACATCGAGAGTCGTATCGAACGCCGAGGCGATCAATACGTCATCAACGGGCGCAAATGGTGGTCGTCCGGGGCGCCGGATCCGCGCTGCAAGATCTTCATCTTCATGGGCAAGTCCGACCCGAACAACCCGGATAAGTACAAGCAGCAGTCGATGATCCTGGTGCCGCGCGATGCGCCCGGGGTAACTATCACGCGCTGGCTGCCCGTATTCGGCTACGACGACGCACCGCATGGCCACGCCGAGGTCGTGTTCGACAACGTGAAGGTGCCCGCGTCCAACCTGCTGCTGGGCGAGGGGCGCGGCTTCGAGATCGCGCAGGGGAGGCTGGGTCCCGGCCGCATTCATCACTGCATGCGTTTGATGGGGCAATCCGAGCGCGCCCTCGAGAAGATGTGCAAGCGCCTCAAGGAACGCGTGGCGTTCGGACAGCCGGTGGCGGACCAGACCGTATGGCTGGAGCGCATCGCGGAGAGCCGCATCTCGATCGATCAGGCGCGCTTGCTGGTGCTGAAGGCGGCCTACATGATGGATACGGTGGGCAACAAGGCGGCGCGCGCGGAGATCGCCATGATCAAGGTCGCGGCCCCCAATGTCGCGCTCAAGGTCATCGACTGGGCTATCCAGGCGCACGGCGGAGGCGGTGTCTCCGACGACTTCGGTCTGTCCTACGCTTATGCACACGCGCGCACGCTGCGCCTCGCCGACGGCCCGGACGAGGTGCATCGCAACCAGATCGGTCGGCTGGAGCTGAGGAAGCACGACCACCGGTAGGCGGCGTCGCTTCGAGGAGTGTGGCGTAAGCGTTCGCGCCATCGTGCGATCGCAGCATTTACCGCCAGCCGCCCCCTTCGGCTATCGATCCCTAGCAGCGGAACGCGTTGAACGGCATCCCCGGGACAGCGCGCTGCGATGCAGCATAAGAGACCTCGCGGTGATTTGCGCTGAAACTCGCCGGGCGACGCTGGCCGGGTCCGTGCGGACGCTTCCAGAATGATGTTGAAACGCTGTTTTGATTGGTGTATTTTCAGCTGGCTTTTGCTTTAGGTTAGTTGTCTGTCGTCCAAATCCCAACCTATCTCGAAGGGGGAGTTTTCACATGGCTATTTCTCTAACGGTAAACGGTGCGAATAAGACCGTTGAATCGTCGCCCGATACACCGCTGTTGTGGGTGTTGCGCGACGAGCTGGGCTTGGTGGGAACCAAGTTCGGCTGCGGCAAGGCGCTGTGCGGCGCCTGCACCGTGCATCTCAACGGTATGGCGATCCGCTCCTGCCAGACGCCGATCGGATCGGTCGCCGGGCAGAAGATCACCACCATCGAAGGGCTCGGCAACAACGCTGTGCAAAAAGCGTGGGTCGCCATCGATGTCCCGCAGTGCGGCTATTGCCAGCCGGGCCAGATCATGTCGGCCACGGCGCTGCTGGCGATGAACAAGAACCCCTCGGACGCCGACATCGACGCGTTCATGGCGGGTAACCTGTGCCGCTGCGGCACCTATCCACGCATTCGCGCTGCCATCAAGCAGGCAGCGAAGGCGTAAGAGGGGAGACCAGAGATGGATACGATCAGGAACGAAGCGCGCCGCGATTTCATCAAGGCGTCAGCCGCCGTGGGCGGCGGACTCGCCCTCGGCTTTTATCTGCCGGGCCGCGTCGGCACGGCGGAGGCGGCCGAAGCTGCACAGCCCAACGCTTGGGTACGGATTACGCCCGACAACCAGGTGACCATTCTGGTGGCCCGCTCCGAAATGGGGCAGGCCGTGGCCACCTCCATGCCCATGCTGGTGGCGGAAGAGCTGGAAGTCGACGTCAACAAGGTCAAGGTCGATTTCGCCCCGCCGGGCGAGGCCTACATCAACTCGCTGCTGGGCGGACAGCTGACGGGCGGCTCCACCTCGGTGCGGGACGGCTGGGAAAAGCTGCGCAAAGCCGGCGCCAGCGCACGCATGATGCTGGTCGCTGCCGCCGCGCAGCAGTGGGGCGTCGATGCCTCGCAGTGCAAGGCTGAGAACGGGGTGATCAAGGGGCCGGGCGGGAAGCAGCTTACCTACGGCGCCGTGGCTGCTGCGGCCGCTCAAATGGAGCCGCCCAAAGACGTCCCGCTCAAGCCGGCCAGCCAGTGGAAGATCATCGGCAGCACCAAGCAGAAGCGGCTCGATTCGCCTGCGAAGGTCGCTGGCACACCGATGTTCGGGCTCGACACCCGCGTGCCAGGGATGCTGTACGCGGCTTGCGCGCTCACTCCGTACTTTGGCGGTAAGGTCAAGAGCTACGACGACACGCGCGCCAAGAAGATGCCGGGCGTGAAGGCCGTGGTGCAGTACAGCCGCGGCGTTGCCGTGGTGGCCGACTCGTACTGGCAGGCGAGGAAGGCGAAGGATCTGCTCCAGATCGAGTGGGACGAGGGCGAGAACGCCGGCCTGAACCAGGCGAAAATCTGGGCCGGGCTGCGCGAAGCGCACAAGCAGCCGGGTGCGGTGTTCCGCAACTACGGCGATACGGACGCTGCGCTTTCCGGGGCGGCCAAGACCGTGACGGCGACCTATCAGCTGCCGTTCCTATCGCACTCGCCGATGGAGCCGATGAACACGGTCGCGCACGTCATGTCCGACAAGGCGATCATCATCACGCCGACGCAGTTCCAGCAGCTGGTGCCGCACGTGGTCGCTGGCGTGACTGGCCTCAAGCCCGAGCAGGTCGAAGTACGCACGACGTATCTGGGTGGTGGGTTCGGCCGGCGCATCGAGATGGACTTTGTCATCGAAGCGGCTGAGATCTCCAAGGCTGCTGGTGGGGTGCCGGTCAAGATGGTGTGGACGCGCGAAGACGACATGACGCACGACTCGTACCGTCCAGCCGGTCTGTACTCGATGACGGGCGGATTGGACTCGAGCGGCAAGCTCGTCGCCCTGCGCTTCTCGTCGACGAGCCCTTCTATCACCTCGCGCATGTTCCCGAGCGTGGTGAAGGACGGCCTCGACCCGTTCGCGGTGGAAGGCATCGACAACTTCCCGTACGCCGTGCCGAATCTGAAGTTCACCTATCAGATTCACGACACGGGCGTGAAGGTCGGCTACTGGCGGGCGGTATCGCACAACCTGAACGCCGTGGCGGTGGAATCGTTCATCGACGAGTGCGCCAGTGCAGCCGGCAAGGACCCGATCGCATTTCGTCTGGGCATGCTCGACACCGACACCTCGCACAAGCATGCGCTCTCCGGTTTGTCGGCCGGTGTACCGGTCGGCGACCGCATGAAGGCGGCGTTGGAGATGGTGCGCGACAAGTCCGGCTGGGTTTCGCCGTTGCCGGCTGGTCGCGGACGCGGTGTGGCCGTGATGGAAGGCTACAACACGGTAACCGCGATGGTCGTCGAGGTGACTGTTTCGCGCAACTACGATGTCAGCGTGGATCGGGTGGTTGCGGTGGTGGACGCCGGGCCGCTGGTCCATCCCGACCAGTCCGAGGCACAGGTGCAGTCGTGCATCAACTTCGGTCAGTCGGCTTGCATGTTCGGCGAGATCACGGTTAAGAACAATTCCGTCGAGCAGAGCAACTTCGACCAGTACCGCATCGTCCGCATCAACGAGGCGCCCAAGAAGATCGAGATTTCGTGGATCAAGGGTGCAGCGGGTCAGCCACCCGGCGGCCTGGGCGAACCCGCCACGGCGGTGGTCCAGGGCGCGATCGCCAACGCGATCTTTGCCGCTAGCGGCAAGCGCGTGCGTATGCTGCCGTTCACGCCGGAGAACATCAGCGCCGCCTGAGCGCGCGGTCGCAGTAAACTCGACCCCCAATGACCTCCTCGCCGTAAGGCTGGGAGGTTGCATTGGGGGTTTTTTCGTCTGATACTTTCAATTAAAGCGACTTGCGTCATGGACAGTGTTGATCTTCAGGTGTTGAAAGGCGCGGTGGACTGGCTCAAGGCCGGCCGCCGTGTCGTGCTTGCCACCGTCGTCGAGACCTGGGGATCTGCGCCTCGCCCGCCGGGTGCGCTGCTCGCGATTCGCGACGACGGCCAGGTTTCGGGCTCGGTGTCTGGAGGCTGCGTCGAAGACGATTTGATCGACCGGATCCGGAACCATCGCCTGGCGGACATGAAGCCCGAAGTAGTCGAATATGGCGTGACCAAAGAGCAGGCGGCCCGGTTCGGCCTGCCGTGTGGGGGACGTCTACAGATTGTGCTGGAGCCGTTGCGCGACGACCGTAACCTGTCGGCGCTGCTCGCCCGCGTCGTCAACCGCGAATTGATCGCGCGCACCCTCGATATCCACACCGGTGAGGTGAGCTTGGCCCCCGCCAGCCGCGCAGACACCTTGCAGTTTGATGGCAGGCGGCTGACGACGATCCACGGGCCACGCTGGCGGCTGCTCATCATTGGCGCCGGGCAGTTGTCGCGCTATTTGGCGCAAATGGCGATGGCGTTGGACTATAGCGTCATCGTTTGCGACCCTCGCGAGGAGTATGCGAACACGTGGGACATCCCTGGTACCTCCTTTACGCGCGGCATGCCTGACGACGTGGTGGCCGAGCTCAACCTGGACAGCCATAGCGCGGTGGTGGCAATCACGCACGACCCCAAGCTGGACGACATGGCTTTGATCGAGGCGCTCAAGTCCGCGGCATTCTATGTCGGCGCGCTGGGATCGCGACTCAACACAGCGAAGCGCAAGCAACGGCTGGCCGAGTTCGATCTGTCGACCGGAGAGTTGGAGCGGTTGCACGGCCCGGTGGGATTGCGCATCGGCAGCAAGACACCACCTGAGATCGCGGTGTCGATCCTGGCCGAAATAACCGCCGTGCGCCATGGAGTGGATCTCGCGACCGTCGGCACCAAGCAGAGCAAAATCGTCCCGGAGCAGCAGGAAGGGCCGGTGTGCGTGAGCCCGACGCGAGCTTGATCTCTTCTCACGCAGGCAAATTTTAAGTAGGGGGGCCCAATTGGCCCCCTGTCTTTTTATTGAACAGCGGAGACGCACAGGAGGTAGAGTGAAACAAAGACACCTTGCGCAGAGATCGAGTAGTTCTCCGCGTTCTACGCGCCTCTGCGGTTAGTTTTGGCCGCTTGGGTTTTGTTTCGAGACGGAGGAGACGACGATGAGATTGAAGGACAAAGTTGCGATCGTGACGGGCGGTGGCTCCGGGTTCGGGGAGGGCATCGCAAAGCGTTTCGCCCAGGAAGGCGCCAAAGTCGTGGTCAACGATCTGCGCGCGGAAGCCGCGGAGCGCGTCGCGAAGGAGATCGTCGGCGCTGGCGGTGCAGCCAAGGGTGTCGCGGGCGATATGTCGAAAGACGCCGATTGGGCTGCGCTGGTCAAAGCGACGCTGGACACCTACGGCAAGCTCAGCATCGTCGTCAACAACGCTGGCACCACGCACCGTAACCAGCCGTTGCTCAGCGTCACGGAAGAGCAGTTCGACCGCGTCTACGCGGTGAACGTCAAGAGCCTGTTCTGGAGCGCGCGTAACTGCGTGCCGGTGTTCCGCCGGCAGGGCGGGGGCGTGTTCATCACCATTGCGTCGACCGCAGGTGTGCGCCCGCGCCCGGGTCTGACGTGGTACAACGGAAGCAAGGGCGCGGCGATACTCGCCAGCCGTTCGATGGCGGTGGAACTCGCCCCTGACAAGATCCGCGTGTGTATCGTCAACCCGGTCATCGGTGAAACGGGGCTGCTGACCGAGTTCATGGGCGTGCCCGATACGCCCGAGAACCGCGCCAAGTTCGTCGCCACTATCCCGCTCGGCCGGATGAGCCGCCCGGCCGACATCGCCAGCGCCTGCTTGTACCTGGCCTCGGATGACGCGGAGTTCATCACCGGCGCCTGCATCGAGGTCGACGGCGGCCGGTGCGTGTGACCCGGCTTCGTTACGCGCCGAACGCCTGGATGCCGGTCTGAGCGCGTCCGAGGATGAGGGCGTGCACGTCGTGCGTGCCCTCATAGGTATTGACCGCCTCCAGATTCATGACGTGCCGGATGACGTGGTACTCGTCGGCGATTCCATTGCCCCCGTGCATGTCGCGCGAGGTCCGCGCAATCTCCAGCGCTTTGCCGCAGGAGTTGCGCTTGACGAGCGAGATCATCTCCGGGGTGGCCAGCCCCTGATCAAGCAGGCGCCCGACGCGTAACGCGGCCTGCAAGGCGAGCGCGATCTCGGTCTGCATGTCGGCGAGCTTGAGCTGGATGAGCTGGTTGGCGGCCAACGGTCGGCCGAACGCGTGGCGGTCAAGGGTGTACTGGCGTGCGGCGTGCCAGCAGAACTCCGCTGCTCCGAGTGCACCCCAGGCGATGCCGTAGCGCGCTTTGTTCAGGCAGCCGAACGGGCCTCTCAGGCCGGTCACGTTGGGCAGCAGGCTGTCGTCAGGCGCAAATACCTCGTCCATCACGATCTCGCCAGTGATCGAGATGCGGAGGCTGAACTTGCCGTGGATCTTCGGTGCGCTCAGGCCTTTCATGCCTTTCTCGAGGATGAATCCGCGAATCGTGTCCCTCTCGTCCTTGACCCAGACTACGAGCACATCGGCGACCGGAGAATGTGTGATCCAGGTCTTTGCGCCCTTCAGGATCCAACCGCCGTCGACCTTGCGCGCCCGGCTGATCATGCCGCCGGCATCGGAGCCGTGACCAGGCTCGGTGAGGCCGAAGCAACCCACCAGCTCTCCGCTCGCGAGTCTTGGGAGGTACTTTTGACGCTGCGCCTCGCTGCCATAGGCGTAGATCGGATACATGACGAGGCTGGACTGCACGCTCATGCTCGAGCGGTAGCTCGAATCGACCCGCTCGATCTCGCGCGCGACGATTCCGTAGCACACGTGGTTGACGCCCGCGCAACCGTAGCCTTGCAATGTCGATCCGAGAAAGCCGAGGCGGCCCATCTCGCTCAACACCTCGCGGTCGAAGCGTTCATGCCGGTTGGCCTCCACCACTCGCGGCATCAGCTTGTCCTGGGCGTACGCGCGCGCGGAGTCACGCACGATCCGCTCTTCATCCGTGAGTTGTTCATCCAGCAGCAGTGGGTCTTCCCAGTTGAATAGCGGCTTTGTCGTCGGCGCGTTCATGGTGGCTCGCGAAGGGAAAAGTCATCAAAGTATACACGCGCGCCGGTCCGTATCACCCGCCGCGCCGGGACAGACAAACCGTGAAGGTGTGACGCGCCGGCGGTTGCGGTTCAGTCGACGGTGCCGACGGAGGGCGGCGAGAGGAGGGGCGCCGTGATCGTTTTGCTGGCCTACGATGCAACTCGGGAAGGGCAGGAGGAGCTGCTGCGAACGTCGGGGCTCGCATGGCTGGGCGACAAGCAGGTCCACCTGCTCGCCGTCACGCCTGTTCCCGCGGGTTTTTTTTGGCACAGGGCGACGTGCCGGCTGACGTTGTCGAGGAGGAAGGGCGCAGGCGCAGCTCTGGGTCGAGGAAGGCGTAGCTGTACTCGGCAGGCGAGGGCTTACCGCTGTCGGTCGTCACCTCGCCCCCGGCGAGCCGGTCGAGGAGATCTGCCTGGCAGCGCGCGAGTTGGAGGCGGCCCTGATCGCGGTGCGTCACCCCAAGCGGAGGTTGTTCGCGGCGCGCTGGTGGAGAGGTTGGGTCGGCTCGTCGCTGCTAGAGCGCGCCCCGTGTAGCGTGCTGATTTCCGTCTCGACTTTGAGTGCGCTCGACACTCGCGGCGCCGGCGCCTGATCAGCCGACGCGCGCAGCCAGGCGCGGTGCAGGACGTTACTGCCCGGGTCGCTTTTGGCACACGTCGTAGCCG
>Ga0335084_10007868_pt1 | contig 10602 bp, 12 predicted proteins | sample Lox_Sample_44_FD_206721 | JGI IMG/M metagenome (GOLD analysis project Ga0335084, IMG submission 206721) | Soil microbial communities from Loxahatchee National Wildlife Refuge, Florida, United States - Lox_Sample_4.4 | ecosystem: Environmental > Terrestrial > Soil > Wetlands | place: USA...
GCGCGCGACGCGTGGCACAGTTGCCGAACCGAGAGGTGATGCAGATGAGCGCGAATGCGCACCGGGTGTTGGTGGCGGGCGCCGGCGTCGCGGGCCTCGAGACGGCTCTGGCCCTGCGCGAGCTGGCCCCCGGACGCGCGGACGTCGAGCTCGTCGCGCCGGAGAGCGCGTTCGTCCACCGGCCCCTGGCGGTCGCGGAGCCGTTCCGGGTGGGCGAGGTGCGCCGGTTCCCGCTCGACCGGCTCGTCGCCGCGGCGGGAGCCCGGCTGCGCCGAGGGACGCTGGCGGACCTCGACTGGGAGCGGAGGACGGTTCAGCTCGCCGACGGGGAGACGCTCGACTACGAGACGCTCGTGCTCGCGCTCGGCGCGGAGCCGGTGGAGGCGATCCCGGGCGCGCTGACCTTCCGGGGCCCCCAGGACGGAGCCGCGGTGTCGGAGCTGCTCGGGCGCGCGACCGGCGGCGAGCTGAAGCGGATCGTCTTCGCGCTTCCGACGGGAGCGACCTGGCCGCTGCCGCTGTACGAGCTCGCGTTCCTGACCTCGGCGTATCTGACCGAGCGCATGACGCGCGGCGTCGACGTCGTCGTGGTCACGCCCGAGGAGCGGCCGCTGGCCGAGTTCGGCCAGGCGGCGAGCGACGCGATCGAGCACCTCCTCGAGCTTCGCGGGATCCAGCTGGAGACGGCGGCCGTCGCGCGCCTCTGGGAGAACGGCGCGCTCGAGCTCGCCGACGGCCGGCGAATCGCCGCCGACGCGGTGGTCTCGCTACCGCGGCTGCGCGGACGCCCGATCGGCGGCCTGCCGCAGGACGAGAACGGATTCGTCGCGACCGACGAGTTCGGCTGGGTGCTCGGCCTCACCGACGTCTACGCGGCCGGCGACCTGACGCAGGTCCCGATCAAGCAGGGCGGGATCGCCGCCCAGCAGGCGGACGCGGTCGCGAGCGCGATCGCCGCCGACCTCGGCGCGCACACGCGGCCCACCGAGTTCCGTCCCGTCCTGCGCGGGCTGCTCCTGACCGGCGGCCCGCCGCACTTCCTACGGGCCGACCCCGACCGCCACTCGTCGGTCGAGAGCACGCAGCCGCTCTGGTGGCCGCCCGGGAAGATCGTCGGCCGGCATCTCACGCCGTTCCTCGCGGAGCAGCTCGGGCTTCGGGCCGACTATCCCGAGCCGCCCCACGAGACGGCCGTCCTGATCGAGCTCGGGGTCGAGACCCCCGCTCGCTCCCGCGCCGGCTAGCCGACGCTCATGTTCGGCTCGCCGAGCCCGTCGAGACCTCCGGTCGAGACGCACGTTCCGTTGCGGACCGCGCCGCCGTTCCAGATCTGGCGGACGCAGTTCCGGAGCGCGAGCTGGCCCCAGTACGACGGATGGAGGTCCTCCTGGAGCTGGTACGGCCCGACGAGCGTCGTCACCGTGCGGATCTGCGAGACCCATTCCGTGCGATCGGCCGCGCCGGCCGCACGCCAGTTCGGAAGCCCGACCTCCTCGAGCAGCCCGTCGGTCTTCTCGCACAGCCGATGGCCGGCGAGCGCGTTGCGGGCGTCGAGGACGCGGACGTTCGACAGCCCCGAGAGCGAGACCGCGTTCGCGATCGTGCTGTCGAGTGTCGCGACGACGGTCGAGTTCGCCCAGTCGGCGTCGCGGTTCCAGACGCCGCAGCCGCCGATCGTCTGCCGCGTGAAGCCGCTCTGCGAGTAGCGGATCTGCGCGCCGGGCGGAAGCGGGGACGAGTACGTCTGCGCGACGAGCGTCCACGACGCGTCGTCGTAGCCGGCGTTCCGCATCGCCGTCCGGAGATTCTGGAACGCGCCCGCGACGCGCGACGTGATCGACGAGACGTTCGACGCCGTGAACCGCGACGTGATCGACGAGTCGTCGTTGCAGTAGTTCGGCCACCACGACGGCGAGAGGAGCCAGTCCTCGACGCACTGCTGGACGATCGCCGCGAAGCCGTAGTCGTTCGCGCCGATCAGCGCGACGACCATCTTCACGTTGTGCGTCGACGCGTACTGCTGCAGTGCCTTCGCCTGGCCGATGTGCCCTGCGCCGTCGTCGTAGAAGTCGAGCCCGGGCTTGAAGTCGCTCCCGCTCGTGAACGGCTGCGTCGCCGTGCGCGCGCCGGAGCACGCGAGGTTCGCCGAGAGCACGCCGCCGCCGATCCAGATCTCCGCGGACTTCGAGCGGTGGCAGCCGGGCGTCGTCTCCGCCGTGTTCGCCGCGTTGTCGAAGTACGCCGTCGGGCCGAGTGCGTCGACGTTCGCGGAGCTGCCGTTCGTGTTCCCCGCCCAGCGTCCCGCCTCCCCGGAGATCGCCGAGTCGCCGACCGCAACGATCGCGGGCGGCCCGACGCCGGGTCCGTCCGCCAGAGCCGCGGGCGCCGAAGCGCCCAGCACCATCGCGCCGGCCGCAAGCGCCGCGAAGACGAGCCTTCTCATGTCCCCTCCTCGGGCTATGGGATAGGCGGGGTTCTACGCGAGGCGGCGCGGCGATGCAAGGCGCGTGCGCCTCACTGGTGCGGCGTGCAGTCCGTCGTCGTCACGTCGTTCCCGGACTCGAGGTCGAAGGTGATGGTCAACGGCGCGCTGCCGGGGAACGTCAGCGTGACGGTGGACGTGCCGAACCTCGTGACGAGGAACGGCGACATCGCCGTGGCGCCCGGCCCGAGTGTCACCTGGTTCGTCTGGTCCAGTCCCTGTCCGTTGAAGCGGATCGTGCCGGAACGCCCGGCGCCGCCCGGGTAGCTCGCCTTCACGGTCTCCGTCGACGTGCTGCCGTTGTTCGTGACGAACACACACGCCGCAAGCGGCCCAAGCTGCGGCGCCGGCGGCGTGATGCCCATGAACGTGAAGAGCTCGCCCGGCTCCCCCGGCCCAGGGTTCCCGCAGATCACCTCGACGACGTCGCCCGCGAGCGAGCCGGGCGACGGGGAGCCGGCGCCGAGACCGGGCGCCGAGATCCGCGTCAGCGTCGACGGCGCGATGTCCGACGTCGCGTCGCAGACCTGCGTCCGCGCGGTTGCCGACCCCGGCGCGGCCCCGCCGAGCGGCACCTGGAAGTAGTTCAGCTGCCCCGTCCCGAAGGTGGCAACGGTCTTGTTGTCGTAGAGCGGCTGCTGGATCCGCTCGAGCAGGCCGGGGATCCGGGGCAGCGCGGCGGCGGACGACCGGCCCTTCCGCTGCAGCACCGCCGTCGTCACCGCGTACGTCCCGATCTTCGTCTTCCCGGCGCGCACGACGCTCACGAGCTTCACGCCCGCGAGCACGACGACCGACGCGGGGACCTGGGCGGCGTTCGTGAGCTTCACGGAGAGCTTCGCGGGCAGCTTCGCCCCCTTCAGCTTCACCGTGTACGTCGCGAGCTCGACCGAGCCCGCCGCGGGCACGGGCACCGTCACGGTGCCGGCGGCGCGCGCGACGTCCCCGGGGGCGAGGAACACGACCACCACGGAGACGAGGGCCGGCACGAGCCGCACGCGCATCGGTGTCCGGGAATCTACTCCGCGGCAAGCTCGCGGAGAAGGTTCCGGAGCTCGGCGAACCGCCTTGCGCCGAGCTTTGCAGACCACTCCGCCTCGACGTCGGCGACCGCGTCGCGGATCGTCTCGACGGCTCGCCGCCCGCGCCGTGTGAGTACGACGCGCTTCGAGCGCTGGTCGTCCGGGTCCGGGCGGCGATCGAGGTAGCCGAGCCGCTCGAGCTCGCCGAGGAGGTAGTTGATTGCCTGCTTGCTGACGCGGAGCCGCGCGGCGAGCTCCGACGGGCGCGCGCCGTCCGGACCGGGGTACTGGAAGAGCGCGAGGTGCGCCTGGTCGAGGTCGTCGAAGCCGCGCTCGTGCAGCCGCTCGAGCATCCGGCGCCGGACCTCCTCCCACGGAATCCGGAGCAGCGCGCCGATCAGCGGCGGCGGGTCGGTAAAGTCGCTTGACTTTCTCTCGTCGGCCATCTAGAGTCAAGTGACTTTACCACTTCGCTCGAGGAGAATGCGAACCATGAACGACGAGATCAGGATCGGGCAGCTCGCGATCCGCTTCAAGCTCCAGGACCCGGGCGTCTCGGTCTTCGAGTTCGACGTGCCGGCCGGCGCGAAGGTGCCGATCGCGCACAGCCACGACGCGTACGAGGAGACGATCTACGGGCTCGCCGGGACGATGACGTGGACGGTCGACGGGCGCAGCGTCGAGGTCGGCGCGGGCGACGTGCTCTCGATCCCGCGCGGGATCGTCCACCGTTTCGACAACCCGCACGACGAGCACGCGAGCGCGCTCGGGATCGTCACGCCGGGGATCCTCGGACCGGAGTACTTCCAGGAGATCGCCGACGTCGTCGCGGCCGCGAACGGCGGGCCGCCCGACGGCGCCGCGCTCGCCGAGGTGATGCGGCGCCACGGGCTCACGCCCGCGCCGTAGCTACTGCGGCGGGCCGGAGACGGTCGTGATGCTCGCGGTCTGCGAGACGCCGTTCACGTCGGTCCACGTCACGGAGACGACGTCGCCGGCGTTGTGCAGCAGAAGCAGCGAGCTGAGATCCGAGTACGTGTTCACCGGCTGGCCGTCGAGCTGGGTGATCGTGTCGCCGGCGACGATGCCGGCCTGGTCGGCGGGATAGCCGGACACGGTGGACTGGACGAGCGCGCCGGGGGTCTCCGAGGGCTGGGTCGCGACGCTGACGCCGAGGAGCGGCGTCGAGCCGATGTGCACCGTGAGGCTCGCGCGGCCGGCGACGATCTGCTTCGCGATCGTGACCGCGCGGTTGATCGGGATCGCGTACCCCTCCGCGTTGTTCTGGAACGCGAAGCCCTGCGACGCGGCCGTGTCGATGCCGATCACCCTGTTCGCGGCGTTCAGCAGCGGGCCGCCGGAGTCGCCGGGCTGGAGCTTTGCGTTCGTCTTGATCAGCCCGACGAGCTGTTCCGAGAGTCCCGACTCGTCGGACGCGGTGATCGTCGCGCCGACGGCGGTGACGCTGCCCGCCGCGTGGCTCGGCGTTCCGCCGACGCCGCCCGCGTTGCCGACGGCGGTCACCTTCTGCCCGACCTTCACCGTCGACGAGTTGCCGAGCGTGACGGTCTTGAGGTTCTTCGCCTTGATCTGGACGACGGCGATGTCGTTCGTGACGCTGTAGCCGACGACCGTTCCGGCGTAGCGCTTGCCGGTGCTCGGGTCGACCACCGTCACCGTCGACGCGCCGCGGATCACGTGGTTGTTCGTGAGGATCTCGCCCGTCGAGGTGAGCGCGATCCCGGTGCCGGCGGCGGCGCCCTGGTCGAACGCGAGGTTCGTCTCGACGTCGAACACGCCGGTCGTGAGCGAGACGGCCTTCGTGGGCTTCGCGTGCGTCGCGGCGTTCGCAAGGCCCGGCGCGAACGCAGCGGCGGCCGCGGCGAGCAGGACGGCAAGAGCGACGCGGGTCACCGGCGGCAGACGCATCCTCTCCAGGAAAGCAGACGCACGTGAGGGCTGTGTAAGTCCTACGGGTCCTGCTCTTCGAGCGGCAGGCCTCGCCGGGCCCACTTCGGGTGGTGGTACGCGGCCCAGTCCTCGTCCACCGAGCCGGTGACCATCCCCTCGAGCGAGTGCTTCGTCGCGGGATGGATCAGCGCGAGGTACAGGTGGCCGGTGAGCAGCACGAGCGACGCGTACATCAGGCCGTCGTGGAGGATCACCGTGCTCGCGAAGCGGAACGTCGTGTCGCGCTCGCCGAGCCACAGCAGCAGGCCGGACACGATGAAGAGCACGAAGAACGCCGCGGTCAGCGACGCGTTGAGCTTCTGGCCCGCGTTGAAGCGTCCCTGCGGCGCGGGACGCTCGCGCTTCAGCCAGCGGACGTCGTCGCGGTCGAATACGTCGAGCTGGCGCGCGGTGCGCAGCAGCCCGCCGCGGTCGCCGAGCAGCGCAATGGCGGCGAGCGCGGGCAGCCACGCGACGCCGGTCCAGAAATGCACGTCCTTCACGACCGGACGGCGGCCGACGAGGATCGCGAGGGACGGGAGATAGAGCACGAGCCCGGAGCCGAGCAGCACGAAGAATGCGGCCGCGTTCGTCCAGTGGAACAGCCGCTCCGTCTTCGAGAACCGGCGGATGCGGCGGTGTTCCCTCATCGCACCAACGGCGTGCGCGCCGTCTTGCCGGTCGGCTGCGTGCCGAGCTTGCTCTTCGGCGCCGCGCCGTAGCCGTTCGAGTGGCCGACCCACGCGTCGCGGTCGTAGCCGAGCGCCTCCCAGTAGCCCGCGCTCGCCGCGGGGACGAGGTCGATGCGGCTCAGCCACTTGACGCTCTTGTAGCCGTACATGTCGGGGATGATCAGGCGCACCGGCGCGCCGTGCTCGCGCGGCAGCGGCTTCCCGTTCATCTCGTACGCGAGCAGCACGTCGGGGAGCGCGGCCTGGTCGAGCGTGAGGTAGTCGATGTACGGCAGCTCCATCGACGTGAACTCGAGCGCCTGTGCGTTCGGCAGCGGGTTCGCGGACGCGAGCACGTCCTTGATGCGCACGCCGCCCCAGCGCACGTTCTCCACCGTCCAGCCGGTGACGCAGTGGAACGTCGAGATCTGGTTCGCGCGCGGCAGCGAGCGCAGCTGCTCGTAGTCGAAGGTCGTCGGCCGCTCGACGAGGCCGCCGACCGACAGCTTCCACGTCGCGGGATCGAACCTCGGCATCGAGCCGGAGACGGTGTAGATCCGCCAGCCGCCGGTCGGGACGAGCGGCACGAGCCCTTCGACCGGCGAGATCGCGCTCGAGACGCGGCCCCATACCGACCTCCCCCACCAGAGCGACGTCAGGCCGCCGGCGACCGTCGCGAGGAAGACGGCGCGTCCGTAGCGCCGCGGGGGCGCCTGCCCGCCGTCCGGGTCGAGGGGTTCCGTGTCGTGAGCCTCCGTCTCTACAGCGTAGATACGCCGGCACTCGTCGGCCGGATTGCCTCGCGGCGGCGCATGATCCGCCACGCGAGCGCTCCGGAGACGAGGCCGACGCACACGGCGTAGAGCGCGCCGAGCCAGCTCGTCGTGCTGTCGGTGCCGGCGCCGATCCCGTGCACCGTGGCGCCGGCCCAGACGAGGAACGTCGCGTAGTGCGCGCGGCGCCACGTGCGGTACGAGATGTGCGGCTTCAGCGCGTTCGTCACCGCGACCGCGACGAGCAGCTCCGCGGAGACGATGCCGAGCGCGACCCAGAACGGCCGGTATGACGACGCGAACGGGACGAGGAGCTGCGTCGGCGAGAACGGCGTGTACGTGTCGATCGCGATCGCGAGGACGTGGATCCCGAGGAAGACGCCGACGAGGATCCCGCCGAACCGGTGCAGCTCCGTCACCGCGAACTTCGGCCACGAGCCGAGCTGCGCGCGGCCCGACAGCGTCAGCCCGACGAGGACGACCGCGGAGAGCAGCACGTAGGCGACGACGCCCGCGGCGCGAGCCGCGTACCAGTCGATCGGCATCGCGCTACGACGTCCGGGTCTGGACCTGCGGGACGGACGACGACGTCGACGGTGCGATCGTTCCGGAGCTCCACGTGCCGTCGTCGCTCTCCCCGCCGTCGTCGCTCTGCTGCACGACGATCGACGACGGCGACGAGCCGGTCGTGACCGAGCCCGTCGCCGTCGTGCCGGGGTGAGAGATGCGGGCGAGCCCGAACACGGCGAGAAATCCGCCGGCGGCGGCGAGTGCGATCGTCCGCTTCGCCCGGGCGGCACGCCGCCGGCCGGCTGCGACTCTCGAGCTCTCCTGCATGTCTCCATGGAACCGCGTCGCGCTGAGCGGACGCTGTGAGCCGGCTAAGTCTTGTGTGAGAACGGCTACGCGGCACGGACGACGCGGTTGCCGCCCTGGTGCTTCGCGTCGTACATCGCGGCGTCGGCCGCGGCCATCAGCGCGTCGGGCGTCGCCGCGTGCTCCGGGTACGCGGCGATGCCGACCGAGATCGTCGGGAGCGACGGGCCGCGGCGCTGCGCGGGCATCGCTGCGCGGACACGGTGCGCGACGCGCTCCGCGACCTCGGCGTCGCCGTCGACGACGATCCCGAACTCGTCGCCGCCGACGCGGAACACGTCGTCCGCGGCGCGCACGGTCGCGAGCGCGCGGCGCGCGACCTGGCGCAGCACCTCGTCCCCCGCCTCGTGGCCGGACGCGTCGTTGATCTCCTTCAGGCTGTCGAGGTCGAACATCGCGAGCGCCGCGGGACGGCGCGGCCGCCCGAGCATCAGCTCGAGCCGCTCGTAGAACGCGCGCCGGTTGCCTGCGCCGGTGAGCGGGTCGCGGCGCGCCTCCGAGAGCGCGTCGACCGCACGGCGAAGGCTCCCCATCGACACCGCGGTCAGGTCGGCCACGGTCGTAAGCAGGCTCTCGGTCCGCGGCGACGCGTTCTCCGCGACGCCGACCAGCAGCACGCCGAGGCGGTCGTCGCCGATCATCAGCGGGAGCGCGACCTCGCGCGTGTGGTCCCGTCGCGGCGCCGCGCTGACCGGCAGCCCGCTCGCGAGCGCCTCCTGCGCGAGCCGCGGCAGCTTCCCGCCCTCGCCGACGACGTACGCGGACGCGAACGAGACGTCGCCCACGTCGACGAGCGCGTCGGCGACGCGCGCGGCCACCTCGGCCGGCTCCGACGAGTTCGCCAAGACGTGCGCTAGACGCACTTTCCCCTCCGCCCTCGGTTCGTGCCCTCGTACAGAAGGGTCCTACCTCGTTCGGATGACGCCGGAAACACTCGTCCGGGGGAGGCCCGGGTCACCCGTTGGAGGTAGTCCGGTAGCGCGGGAAGCCCCGGGTGGAGACGACCGAGCCGTTCGCGAGGATCGTCAGCGCCTCGAAGCCGTTGCCGAGCGTCGTGGTCCACTCCGGGCCCGCGAGGCCCATCGCGAAGGCCGCCGTGGCATACGCGTCCGCGGCACCGAGGCCCGGGCCGACGATCGTCACGGAGAGGACGCCCTCGGGCCGCGCTCCGGTGTGCGGGTCGAGGACGTGCGCGCCGCGCTCGTACTCGCCGGACGTCGCGACCGCGAGGTCGTTCGACGGCACGACGGCCGCGACGCGATTGCGGACGAACGGGTGCTGAATCCCGACGCGCCAGACGCGCGCCGGGTCCGGGTAGCCGCGCGTGAGGATGTCGCCGCCGGCGTAGATCGAGAACGTCGTCGCGCCGGCCGCCTCGAGGATCTCGCCCGCCCGGTCGACCGACCAGCCCTTGACGAGGCCCGACGGGTCGATGCTCCCGCCCGCCGATGCGTCGAAGTAGCCGCCCGTCTCCTCGCGCAGCCGCTCGCACTCGGCGAGGATCGCGCGCACCTCCGCCGACGCGTCGTCGCGCGCGAGCTCGCCGCGGTTGAGGCGCGAGATCTCGCTCGAGTCCTTGTACGTGCTGAACGTCGAGTCGACCTGGCGGAACCACGCGAACGCCTCGTCGACCGCGGACTCCGGCACGCCGGGGTCGCGGACGTCGATGCGGATCGGCATCCCCATCACGTGCTCGACGCGGAGCGACACCTAGAGGCCCACCTTGTCGAGTGCCGACTGGAGCGACTGCGCGTACGCCTGGCTCGTCATCGTCGCGCCGCCGATCAGGTCGATCTGCGCGCTCTGTGCCTGGAGCACCTCGCTCCGCAGCATCGGGATCGCCTGCTCGTTGATGAACTGCGACTTCGGACGCTCGGTCGGGTAGGTCGCCGACACGTCGAGGACCTTCTTGCCCTTCACCTTCACGGTGACCTGGACCGGGCCCCAGCGCATGTCGACGGACGGGCCTGTCACGGTCTTCGTCACGACCTTCTTCTTCGGCTTCGTCTTCGCGAGCGCAGCCGCCGCGGGCGCGACGGGCACGACAAGCGCGACGGCGGAGGCGACGGCGGGGATCGACTTGTGCATGCGGCTCCTTCGGGTCAGAGGGCGAATCGCTCGACGTGGACGTAGGGACGGGGCACGCCGGCGGCGCGGACGCTCTTCTCGATCGCGTCCGTCATCGCGGGCGGACCGCAGAGGAAGATCTCGCGCTCGGCGACGTCGGGCACGAGCTCGCGCAGGTGCTCGGGCGAGAGCAGCAGCTCGCCGCCGGGCGCGGCATGGTCGCCGACGACGTACGTCACCGCGACGCCACGGTCGCGGGCGAGCGCGTCGAGCTCGTCGCGAAAGACGATCTCGTCGTCGCGGACGACGCGGTAGAGCACCGCGATGTCGCCGCGCATCTCGCCGAGGAGGCTGCGGATCGGCGTGATCCCGATCCCGCCGGCGATGAGGAGCGCCTTGTCGCGGCGGCGCACGTCGTCCGTGAAGACGCCGAACGGGCCCTCCGCGACGACGCGCGTGCCGGGCTGGACGTCGCGGAGCGCGCGCGAGTAGCCGCCGACGCCCTTCACCGTGATCCGGAACGACGAGCCGACCGGCGGCGCGGAGAGCGAGAACGGATGCGCCTCCCACCAGCGGCCGCGCCGCGAGAGGAAGCGCCACATGAAGAACTGCCCGCCGCGCGCGCTCAGCCGGTCGAGCCGGCGGCCGCCGATGCGGAGCGAGACGACGTCCGGGCCCTCGGCGACGACCTCCTCGACGCGAAGCCCGAGCGAGAACGTCCGCCAGGCCGGCGCGAGCACGCGGAAGACGACGAGGATCGC
>Ga0335084_10007871_pt1 | contig 10601 bp, 7 predicted proteins | sample Lox_Sample_44_FD_206721 | JGI IMG/M metagenome (GOLD analysis project Ga0335084, IMG submission 206721) | Soil microbial communities from Loxahatchee National Wildlife Refuge, Florida, United States - Lox_Sample_4.4 | ecosystem: Environmental > Terrestrial > Soil > Wetlands | place: USA: Florida...
CTCGGGCATTGGCGCCACGTGCTCGTTATATCCGTAATCCCCATATCCCTTGCGAACCGATCCGCCCATAATTACCACGCGCTTCAGCTTTCTAAATGTGGCAGCATCTTTGTCAATCGCCCCCCCGACATTCATCAATGGACCAATCGCGATGAGCGTAATTTCTCCTGGATGCCGCCGAACTTGATCCAAAATGAAATCTGTAGCGTCGCCGCGTTGATTCTTGGCGAAATGTCCACCTTCGCCATACTTCCGCTGCGACATTGCATTCTTCGTTGACGTCGGCTTCCCCGCCAATACTGGAATCTCGGGATGACCTATTTCTCCGAGAAACCGATCTGTGATCCTGGCTCGCGCTTCGGTGTCACCAAACGCTGTCGTCACTCCCAAAACCTCCAACTCCGGGCTCTTCACCGCCAATGCCAACGCAAACGCATCGTCCACGTCATCGCCAATGTCGCTGTCGATAATGACCTTCTCCCGCGCCGTCTGCGCAAAACTCGCAATCGAAGCGAGACATAAAAGCAAGCTTAAGACACGAAACGACTTCCGATTCATAAGGCCGATCCTCTCCCGAGCCGATAACGATATCTGAATCGCGCACTCCGCGAAAGCGGCCCGCTGTTTCCTGTGCCTTCAGTGGTGAATAGCAGGCGTGTCCACGACCACACAGCGTGGCGCTTCCATCACACCTTCCGCGCCGGTAACTCCAGCTAAATCAATCGGACGAAAAAGGCCCCGTCCGTGCATTGGATAGGAGTGCCGCACAGCGGCAGGAGGCAACCACAATGACCCGCATCAACATCGCTCGCACCACTGAGAATCGTTCTTTGACTTGGGATAAGAAAGTCAGCGCCCTCGTCTTCGCTGCCGTACTGATCATTTGTGCAGTTACGGTTGGATGTTCCAGCGACAACCCGAAGCCCGTAAGCACCAACAGTCAGATTCCGGTCACGCAACCGCAATCGCAGCCGCAAGTTCAGCTGATGCCCGCTCCTGTTACACAGACAGAGACTAAGCCGGCTCCGAAAAAACCTGTAGTTCGCAAAAAACCCGCGACCGTGAATTACAGCGATAAAACCTATGGCGTGACCTTTGAGTACCCGCGCCGCTATGCCATCGAAACCGGAGACGCCGCGTCTGAATTGATTCAGATGAATCCACTCCCGATGAACTTTGTCCAACCCGGCGGAGTCGCGCTGGCAGCCGTCGAACTTCCTGAGACCGGGTTCGTCAACACGGACTTCTCGTCTGCATTCTTCAACGTCAGCGTCCACAAGACGATCAACGCCGATCAATGCAACGAGTTTGCAGTCCCGCAGCCGAAAGAGGCCATGAAGTCTGAAACGGCAACTCCGTCCCCTGAAGTGGCAAAGCAGGATGCTGCACCGACATCGGACGCTCAGCCTGCCGGCACTGAGGTCAAGGCTTCGAATGAACCGACGTCGAACTCCAAGCTGATGCTCGGTGACCTGGAACTCCGCGCCACCGAAGCTGTCACCGGAGAAGGTACTCGTCAGAGCGACTCCAAGTACTTCCATGTCTACCAGAATGGAGCGTGCTACGAGTTCGCGCTCAATGTTACGACCGATGCGTCAGCCGAAGGTCTGGTGAAACACATCGATCGCGACAAGGTCTTCAACCGGCTCGAGCAGATTCTCTCGACGGTGAAAATCAATGCCGTCACGCCGGATGTGACGGCCGATGCCCCCACTCCCGCTGCTCCTGGAACTCCCGCCCAGTAGGGGGAAACTGGGATCGGGTGCCCCACTTCTGGCCGATGTTGCCAGAAGTGGGGTTCTTGCTGAGGCTTCGACACCTTGCAGCGGTTCTCCCTGTAACCTCGTTCGAGTTACGCCCGTAATGGAACGCCCGGCACCTTGTTTTCTCCACCGTGATGCTTAGGCTCATCTCAAAGATTGGGGTGGGGTTCGACTGAGAGGTCGGACCATGATCGAAAGACGCAAGAATCCGCGATTCAAGATAAGCGTCCCTGTCGAGATTCACACCGAGGGCAGCACCGCTCCCGTACATTGCGCAACTTCGGACCTAAGCCTCGGCGGATGTTACATCGAGAGCATGTATCCCTTTCCAGTCGGCACGTGCCTCGATCTCCGACTTGATGTTTCTGGCACTCTTCTCATCGCTGCCAGAGTCGTTACCTGCGATCCTCAATTCGGAAACGGCATCCAGTTCATTCGAATGCTTCCGGAAGACCGCGCGATTTTGATCAAGTTCCTCGAGGGGGTTGCCAAGCAGGATCTCGCAAGTTCGTACAGAGCCTGAGGAGGGACACAGAAACACCGGCATGGAGATTGGTTAACTCTCCGTTCCTAGACCCAAGTGTTGCAAACGGGGGGCCTTGCCGTCCCCCGAAATCGGCCGGTTTACCCCGTCGATTCCGCATGCAGCGCTGGGAGCGGAAAGTCTGTTTTTGTGCTATAATTCTTTCAGTAGTGATCGATCCTAACTATTAGCAATTTCAATAACTTGAGCTCATTCTAACGGAGCCCAGGAGATCAGGGTCGGCACTTGAGTTCCCAGCCAAATTCCAGGTGAAAGCAAGACAAGTCATCAGAATAAATTCGGGACATTTTCGCGGAGCGGAATGGCCACTAAAGAGATCAATACTCCCATCGTCGATACCAAAACCAAAAACGGAAAGGTGACCCCAATCAACGGAGGAAATGGCAACAGCGACTACAACGCTGATTCGATCAAAGTGCTCGGCGGCATGGAAGCGGTCCGTAAGCGTCCGGCCATGTACATCGGATCAACCGGAGAGTTGGGTCTGCACCATCTTGTCTATGAAGTCGTCGACAACTCTGTTGACGAGGCTCTTGCCGGGTTCGCCACCAAGATCGACGTCACGATTGAGACCGACAACTCCATCACCGTTGTCGACGACGGCCGCGGAATTCCCGTGGACGACATGGAGATCGACGGCGAAAAAGTCTCCGCGGCTCAGGTAGTCATGACCAAGCTGCACGCCGGTGGAAAGTTCGACTCCTCCACCTATAAAGTGTCCGGCGGATTGCACGGCGTCGGCGTGTCTTGCGTGAACGCGCTGAGCGAACAACTCGATCTCGAAATCTGGCGTGATGGCGCCACATGGGAGCAGACGTATTCGAAGGGCGAGCCACTCAACAAGTTAAAGAAAACCGGCGTTGCGAAAGTGAAGACTGGAACCAAGGTCCACTTCCAGCCGGACAAGACTATCTTCACGGTCACTGAATACAACTACGACACGCTGGCGCAGCGCTTGCGCGAACTGGCATTTTTGAACAAGGGCCTGGTCATTTCGCTAACTGACGAGCGCACGACCGATTCGAAGACGGGCGAGCCAAAGCGCGCGGAGTTCAAGTACAACGGCGGCATTGCCGAGTTCATCAAGCATCTCAACCGCGGTAAGCAGACGCTTCACGACAAGCCGATCTACATGGAGGATGACCGCAATGGTGTCCACATGGAGATCGGCCTGCAATACAACGATGCGTACTCGGAGACCATTTTCAGCTTCGCCAACAACATCAACACTGTTGATGGCGGTACGCATCTCTCCGGCTTCCGGACGGCTCTGACCCGCACCATCAACTACGCGGGCCAGCAGATGGGCCTGTTCAAAGATGTGAAAGAAAACCTCACCGGTGACGACGTGCGGGAAGGTCTCGTTGCCGTAATCAGCGTCAAATTGCCCCAGCCCCAGTTTGAAGGGCAGACCAAAGGCAAACTGAACTCTGATATCGCCGGCACGGTCACGCAATTCGTGAACGAGCGCCTGGGCGCGTTCTTCGAACAAAATTCAACTGTCGCCAAGAAAATCATCAACAAAGCGGTCGACGCAGCTCGCGCTCGCGAGGCTGCCCGTAAAGCCCGTGATCTGACGCGCCGCAAGGGCGCTCTCGATTCCGGAGGGCTGCCCGGCAAGCTGGCCGATTGCTCCGAACGCGACCCGAACCGTTGCGAGCTGTTTCTGGTTGAGGGCGAGTCCGCAGGCGGCACCGCCAAGCAGGGACGCGATCGCCGCTTCCAGGCGATCCTGCCGCTCAAAGGAAAAATCCTGAATGTCGAGAAGGCCCGGTACGACAAGATGCTGGCGCACGAGGAAATCCGCGCCATGATCACCGCCCTCGGCACCGGCATCGCCAAGGACGATTTCGATCCCACCAAAGTACGTTACGGCAAAATCATCCTGATGACCGACGCCGACGTTGACGGTAGCCACATTCGCACTCTGTTGCTGACCTTCTTCTTCCGCCACATGCAGGAACTGATCAAGCGCGGCAACGTTTTCATTGCGCAGCCCCCGCTGTTCTCATTAAAGAAGGGCAAGTCGCTGCAGTACATCAAGGACGAACGAGAGTTCGTGAAAGTCATGGTAAAGCGCGCCGCCGATGGGCTGATCATTCGCTACGGAGAAGGTGCGGCCAAACTCGAAGGCAAAGATCTCGCCAAGTTCATGACGGTGCTCGACGAGTATCTCGGATTCTTCGAGAAACTCGACAAGCGCGTGCGCAATGAGCGCGTCACCGAGCTGATTCCAAAACTTGATCTCGCCAAGCGTGCGGATTTCGAAGGCGACAAGAAGGCTTCCCCAAAGAAGATCGAACGACTGGAGAAGGAACTTAAGAAGCTGCAGAAGGACGAAGGCTTCAAGAGTGTGGAATCGAAATTCGACGAAGAGCACAACCTGTGGGAGGTCAGCTTTGTCAACAAGCACGGGGCGGAGCACATCATCAATTGGGAGCTCTCTTCGAGCGCTGAATGCCGGCAGTTGATCGCAAAGTTCAAGCAGATCGAACCGTACATGGAGCCACCGTTTGTCGTCGAAACCCTTGTCAAAGAAGCTCCTGCAAGCGGCAATGGGGACGGATCCGAGGGCGAGCCTGCATCCGCCAACGAAGACAAGGCCGAAAAGAAGGCTGCGGCCAAGACTCCGAAGCGCAAGGAAGTAGAAGTCGTTGAGAAGACCAACGTCCGGGAACTCCGGGACTATGTCATCAATGAGGGCCGGAAAGAATTCTCTATCCAGCGTTACAAAGGATTGGGTGAGATGACCGCTCCGCAGCTCTGGGAAACCACGATGGATCCAGAGCGCCGTACACTCCTATCAGTGAAGCTCGAAGACATCGCCGAATGCGAAACGATCTTCACCACACTGATGGGCGAAGACGTGGAAGCGCGGCGCAAGTTCATCGAGGAGAATGCGCTGGACGTGAAAAACCTGGACATCTAACTTCATTTCCGCGGGTGCACGCAGGTCTGCGCGTGAAAACTCGGACCTCTGGGCGGCCCTTCCGGCCGCCCTCTGTTTTTCTCAGGCGAATTCATTGGGCACTCAGCTTAGAATGCAGCGTTATGAGATACGGCTGGCAACTTGTCTTTGTGATTGTGTTTCTAACGTCGTTGATTGGAGCCCAATCTACTCCCGCACCCAAGCCTCCCATGGGCTGGAACAGTTGGGACTCCTACGGCACCACCGTCCGCGAAGAACAGGTTAAGGCCAACGCCGACTGGATGGCCGACCACCTCGCCAAGTACGGCTGGCAGTACATCGTCGTCGACATTCAATGGTACGAGCCAAACGCGCAGGGCCACGACTACAAGCCGGGCGCGGCGCTGACGATGGATGAATATGGCCGTCTGACACCCGCCGTGAACCGCTTCCCCTCGTCTACGAACGGCGCAGGATTCAAGCCACTAGCCGATTACGTCCACAGCAAGGGCCTGAAGTTCGGCATTCACATCATGCGAGGTATTCCGCGACAAGCTGTCGAAAAGAATCTCCCAATCAAAGGAACTACGTACCACGCGGCCGATATCGCCGACAAAGACAACGCCTGCCGCTGGAATCCCGATATGTGGGGCGTCGACACCACGAAGCCGGGCTCGCAAGCCTATTACGACTCGATTGCCGATCTGTATGCCTCTTGGGGCGTCGATTTCATCAAAGCCGATGACATGGGCAGCCATCTGTACCAACCCGCAGAGATGAAGGCGTTAAGCCTCGCGATGAAAAAGACCGGTCGACCCATGGTGCTCAGTATCTCCCCCGGGCCGGCGCCTCTTTCCGAAGCAGAGTTTTTCGAGAGGTACGCACAAATGTGGCGCATCTCCGACGACTTCTGGGACGACTGGAAGCTCCTGCGGAAACAATTTGATTACGCTCGCGATTGGGCCGAGTTCGTTGGCAAGAACAACACCTGGCCCGATGCCGACATGCTTCCTTTGGGCAAGCTGCGCGTGACGAGTGTTGAAGGCGGAGGAGGACCTACGAAGTTCACTCCCGACGAGCAGCAGACCGTGATGACGCTGTGGAGTATCTTCCGGTCCCCGTTGATATTCGGCGGAGATCTGCCAAGCAATGATCCCGCAACAACCGCGCTGATCACGAACGAGGAAGTGCTCGAGGTCAATCAACACAGCAGCGGTGCTCGTGAGATGGTAAGACACGGAGGAGATGATTTTCGCTTATGGGCTGCGAAAGGCACGAGGCCCGGGGAATACTACGTCGCTGTCTTCAATCTAAGCGATCTGAATACCGGCATGAGGGTAGCGTGGCTCGATGTCGGCGTCTTTGGACATGTGACGAGCGTCCGCGATTTGTGGTCACACAAGCCAGTCGACACAACAAACGGCCTGGAGGTCAATCTTCGTCCGCATGCAAGCGCGTTGTTTCGCGTGACAACGAATCCGTGACGCGGCCTTCTACTTCAATCCTTCGACCAGATACAGGTCCGCAAGCATACGGTGATACCCGAAGACGCAGGTCTTCGCATCCGGCGTCATCAGGATCGGCCCGATATTCTCCACGCCCGCCGGGTCATATGGCATCAATTCTTTCCACAGAGTGCGCTGTCCTGTTTGCACATCCAGCCTATATACGCGCGCCGGAAGCTCTCCAGGCTGGTAGATGTAGATCGCGTGGCCGTCGGCATTAAATGTGATCGGCTGCTCCCCCTGATTCAAACCTGGAATCATCCGCGGATCCCCTCCAGCAGTCGGGTACAGATAGCCTTTCTTATCCGGACCAATCGCGGCAATCTGTTGGGAGTCGGGCGACACCGCGAACGATGTACCGTTCACTCCTTCGGCGGAAATCGCTTCCGATTTATTGGAAGTGAGATCGTAGATGTAGAAGCGCACTCCCTTTCCGGGTTCGTCCGCTGTGAACAGGATTCGCTTGCCATCGGGAAACCAGTGCGCCCAACTGTGATTGATGTTGTCCTTGGTCAGTTCGCGTGGTTCACCCGCACCGGTGGGTAGGAGCCGGAACTGAGAAGGAGACTCTTGGCTTTGCGCAATCGCCCACTTGCCGTCAGGCGACAGCGAAACCGCGCCACCTTCCCCGAGCAGCACTGCAGGCGACCCATCCGTCTTGCGAATATAAACGGCATACGTCAGTCCGCTCGACTTCGAGTAGTCCAGCGCTCCGCCCCCACCCTCCTCGTCGAACAGCAGAGTCTTCCCGTCCGCGGAAAGATCGGCGGGATAGGTGTAGTCAAGCCAAGAGAGTTCGTGCTGCTTTGGATCGTTCGCAAATTGACCAAGCAATTCCCGCCGCCAATCGGCGCGAACCAGCAGCACGCGGCCGTCCTTTGCGATATCCAACAGCATAAGCGCGCCCGGCAGGCGAGCAACGATCCGCTCCTTCCCGTCGAGTGAAGTGGCGTACAGAGTGCGATCAGTTCCAGACTTGCTGGCGGTAAACCAGATCTCCTTGCCATCGGGCGCCCACGCTAAACCTTGAATCGTGAACCACTGCGCCGACAGCAGCTTCTTGTTGCCTGCCATGTCGACGATCGCAAGTGAGCCACTGTCATCCCCTTGCAGTGGATGATCCGCGAAAGCAACGTAATCGCCTTTGGGCGACACTCGTGGATGCCCGATCCACCCGCCGGTCTGATAAAGCGGCTTGCCGATCGGATACTCTAAACGATTCCTGCCACCGTAATCGCGTACGACCGCGAGACTGTTCCCGTCCGGAGACCAATCTGCCCACTGCACCTGTTCGAGCACTTCACGTGGCGCTCCCCCGGAAAGCGGAGCGCGCGCCAGGGTTCCCATGCTGACCCATGCACCCACAGCTTTGCTATTGATCAGCACCGCCATCTCGGCCGTCGAGGAAACAGACATTAAGTTGGTGCGACTCAATCCCATCGACCGCGATTCCGGCGCTTCGGGACGCGCCGTGAAGATGTCAGTCGGATTTCCCTGCCAGGCGGCACTGTAGAGAATCGTATGTCCATCCGGGGCAAAACGCGCCGAGCGGATGCTCCCACGCCGAAAAGTCAGTTGGCGATAGAGCGGAGGTTGCAGCGGTGGCGGAGTAAACACAAATTTGCCGGCATACAAACCGACTCCAGCCGCAGCGAGCAAGGCAAGCGCCGGGATCAACGCCCGCGAAGACTTCTGAGCCACGGCGGCTCGTGGCACGGTCGGCACAGCGGCCGAGGATGATGCCGCAGACTCCGGTTCCGTCACCACCGACGAACGCGATGAATCGATCGACCGCTTTAGACGCTTGAGATCGGCGCGCAACTCGGCTGCTGACTGACAGCGCAGATCACGATCCTTCTCCAGCGCCTTTGCAATGATCTCCTCCAGCTTCGGCGGAAGCTCACGATTCAGTTTCACCGGCGCCGTCGGCGTGCGATTCAGAATGGCTTCTGTAACCACCGCCGACGTCTCGCCACGAAAAGGCAAGATCCCGGTGGCCATTTCGTAAAGAACCACTCCAAAAGAGAACAAATCCGTTCGCCCGTCGAGATCTTTTCCCCGCAATTGTTCCGGCGACATGTAAGTCACCGTTCCCACAGCCGTGCCGGGATTGGTCAGATCCAGGCTGGTCGCATCGGCAATCGTTTGCGAGTCTCCACTCGTCGGCCGTGCCGCGCGCGCAACTTTCGCCAGTCCGAAGTCGAGAATTTTTGCGTGACCGCGATCGGTCACGAAAATGTTGGCTGGCTTAATGTCTCGATGGACGATGCCCTTGGAATGTGCCGCGTCGAGTGCATCGGCGACCTCGATCGACAGCGCCAGCAGCCGCTCCAACTCCATCGGCTTACGATCGATCATGTGCTTCAATGTCTGCCCGGTCAGGCACTCCATCACAATGAACGCGTGCCCGTTGTGCTCCCCGATCTCGTGAATAGTGCAGATGTTGGGGTGATTCAGGGCAGAAGCGGAGCGGGCCTCACGGCGAAAACGTTCGAGAGCCTGGGCATCGTCGGAGGCATCATCGGGAAGAAACTTAAGAGCAACGAACCGACCGAGCAGGGTGTCTTCCGCTTTATAGACCACGCCCATTCCGCCGCCGCCCAGAAGTTCAGTGATCCGGTAGTGAGAGACGGTTTGGCCGATCATCTTTGGAAGAAAATTGAGAGTGCGATTGAGTCCGACAGTGCGCGGCGGGGGCACCGGGCGCGAGTCATCTTAAAGGGGAACTCGAGGTTACGTCAATGCAACATCTTGGCCACTCGATCGGTGACCTAAGAGTTGCCCTTGCCGGAAGAAATCCGCGCAAGCTTTTAGCGGCCTGGCGTTCTTCCGCAGTGAGGGAAACATTGTATGACGATATTGGCGCAGTCTCTTAGTGAGATCAAGAAGCCGTGGCAGTGGTTTGCGTTGGGATCTTTGGGACTTTTGATCTGGGCGGCGATCGCATTGCCCTCGTTGCATCGAGCTTCACAGGATCACATTGAGCGGCTAGAAGCTGCGAGAGCTAGCGGCTTGCCTTACAGCGCTGCCCCGGCGGAGCCTAGATCCGTCGTGGCCACAGCCGATGTGGAGAAAGTCGCGGCTAGCCTGATAGGGCCCGATGCGCCGATCAACCGAAAGATGATTCGTACGTGTTCGCTCGCAATGGTTGTGCAAAGTCCCACAGATGCGGCGGACAAGATCGTCGCTTTGGCTGAAAGTCTGGGCGGATATCTGGAAACTTCAAATGGAGGAGGACAGAGTGCAACTTACGCGACATTGACGATTCGCGTTCCTGCAAATCGCTTCGAACGGGCTCGAGCCGAAGTGCGCAAGCTTGGGCTGAACGTGGAGATGGAAAAGGTGGATGCCAAGACGTGACGCGGCAATATGTTGATCAGGATGCGAGTATGCGCAACTTGAGGGCAGAAGAAGCGCAGTACCTGACGATCCTCAAGCAAGCGGCAACGGTCAAGGACATGATGCTGGTGGGCGAACAGCTGAGCCAGGTGCGGGGCCGAATCGAGCAGCAGCAGGCGGAGTTTAACGCCCTGTCGCACCAAGTTGAGACCGTATCAATCGCGATTTCGCTGCGAACGGAATCGGAGGCACAGGCCTTCGGATTGAACTGGCGTCCGGGATTTCGTCTGAAGCTCGCATTGCGCGATGGATTGGACAGCGTTGCAGACTATGCCACAGCGATGACAACTGTTCTGTTCTATCTTCCAGCCACTTTTCTGTGGGTAGGAACGATTCTGATCGGGGTTACCGCTTCTTGGCGCATTCTGCGCTGGATCGGGAAACGCTGGTTTGAAACGAAACCAGCTCCCGCAGTTCAGGGATGAGAAGGTGGGTCTCCATGGGGCTTATCGCCGTCTTCCGCCGTCTCACCCTTCAATACG
>Ga0335084_10007872_pt1 | contig 10601 bp, 14 predicted proteins | sample Lox_Sample_44_FD_206721 | JGI IMG/M metagenome (GOLD analysis project Ga0335084, IMG submission 206721) | Soil microbial communities from Loxahatchee National Wildlife Refuge, Florida, United States - Lox_Sample_4.4 | ecosystem: Environmental > Terrestrial > Soil > Wetlands | place: USA...
GCCGGCCTGACCGGGCCGGCGGTGCTCGCCACCGACGCGCTCTCCACCATCGCGATCGACCTGTGCAAGGCGGTGCTGTTCCAGCGCTTCAGCCTGCTCGACGAGCAGGCGATCGTCGCCGGCGTGGTGATCGGCGTGGCGAGCATCCCCGGCAGCGCGATCGCCGCCTGGCTGGTGACCCGGATCCACGCTCACCTGCACGTGATCTTCATGGAGGCGCTCATCGTCTTCGGCGGCGCCTCGATGCTCTGGCACGCCTGGCGCTAGGCGAGGCCCGGAAAAAGCTCTCGCAGTCCCGCCGCCATCATTTCGACCGCGATCGCGGCGAGCGCGAGGCCGAGCAGGCGGGTGGCGATGTTGAGGCCGGTGATGCCGAGGCGCGAGCCGATGCGCTCGGCGAGCGCGAGCACCAGCCACAGCAGCGCGCACACCAGCGCGATGCAGCCCACGATCGCGGCCACGTGCAGCGTGCCGCCTTCCTGCCCGGCGATGATGCTGGTGCTGATCGCGCCCGGCCCGGCGAGCAGCGGCACCGCGAGCGGCACCACGCCGGAAGGATCGCCCGACTCGAGCTCCTCGGCTTCCGCCTCCGACTGGCGCACGCCGCCAATGCGCGCGTTCAGCATGGCGAGCGCCATCAGCAGCAGCACCAGCCCGCCGCCGACGCGGAACGCCGGCAGGCTCGCGCCGATCAGCTGCAGCAGCGCGTCGCCGAACACCGCCGCGCCGGCGAGCACGGCGAACACCGTGAGCGTCACCGCCTGGATCAGGCTGCGGCGCGCCGCCGGCGCGCGCGTCGCGGCGACGCCGAGGAAGATCGGGATGGCGAGGAACGGGTCGAGCACCGCGACCAGCGTCACGGTGAACTTGAGGTACTCCTGCATCGTGTCAGCCGCGCGCCGTGGCCTGGGCCTTCTTGCGGTCCTCGTTGACGCGCGCGAACGCGGGCCGCTCGCCGAGCATCCTGAGGTAGGGCTTCACCTGCGGAATCTCCTCGAGGAAATCGCGGCCGAAGGCGGTCTTGGTCACCAGCGTGACCAGCGGCAGGCTGACGAACGCGGCGCAATCGGCGAGCGACAGCTCGGCTCCGGCGATGTAGGGCGAGAACTTCGCCAGCGCCTTCAGCCCGCGCACGCCCTTCAGCAGGGTCTTCTCCACCGACTTCTTCGTTTCCTCGGACGCCGGCCCGGCGCCGAAGAACAGTGACGGATAGAGGCGTCGCGCGACCAGCTCCAGATGCAGCTCGATGAACGTCACGAGCTCGCGCACCTTGGCGCGCTCGAACGGATCCTTCGGCAGCAGCGGCTTCTGCGGGTACGCGTCCTCGAGGTACTCGAGGATCACCTCGGACTCGGCGAGGCGCCGCCCGCCCTCGAGCTCGAGGATCGGCACCTTGCCGAGCGGCGAGCGCGCCAGCCACTCGTCCTTCTGCGACGGGCTGCAGCTCGCGTCCTCCTCGAACGGCACGCCCTTCTCGAGCAGCGCGATGCGCACCTTGTTGTGATAGTTGCTCAGGTGGAAACCGCAGAGCTTCAGCATGGGGGGATATTCTAGAAGCGCCCGGCGCGGTACGGAGACGGATCAATGAAAGGCGTTTCGTTGCACATCATCTCCGCAACCAGCCGTCCGGTCACCGGGCCCAGGGTCAGGCCGTGGTGCGCGTGGCCGAAGGCGAACCACAGGTTCGGGTGGCGAGGCGCGGGCCCGATCACCGGCATCATGTCGGGCGTGCAGGGGCGCGCGCCCATCCACGCCTCGCGGTCCAGCCTTTCCGCCAGGGGAAACAGATCCCGGGCGATCGGTTCCGCGCGGCCGAGCTGCACCGGCGTGCGGATGGCGTCGCGCCGCGCGAATTCCGCGCCGGTGGTGAGGCGGATGCCGCGCACCATCGGCGCGAGGAAATAGCCGCGCTCGGCGTCGAGCACCGGGTGGTTCAGCACCGCGCGCCCCGCGGGCCGGTAGTGCATGTGATAGCCGCGCTTCACCGCGAGCGGCAGGTCGTAGCCGAGCGCGCGCGTCAGCACGTCCGCCCACGGCCCGAGCGCGATCACCGCCCGGTCGGCGACGATCCGGCCCTCGCCGGTGGGCAGGCTCCAGGCGGTGCCGTCCTCGCCGAGCGCCATGGCGTTGGCCTGCACGAAACGGCCGCCCAGGCGCTCGAACAGCGCGAGATAGGCGACGGCGAGGCCGTGCGGATCGACGACCGCGACCGGATCGATGAAATGCAGCGCGCCCGCGAGCACCGGCGCGAGATGCGGCTCCGTCCTCTGCAGCGCGAGCTCGTCGAGGAACGCCGAGCGGATGCCGAATTCCCGCTGCCAGCGCTCGGCTTCGGCGAAGCGCAGGTCGCGCTCGCGCTCGGTGCGGAACACCTTCATCCAGCCCGAGCGGCGCAGCAGCGCCTGGGCGCCCGCCTGGTTCGCGAGCGCCTCGTGCTCCGTGATGCAGTGCTCGATCAGCTTCGAGTACTGGCGCGCGATCGCCTGGTGGCGCGCCGGGCGCGAGTGCTGCCAATAGCGCCACAGGAACGGCGCGAGGCGCGGGATGGCCGAGGGGTGGTAGTGCGCATCGATCGTGCGATTGAGGCCGTAGCGGAACAGCGCGCCGAAGTCGTGCGGGAAGCCGTACGGATACACGCCCTCGCGCTGGATCAGGCCGGCGTTGCCGTACGAGGTCTCCTCCGCGGGCCCGCGCCGGTCGACCAGCACCGTCGCCTGGCCGCGCTTCTGCAGGTGCAGCGCGGCGCTGATGCCGACGATGCCGGCGCCGAGGACGAGCGCGTCAGCTTTTTTCAAAATGCCTGAGGAAGAGCTTCTGCATGCCGCCGAGCCAGCGGTCGTAGTCGCCGGTCTTGACGCGCATGTAGTCGAGCACCTTGGGATGCGGCAGCACGAGGAAGCGCTCGGCGGCCATGGTCTTCACGATCTCGTCCATCACCTGCTCGACCGTCAGCGCGCCGTCCACGCCCGCCGAGCCGCCGTCGCGCTGGTACATCCCGGTGATCACCGCCTGCGGGCAGAGGCACGACACGCGCAGGCCGCGCCGCCCGTAGGCGATCGCCAGCCACTCGGCGAACGCCACCGCGCCGTGCTTGGTCACGCCGTAGGTCGCCGACTCGACGATGTTGAGCAGGCCCGCGGCCGAGGCGGTGACGAGAAAGTAGCCGCCGCCGCGCGCGACCATCTTGTCCACCACCGCGCGCGCCGCGTAGACGTGCGCCATCACGTGGATCTTCCAGTTGCGCTCCCAGTCGGCGTCCGGCGCGTGGATGTCGCCCGCCTGGAAGATGCCGGCGTTGGAGAAGAACACGTCGACCCGGCCGAAGCGCTTCTCCGCCTCCGCGACCAGGTTCTTGATGTCCCCCTCTTTCGAAACATCGCAGGGAACGGTTACCCCTTCCGGAGTGGAATCGATTTTTCGAAAACCGATGTCGCCCAGGACCAGCCCCGCGGCGCCCTCCTGCTTGAAGCGAATCGCCGCGGCGCGGCCGATGCCGCTCGCAGCGCCGGTGACGACCGCGATTTTCCCCTTGAGATCCACTATCGCTTGATGGACAGCGCGTCGGTGAGGCTGGTCTGCTCGCCGATCTCCTGCTTGGCGATGGCGTTGCGGTGCACCTCGTCCGGGCCGTCGGCGAAGCGCAGCGTGCGCGCGGAGGCATAGGCGCGCGCGAGGCCGAACTCGTCGGCCACGCCGCCGCCGCCGTGCACCTGCATCGCCCAGTCGATCACCTGGCAGGCTACGTTGGGCGCGAGCACCTTGATCATCGCGATTTCCTTGCGCGCCTCCTTGTTGCCGACCGTGTCCATCTTCCAGGCGGCGTACAGCACCATGAGCCGCGCCGAGTCGATCATGATGCGCGCCTGCGCGATGCGCTCGCGCGTGACGCCCTGCTCCGCGATGGTGCGGCCGAAGGCGACCCGGCCGGTGGCGCGCTTGCACATCTTCTCGAGCGCGACCTCGGCCTGGCCGAGCACGCGCATGCAGTGGTGGATGCGCCCGGGCCCGAGGCGGCCCTGCGCGATCTCGAAGCCGCGCCCTTCGCCGAGCAGGATGTTGGAAGCCGGCACGCGCACGTTCTTCAGCTCGATCTCCATGTGGCCGTGCGGCGCATCGTCGTAGCCGAAGACGTTCAGCGGGTGCAGCACCGTGACCCCCGGCGCGCCCGCCGGCACCAGGATCATCGACTGCTGCGCATGCTTGGAGGCGTTCTCGGGGTCGGTCTTGCCCATCAGGATGTAGAGCTTGCAGCGCGGGTCGCCCGCGCCGGAGGACCACCACTTGCGGCCGTTGATGACGTACTCGTTGCCGTCGCGCTTGATGTGCGTCTGGATGTTGGTGGCGTCGGAGGACGCGACCGCGGGCTCGGTCATGAGGAACGCCGAGCGGATCTCGCCGCGCAGCAGCGGCTCGAGCCACTCCTTCTTCTGCGCCTCGGTGCCGTAGCGCTCGATCGTCTCCATGTTGCCGGTGTCGGGCGCCGAGCAGTTGAACACTTCCGGCGCCCAGGAGACCCGGCCCATGATCTCGCACAGCGGCGCGTACTCGAGGTTGGACAGGCCCTCGGGTGCGCGCTTGGAGTGCGGCAGGAACAGGTTCCACAGCCCCGCCTGGCGCGCGACCGGCTTGAGCTCCTCGATGACCGGCACCGGCGTCCAGCGCTTGTCGCCGCGCACGTGCGCGTAGTACTTCTTCTCGTTCGGATAGATGTGCTGCTCCATGAAGGTGATGAGCCTCTTGCGCAGCTCCTGCACCCGCGGCGAAAAATCGAAGTTCATGCTGCTCTCCTCAGGATTTGCTCCACCTGCGCCCAGCCGAGCTCGGCAAGCGGGCGCGTGCGCGAGCCGGCCTCGCGCGCGAACTCGCTCGCCGCGGTGCCGTCGACCACGCGCTTCGCGATGCCCTGCGTGATCGCGGCGATGCGGAACAGGTTGTAGGCCATGTAGTAGTCCCAGACGGACGGATCGATATTGCTTCTATTCGTTCTTTGACAGTACTTTTTTATATATTGAGATTCACTGGGAATTCCGAGTTGCTCCAGATCAAGCCCGGCGATGCCGCGGAACTTGCCGGGAGCGATGTGCCAGCTCATGCAGTGGTAGGCGAAGTCCGCCAGCGGGTGGCCGAGGGTCGAGAGCTCCCAGTCGAGCACCGCGAGGATGCGCGGCTCGGTCGGATGGAAGATGGTGTTGTCGAGGCGGAAGTCGCCGTGCACCACCGAGGTCTCGTCGCCCGGCGGGATGTTGCTCGGCAGCCACGCGATCAGGTTGTCCATCGGCTCGATCTTTTCGAGCTCGGAGGCCTGGTACTGCTTGGTCCAGCGCGACACCTGGCGCGCGATGTAGTCGCCGGGCTTGCCGAAATCCCCGAGGCCCACGGCGCGGTAATCGACGAGATGCAATCTCGAGATTACGGAATTCAGTTCATCCCAGATCGCCGCGCGCTCGGCCTTCGACATCCCCGGCAAGGCCTGGTCCCACAGCACCCGCCCCTCGACGCAATCCATGAGATAGAACGCCGTGCCGATGACCGACTCGTCCTCGCACAGCACGTGCGGCTTCGCGACCGGGAAGCCGACCTGGTACAGGGCGCTGATGACCTTGAACTCGCGGTCGACCGCGTGCGCCGAGGGCAGCAGCTTGCCCGGCGGCTTGCGGCGCAGCGCGTACTTCCTGCCGTCGGCCGCGGTGATGCGATAGGTCGGATTGGATTGACCGCCCTTGAATTGTTCTATTTTCTCTATTTTCCAATTCAGGAAACGCTCGAGCGAAGCCACATCGATCCGATGCCGCTCCTCGACCGGCTTCGTCCCTATGAACTGGTCGAACATGTCATAGAATTCTCCCATGAAGCGACGCGGGTTTAGCGTTTCGCACCTCGATGGATCGCGTTTTGCGAAACGCGGCCTGCGCGGCTATTTCGAATACCGCGACCTGGGCATCAAGCGCGCGACGCGCGGCAAGGTGGTGGCGCACGTCATCCGCGCGCGCCCGGGGAAGGCGCCGCACGGCGAGTGGCACCGGCACGACTGCAGGCTGCAGTTCGTCTACGTGCTGAAGGGCTGGGTGCTGTTCGAGTACGAGGGCGTGGGCGAGGTCAGGATGAAGGCCGGCAGCTGCTTCTACCAGCCGCCCAACATCCGCCACCGCGAGCTCAGGCACTCGAACAACCTCGAGATGATCGAGGTCGTGGGGCCGGCGAACTTCAAGACGTACTCTTCGGCGGCACCCGCAGCCAGAAAGTCACCGGCCCGTCGTTCACGAGGCTGACCTTCATCTCCGCGCCGAAGCGGCCGGATTGGGCGTTTGTCTTTCGAACGAACGAGAGAAAAAGTCTCTCCCCCAGCTCCGGCGCGGCGCCGGTGGAAAAGCCTGGGCGCGTACCGCTGTTCGTATCTGCTACCAAGGTGAATTGCGGGACGGCCAGGAGAGCGCCTTGAGTGTCGCGCAGGGAAAGATTCATCTTTCCCGAAGCATCGGGGAATATCCGGTAACCGAGGACCCGTTCGGCGAGCCGCTCTGCTTCCGCTTCGCCATCCGATTTTTCGATGCCGATCAGCGCGAGGATTCCCTTGCCGATCGACGCAATGGTCTCGCCGCCGACGGCTACGCTCGCCTCGGTGACGCGCTGCACCAGCGCAATCAAGCGATGATGTCGGGGATGAGGCGGGCGCGCAGCTTCTGGATCTGGTCCTTGAGGACCAGCTTGCGCTTCTTCAGGCGCCGCAGCTGCAGCTGATCCTGCGCGGGATCGGCGGAGAGCCGCCTGATGATGTCGTCGAGGTCGTGATGCTCCATCTCGAGCTCGTGCAGATGGAGGCGCACCTGCACTTTTTCTTCGTCCGTCAGCGGGAGGTCCATCATGCCGCGCTCCTGACAGAATCGTGCGGAGTCCGGGTGGTGCCCGTCCGTCGTGAAGAACTTCATCGCTCGCGCTTGGCCTTTCATCCATGCTATCCCTATACTTGACCAGGGGGAAGGGCCCGCGCGGAGAAGCAACAACGAGAAGCGCGCGACGGCTCCAGCATGCGGCGTAGCGATCACGACGTCACCGATTCCATCCGCACCACCGACCCGGCTGCCGTCGGCGCAGAAGTCGTTCGCCTATTCAACGACCTATACGGCAAAGCTTCAGCGGAAGTTGTGGAGCGCGCTTTCCGGGATGCGACCGCCCTCTACCAGGGCGAGCATCCGGACTACTACCCCTGCGATACCGAATATCACGACATCCAGCATGTGCTGGACGTGACGCTCGCGATGGCGCGGCTGATGGACGGCTACGAGCGCCACCGCAACGGCTCGCCGCGCCTGGACGCGGACGTATTCGGGGTAGGGGTCGTGGCCGCGCTGTTCCACGACTTCGGTTACCTGCGCCGCAAGCGCGACCGCCTGCACCGCTACGGAGCCGAGTACACGCTGACCCATGTCTCGCGCGGCGCGGACTACCTGCGTGGGTACGTCGCGCAGCTCGGCCTTCCTCAATACGGGCGCACCGCGGCCGCGCTGGTGCACTTCACCGGCTACGAGCGGCGCGTCGAGACCATTCGCCTCTCCGACGAGCTGCTGCGCCGCGTCGGCCACATGCTGGGAACCGCGGACATCATCGCCCAGATGTCGGACCGCTGTTACCTCGAGAAATGCCGCGATCGCCTCTACCCCGAGTTCGTGCTCGGCGGACTCGCCGGCCGGCGCCTGAGCGGGCAGCGCACCCTGCCGAGCTTCCGCTCGGGAAGCGACCTGGTGCAGAAGACGCCGCTCTTCTACCAGAACGCCGCGCGCCGCCTCGAGCTCCAGCTCGCGCGCGCCTATCAGTACGCCGACCGCCACTTCGGCGGACAGAACCTCTACCTCGAGGCGCTGCAGCAAAACGTCCGCTACGCCGAGCAGGTCTCGAAGGAGCCCGCCACCGACCTCAAGCGCCTTCCGCCGAGCACGCTTTCCCCGGACGTCGAGCCCTACCCGAAGGACCTGATCGATATTAAAGCTGCTTGACTGGAACGTGCAGTGGTGCCGCGGCGTCGACGGCCGCGTCGATCCTGCGCGCATCGCCGCCGAAATCCGCCGGCTCGCCGATCCGGACGTGATCTGCCTGCAGGAGCTCGCGGTCAACCTGCCGGAGCTCGAAGGCAACGACGCGGCCGACCAGGTACACGCGCTCGCGCACCTCTTCGAGGGCTACACCACCTGCTTCGTGAGCGGCATCGACGTGCCGTCGGCGAACGGCCGGCGCGGCTTCTACGGCAACGTCGTCTTCTCCCGCCTGCCGGTAGGGCGCGTGCTGCGCCACTCGCTGCCCTGGCCGCCCGCGCCCGACGTGCGCAGCATGCCGCGCGTAGCGGTGGAAGCGGTGGTGGAGGCGCCGTTCGGCGCGCTGCGCGTGATCTGCACGCACCTCGAGTACTACTCGGGGACCCAGCGCGCGGCCCAGGTCCGGAAATTAAGGGACATCCACTTGGAGGCGAGCGGACCGCAATTCCAGAACTCTGAAAAGGGCGTGTTCAAGTCGTACCCGCGGCCATCGAGCGCGATCCTGTGCGGCGACTTCAACATGCGGCCGGAAGACCCGCTGTTCGAGGTGCTTGGCGATGAGTTCGTCGACGCGTGGAAAGCGCTCAACCCGGGCAAGCCGCATCCGCATACGTTCCATGTGCATGAGGACGACGAGCCGCCGTACTGCTGCGACTATGTATTCGTAACGAAGGATCTCGCGCCGCGGCTCAAGTCGATCCGGATCGACGGAGCCACGCAGGCCTCCGACCACCAGCCGCTTATCGTCGAGCTTGGATGAGGCTGCGCAGGCGCTCGACGCGTTTGCGATTCACGCCGAAATCCCTGCGGCCCAGGCGGGAGGCGGAGCGCACCTGCAGTACCGAGCCGTCGAAGTAGAACTCGACGTCGTCGACATAGCCGAGCAGCTTGCTGCGGAATTCGGCGTACAGGTAGTTCCCGTCCGCCCGGATGACGCGGCTGCGCGGCAGCGACTCGACTGCCCTGCGTGCTCCGGCGATATCGCCCCGGATGGGCGCGATGTAGTGCTCGGCATCGCCGGGATCGGCCTGCGACGACACGCAATTCGGCGTGCGCCGCGGCGGCGCGAGCCGCCCGTCCTTCACGCCGAGGTTGTCCGGGCGCCGCCAGTCGAACATCGGCGGATGCTACCATCGCCGCACATTTTCGCGTTCGGGGGAAGACCATGCTGCAGATTTCCGCACAACAACTCGCCGAGTTGCTGGCAGGCATTGCGCGCGCCCAGGCGGCGGTGATCAACGGCCTGGAGAACGAGCTCGCGGGCGTGCGCAGCGGCCGCATCGTCCCGGCGGTGCAGAACGTGGCGCACCTGCGCGACCACCCGCAGCCGACGCTGGTGGACCTGCCGGTGCGCGCGCTGCTCGCGGCGATGGGCCGCCTGCCGCCGGACCCCTCGGCGCTGGTCAAGGACCTCGAGAGGCTGTTGTCCGGAAAGACCGAGGGCTAGAAGCTCGGCTTTCTCTTTTCCTTCAGCGCCGCGATCCCCTCCTTCACCTCCGCCCCGGTAAAGCCGAGCATCTCGAGCGCGAGCGAGGCGTCGAAGGAAGGTCCGGCGAGGCGCAGCCAGTTGTTGAGCGAGTACTTGGTCCAGCGCAGGGCGCTTTGCGGGCCGGCCGCGAGCTTGCGAGCCACGTTGAGCGCGGTTTCCTGGAGCTTTTCGTCTTCACAAGTCAGGGACACCAGGCCCAGGCGTTCGGCTTCCTCCCCGGAGAGCTCGTCACTTGTAAGCAGGTAGTACTTCGCCTTCGCCATGCCGCAGAGCAGCGGCCAGATGATCGCGGCGTGGTCGCCGGCGGCGACGCCGAGCTTGGTGTGGCCGTCGATGAGGCGCGCCTTGCGCGCCGCGATCGGGATATCGGCCATCAAGGCCGCGGCGAGGCCGGCGCCGACCGCCGGGCCGTGGATCGCGGAAATGACGATCTTCGAGCAGTTCAGCATGTTGTAGACGAGGTCGCGCGCCTCGCGCCACACCCGCGAGCGCGCCTCGAAGTCCTGCGTCATGGTCTCGACCATCGCCAGGTCGCCGCCGGCGGAGAACCCCTTGCCCGCGCCGCGCAGGATGGCGACCTTCACCTCGGGGTCGCGGTCGACGTCGAGCCAGACCTCGGCCATCTCGGCGTGGGCGCGCGCCGTGGCGGTGGCGAGCTTGCCCTCCTCGCCCATCGCGATCTCGAGGATGCCGGGCTCGAGCAGGCGGATTTTCAGGTCTTTGTATCTGGAGTAGTCCATGCGGCGATTCTACAATTCAGGCATGGTGACTTTCGAAGATATCCGTGCCGCGCATGAACGCGTGAAGGGGCGCGCGGTACGCACGCCGGTCCTCAATTCCGCGGCGTTCGACGAGCGCGTCGGCGCGCGCGTCTACTTCAAGTGCGAGAACCTGCAGAACATGGGCGCCTTCAAGTTCCGCGGCGCCTTCAACGCGCTTTCTCTCCTTTCGAAGGAAGAAAAATCCCGGGGGGCGGTCGCGTTTTCCTCCGGTAACCACGCGCAGGCCGTCGCCTTGGCCGGCAAGCTGCTCGGCATCAAGGCCGTGATCGTCATGCCGGAGGATGCGCCGAAGGTGAAACTGGA
>Ga0335084_10007874_pt1 | contig 10600 bp, 6 predicted proteins | sample Lox_Sample_44_FD_206721 | JGI IMG/M metagenome (GOLD analysis project Ga0335084, IMG submission 206721) | Soil microbial communities from Loxahatchee National Wildlife Refuge, Florida, United States - Lox_Sample_4.4 | ecosystem: Environmental > Terrestrial > Soil > Wetlands | place: USA: Florida...
ACCTTCGGTTCCGGTGTCCCCGATCCGATAACTTACTCTGTTACCAACCAGCTCAAATGGCGAGTTCTGCAACTCAGGAAGATTAAAAGCGAATGGGATCTTTCCTTCAAACCCCGGCTTGACGGTGTGCCGATCGGAAGACAACAGTCCACCGGTGTGCTGCTGGCCAGCGTGAAAACAGGTTCTCCCTATGCCGGTGCTCAAGCTACCAGTTGCTGACTCCTGACTACCGACTCCTCACTCCTGCTTCCTGCTAACATCGCCTCTGATGTTGGAACTCTCGACTCCGGTCCAGTACGTCAAGGGCATTGGCCCGCGCCTCGCCGAGGTGCTCGCGGCCAAGGGCATCGGCACGGTTGACGACTTGCTCCACTACCTGCCCTTCCGCTACGAAGACCGCCTCAACCCGCGCTCCGTGGCCGAACTGCGCGCGGGCGAGATGGCCACCGTCATTGCCGAGGTCCGCAACTCCGGCCTCTTTCGCACCCGACGCATGCCCATCTTTCAGCTCACCGTCGGACAGGGTCGCAACCGGCTCAAGTGCATCTGGTTCAACGCAACTTATTTGCGCGACCGCTTTCGGGCCGGACAGATGGTCGCCCTCTATGGAAAAGTCGAAGCGGATCGTGATGGCCAGCTTCAGATCGCGCAACCGCAGTTCGAGATTCTCGGCGACATTTACGAAGAAGGCGGCGCGAGCGAGGCCGAAAAGAAAGCCGCCGCATCCCTCGAAATCGGACGCATCGTTCCCATCTACGAATCAACCGGCCAGGGCAAGCTCACGCCGCGCTGGTTTCGACGCATCATCCGCACCGCGCTTGATAACCTCACGCCTGATCTTCCCGATCCCATTCCCGCCGCTGTGCGCGCACATCTGAGCCTGGTCTCGCCGCGTGAAGCCTTCTGGAAAGTCCATTGGCCCGATGCGGGAGAGAGCTTCTCAGATCTGCAGTCATCGCGGACGCCCGCCCATATCCGGCTGATCTTTGACGAATTGTTTTTTGTCGAACTGGGACTCGAACTTAAACGGCGGGAGCAGAAAGCCCAGACTGGGATTGCCTTTCAAGTGGACGACCGCTCGCGCGAAGCCATCAAGAAGATTCTGCCCTTCCATCCGACCGCAGCGCAGAAGCGCGTGTTGAAAGAGATTGCGACTGACATGCAGGCACCATTCCCCATGCGGCGTTTGCTGCAGGGCGATGTCGGATCGGGCAAGACCATCGTCGCGTTTCAGGCAGCGATCATCGCCATCGAAAGCGGATACCAGGTCGCGCTCATGGCGCCCACGGAAATCCTCGCGCAACAGCATTACTTTTCCGCACGCCAGATTCTGGAGAAAGCCGGGTACAAGATAGTTCTTTTGACCGGGTCGCTCGACCAGGGCCGCAAACGCGATGTGAGGCGTCATATCGCCCAAGGCAACGCACAACTCGTCATCGGCACGCACGCCCTGATTCAAGAGAGCGTTGAGTTCGAGCAGCTAGGCTTGGTCATCGTCGACGAGCAGCACCGCTTCGGCGTGATGCAACGCCTCAAGCTGATGAAGAAGGAAGGAGACCGTGTCGGCCCGCCCCACATGAGCCCCGCCGAACCCGACGTTCTTGTCATGACCGCCACCCCGATCCCGCGCACGTTGGCGCTCACACTCTACGGCGATCTCGACGTCTCCATCATCGATGAACTTCCGCCGGGACGTACGCCGGTAGTCACGAAATCCGTCGAAGATGAAAATGCTGACAAGGTCTGGGAGTTCGTCGGAAAACAAGTGCAAGGCGGTCATCAGGCGTACGTCGTCTATCCTGTCATTGAAGAAAACGAAGAGCGCGAGCTGAAAGCCGCGCAGCAGATGTTTCGCCAGTTGCGTGACCGCATCTTTCCCAACCTGCACGTCGGCCTGCTGCATGGGCGGCTTGATGCGGACGAAAAAGAGCACGTGATGCGAGAGTTCCACAAAGGCGAACTCAACATTCTGGTTGCGACGACCGTGATCGAAGTCGGCGTCGACGTTCCCAATGCAACGGTAATGGTCATCGAGCACGCCGACCGCTTCGGGCTGGCACAGCTTCATCAGCTTCGCGGACGCATTGGCCGTGGCGCCGCCAGGTCATACTGCATTCTCATGCATGGTGGGAAAATCACCGAAGAGGGCCAGCGCCGGTTGGACGCTATGGTCCGGAACCACGACGGATTCAAGATCGCCGAACTTGATCTTGAGCTGCGCGGACCGGGAGAATTCTTCGGTACTAAACAGGCGGGCATTCCCAGCTTCCGCGTCGCCAACATCATCCGCGACCGGCAACTGCTTGAGGCCGCGAAGCGCTTGGCGGCATTCGTCGTCAGTGGACCGAATCAGGATATCTCACAGGAAGAGATCAACCGCGCATTGAAACGCATGCGGGAACGATGGGCGCTGAGCTACGGACTGGTGGAGGTGGGGTGAGGCAGTTGTCGGTGGTCAGTGGCCAGAATTAGTTGTGAGTTCAAATCGTGAAGCCGGACAAGATGGGAGCCAGTTTGCGCTTCATGAAAGCTGGTCGGCAATTCGCGAATCCTGCTCCGGAAGCACGGTCCGCAAATCGAGTAGCACCCGGCCTTCTTCCACACGTGCCACAATGGGTGGGTTGCCGCCTCGCAGGCGCGCCAACAATTCGTCGGCGGTCCAACGCGCGTGAGTGAGAGCGATCAGCCGGGTCGGCAACGTTGTGGACGGCGCCGACCCGCCGCCGACTACGGACTCGCCATCGAGAAGCTCTATCTTCAGCTTCGCCGGCTGGGTCTGTTTCGACACGACTTGCGCCAAAATCGCTTCGGCGCGCTTCGCAATTTCATCTTTGGACAAACGCATCATTCGCAGAGTGGGAATCGCATCGTGATCGCGTTTCACGTAGGCCAGCAGCGTAGCTTCCAGAGCGGCATATGTAAGCTTGTCCACGCGCAGCGCGCGAAACAGGGAATTCGAGCGCATGCGCGCGACCAGATCGGAGCGTCCGCTGATCAGGCCGGCCTGCGGGCCGCCGAGCAGCTTGTCCCCGCTGTAGGTGACCACGTCAACTCCAACCCGCAGGCTGTCGAGCACCCCGGGTTCGCCGTCAATCCCGACCGGACGCAGATCGAATAGCGCGCCGCTGCCGAGGTCCTCCACCAGGGGAAGATTGCGCCGCCGCGCCAGTGCGACCAATTCTTCGAGCGACGGCTGCTCAGTGAAGCCTGTAATTTCGAAGTTGGAGCGATGCACGCGCAGCAAGAGCCGAGTCCGATCGTTGATGGCTCGTTCATAATCGGCGATTCGCGTGCGGTTGGTGGTCCCGACTTCTCGCAGCGTTGCCTGCGACTTTGCCATCACTTCAGGGATGCGAAACGATCCGCCGATCTCAACCAGCTCTCCGCGAGAGACGATCACCTCGCCGCCCTCGGCAAGCGAGTTCAAGGCCAACAGAACAGCGGCGGCGTTATTGTTGACGACGATGGTAGAGATTGCGGCGTTGTCTTTCCCGCCCTCGTCCGACAGTAATTTTCGAAACAGCCGGTCGACATGCACATCGCGTTTGCCCCGTTCGCCGGATTCGAGGTCAAACTCGAGATTCGAATAGGTGGCCGCCGTCTCGCGGATGTGATCAAGCGCACTCTCCGCCAAGGGTGCGCGCCCCAGATTGGTGTGCAGGATCACCCCTGTCGCATTGATCACGGAACGCAACGAATATCGCAGTGATTGCCGGACCTGCGCTTCAATCGCAGCCTCGAGCCCGCCCAGAGCGATGTTCAACGCCTTCTCGTCGAGCCTGTCCTCGGCAATCTCCTGTCGGAGTCGGTCCAGGACGGCGCGAACGCAGTCCACCACGACAGCGTGACCTTCACGCCCTACTAACGCCTCTACGGCAGGTTGCCGCAGAACTTCGTCCGTCGAAGGGAGTTTCTGAAACAAAATCTGATTTGACTTGGTCGACACCGAGGCCGATTATCCCACACTCTCCCGTGTGGAGCGGGCGCCCTCGCCCGCTCACGATCGGAGCGGAAAAGACCCCCCCCGCCTGAAACCAGACTACAGCGTGTGCATATACGCCAGCATGTCCGCAACTTGCTGGTCGTTCATCACCTGGCCAAAACCCTGCATCTTGCTGCGACCGTGCTTGATGATGTCGCCCACCTTTTCGTCATTCGCAGGAAGCCCGCTCAGTGACAGGTACTGTTGCTTGAAGACACCTTTCATGCTCGGGCCCTGTTTGCCGCGCGAGGAATACGCCTCATGGCAGCGAGCGCAATAGTCGTCATAAAGACGCCGCCCGGCAGCCTGCTGCGGGTTAAGCCCAAGTTCGGCGTCGGACTTGCGCCGCTCTGCCTCGCAGCCAACCAGAGCCATCAGGGCGAGTGTGGCCAGGACGACAGGAAGGAACGATGAGACCCATTTCCAATAAATCATGAGCGTCACTGATGAGCGCGCCTCCCATTCTGCTCCAAGCCTAGCGTAGGGCAGAAAACAGAGAACTGAGAACCGGGAACTGATAACTACTCCCGAACGTAGGATAATACGGGAAAGATGCCCGTCACGGTCAAACGCGTTTATGAGCCCGCTTCTCCTTCGGACGGAGCGCGCGTGCTGGTGGACCGTCTATGGCCGCGCGGCATCACGAAGGAAGAGGCTGCGGTCAAGTTCTGGCTGCGCGACGTCGCCCCTTCGAACGAGTTGCGCCAGTGGTTTCACGCGAATCCAGACGCGCGAACCACCTTCCGCAAACGCTACCTCAAAGAACTTGTTTCTCCGCAAGGAGCTGCCGCGGTCGAAAAGCTCCATAACCTCGCCGATTCAAATCAAAACCTCACTCTCCTCTTTGCGTCCCGCAGCGAAGAGTTCAACAACGCTACGGTTCTGAAAGAACTGCTCGAAGGCGAACCCAAGCCACCCTCCAGCGTCGGCCGCGCTGCTCTCGGCCGCCAGCGAATACGAAAAGCCAAACGACAGTAGCCAACTGTCGAATCTCAGAATCGAGATGCCGTTCTAGTGCATCTCCCCCCAACTGAGAACTGAGAACTGAGAACTGAGAACTGAGAACTGAGAACTGAGAACTGAGAACTGAGAACTGAGAACCGAGAACCGAGAACTGAGAACTATAATTCCCGTCATGTCCCACGCCGCGATCGACAAGAAGATCGAGTCCCTCCGCGAAAAGATCCGCCACCACGAGCACCGCTACTACGTGCTCGACGATCCCGAGATCTCCGACGCCGATTTCGACAAGCTCATGAACCAGCTCAAGGCGCTCGAAAAAGAGCACCCCGAACTGATTACGCCCGACTCTCCCACCCAGCGCGTCGGCGGCAAGCCCCGCGAGGGCTTCGTCAAAGTGAAGCACTCCTCTCCGATGCTCTCGCTCGACAACGCCTACAGTGAAGAAGAGCTGCGCGATTGGGAGCGCCGCGTTCACGAACTTAGCGGCCGCAAGGATGTCGAGTACATGTGCGAACTGAAGCTCGACGGCATGTCGCTCGCCCTCCGCTACCAGGACGGCCACCTCGAGCGAGGCATCACGCGCGGCGACGGCACTGAGGGCGAAGATGTGACGGCGAACGTGCGCACTGTACGCTCCATCCCTCTATCCATTCCGAAAGAGAAACTAAAGAAGGCGGGCATCCCTGCAGACTTCGAAGTCCGTGGCGAAATGTTGATGCCGATTGCAGGCTTTCGCAAGATGAACGAAGAGCGCGAGCGGCAGGGACTCTCGACTTTTGCCAATCCCCGTAACGCCACCGCGGGCACCGTGCGCCAACTCGAGCCGGGCATCACCGCGCAGCGTCGGCTCGATTATTTTCCCTACATGCTGCTGAGAGATGGCCGCACCTACTTCGACCGCCACTCTCAAACCATGGATGCGCTCGAAGTAGCCGGCTTTAAAGTCAATTCCAACCGAAAGCTGGCGAAGAATCTCGATGAGGTCTGGAAGTTCATTCAGGGCTGGGAGGAAAAACGCGACTCGCTCCCCTACGAAATCGACGGCATCGTCATCAAGGTCGACCGCACCAGTCTTCAGAACGAACTTGGCTTTACCGGCAAAGCGCCGCGCTGGGCCATTGCCTACAAGTACGCAGCCCGAGGCGCGGTCACGCAGATCGAAAACATCGTCCCCCAGGTCGGCCGCACCGGCAAACTCACGCCCGTTGCCTGGCTCAAGCCCGTTCCCATCGGCGGCACGACCGTCTCCCGCGCCACACTGCACAACATGGATGAGATCGAGCGCCTGGGCGTCAAGATCGGAGACTGGGTCGAAGTCGAGCGCGGCGGCGACGTCATCCCGAAAGTCGTAACGGTTGTCGAGGATAAAGACCACCCGCGTGGGCACAAGCCCTTTGAAATGCCCGACCGCTGCCCAGTCTGCAACGGCAATGTCGTGCGCACGCCGGGCGAAGCGGATCACCGCTGCGTAAACGCGAATTGCCCCGCAAAGCTGCAGGGAACCATCTTGCACTTCGCCTCGCGCCACGTCCTGGACATCGACGGTCTCGGCGAAGTCCTCGTAAACCAACTCACCGAACGCGGAATGGTCAAGAATGTCGCCGACCTCTACCGCCTGACCAAAGATGATCTGCTGCAACTCGACCGCATGGGCGACAAGTCCGCTCAAAACGTGCTCGACGAAATTGCCGCCTCGAAGAACCTCCCGCTGGAGCGGGTCATTTATGGCCTCGGCATCCGCTTCGTCGGTGAGCGCACCGCGCAATTCCTCGCCGAACACTTCGGTTCGCTCGATGAACTGATGAAAGCCTCGGCTGAGCAACTCGAAGAAGTCAACGAAGTCGGTCCCCGCATCGCCGAAAGCATCGTCGAGTTCTTCAGCGATGAACACAATCGCAAGCTGATCAGCGATCTGCGCAAGGCCGGCCTCACTCTGACCGGCCAGAAAAAAGAACAGGGCACGAAGCTCGCCGGAAAGACGTTTGTCCTGACAGGTACGCTGGCACATCGCACACGAGACGAGGCTAAGAAGCTCATCGAAGATGCCGGCGGTCGCGTCTCCGGATCGGTCAGCAAGAAGACGGATTACGTCGTCGCCGGCGCCGACGCCGGATCAAAGCTCGACAAAGCCCGTGAACTCGGCGTGAGCGTGATCGGCGAAGAGGAGTTCGAAAAGTTAGTGAAGTAGAACCGTTACCGGAAGCAACGTCCCCTGTCACCCTGAGCGAAGTGGAACATCTGCGGAGCAGATGATCCACGTAGTCGAAGGGCCACTACTCCGCCCGGACTCCCAGGGCTGCATCAGGGAGTTCTCCCTGTACTCTCAGAACTGCGGGATGTCTCCGCCTCCCATGGGACGGACCGATACCCAATAAACTAAACGGAAGTGAACTAGCGGCGACAATCCTCGCTCGCAAGAACGGATTGCTGAACGGCCCTAAACGGGGCCCTGCACTCCCACTACTTCTTCACCAGCGGATTCCCCGGCGAAGCCCACTCCAGTCGATGCAGCTTGGCAGTGAGCCGGTCCTTATCGGCAGAAGCAGAGGCGGTCCCCAAACGCTTCCGTAGCTTGGCTACTTTTTCCTGGCGGGTGCGGCGGCGGCGTATCTCTGGACGTCGACTGGGTGCGGACATCTCTTCTCCTTAATCGCGCAAAAGAATTTCTGATTATACGGGTAGACCCCTTCTCGGAGCAAAACGACCATTGCGATTCCAGGTCGTCCGACGGGACCTGCGCGTTTCGTCACTTTGCCACTTCGCCAACGAACACTCCAAACGGCTGCAGCGAAACCTCCACTCCCGACGCTTCCGCCTGCGAGGCAATCAACGTCCCGATCTTAGCCGCCGAAAATCCCTGCGCCCCAAGATCAAATCGCACCTTCTGTGGCGCAGCCGCCATGTTCAGCACGATCAACACAGCCCTTCCCTTATAACTGCGGAGATACGACAACACGTTCGGGTCATCCTGATTCAACGCAACATAACTGCCTTCGCGCAAGGATAAATTCGTGTGCCGCAACGCCAGCACCCGCCGATAGAAGTTCAAGATCGAATCGGGATCTTTCTTCTCCGTCTCGACATTATGAGTCGCATAGCTGGCAGAAACCGGCAACCAAGGTGTTTTCTTGCTGAAGCCGCCGTTAGCTTCGTTTGTCCATTGCATCGGAGTGCGTTCCCCGTCGCGTCCCTTTTCCGTCGGCCAGCCCAGTTTGCCGATCGGATCCTTCACATCCTCCTTGCGCTTCGGATCGTTGTTCTCCATCCCAATTTCTTCGCCGTAATACATGATCGGCGTGCCGCGCAATGTCAGATAGAGGGCCGCCATCAGCTTGGCAATCTGGTCGTTGTGCGCGCCGTCTCCGTAACGGTTGTACGACCGAACAATGTCATGATTGCTGATGACGTACACTGGCCAGCCCCTTGCCCCATCAACGGCGGCAATCTGTTGCCGAAAAGCGGCCGGGTCGAGTTTGTTCACAGTCGTGAACATGAAATCCATCGGCAATTGGAGTTCATTCCCATTCGTGCCGTAATAGGCATTCAGTTGCTCGATGTTGCTGGTCCAGGTCTCGCCGATCAGGACCGCGTGGAATTCATTGGCCCCCGCGCGCAAGTTGCGAAGCACATCGTGAAGTTCCGGCAAGTTCCGGTTATAGATCTCGTTTGTGTTGGGATCGCCGTACTTGTTTGTACCGGGAAGAGTTGGGTTGTGACGCAATTGCGGATCCTCGAAAAGCGTGTCCACTGCATCCAGCCGGAATCCGGCAACCCCGCGCCGATACCACCAGCGCGTCACATCGAACATGGCTTTCGCGACTGCTGGATTGCGCCAATTCAAATCCGGCTGCTGCGGATAAAAAAAGTGGTAGTAGTACTGGCCCGTTCTGTCATCGAACTTCCACGCCGGCCCCCCGAAAAGAGCGACCCAATTATTGGGAGGCTTGTCAGCGTCCCGCCCGTTGCGCCAGATATACCAGTCGCGATGCGCAGCCGTACGCGATGAGGCCGAGTCTTTAAACCAGGCGTGCTGATCCGAGGTGTGATTCACGACGAAATCGAGAATGATGCGTACGTTCTTCTCTTTCCCTTCGTTTACCATCCGGTCAAAGTCTGCCAACGTCCCGTACATTGGATCGATGTTTTCGTAGTCCGACACGTCGTAGCCGAAGTCCACTTGCGGCGAAGGAAAGCACGGAGTGATCCAGATGGCGTCGACTCCCAGATCATGCAAATAACCCATCTTGGAAGTAATGCCCTTCAGGTCTCCAATCCCGTCGTTGTTCGAGTCGGCGAAGCTGCGCGGGTAGAGCTCATAAAAAACAGCATGCTGCCACCATTCGTGGCCCTCGGCATCGCGGCTGTTTGTCTGCGAGTAGACGCTCGCGGGCAAGAGGAACGAAGCGATCGAAAGCAAGAGCAGGGCTCGTCTCAACATGGATGACTCCCTTTCGAACCTTTAGATGACTACGCTCCGGGAAGGCCCGGCTCTCACTGGCTGCACAGGTACTTTTTCGGCATCGCGGAGTCCGAGTAACGAGCATTCAAAAAAGCACTCGTCCTAGTACACATCCAGATCCTTTGCCGAAACGAACTTCCCCGAGTACGCTTTTCTCACCTGCTCCACCAAATCTTCTTCCGGTACCTCTCCCATCACCTGGTGATAGAGCACCAACAACTTCGGATGCGCCCGCGCTGCAAGCGCACCCAACTCCTCCGGCGAGGTATGAAATGCCTTGAAGTATGCTTGCTTCTGTGTGCTCTCGACAATCTTCTTTCGCTTCGGATTGTAGACCTCGTGCAAGAGTACGTCACAGCCGTCGCACGCCTTCACGACTTCTTCGCTCGGAGCCGTATCGCCCGAAATCACGATCCTCCGATCCTTGGTGTCGAAACGATATCCGAACGCGTACCTCCACGTCCCATGTTTTACCGGAAACGCTGTTACCGTCACGTTGTCGTCGCGATACACCACCCCTGGCTGTATCTCATGTACGTTGACCTTGTACCCGGTCGCGTTGGCGGGCCCATGCAAGCGCAGTCGAATGTCTTCCGCCCATGCTTTTTCGATATACTCCGTCATGCGACGCAGCCCGCGCGGACCATACGCATCGAGCGGTTCGGCCCGCTCCAGCACCCACGGAGAAAAGATCAAATCCGGGTAGCCGAGTGTATGGTCGGAATGCAGATGGGTGACGAACACGATCCTCAGGTTCTTCGCGGCGAGCGCCTTGATCCCATTCTTCTCGGCTGCCGCCGCCCGGCGCACCACCCCCGGGCCGCAATCGACCAGATAGGCGGTGGTATTCACGACGACCGCCACCGCCGGGCCCGAGCGCTCCGGATCCGCCAGCGGAGTTCCCGTCCCCAGCATCACCACTTGCGTGTGCGTTGCGACGGCCCCTCCCCTGTTTTCAGACGCTCGCGCCCAGTTCGCACTTACCGTAACCATCAGAAAAACCATCAGGATGCGTTTGCTCATCGCTGTCATCCTTTCGAGATTGACCCGTGCGCCAATCTTGCGCTCCGCCAGTTTACGACGACGCTCATTCCGTGAGCGTTTTTCCCTGAGACCTGTCACCTGAACCTGACACGTGATTAGCAACTGTTCCAATCCTGTGCACCCGTTGTGCAAATTCCTGACACAGCATGCGG
>Ga0335084_10007875_pt1 | contig 10600 bp, 7 predicted proteins | sample Lox_Sample_44_FD_206721 | JGI IMG/M metagenome (GOLD analysis project Ga0335084, IMG submission 206721) | Soil microbial communities from Loxahatchee National Wildlife Refuge, Florida, United States - Lox_Sample_4.4 | ecosystem: Environmental > Terrestrial > Soil > Wetlands | place: USA: Florida...
GACGCGGAAGGCGCGGCCCGCGAGATGGCGGCGGCCCTCGCGAAGGGCGACACCTCGGACCTGGACCGGATGATCCGCGAGACGGAGATGGCGAAAGAGAGCCTCGCCGCCATCACGCCGCCCGCCGCGTGCGCCGCCCACTACCGCGAGAGCCTCGGGAGTCTCGACGACGCGCTGGAGATGCTCCGCTCCCTGAAGACGGCGATGGAATCCCAGGACCCCGCCCCCGGGCTCGCAAGCGTCGGCTCCCGGGCCACCGCCCTCCGCACCCGCTCCGAGGCCCTCCAGAGGGAAGAGCTCGCCCTCCGCCAGCGGTACGGCCTGACGCGCTGAATTCCGACCCCCGGGTAGCGCAGACTTACGTTCGTGGAGCGCAGCCGGTCGCCCTGGAACCGCGGCGTTGCGGCGGCGGCCCTCTCTGTCATCGGACTCGTCGTACAGCGCAACTACACGCCCACCGGGATCACGGAGGCCTTCGGGCTGCGCAGCGTCGCGGGACTCTTCGTCATCTTTCTCCTCTGGCTCGTGGCCGTCGTCGGCTGGGGACGCGCGGCGACCGGGTTCCTCGGGGCATCGGACGGACCCGACAGGCGAGGGGTCGAGTCGTGGTCCCTGGCACTGGGCCTCGGAAGCCTCTTCGCGGCAGCCTGGGCGGGTTTCGCCACCCCGTTCGGTTCTCGCGGAGTCACGGTCGGGTCCGCGGTCTTTCTCCTCGGGGGCGCCGTCGCCTTCGCCGCGGCGGAGCGGACCCCAGCCGGGCCTTCCCGCCGCGATCTCCGCCGGACTCTCCTCGGGGCCCTGGTCGCCGCCTACGTCGTCGTCCGCTTCGTCCAGGCGACCCGGCTGGCGCGGCACGGCGATCCGCTCTACTACCACCTGGTCGCCCCGGTCATGTGGGCCCGCAGCGGCTTCATCGGTTTCGATCCGTCGCACCCCCTGAATTTCGTCGCGTCACTCTGGGAGTACCTCTACCTCTGGCCGGCGCAGTGGTTCTCAGGACCTTCCGGCGTCGGACTTCCGGCGATCCAGATCTTCGGGCAATGGATTCACCTCTCGGTCGGGTGGATGGGAATGGGGCTCGCCGTCATTTCCCTCCTGCGGCGCCTCCGGTTTCCGCCTCTTCCCGCTCTGATCGGGGGGTTCGCCGCGCTCTCCACCCGATCGCTCTGGTGGGCGGGGGCGCTCGCGAAGAACGACTGTGGCGCGGCCTTGTGGCTGCTTTCCGGCGTCCTTCTGCTCTGGGGAAACAGACGCGACTCGATTCGCAGATACCTGGCCGCCGGGATGCTCATCGGGGCGGCTTTCGTCGCGAAGTACACGGTGGCGTTCCTCGTTCTCCCGCTGATGGTCGGCTGGACGATCCGGCTCCTGCGCAGAGCCTCGAGGGCATTCCCCGTCGCCCTGGCGTCGCTTCTGCTCGGCGCGTCGCTCTCCGCCGGGCCGATCCTGGCCCGGAATTACCTCGGCACCGGACTTCCTCTGTTTCCGGTCTCGATGGGAACGGGGAACTCCGATAGCCTCAGCGAGAGCTCTCGCGCGTATATCGAGGGGATCTCACCCGGAAACGTCGATACGAGGGTTTCGTGGCGCCTCGAACGCCTGGCGGAGCTCTCGGTCGAGGGCCCCCTCGCCGTCATGGCGCTGCTGATTCCGGTTCTTCTCCTGGGCCGACTCCGCGGCAGGACGAAGGGCCTCGCACACAAGGACGGGCCGCTGACGCTCTTCCTCGTCTCCTTCGGCAGCCTTCTCTGCTTCCTGGCCATCGGCCGGCCGGGTACCGACTTCCGCCTTCTCGGGCCGGGGATCGTCCTGCTGAACGCCTCCGGGACGCTGATCACCCTGATCGGCCTTCGAGGTCTCGCACGGCGTACGTCACGGCTGCGCTGGATCCCGGCCGGGTTCCTGACCTTCGCCGCGATGGCCTCGACCTGTCGCTTCGCCCCGGAGGCCATCCTCGACCGCTTCCGGGACCTGCCGCTCCAGCGGGAGCTCCTCAGGCACACCGGGGGCGACGCGAAGGTCTGGGCGGCCAGTCACGTTGAACCCACGGAGCGAATCGTGACGACGGGAGACGACGAGATCTACTACCTCCTCGGGCACGAAGTGCACGTCGCCACGGACGACATCGCCCTGGATCGTCTCTGGCGCGAAGAGATCTCGAAGGGAGCCTCGGTCGAAGAGATCCTCGTTTCGTTCAGGGACCGGGGCTTTCGCTATCTGCTCGACACGAGCATCCCCGGCGAGGTCTCCGAGCTGTCGAGTCGCGTCCGGCCGAGCCTGGAGAGCCATCCGGAGTGGACGGTCTTTCAAGGCAGGGACGCCCGGTTCATCGACCTCCGCCGCGTCACAACGGCCGGAAACAGGGAACCCCGCGAGGTCCTCGCGGGGTTCCGTCGACCGTCGACCCGGATCTCGGCAGGACGTCCCTGCCGTTCCGGGCGACCCACACCCTTTCGGGAGGGGCCCTATTTCCCCAGACCGATCACCGTGACCTCGACGCGGCGGTTCTTCGCACGACCTTCCGCCGTGCCGTTGTCGGCGATCGGTTTGGCCATGCCCTCTCCGCCGACCTCCATCTTCCCGGGATCGACTCCCAGGCTGACGAGGTAATTGCGGACCGCTTCGGCCCGCCGGAGCGACAGCTTCATGTTGTATTCCGCCTTGCCGACGTTGTCGGTATGGCCGGTGATCCTCACCTTCTCGGCACTGCTCATCTCCGCCCTCGCCTTCTCGCGATAGGCCTTGAGCTGCTCCTTTCCTTCCGGCTTCAGGTCGGCCTTGTTGAAATCAAAGAGCGCCGCATGCGCGAAGACCATGGTCTTCGGACTCGCAGACGGAAGCGGCGGCGGGGGCGCGGGTGGAGCCGCGAACTCCCAGGCCACGGCGTAATGGTGCTCCAGCTTCGTGGCGGACTGCTGGAGGACCGCCACGAGATCGGCCGCCGTTCCGGCCTTCTTGGCCTGACCGCCGTACGCCTTGGTAAAGCTCGCCAGGAAGGGATCGATGGCCGGCCCCGGCATGTAATCGATCGCATACGCCCGGAAGTTCGGAACTCCTTTCGCCGCCTCGATGACGACGTCGCCCTTGAACGCGCTGTTGATCTCCTCGCCGTCCGAGAAGACCATGAGGAACCGCGGGTCGCCAACCGGCATCTCCCGGATGAGCTCGACGCCGGCGAACACGGCCTCGCAGAGAACGGTGGTCTCGGTGGTGCTCCCCTCCCTGTAGGCCTTGGAAGCAAACGCCTCCAGCTCGGACGGCTTGTTGGACTTGAGGACCTCGACGTGCACCGCTCGGCCGCCCATCTTCACCGACTTCTTCATGTCGGTGAAAACGACCAGACGCACGTCGTCGATCGGCCGGATGGTCTTCAGCACCGCGCCGAAGTCCGCGAGGAGCTTCGCGACCGCCTTGCGCTCCACCATCGAGTCCGAGTTGTCGAGAACCAGGACGACGTGGCGCGGAACGTCGACGCTCTGGGAGACCGGTTCGGCCGAAACGACCTTCCCGGCCGCGTCAGCCCGCGTGACGGTGAAGTCCCTGGCCGTCAGCCCGAGCACGGGCTCCTTCTTGGAGTCCAGGACGGTCACGAGAGCCTTACCGTCTGCCAGGCTCTTCTCGTACGTCACGTTGGCGTCGGGCCGGGTCGCTCGGATCTGCAGGCCAGGCGGCGGCTCGCCGGCGAAGGCCGTCCCGGACGCCGCCGCGGCGACCAGGAGAATGGAGAGGCGTTTGATCAGCATTGTGCTTCTTCCCCTTTCAGGGCTTTTCTGGAGCCCATAAACTCCTGTTGTCTTCCTGGCGCACCGTCGACGACGATCGGCTTCACGGAACGCTTAATCTCCGCATGGGTGGTACCCCCCCCTTTGCCGAGTCCTGAACCCCAGACCTGCGGCAATCCTATGCGAACCCGGGTAGCATGTTCTAGTGCAGATGCTTCAGCCGCGTCGAGATGCCGGCTCCCGGACCGATCCCTGAAGCTGGCGCACGGCAGCTGGCTGGTGCTCCCGGGCGGAGATGGGAATCAACTCCAGTCAGACGAATCCCGTAAGTCATTGTCGCTCTAGGCCTAGAGGAGCCCGGTGAGCAGCCACGGCCCACATCGACTTCTGCGCGCCGAGAATGGGCTGGGGGCGTGACTCTGGTCTCCACGCCCCATCGGCCCCGCGCTCCTCGTCAACGGCTGGGCACTCGAGCAGCTCTGGCTCTTCTCGACAGAGATGGTCGGGACGGCGGGATTCGAACCCGCGACCCCTTGAACCCCATTCAAGTACGCTACCAGGCTGCGCCACGTCCCGACCGGAGACGGCATCGGGCGGCGGGACCGCCCGGGGGTGAGTCGTTGTACCACCCCCTCCTGGGAGGGTCAACGCTGCGGGAACGACGCTCCTAGATCCCGGCCCAGCCCGGCTCGATCCGCGTGTAGCCCTCCTCGATCGCCCAGAGGTCCATCGCGATCGAGGCGATGTCGTCCACCTCGGGGATCGGCCGCCCGTCGACGGTCAGGTCGATCGACTTCACGTAGCCGCGGCAGACCTCGCAGGCCTCGATCCGCGTGCCGGGCAGCCTCTCGCTCTGGAACGACGGGAGCTTCACGGGATCCTCCTCGCCGCAGGACGGGCACCGGATCCGGTTGATCGGCCATTCGGTCCCGCAGAGGCCGCAGACGAGAAAGCGCGCCGCACCGTGGGTCTCGGGGTCGCTTCTCCGGAACGAGACGATGGCCCGGCCGCCGCAGAAGGGACAGTGCCCGTCGCGGTGCCGGCGCTCGGGTGCGACGCCGGAGGCGGCGAGCATTTCCATGTACGGGCGCAGCAGGGCGCGGGAGAGATAGTCCCCCGCCATCTCCCGCTCGCCGCTCCAGAAGAGGAGAAGTCTCGACCGGGCGGTCTCCGGGTCGTCGGCTCGCCGCGTCTTCGCCTCCTCGGCCAGTTCGGGCGGGCCGTCGCTCTCGGCGAAGGCGAAAAGCTTCTCGCCGAGGTCGAAAAGCCGGTACGCGTCCCCCTCGAGACGGCCGGTGAAGGGCGCGTCGACATGACGCGCCGCCATGGCCGAAGCGAGCCGCCCCTGGAGCCCGAAGAGGGCGGCGGCGAACCGGAGCGGCTCTGCGGCCGCGGCGCTCTCCCGGGCCAGATGCTCGGCGCGGCCGGCCCGACGCTCGAAGGAGTCGGCCGCGCTCACCTCATCACGGGCCTTTCTTTTCCAGCCCCAGAAGGTCCCGGTACCACTTCGGATGGTGGATCCGCGCCCACGCCTTCGAGACCGTGCCGCGGGTCATCGAGTTGAAGGTCCCCGGCTCGGCAACCGAGGCGAGGTAGATGTGGAAGACGAGCGACACGGCGAAGAGGATGAACGTGAGGTTGTGCAGGACGATGGCGACCACCCGCATCCAGGGCGCGAAGGAGGCCGGGAACCAGAGGACGACGCCCGACACGAGAAGCCCGAGAGCGGCGAGCTTGGTCGTGTAGAAGTAGACCTTCTGCCCGCCGTTGTACTTCCCGATCCGGTCGTGGTTCGCGGCGTCGCGGAGGTACTCGAGGAGCTTCGGCCCGACCCAGCCGCGCTCCTCCTTCGTCATCTTCATGTCGTCCCACCACTGCACCGCCATCGCGAGGGACGCGGCGGCGAAGGCGAGGCCCGCAATCGGGTGGACCAGCCGGCAGACGGAGAGCCCGCCGACGAGCGTGCCGAGCCACCCGAAGACCGGGGCCCAGACCGGGAGCCCCGTGATGAGACAAAGGAGGAACGTGTTGGCCACGGTCCAGTGAATGACGCGGGAGGAGAGCCGGTGGCGGATGATCTCGCCGCCGACGACGACGTCTTCCTTCTCGCGCGCGGCGAACGCCCCTTCGTCGAATCCGATCTGCCGGACGACTTTGCTCATGTTCGCCTCCCTTCCCTCACGCCTTCGGCTCGTCGGTGTCGAGCGGTCCGGGATCGACGTGCCCCTTGTTGCCGTGGTAGAGGTGATGCCCGAACGCGCCGATGACGGCGCCCAGGATCGCGAGGAAGCCGAGAGGCCGGAGGAACTTCTTCCAGATCGCGACGCCCCACGGGATGCGCGGACTCCCGGGGAGGCCCCCGTACCACTCGGGGTGGTCGCCGTGGGCTAGGACGGTCACGACGCCCGTTCCGCCCACTCCCGTCGGGTCGTACAGGGCGGCGCTCGCGTACCCCGCCGCCTTCAGCTGGGCGACGCGCTGCTTGCCGAGGGCGACCATGTCGTCCTTGGTCCCGAAATGGAGGCAGCCGGTCGGGCAGGCCTTGATGCAGGCGGGCTCGAGGCCGATGGAGACGCGGTCGACGCAGAGGGTGCACTTCGACATCTTCCCGGTCTTCGCCGAGAAGCGCGGCACGTCGAACGGGCAGCCCGTCTCGCAGTAGCCGCAGCCGATGCACTGGGCGGGGTTCACGTCGACGATGCCGTTCTCGTACTGCACGATGGCGCCCGGGGCCGGGCACGCCTCGAGGCAGCCCGGGTCGGCGCAGTGCATGCACTGGTCCTTCCGCATCAGCCACTTGATCCCGCCGTCGACCTCGCGCTCGTCGAACCGGATCAGGTTCCAGAAGGCGGCGTCCAGCGTCGGCAGGGTCTGGTAGTCGCCGTCGTTCATGGTCGCGACCGAGGGAAGGTCGTTCCACTCCTGGCAGGCCACCTCGCAGGCCTTGCAGCCGATGCAGGTGGAGGTGTCGACGAGTTTGGAGACGGCGGGAAGGGAACGGAGTCCGCTGGGGCTGCCCCAGACGGAGGCGGAGGAGCGGCGGATCTCGAGGGTGCCGGTCACAGCCATGGCCGCCTCCTCACGCCTTCTCGACCTTCACGAGGAAGGCCTTGAACTCGGGAGTCCATGTGTTCGGGTCCGCGGCCGACGGCGTCAGAAAGTTCGCGAGTGGGCCGGTGTGTCCCGGATTGCCCGTGTAGCCCCAGTGGATCGGCAGGCCGATCTGCCAGACGTTCCTGCCGTCCACCTTCAACGGCTTCAGGCGCTTCGTGACCATCGCCACGGCCGTGATCGAACCGCGAGGCGAGGAGACCGTGATCTTCCCCCGATTCGCGACCCCGAGCTCCTTCGCGAACTCCTCGGGGATCTCGAAGAAGAAGTCGGGCTGGATCATGTTCAGCTTCGGGTTGTGCTGAGTCCAGAAGTGGAAGTGTTCAGTCAGCCGATACGTCGTGCAGACGACCGGATACTTGTCCGGCGTCGCGAACGGGTCCTTGTCCGACGAGAACTTCAGGGCGACCGGGTTCGCGCTCACCTTCGGGTGGAGCGGGTTCGCAATAGGCGCTTCGACGGCTTCGTAGTGCTCCGGGAACGGCCCGTCGTTGAGCGCCGGCGCGAATAGCCGCCCGACCCCCTCCGGGTTCATGATGAACGCGCCGAAGGTTCCAGGTGGAGCGTCGGGCTTCATGTCCGGTACGTCGCCGACCCACTTCTCGCCGTTCCATCTGATGCCGGCTCGCGTCGCGTCCCACGGGACGCCATCCTTGTCGGCCGACGCGCGGTTGTACATGACGCGGCGGTTCGCGGGCCACGAGAACGCCCACTGGTGGAACATCCCGAGGCCGAGAGGGTCGGCGTTGTTTCGCCGCTGCGTCATGTTCCCGGCCTCCGTGAAGGCGCCGCCGTAGAGCCAGTTTCCGCAAAGGGTCGAACCGTCGTCCTGCAGCTGGCCGAAGCCGTCGAGCTGCTGGCCGGCGGCCTTGAGGATTTTCGTCTTGTCCTTCGGGTCCGGGATGTCCGCAAGCGCCTTGCCGCTGATCTCCTTCAGGACTTCGCCGAGGTCGGGGCTGACGGGATTCGTGTAGGCCCATGAGACATTGAGGACTTGCTCGGGGAAGGCGCCACCCTCCTTCTTGTAGAGGTCCTTCACGGCGAGAACCATGCGCGCGAGGATCTCCTGGTCGCTCTTCGCCTTCCCCGGCGGGTCGATGGCCTTCCACTTCCATTGCGCCCAGCGACCCGAGTTCGTGAACGAGCCATCCTTCTCGGCAAAGAGGGCCGCCGGGAGAAGGTAGACCTCGGTCTGGATCTTCGAGGGCTCGGCGCCTCCATATTCCTTAGGCGCCTTCCAGAACGCGGCGGTCTCGGTCTCGACGTTCTCGGCCACAACAAGCCACTTCAGCTTCGAGAGGGCCGCGACCATCTTTGGCGAATTCGGGCCGGTAGCTACAGGGTTCATCCCGAACGTTATCAACCCTTCGGGACCGGGCTCCTTTCCGCCGGCGCGCATCGAGCTGCCGCGGTACATGTCGTCGAACATGTACATCCACGAATAGTTCCCGTCGACCTTCGGGAGCCACGAGTAGCCGAAGTCGTTCTCCTTCGTCGCCTTCGCACCCCAGACGGCCTTGAGGTACGACACCATGAACTTCGGGTAGTTCTGCCAGTAGTTCATGGAGGCCCACGGCGTCTTGTTGAGCGTCGTCGGGGTGTTCTTCTCCAGGTAGTCCTTCAGCGTCGCGAGCGGCGCGGCCGGCGTCTTGAGGTAGCCGGGCAGGATGTCGAACGTGCCGCCCATGTCCGTGGCACCCTGGATGTTCGAGTGGCCCCGGAGGGCGTTGACGCCGCCGCCGGGCCGCCCGACGTTGCCGAGCAGCAGTTGCAGCATCGCCGCCGTCCTGATGATCTGGACACCGGTCGAGTGCTGCGTCCAGCCGAGCGCGTACAGGATCGTCCCGACCTTCTGTGCGTTTCCCGTCGACGTGACCATCTCGGCCACCTTGAGGAACGTTTCGGCGGGCACGCCACAGATCCTCGAGACCATTTCGGGCGTGTAGCGGTCCACGTGCGCCTTGAGGAGCTGCAGGACACACCGCGGGTTCTGCAACGTCTCGTCGACGACGTAGCCTTTCGTCTTCGGATCCACCTCGTAGGCCCACGCCGTCTTGTCGTAGGTTTTTCCGTCGAAGCCCGTGAAGAGGCCCTCGCTGAAGCCGAACTTCTCGCCGATGACGTAGCCCGCGTTCGTGTGGACCTTCACGTAGTCGGCGTGGTAGCGGCCCTTCTCGAGCGCGTAGCGGATGACGCCGTTCAGGTACGCGATGTCCGTGCCGGCCCGAATCGGCGAATAGAGGTCTGCGACGGCCGCCGTGCGCGTGAAGCGCGGGTCGACGGCGACGATCTTCGCGTTCCGGGTCCTCCTGGCCTCAATCGCCCACTTGAAGCCGCAGGGGTGGTTCTCGGCGGGGTTGCCGCCCATGACGAAGACGACGTCGGCGTTCTTGATGTCGACCCATCCATTCGTCATCGCCCCGCGCCCGAACGTGGCGGCCAGACTGGCCACCGTGGGTCCGTGTCATACCCGTGCTTGAGTATCCCGATAGACGACACCCCAGGACGCGTTTGCCTTGGCCTGGAGAAGGGCGAATTCGTTCGTGTCCGTGCAACCTCCGATCACAACCATGCCCGGGTTGCGGTTCACGACTTCACCTTTCGCGTTCTTCGCGATGAAGCAGCGGTCGCGGGTCTCCTTGACGTGCTTCGCGATGCCCGCGATCGCGTCGTCCCAGGAGATGTCCTCCCACTTGTCGGACCCCGGGCGCCGCACCATCGGCTTGGTGAGCCGCTGGGCGTGATGGATGTCCTGCTTGAGGGTGATCCCCTTCGGGCAGAGCGTCCCCCGGTTGATCGGATGGTCGGGGTCGCCCTCCACGTGGACGACGGCGGGGGTGGCGTTCTTCGCCTTGTCGCCGAGCGTGTGGATGATGACCCCGCACGAGACCGAGCAGTAGGGACAAGTACTTCGGGTCTCGGTCGTCCGCGCGATCTTGAACTCGCGCATCTCCGCCCGCGCCTCGTTGAGGTCGAAGCCGAGGGCGACGCCGCCCCCGACCGCTCCGGCCTTCAGGAATCCGCGACGGGTTAGCTTCATCGCCGTCCTCCCTTCTGCCGCAACTCGGAATCGTTCGCGAAATCTAGCACCGCCGGGCGGGGCGGGAAAATCCTGTTTTCGTCGGATTTCGGCTCAGCCCTCTCCCCGGATCCGGGCCGGGTGGGAGTAGACGTTGAAGCGCTCTCCCCGAAGGAAGCCGACGACCGTCATCCCCGTCTCCTCGGCCAGCTCGACCGCGAGGCTCGTCGGGGCCGAGACGGAACAGAGGATCCGGACCCCGGCGAGCGCCGCCTTCTGGGCGATCTCAAACCCCAACCGCCCCGATACCAACAGGATCGGAGGGATCGGCCTCTTCTTCCGGAGGAGAGCGCCGATCGCCTTGTCGGTGGCGTTGTGACGGCCGACGTCCTCCCTGACGACGACGGGAGTCCCGTCCGCCTCGAAGAGTCCGGCCGCGTGCAGCCCGCCCGTCGACGAGAAGACCGCCTGCTCGCGGCGGAGGGCGTCGGGAAGAGCGGAGAGGAGCCCGCCGGAGACCACGGGTCCTTCGCGCTCCGTCTCCCCCGCCCGCCGCCGGGCCGCGGAGGCGAGCTCGGCGACCCGCTCGATCGACGACTCGCCGCAGACGCCGCAGGCCGACGTGACGGTTTCGGACCGCCGCGCCGAAAGGCGCGGCCCGCCCGGTCGGGAGGCGACCGTCGCGATCACGACGTTTCGGGCCAGCTCCGGCGCGATCCGCGGGTCGGACGGGCGCGCTAGATCCCCG
>Ga0335084_10007876_pt1 | contig 10599 bp, 8 predicted proteins | sample Lox_Sample_44_FD_206721 | JGI IMG/M metagenome (GOLD analysis project Ga0335084, IMG submission 206721) | Soil microbial communities from Loxahatchee National Wildlife Refuge, Florida, United States - Lox_Sample_4.4 | ecosystem: Environmental > Terrestrial > Soil > Wetlands | place: USA: Florida...
GCAGGCGCTCGCCGGCATGCTGCGCACGCTCGATCGCATGGCGAAACCCACTGTGGCGCGCGTGCACGGGCCGGCGTTCGCCGGCGGCGTGGGGCTGGTGGCCGCCTGCGACATCGCCATCGGCGTGCCGGAAGCGAAATTCTGCCTCTCGGAGGCGAAGCTAGGCCTCTCTCCCGCAACCATCAGCCCCTACGTGGTGCGCGCGATGGGCGAGCGGATGGCGAGGCGCTATTTCCTCACCGCCGAAGTGTTCGACGGGACGGAAGCCGCGCGCATGGGCCTGCTGTCCGGCGTGGTCGCGCAGGAAAAGCTCGACGCTGAAGTCGACGGCATTCTCCGCCACCTGACGCAAGGCGGGCCGCAGGCGATCGCGAAGATCAAGGATCTCATTCGTGCCGTGTCGGTGGGCGCGGTGGACGACGCGATGATCGGCGACACCGCGCAGCGCATCGCCGAGATCCGCGTCTCGCCCGAGGGGCGCGAGGGCATCGCGTCGTTCCTCGAGAAGCGCAAGCCCAGCTGGAACGGTTGATGTTCCGCAAAATTCTCATCGCCAACCGCGGCGAGATCGCCTGCCGCGTGATGCGCACGGCGCGGCGCATGGGCATTGCTACCGTGGCGGTCTACTCGGACGCGGACCGCGACGCGCGCCACGCGCGCCTCGCGGACGAGGCACGGCGCATCGGCCCGCCGCCCGCGCGCGAGAGCTACCTCGCCATCGACGCGATCCTCGCCGCCGCGCGTGAGACCGGCGCAGAGGCGATCCATCCGGGCTACGGCTTTCTCTCCGAGAACGAAGCTTTCGCCCGCGCCTGCGCCAAGGCGGGGCTCGTGTTCATCGGCCCGACGCCCGAGTCGATCGCGGCGATGGGCGACAAGTCGGCGGCCAAGCGCCTGATGGAGAAAGCGGGCGTACCGCTCGTGCCGGGTTACCACGGCGAGATGCAGGAGGCGACGCACCTCGCGAAAGAGGCCGAGCGCATCGGCTACCCGGTGCTCATCAAGGCTTCGGCCGGCGGCGGCGGCAAGGGCATGCGCGTGGTGCGCGCCGCGGGCGAGTTCAGGGCCGCGCTGGAGGGCGCGCAGCGCGAGGCCAAGTCGGCCTTCGGCGATGCGCGCGTGCTGATCGAGCGCTATCTCGAGCGGCCGCGGCATATCGAAGTCCAGGTGTTCGGCGACACGCACGGCAACCTCACTCACCTCTTCGAGCGCGACTGCTCCGTGCAGCGGCGGCACCAGAAGGTGCTGGAGGAGGCCCCGGCTCCCGGCATGACCGAAAAGCGGCGCAGGGAGATGGGCGAGGCGGCGGTCGCCGCGGCGCGTGCGGTGAAGTACGTAGGCGCCGGTACGGTGGAGTTCATCGCGGAGAGCGAAACCGATCGCGCCGGGGCGCTCAGCGGGCGCTTCTACTTCATGGAGATGAACACGCGCCTGCAGGTCGAGCACCCGGTCACGGAGATGATTACGGGCCTCGACCTCGTCGAGTGGCAATTGCGCGTCGCGGCGGGGGAGCCGTTGCCGCTCCGCCAAGAGGATCTCAGGATCCGAGGCCACGCCATCGAGGCCCGCTTGTACGCGGAGGACCCGGCGCGCGACTTCCTGCCGCAGACAGGGCGCCTCGCACATCTGCGCTTTCCCGAGGACGCAGCCGACGTGCGCACGGATACCGGCGTGGAGGCCGGCGCCGTAATCACGGCGTACTACGACCCGATGATCGCCAAGCTCATCGCCTGGGGCGCGGACCGGCCGGCGGCGCTCGCGCGGCTCGCCGCCGCGCTCGAAGAAGTGGAGATCGCGGGGCTGCGCACGAACGTCGAGTTCCTCGGACGCGTCGCGCGCAGCCGCGCCTTTGCCGCGGCCGATCTCGACACCGGTCTCATCGAGCGCAATCGCGCCGAGCTGCTGCCGCCGCGCGCCCCGCTCTCGGACGAAGCGCTCGCGGCCGCCGCCTGCGCGGAGCTCTTCGCCGAGGAGGATGCGGCGCAGAGGCGAGCCGCCGCCTCGGACGACCCGCACTCGCCCTGGCACCGCGTCGACGGCTGGCGGCTTAACCAGGATTCGCACCACGCGTTCGCGTTTGCCGACGGTGACGAGCGTTTCGCGGTGACGGTGCATTTCGGCGGCGCCGGGCAGCGCATCGGCATCGGGGACCGCGAGAGAACGCTCGAAGCCGAGCGCCTCGCCGACGGGCGGCTGCTGGTGCGGCTCGACGGCCGCGCCTTCAAGGCGCGCGCGGTGCGCGACGGGCGCGACTGGCACGTGTTCGTCGGCGGCGCGCACCGGCGCCTGGTGCTGCACGAGGAGCTCGAAGGCCTGGACATCGACGCCGGGGGCGGATCGCTCGCCGCACCCATGCCCGGCAAAGTGATCGCCGTCATGGTGAAGCGCGGCGACAAGGTGACCAAAGGCGCCCCCTTGCTGATCCTCGAAGCAATGAAAATGGAGCACACGGTCTTTGCGCCCGGGGACGGTGAGGTGAAGGAGATCCACTACGCCGCCGGCGAGCAGGTCGCCGAAGGCGCCGAACTGCTCCGATTGGAGTGAAAATCGGGGTCAGACCCCAATTTCATGAAAAATGGGGTCTGACCCCGATTTCCCATGACCAAGTTGCCTCAGACAGTACGCATTGTTGAAGTGGGCCCGCGCGACGGGCTGCAGAACGAAAAGGGAGAAGTGCCGACCAAGGTGAAGCTCGAACTGATCGAGCGCCTCGCCGACGCGGGTCTGCCCGCGGTCGAGGCCACCGCGTTCGTTTCGCCTAAGTGGGTGCCGCAGATGGCGGACCACATCGAGGTGCTGGAAGGTGTCCACCGCAAGCCCGGCGTGTCCTACCCTGTGCTCACGCCGAACCTCAAGGGCTTCCAGGCCGCGTACGCAGCTGGCGCCACCGAGGTGGCGATCTTCGGCGCAGCCTCCGAGGCGTTCTCGCACAAAAACATCAACTGCTCGATTGCGGAGAGCCTGGAGCGCTTCCGGCCCGTCGCCGAGGCAGCGAAGCAGGCGGGCGTGAAGGTGCGCGGCTACATCTCGTGCGTGCTCGGCTGCCCCTACGAGGGCGAGGTGCCGCCGCACAAGGTCGCGGAGGTCGCAGGTGCGCTCTACGACATGGGTTGTTACGAAGTATCGCTCGGCGACACCATCGGCGTGGGCACGCCGGGCAAGACCAAGGCGATGATTGAAGCAGTCGCGCGGCGCGTGCCGATAGCGAAGCTCGCGGGCCATTACCACGATACCTACGGCCAGGCGCTCGCCAACATCTACGCCTCGCTCGAGCTCGGCGTGGCGACGTTCGACTCCTCGGTCGCGGGCCTTGGCGGCTGCCCCTACGCCAAAGGCGCGTCGGGCAATGTGGCGACCGAGGACGTCGTCTACATGCTGCACGGCCTCGGCATCCGCACCGGGGTGGATCTCGACAAGGTGGTGGATACCGGCCAGTGGATCTGCGCCATCATCGGCAAGGAACCGGCGTCCAAGGCCGGCAAGGCGCTCGCCGCGAAGAAGGCGCGTTGAACTCGCCCTGCACCAAGGTCTGCGTGATGGAGGCCGCGGGCCGTTACTGCCTCGGCTGCTGGCGCACGCTCGCCGAAATCGCCGCGTGGCCTTCGATGACGGACGCGGAGCAGCGCGCGGTCGCTGCGCAGCTCGACGGACGGCGCAATGCCTCGCCGCGGCGCGAAACGAATTCGTCAAGTCTTCCGCCTAGAATGCACGAATGAACCCCACATTCTTCAAGCGCTACGCGTTTCTTTTCCTTGCGGCGCTCCTGCTGGCGGGCTGCGCCACGCCGCCGGCCCCTACGCAGGACAAGCCGCGGCTCATCGTGTTCATGGCGGTGGACGGGTTGCCGCAGAGCCAGGTGGTGGGCTACCGCGACCAGCTGGCGCGCGACGGCCTGCGGCGTTTCCTCGACCGCGGCGCCTGGTTTGCCGACGCGCGCTACGCGCACGCCTTCACGGTAACCGGTGCGGGACACGCCACGATGCTGACCGGCGCCTATCCGCATCGCACGGGCATCATCGGCAACGACTGGCGCGACCGCGCGAGCGGCGAGCCGGTGTACTGCACTGGCGACACGGCGTACACCTACATCGGCCACAAGACGAAGCCCCTCGACGGCACGAGCCCGAAGAACCTGATGGTGGAAACGGTGGGCGACGTGCTCCGGCGGACCGATGCGCGCGCGAAAGTGATCGCCATCTCGGGCAAGGACCGCGGGGCGATCCTGCCCGCCGGCAAGACCGGTGTCGCCTACATGTACATGGATGCGACCGGCCAGTTCGCCTCCAGCACCTTCTACATGAAGGAGCACCCGGCTTGGGTGGCTGCGTTCAACGCCGCAAAGCCGGCCGACCGCTATTTCAAGGCGAGCTGGTCGCCCTTGCTGCCGGATTCCGCCTACGCGAAATCGCTGCCGGATGGCCAGCCCTGGTATGCCCCGGGCGGGAGGCTCCCCAAGGTGCTGGGAGAAAACGACGAAAAACCCGGGGCGGCGTTCTATTCCGCGCTGATCCGCAGCCCTTACGGCGACGCACTGACGCTCGACTTCGCGCGCGCCGCGATTACCGGCGAGGCGCTCGGGCAGGACGAGGTGCCGGACATCCTGTCCGTGAGCCTTTCGACCCACGACTACATCAACCACGGCTACGGGCCCGAATCGCGCCTGTCGCACGACCACCTGCTGCAGCTGGACCGGCTGCTGGAAGCGTTCTTTCGCGACCTCGACCGCGTGGTGGGCAAGGACCGGTACCTGCTCGTGCTCACGGCCGACCATGGCTTCATGCCCGCGCCCGAGTATGCGAAGTCGCTCGGCCGCGACGCCGGCCGACAAAACATCCCGCAGGCGCTCGCAGACGTGAATGCCGCGCTCACTCAGAAGTTCGGCGAGCCAAAGCTCGCGCGCGGCTGGTCCGCGAGCGGCGTGCTGCTCGACGACGGCGTCATCGCGCACAAGAAGCTCGATCAGAGAGCAGTCGAGGAAGAGGCGCGGCGCGTGCTGCTTACCGAACCCGGCATTGCAGCGGCCTTCACGCGCACAGAGCTGGAAAACCCAGCGAGCTTGCCGGCGGACGCGCCATTCCTCGCGCAGGTGCGCAACACCTGGAACCGCGAGCGCTCCGCCGACGTGCAAGTGGTCGTCAAGCAATACTGGCTGTTCGAGTCGCGGCGCACCGTTGCCGCGACCCACGGCTCGCCCTATGCGTACGACTACACGGTGCCGATCCTCTTCTACGGCCCGCGCTGGGTCGCGGCCGGCAAGGTCGACCAGACAGTGGAAGTCGTGGACATCGCGCCCACTCTCGCGAACATCCTCGCGATCCCCGCGCCATCTGCCTCGGAGGGCAGGCCGCTGCCTATCGCGCCGGCGCGCTAGCGCGGCCCTGAACTAACCCGGTGATTTCCTAGAGGTCGCCGAAATCGCCGTGCCGGCCCTTGCCGGCGGCGAAGCGCGCTGCGCCCGCAGCGCCCTCGGCGGCGAAGACGGGGACGCCGTTGTACCACTCTTTGCGCATCGCCTCGCGCAGCGACAGGCCCTGCTGCATGTGCACCGAGCGCCGGTCCGCGCGCGTGCAGGCCTGCGGATAGCGCGCGATCTCGTGCGCCATCGCCTCCGCTTGCTCGCGGCACGTGCCGTCCGGGACCACCTGCTCGCACGCGCCGATGCGCAACGCCTCCTCCGCCGGCACCTTGCGCCCAGTGAGAATGATTTCGAGCGCGCGCCCGGTGCCGACGAGCCTCGGCAGGCGCACCGTACCGCCGTCGATGAGCGGCACGCCCCAGCGCCGGCAGTACACGCCGAAGTAGGCAGACTGCTCCATCACGCGCACGTCGCACCACAGCGCGAGCTCGAAGCCGCCCGCCACCGCCGGCCCCGCGATCGCCGCGATCACCGGCTTGTCGAGCTCGAGGCGCGTGGGTCCCATCGGGCCGCGCGGCAGCTGGCCGTTCGCGCCCGCGCGCTCATCGAGCGGATAGGCGATCGCATCGAGCGCGCCGGTGTTGCCCGCAGCGTGCTTGAGATCGAAGCCCGCGCAGAACGCGTCGCCCTCGCCCCAGAGGACCGCGACCGCGGCATCCGGGTCGCGATCGAAGGCGAGAAAGGCATCCACCAGCGCCTGCGCGCTCCGCGGATCCATCGCGTTCCTCGCCTCCGGCCGCGAGTGGACCATCGTCCAGACCTTGCCCTGCTTCTCGATTCGCACCGTCACTTGCGCCTCCCTGGCTCGGGAATCGGCTTGCCGCTGTCGCGCCACTTCACCGCCTCGTGAAAGCCGTGCGCCTCGGCGTACTGCTTGAACCAAATGCCCTCCGGCGAATGCCGCGTAATGCCGTCGAACAGCGTCGCGAGCATCTGGGTATTCGCGAGGCCCATGTTCTCGTAGGCCTGGTTGATCATGAGTTTCTGCATCATCAACTGGTTCTTCGGCACGCCCGCCATGCGCTTGGCGAGTGCGTCCACTGCGGCATCCAGGCGCGGCGCCGGCACCGCGTCGTAGACGAGGCCCCAGGCTTTCGCGGTCTTGCCGTCGATGGTGTCGCCGGTCAGCAGCATGCGCTTCGCCTTCTCGGCGCCGAGGCGATACACCCACATCGCGGTCGTAGGGCAACCCCAGACGCGCGCCGGCATGTAGCCGATGCGCGCGTCCTCGGCCATGATCACGATGTCCGCGCACAGCGCGATGTCGGAGCCGCCCGCCACCGCGTAGCCATGCACCTTGCAGATGACCGGCTTGTAGCTGCGCCAGATGGAGAAGAAGTCGTCGGTGTTGGCCTTCATGCCGCGGTAGTCGTGCATCGGGTCCCAGGGCATTTCCTGCGTCCAGCGGTTGCGGCGATCCCCTTCCGCGAACTGCTTGAGGTCGTAGCCGGCGCAGAATGCGCGCCCGGCGCCCGCGAGCACGATGACGTGCACGCGATCGTCGGCGTTCGCCGCCTCGACGGCGCGGCGGATTTCCTTCGGCATGCGGTCGTCGATGGCGTTGAGGCGCGCGGGCCTGTTCAGCGTGACGCGCGCGATCCGGCCCGAGACTGCGTACTTGAGCGTGGAATATCGCATGAGCCCTCCCCGGCGCTAGGATAGCAACCGATGCGCGCCGTCATCTGGTATTTCGACTTCGTCTCGCCCTACTCCTACATCGCCTTCAAGCGCCTGCATGAGCTGCCGCCCGACATTTCGGTCGAGCTCAGGCCCGTGCTCTTCGCCGGCCTGCTCAATTTCTTTGGGCAGAAGGGTCCGGCGGAAGTGCCGGCCAAGCGCCGCTGGACCTACCGCTGGTGCACCTGGTGGGCGAAAAGCCTCGGCATCCCGTTCCGCTTTCCCGCCTCGCATCCGTTCAACCCCCTGCACCACTTGCGGCTTGCGATCGCTGCGGGGACGACGCCAGCGGCGGTCGGCAGGATCTTCGATTCGATATGGACGACGGGCGCGGAGGCGAGCGATCCCGCGGCGTTCAGGACGCTCGCGCAGGGTCTGGGCGTGGAAGAGGCGCGGCTCGCCGCGCAGGAAGTAAAGGATGCACTGAAGAAGAATACCGACGAGGCCGCGGCGCGCGGCGTCTTCGGCGTGCCGACCTACGAGGTGGACGGCGAGCTCTTCTGGGGCGCCGATGCCATCGGCTTCGTCAACGCCTTCCTCGCCGATCCCGCCGCGCTCAGGAACGACGAGATCCGCCGCGCCGACAACCTGCCCGTCGGCGCGGCGCGCAAGACCTAGCTCAGAAGTCCACCTTCTCGCCGGGCTGCGGGACGATCACCCGCGTCGAGGACTGGCCGAGGGCCTTGATGAATGCCGCGGGCGTACCCGTGAGCACCGGGATCGTGCCGTAGTGCATCGGGATAGCGAACCTCGGCTTCAGGTAGCGGTTGATCGCGAGCGCCGCGTCCTCCGGGCCCATCCCGAAGTGCCCGCCGATCGTGGTCAGTACGAGGTCCGGCTTGTAGAGCTCGCCGATGAGGGCCAGGTCGCCGAACAGGGCCGTGTCGCCCATGTGGTAGATCTTGAAGCCGTTTTCCATCTCGAGGACGTAGCCGACCGGCTCGCCGCCCGGATGCGTCTCATCTTTGCCGGTCGCGGGGTTCTTCCACACCAGCTCGGAGGAATGCTCGGCGTGCGTCGCAGTGATCTTCACGCCGTCCGGACCGAAGGGCCTGATCGTGCCTCCCTTGCCGAAGCGCGGCGCGAGATTCACCGGCAGGATGCCGAGGTTTGCCACCGTCGTGCCCATGCCGGCCGTGCCGTACATCGGCGCGTTGTTCATCTTCGCCAGGTCCGGCGCGTCCACGAAGTGATCGAAATGCGCATGCGTGACCAGGATCAGGTCGAGCTTGCCGACCGAATGAAGGTCCTTGAATTGCGGCGGCGTCTTCGGATTGGTCCGCAACCACGGATCGATCATGATCACCTTGCCGCCCGGCGTGGTAATGCGGAACGCCGCCTGCCCCAGCCACAGCACTTCGGTCTTGCCCATCGGCTGCGCCTGCGCAAACGTCGCGCCCGTGATTGCAGCAAGCGCCAGCGCAAATAATGTTCTCAGCATGCTCTCTCCTCTCGCGTGGTTTGCCTCAGGTGTACTTGCGCGTATCGTCTATCACCTTGCCGTCGTTCGGCAAGGTCCCCGGCGCGACCAGCTCGACCTCGCCACGCAGCTTGGTGACGTCGCGGATCGACGCGACGATCGCCTCCGCGAGGCCGGCGGCGCGTTCCTGCACTTCGCATTTCAAGGTCATGCGGTCGTTGCCGGTCTCGCCTTCCACCACCAGGCGCGCCTTGCGCACTTCCGTGTGGCGGCGCAGCACTTCGCCCACCTGCTTCGGCGTGACGAACATCGCGCGCACCTTGGTCGTCTGGTCCGCGCGCCCCATCCACCCCTTGATGCGCGTGTTGGTGCGGCCGCAGGGGCTGGCGCCGGACAGCACTGCCGACAGGTCGCCGGTGGCAAAGCGTGTGAGGGGGTAGTCGGCGTTGAACGAAGTGACGACCACCTCGCCTACCTCGCCGGCCGGCACGGGGTCGCCGGTGCCGGGGCGCACGATCTCGAGGATCAGCGACTCGTCGACGATCATGCCCTCGTTCACCTTGCCGTCGGGCATCGCGCTCTCGTAGGCGAGCAGTCCGAGGTCGGCGGTCGCATAGAGCTGCAGTACGCGGATGCCGCGCGCCGCCATCGCAGCGCGCAGCGCCGGCGGCAGGTATTCCGCGCCCACTAGCGCCTTCCCGAGACTCGAGATATCCGCGTGCATCTCGTCGGCTTTCTCCACGATCATCTTGAGAAACGATGGCGTGCCGCCGAATCCGGTGACGCGCAAGTCGCGAATCGTCGCCACCTGCATCTCGGTCTGGCCGGTGCCGCCCGGCACCACGGTGCAGCCGACCGCGCGCGCGCCGGCCTCCACCATCGAAGCGGCGGGCGTGAAGTGATACGAAAAGCCGTTCAGCACCAAGTCGCCGCGGCGAAAACCCGCGGCGTAGAGAGCGCGCGCCGTGCGCCACCAGTCGCTGCCCTGACCCTCCGGGTCGTAGACCGGGCCGGGCGAGACAAAGAGCTTCGCGAGCCTATCCAGGGGCGTGGCGTTCAGGCCGCCCAGCGGCGGCATCGCCTTTTGCAGGTCGGCGAGTTCCGATTTGCGGGTCACCGGGAGCTTTGCAAGCGCGGCGCGTGTCGTGACGGCCGCCGGATCGACGTCCTTCAGGATGCGCGCCCAGCCGGGCGCCTTCTGCTTCGCATTCGCCAGATGCGCGGGCAGCGCGGCCATCAGCGCCGCTTCGCGCGCCTCCGGCGAACGCGTCTCGAGGGCGTCGTAGAGATCTAGAGCCAACGTTTTCTGCGCCGGTAGGACTTCACGTCGCGGAAGCTGCGGCGGCCGCCGGAAGAAAAGCCGAGGTAGAACTCCTTCACGTCCTCGTTCTCCGCGAGCGACTTGCCCTCGCCGTCCATCACCACGCGCCCGTTCTCCAGGATGTAGCCGTAGTCCGCGTACCTGAGCGCGATGTTGGTGTTCTGCTCGGCGAGCAGGAAGCTCACCTTCTCCTTCTGGTTGAGATCCTTCACGATCTGGAAGATTTCCTCCACCAGCTGCGGCGCAAGGCCCATCGAAGGCTCGTCCAGCAGGATCATCTTCGGCCGCGCCATCAGCGCGCGCCCGATGGCGGTCATCTGCTGCTCGCCGCCCGAGGTGTAGCCGGATTGCGAGTTGCGCCGCTCCCGCAGGCGCGGGAAATACCCATAGACGCGTTCCAGCGCCGCCCGCGTCTCGCCCCCGCTCCGGGTATAGGCGCCCGTGAGCAGGTTTTCCTCGACGGAGAGATGCGCGAAGCAGTGCCTGCCCTCCATCACCTGCACCACGCCGCGTTTCACCAGGTCGGAGGGCGTCAGGCGCTCGATGCGCTCCCCCATGTACTCGATATAGCCCTTGGTCACCTCGCCGCGTTCCGCCTTGAGCAGGTTCGAGATCGCGCGCAGGGTGGTGGTCTTGCCGGCGCCGTTCGCGCCGAGCAGCGCGACGATGCCGCCTTCGTGCACGGTGAGCGACACGCCCTTCAGCACCAGGATCACATGGTTGTAGATCACTTCGATGCCGTTGACCGAGAGCATCACCGGAGCC
>Ga0335084_10007877_pt1 | contig 10598 bp, 9 predicted proteins | sample Lox_Sample_44_FD_206721 | JGI IMG/M metagenome (GOLD analysis project Ga0335084, IMG submission 206721) | Soil microbial communities from Loxahatchee National Wildlife Refuge, Florida, United States - Lox_Sample_4.4 | ecosystem: Environmental > Terrestrial > Soil > Wetlands | place: USA: Florida...
TGCCAGGGCATCACGCAGCCGGCGCAGGCCACCGAAGACCCGGTGCTGCACCTCGGCCGGGGCGCCGTAGGGGGCCATGGCCATCAGGCCCCGCACCCGGAGGTGCGGCAGCGCGGCCGCGTGGGCTACCAGCGCCTCCGCCTCCTCCGGCAGGGCCCCGCTCTTCTGCGGCTCCCGCGCCACGTTCACCTCGATCAGCAGCTCCTGCACCAGGCCGGCCGCCGCGGCCGCCGCCTCGAGCGCGTCGGCGAGCCGGACCGAGTCGAGCGAGTGGATCAGCACGAACCGCCCGACCGCGAGCTTCGCCTTGTTGCGCTGCAGGTGGCCGATCAGGTGCCAGCGCGCCCGCGGCTCCGGCCACGCCGCCTGCTTCGCCAGCGCCTCCTGCACCCGGTTCTCGCCCAGGTCCGCGAGCCCCGCGGCCACCGCTTCCTGCGCCCGCTCGAGCGGATGGCCCTTGGTCACCGCCACGATCCGCACGTCGTCGGGCGCGCGTCCCGCGCGCGCGGCCGCCGCCGCGATCCGGGACCGGACGGAGGCGATGTCCATCAGCCTTGAAAGGTAACTAGTGCTGGGAGCCGAAGTTAAGACGGGGATTGGGAGTCGGGGTTCGGGGGGTGGGGGCCCCCCGGCAACCTGCCGTCCGGCAACTGGCTTGGGACGGGCGGTTCAGGGGCCGGGCACCGGCTCCAGGCCCGGGGCGCTCGCGCGGGCGAACGGCGCCGTGGCGAGCAGCGCCTTGAGCCGCGCCGGTCCCACGCCGCGCTCGAGGCTGCCGCGGTGCGCCACCGAGACCGCCGAGGTCTCCTCCGAGATCACGATGACCATCGCGTCGGTCTCCTCGGAGAGCCCGAGCGCCGCGCGGTGGCGGGTGCCGAGCGTCTTGTCGTCCACCGGGAACTGGGTCAGCGGCAGGATGCAGCCGGCGCCGACGATCGTGTCGCCGCGGACGATGACCGCGCCGTCGTGGAGGGGCGAGTACGGCGTGAAGATCGTCGTCACCAGGTCGGCCGAGACCTTGGCCGACAGCGGCGTGCCGCTCGCGACGTAGTCGCCGAGGCCCACCTCGCCCTCCACCGCGACGATCGCGCCGGTGCCCGCCCGGCTCAGCCGGTCCACGGCCTCGGCGATCTCCTCGGCCACCTGGTGCGCCTCGCCGCGGTAGAAGAACCGCATCACCCGCGACTGGCCGAGCCGCGCCAGTGCCGCGCGCAGCTCCGGCTGGAACACGATCAGCAGCGCGAACGCGCCGTAGGTGAACACCACGCCGAGCAGGTAGGAGATCATCGTGAACTTCAGCATCACGGCGGCGACGTACACCGCGCCCAGCAGCACCAGGCCGAACAGGATGTGCAGCGCGCGGGTGCCCACCACCAGGAGCAGCGCGCGGTAGATGACGTACGCGACGATGAGGATCTCCACCACGTCGCGCCAGTGCGGCAGCAGCAGCGGAATCCGCCCGTCCATCGGGTCAGGCCCCTCCCCCGTCCGCGCCGAGCACCGCGTCCGCCACGGCCAGCGCCTCGACGGCCGCGGCGACGTCGTGCACCCGGAACAGCCGCGCCCCGCGCATCCGGGCGGCCACGCACGCCGCCGCCGTCGCCGCGTCGCGCCCGTCCACCGGCCGGCCGGTGACCGTGCCGAGGAACCGCTTCCGCGACGGGCCGACCATCACCGGATGCCCCAGCGCCACGATGCCCCCCAGCCGGTCCAGCAAGGCCAGGTTGTGCTCCGGCGCCTTCGCGAACCCCAGCCCGGGATCCAGGACCACCCGGTCGGCCGCGATCCCGGCCGCGAGCGCGCGGTCGCGGCGCTCGGCCAGCTCCGCGGCCACGTCGCACGCGACGTCGCCGTACACCGCGAGGCCGTCCATCGTCTGCGGCTCGCCGCGCATGTGCATCAGCACGACGCCGGCGCCGCCGGCGCTCACCACCTCGGCCATCCGCGGGTCGGCGGCGAGACCCGAGACGTCGTTGACGATCTCGGCGCCGGCCTCGAGCGCCGCCTCCGCCACCCGGCTGCGGCGGGTATCGACGCTCACCGGCAGGCCGACCTCGGCGAGCAGGGCGCGCACCACCGGGATCACGCGCCGCAGCTCCTCGGCCTCGTCGGGCCGGGCGGCCCCGGGCCGGGTGGACTCGCCCCCCACGTCGAGGACGCGCGCGCCCGCCTCGCGCATCCGCCGCGCGCCCGCCAGGGCGTCGGCCGGCGCGAGGTGCCGGCCCCCGTCGCTGAACGAGTCGGGCGTGACGTTGACGATGCCCACGACGCACGAGCGATCGAGCGGGATCGTGCGGCGCGCCGTCCGCCAGGCGAGCGGCGCCTGCTGCCGGTCCTGAAGAAAACGCCCCAGCGCGAGGCTGAGGCGTTCGGGGAGGGGCGCGGCCGGATCGGGCCGCGCCAATCCGCCCAGTCGCGCCAGGGTGCCGGCGACCACGGCCCAGCCGTCGCCGGTGTGGCAGTCGAGGCCGGCGCGCGCCGCCCCGCCCACCAGCGCCATCGCCTCGGACTCGTCGAGCGGCTCGAGCAGCAGCGCCACCGGGGCGCCCCCCGACGCCAGGGCCTCGGCGTGGAGGCGGTCGAGCCCGCGCGCGGCGAGCGCGGACGCCAGCGCCGCCGGAACCTCGCCGGCGAGCGCCGTCACCTTCACGCGGGACTCGGCGCTTCTTTCGGGACCCCCAGCGGCGCGGGCGTCGTGCCCTTCGCCGCGGGCGAGGCCGCGCCGGGCGCCGCGCCCAGGGCGGGCGACTCGCGCCGCGGCGGGAGCGGCCGGCCCGCCGCGACGGCGAGGATGTCGTCGCGCTCCAGCGTCTCCCGCTCCAGCAGGGCGGCGGCCAGCGCGTCGAGGGTCGCGCGCTTGGCCGCGAGGATCGTGCGGGCGCGCTGGTAGGCGGCGTCGATGATGCGCTTGACCTCCTCGTCCACCAGCTCGCTGGTGCGCTCGCTGATCTCGCGCCGCTGCGTCAGCTCGCGGCCGAGGAAGATCTCCTGCTCGCGGTCGCCGACCGCGATGGCGCCGATCTTGTCGCTCATCCCGAACTGCGTGACCATGCGGCGCGCCAGCTCGGTCGCGCGCTGGATGTCGTTGGCCGCCCCGGTCGTGACCTTCTCCGGCCCGAACACCAGCTCCTCGGCGACCCGCCCGCCGAAGCTCGCGGCCAGCTGCCCCTCCAGCCAGTACTTGGTGTAGTTGTGGCGGTCCTCCTCCGGGAGCCAGGAGGTCAGGCCGAGCGCGCGGCCGCGCGGCACGATCGTCACCTTGTGCAGCGGGTCGAGCCCCGGGATCTCGAGCGAGACGATGGCATGGCCGGCCTCGTGGTACGCCGTCAGCCGCCGCTCGTCCTCGGTCAGCACCATGCTGCGGCGCTCGACGCCGAGCATCACCTTGTCCTTGGCGTCCTCGAAGTCCGGCATGTCGACGCGCGTCTTGTTGCGCCGCGCCGCCAGCAGGGCCGCCTCGTTGACCAGGTTGGCGAGGTCGGCGCCCGACAGCCCCGGCGTGCCCTTGGCCAGCGTCTCGAGCCGCACGTCGGCGCCGAGCGGGATCTTGCGGACGTGCACCCGGAGGATGCCCTCGCGGCCCTTGACGTCGGGCGCGTCCACCACGATCTGGCGGTCGAACCGCCCCGGCCGCAGCAGCGCCGGGTCGAGCACGTCGGGCCGGTTGGTGGCGGCGAGCAGGATCACCCCGTCGTTCGACTCGAAGCCGTCCATCTCGACCAGCAGCTGGTTGAGCGTCTGCTCGCGCTCGTCGTGGCCGCCGCCGAGGCCGGCGCCGCGGTGCCGCCCGACCGCGTCGATCTCGTCGATGAAGATGATGCACGGCGCGTGCGCCTTGCCCTGCTCGAACAGGTCGCGCACCCGGCTGGCGCCCACCCCCACGAACATCTCGACGAAGTCGGAGCCCGACATCGAGAAGAACGGGCGCCCGGCCTCGCCCGCCACCGCCTTGGCGAGCAGCGTCTTGCCGGTGCCCGGCGGGCCCACCAGCAGCGCGCCCTTGGGCAGCCGGCCGCCCAGGCGGGTGAACTTCTGCGGGTCCTTGAGGAACTCGATGATCTCCTGCAGCTCGACCTTCGCCTCGTCGGCCCCCGCCACGTCGGCGAAGGTGATCTTGGGCGTGTCGCCGGTCAGCAGCTTCGCCTTCGACTTGCCGAACGCGAACGCGCGCGAGCCGCCGCTCTGCATCTGCCGGAACAGGAAGAACCAGAAGCCGATCAGCACCAGCCACGGGATGATGCCGACCAGCAGGCCGAGGAAGCCCTGGCGCGCCGGCTTGGCGCGGATCTGCACGTTGTGCTGCACCAGCGCGGCCGCGAAGGCCTCGGTGGGCTGGAACGGCAGCTGGGTCGAGAACCGCACCACGTCGCGGCCGCCCGCGTGCACCGGGGTCTTGAACTCGCCCCGCAGCTCGGGCGCCTCGCCCTGGGTGATCTCGACCGCGTTGACGTTGTCGCGCTCGAGCTCGCGGTTGAAGTCGAAGTAGGCGATCTCCGACGAGTCGCCGCCGCGGCCGCTCGTCAGCTCGACCAGCATCACGGGAATGAGCAGCACGATCAGCCAGAACGCGGCCGTCTTCGACAGCTTGCTCCAGCTGAAGCGCGGAGGTGGCAACCGGTCAGGCATCGGGACTCACTCGGCCAGGCTCGCGATGAACGGCAGGTGGCGGAAGTTCTCGGCGTGGTCCAGGCCGTAGCCCACCAGGAACTCCCGGGGCGCGTCGAACCCCAGGAACCGCGGCTCCATCTTCAGGCCGGCGGCGATGTGCTTGTGGAGCAGGGCGCACATCGTCAGGCTCAGCGGGCGCCGCGCCTGCAGCAGCTCGATCAGGCGGTTCAGGGTCCTCCCCGAATCAATAATATCCTCGACCAGCAGGATATGTTTCCCCTCCAGCCGGGTCGCCGGATCGTACAGCAGCCGCACCTCGCCGCTCGAGACCGTCCCGCTGCCGTAGGAGGCCGCCACCAGGAAGTCGATCTGGATCGGCCGGCCGATCTGCCGCACCAGGTCCCCGAGGAAGATGAAGCTGCCCTTGAGGAGCCCCAGCACCAGCAGGTCGCCGTCCGGATAGGCGGCGGTGATCTCCCGCCCCATCTCCTCGACGCGGCGCTGGATGGTTTCGGGCTCGAACACGACGCGCCGGATGGCGCGCCCGCCCATCACCTTCGCGATGCTATCCAGCGCGAGCATCGATCCTCACCGCCTCCGTGCCGGGCCCCGGAATCCGCGCGGCGGCGCGGCACACGCCCGGGACCCACAAGACGTCGTCGTCCCCGGTCACGACCGGGTAGGCGGGGCGCACCGCGCGCGGCACCCGGGCCTCCATCAGCAGCCGGGACACCTTGCGGCGCCCGACGCCGCCGATCGGCCGGACCGCGTCGCCGGCCTGCGCCGCCCGCACCGCCAGGGTGCCGGCCGGGAGCCAGGTGGTCCAGCCTCCGCGCGGCAGCGTTGCCGGCGCCGGCTCGGGCCGCCACGCGAGCGAGATCGACCCGAACGCCATCTCGCCGCGCTCCGCCTCGAGCATGAAGGCCGCGGGCGACGTCGCCGCCCGGCTCACGACCAGGGCGTCGAACGCCGCCTCGGCGACGAGCCCCTCGCCGAGGGCGAGGCGCCGTCCGCTGTCCGCCCGGGTGGCGAAGCTCGCCAGGCGAGAAGCGGCGGCCGGACCGAGGCGCACGCCGGCGCGCGCACCGGCGGCGCGCAAGATGCGGCCGGCCAACGCGTTATCATAGCCGCGCAGCGCGGCCCGGGCAACCTCGATCCGGCCCTCCGCGCAGCGCGGCGCGAGCCCGGGCACCAGGTCCAGGACGGCATCCCAGGCCCGCACCTCGCGGCCGGCGTGCCGGGCGAGCGCGAGCAACGCGAGGTCGGCCTCGGCACCGAGCCGCTCGCGCATCACCGGCAGCAGCGTGCCGCGCACCCAGCTCCGGAGGTGCCGCGGGTCCGCGTTCGCCGGATCCTGCGACACGACCAGACCCGCGCCCTCGGCGTGCGCCAGCAGCTCCGCGTGGCGGAACGGCAGCAGCGGCCGGACCAGCCCGTCCGGGCCGCGCGCGTCGATGCCCTTCAGGCCGGCGGGCGCGGAGCCGCGCAGCACCCGGAGCAGCACCGTCTCCACCTGGTCGTCGGCGTGATGCGCCGTCACCAGCCACCGCGCGCCGCGCTCCGCCTGAACCGCGCGCAGGAACCGGTAGCGCGCCAGCCGCGCGCGCGTCTCGCCGGCCCCGGCGCCGAGCCGCAGCGCGCCCACCACCGTCTCCAGCCCGTAGCGCGCGCGCGCCTGCGCCGCGACCCGTGCCGCGACCGCGTCGCTGTCGGCGGCAATGCCGTGGTCGGCGTGCGCGACCAGCAGCCGGAGCCCCAGGTCCCCGGCGAGCGCGGCCAGCAGGTCCAGCATCGCCAGGGAGTCCCCGCCGCCCGAGACGGCCAGCACCGCGAGGCCCGGCTCGCCCAGCAGCCGAGCCGCGCGCAGGTGCTCGCGCAGCCGCTCCACCAACGGTGCTTCGGCCATCACCGGGAAAGGTGGCCGCGTCGCCCCGATGCGGCAATATTGCGGCGCATGAGCCAACCCATCGCCGTCGTGGACGCCTTCACCGCCCGGCCGTTCGCGGGCAACCCCGCCGCCGTGTGCGTGCTCGAGCACGCCGCCGGGGACGCGTGGATGCAGGACGTGGCGCGCGAGATGAACCTCAGCGAGACGGCGTTCCTGTACCGCGACGGGGACGCGTTCCGGCTGCGCTGGTTCACCCCCGCGGCCGAGGTGGCGCTGTGCGGGCACGCGACCCTCGGCAGCGCGCACTGGCTGTGGGAGCAGGGCCTCGTCGAGCGGGGGCTGCCGATCGCGTTCGAGACCCGCAGCGGGCGGCTGCTGGCGATGCAGCAGGGCGCGTGGATCGCGCTCGACTTCCCGGCGAAGCCGGCGGCCGCGGCCGAGCCGGCGCCGGGCCTGGCCGGCGCGCTGGGGGAGACGCCGACCGCGTTCGCCACCAGCCAGTTCGACTGCCTCGCCGAGCTGGCCTCGGAGGACGCCGTGAAGGGGCTGCACCCCGACATCGCGGCGCTCGCCGCCCTGCCCTACCGCGGCGTGATCGTCACGGCGCGGGCCTCGACCGGGGGGTTCGACTTCGTGTCACGCTTCTTCGCGCCGCGGGTGGGCGTGCCCGAGGATCCGGTCACCGGCTCGGCGCACGTGGTGCTCGGGCCGTACTGGAAGCAGCGCCTCGGGAAGGAGGACTTCCTCGCCTGGCAGGCCTCGCCGCGCGGCGGCGTGGTGAAGGTGGGCGTGCGGGGCGAGCGGGTGCTGCTGGGGGGGCAGGCGGTGACGGTGTGGCAGGGGGCCCTGCTGTGAGACGTGAGGGGTGAGAAGTGAGAAGGCGAAGTGAGAAGTGAGAAGGCAGAGTGAGTAGCAAGGGCGTGAGAGGGTCCGACCGCGCTTCTCACCTGAACTTCTCACTCGAACTTCTTACTGCTCACTTCGCCTTCTCACTTCTCACCCCTCACCTCTCACCGTCCTACCGGATCGCCTCCACCACCGGAATGCGGGCCGCGCGGCGCGCGGGGAAGAAACCGCCGAGCACGCCCATCACCAGCGAAAACAGCACACCCCGGACCAGAATCCCGGGCGTGACCATGAACTGGAAGGCCAGCTGGCTGAAGGAGGACCAGTTGGTCGTGCTGGTCACGATGCCGTTGATCGGGAGGGCGACGAGGCAGCCGAGGAGACCGCCGACCAGGGCGAGGAAGGCCGCCTCGGCGAGGAACGACGCGAGCACGCTGCGGGGCGGGAAGCCCAGGGTCAGCAGCACGGCGATCTCGTCGGTGCGCGAGGCGACGGCCGCGTACATGGTGTTGACCGCGCCGAACACGGCGCCGATCGCCATGATGCCCGTGATGAAGACGGCGAGGAAGTTTAGGATGATCCGCAGGACACTGGACTGCGCGGCATAGAACTCCGACTCACGATGGGCGTCCACCTGCAGCCGCGGGTCGTCCTCCAGGGTCCGCCGGGTCTGATCGAAGAGGGCCGGGTTGGCGAGCCGGAACGCCACCACCTGATAGACCTGGCCGCGGAGCACCGGCATCAGCTGCTCGTTCTCGCCCCAGACCTCCGACTCGAAGGCGGAGCCGCCGCTGCTGAAGTGGCCGGCGACCATCCAGCCGCGCCCGCCGAAGTGGATCGTGTCGCCCACGGCGCTGTGCGCCAGCAGCGACGCGATCGCGGTCCCGAGGACCACCTCATCGCGTCCCGGCGCGAAGCGCCGTCCCGCCACGATCCGGACGTTGTGCCGGACCTCGAACGCCTGCGTCGTGACGCCGCGCGCGACCACGAGGCGGTCGCCGCCGCCCCCTGCCGCCGCCAGGTTCACCGGCACGAAGACTTCGGGGCTCGCCAGGGGCCGCCCATCCGCCCCGGTCGCGATCTCGGGGAGCGCGGCGATGATCGCGGCGTTGTCGCGCCCGATGCCGCTCGACAGCTCCGAGTCGGCGCCCTTGCGCAGCACCAGCACGTTGTCCGGCGATCCGGTCCTGACCAGCGCCATCTTGAAGCCGTTGGCCAGCGCGAGCATCGCGATGAACACCCCGACCACCAGCGCCACGCCCAGCGCGGTCATCGCGCTCGAGACCGGACGCCGCAGCAGGCTCCGGATGTTGTAGATGAGCGGGATCTTCATTCGACGTGCCGCAGCGCCTGGACCGCGTTGAGCCGCGCCGCGTTCAACGCCGGCACCAGCCCGCTGGCCAGCGCCAGCAGCACGGCGATGCCGAGCCCCAGGGCGAGCGTGCCGGCCGTGACGTCGAAGCCGGGCAGGAACCCCATCGCGCTGAAGCCGCTGGGACGGAACAGGGCCTTCGCTGCGCCCAGCCCCAGGACCGCGCCGCCCAGCGCGATGGCGCTCGCCTCGATCATCACCAGGCGGAAGAGGAGCCCGTCACCGAAGCCGACGGTCTTGAGGACACCCACCTCGCTGATCCGCTCGCGCGCCGAGAGCATCATGGAGTTGGCTGCCACCAGCAGGATCGCGAATACGACGGCCATCCCGATGCTGTTCATGAGGAAGCTGACGTTTCCCCACATCGTGACGAAGCTCGCATTGAAGGCGCGCTCGGTGCCCGTCTTGGTCGGATCGCTCGAGTTCTTGAAGATCGAGTCCACGAACGAGGCGACCTGGGGCGCGAGCGACGGGTCCTTCAGCTTGAGCACGTACCAGCCGGGAGAGACCCAGCGCGGGTACCGCTCGTACACCATGTCGTAGTGGAAGTGGAGCGCGTCCTCGCTGAAGATGGGGTCGATCTCCCGGTAGACCCCCCGAATGGTGAGCGTCCAATCCCCCTGGAAGATCGTGCCACGCAAGGTGATGTTCTGGCCCAGACGCCAGCCGAACTTGTCCATCAGGCGCTTGCCGACAATGCAGGCCGTGCGCTCCCGGACGAAGGCGGCGCGCTGATCCGGCGGGAGCGAGTAGTCGCCCGCGTACACGTCGAGGTAGGACTCGGGATCGACGGCGAACTGGGCGAAGAAGTCCTTCGGATCCCGGTAGACTCCATTGAACCAGAGAGCGAAGCTCACCGCCTGGACGCCGGGCACCGCCAGGAGCCTCTCTTCGTAGCTCCGGGGCAGGAAGAAGGTGATCGCCTTGGCGCTCTGGACGATCATCCGCGACTCGCTGCCGACTTCACCGTTCGCCTGCAGGGTCGTCACCACCGAGCGGAGCGAGGCGAACAGGAAGAGCGCCAGCGCCACGCTCGCCGTAGTGAGGACAGTGCGGCGCTTGTGCCGCATCAGGTTCGCCCAGACCAGGGGCAGGAACCTCACGCCGTCAGCACTCCCTTGTCGAGGTGCAGCGCCTTCCCGGCCGCGGCGGCGGCGTGCGGGTCGTGCGTCACCATGATGATCGTCTTGTGGAACTCCTGGTTGAGGCGCTGCAGCAGCGCCAGGACCTCGGCCGCCGACTTCGCGTCCAGCTGCCCCGTCGGCTCGTCGAGCAGGATGATCGTCGGGTCCGAGACGACCGCGCGCGCGATCGCCACCCGCTGCTCCTGCCCGCCCGACAGCTGCCGCGGATAATGCTCGGCACGATCGGTGAGCCCCACCACCTCCAGCGCGGTCCGCACGTGCTCGGCCCGCTCGGGCTTGGAGAGGCGGGTCAGCAGCAGGGGCAGCTCGACGTTCTGATACGCGGTCAGGACCGGCAGCAGGTTGTAGGACTGGAACACGAATCCCACGTGCCGCGACCGCCACGCCGCCAGCTCGCCCAGACTCATGCTGCTCACCTCTGCATCCCCGACCGTCACCGTTCCGGCCGTGGGCCGGTCGAGCCCCGCGATCAGGTTGAGGAGCGTGGACTTGCCGCTGCCGGACGGGCCCATCAGCGCGGTGAAGCTCCCCTCCGCGAACTCGAGGTTCAACGCGTCGAAGACCACGATGGGCTGGCTGTCGCGGGAGAAGGACTTGGTCAGGTTCCGAAGCACTACCAGAGCCACGCGCACCTCGCGGATGAGGCGTGATGGATGCTCGGTCGTCGGGACATGAGTGACAGAGGCGTCACGGCGCGGGCGCAATCTTCACGCGCATGCTGGGCGCCGGACGCTCGACG